>OKSF01000013.1_pt1 | contig 169630 bp, 152 predicted proteins | sample 1606061 | NCBI WGS metagenome assembly OKSF01 (sample SAMEA3541567, study PRJEB24748) | human gut metagenome | biome: human gut; feature: human-associated habitat; material: faeces | place: China | collected 2012
ACCAAACTAGAAGATGGGATCCAAAGATGGCTCCTTACATTTTCACTCAAAGAAATGGTATCTACATCATTGACTTGCAAAAGACTATCAAGATGTTAGATGATGCTTACAACTTCATGAAGGCTGTTGCACAAGACGGCGGCGTATTCTTGTTTGTAGGTACTAAGAAGCAAGCTCAAGACTCAATTGCTGAAGAAGCAACTCGTGCAGGTCAATACTACGTAAACCAACGTTGGTTAGGTGGTACTTTGACTAACTGGACTACTATTCAAAGTCGTGTTAGAAGATTAAAGCAATTAAAGGAAATGTCACAAGACGGTACCTTTGATGTATTACCAAAGAAGGAAGTTGCACTTTTAACTAAGGAAATGGACAAGCTTGAAAAATTCTTAGGCGGTATCGAAGACATGCCAAGAATTCCAGATGTATTGTTCGTAGTAGATCCTAAGAAGGAAAAGATCGCTGTTCACGAAGCTAACATTTTGGGTATCCCAGTTGTAGCTATGGTTGACACTAACACCGATCCAGATCCTATTGATGTTGTTATTCCTTCAAACGATGACGCTATCCGTGCTATCCGCTTAGTCGCTGGTGCAATGGCAGACGCTATCGTTGAAGGTAAGCAAGGTCAAGATGACGAAACTGTTGAAGTAGACTTCAAAGAAAATGCTGATGGTTCAGACGAAATCGTTAGCGCTGAAGAAAACCCAGAAGACTAGATTTTACTATTAGTTCCGTAGGAGGATCTATTAATGGCACAAATTACTGCAAAATTAGTTAAAGAATTACGTGGACGTACTGGTGCTGGCGTTATGGACGCTAAGAAGGCATTAGTAGAAGTTGACGGTGACATGGATAAGGCTGTTCAATACCTTCGTGATAAAGGTATGGCTAAGGCAGCTAAGAAGGCTGACCGTGTTGCAGCTGAAGGTTTAACTGGCGTTTACGTTAATGGTAATGTGGCAGCTATTACTGAAGTTAACTCAGAAACTGACTTTGTTTCTCAAAACGACAAGTTTGTTAACTTGGTAAATGAAGCTACTAAGACTATTGCTGAAGGTAAGCCAGCTGATATGGAAGCAGCTAAGGAATTGAAGATGGCTGATGGTACTACTTTAGACCAATCATTCGTTAACGCAACTGCTACAATTGGTGAAAAGATTGTTTTACGTCGTTTTGCTTTAGAAGAAAAGAATGACGACCAAGAATTCGGTGCTTACCAACACAATGGTGGCCAAATTGGTGTTATCACTGTTTTAGAAGGTGCAGATGCTGCAACTGCTAAGCACTTGGCTATGCACATCGCTGCTATGAGCCCCAAGGTTATTTCACCAGACGAATTAGATGATCAATTTATCACTGATCAATTAGCTGTGATGAACCACAAGATTGACCAAGACAATGAAAGTCGTGCATTGGTACATAAGAAACCATTACCTCACCTTGTTTACGGTTCAGCTAAGCAATTAACTGATGATGTTTTGGCTAAGGCTAAGGAAGACATCAAGGCTGAACTTAAAGAAGAAGGTAAGCCAGAAAAGATTTGGGACAGAATTATTCCTGGTAAGATGCAACGCTTTATTGATGATAATACTCAAGTTGACAAGCAATTTGCAGTGTTATCACAAGACTACATTATGGACGATAGCAAGACTGTTGGCGAATTTTTGAAGGAAAAAGGCGCTAAGTTAGTTGCTTTCCAACGTTACGAAGTTGGCGAAGGTATCGAAAAGAAGCAAGAAGACTTCGCTGCTGAAGTTCGTGAACAAATGAAGTAGTCATTATTACATAATTATCATAGAAAGGAGGAGTACACCGTGTGCTCCTTCTTTTTTTGTAAAAATTTTGTAGTGTTTTAAGTGTTAAAAGACATTGCGGCATTAGATATGGTAGAATAATTAAAGCTATTAGAGGAGGTCATTATGAGTCAAGTTAAATATAAACGTGTCATTTTAAAAATATCAGGTGAAGCTTTAGCAGGTGACAAGGGTACGGGGATTAATCCTACTGTAATTGGTCACTTAGCTAAGGAAATCAAATCAGTTCATGATTTAGGTGTTGAAATTGGTATCGTCTGTGGTGGCGGTAACATGTGGCGTGGTGAAACTGGCGCTAAGTTGGGTATGGAACGTGCTCAAGCAGATTACATGGGTATGTTAGCAACTATCATGAATGGTTTAGCTTTGCAAGATGGTCTTGAAAAAATAGGTGTTCCTACTAGAATGCAAACTTCAATTGAAATGAGACAGATTGCGGAGCCTTACATTAGAAGAAGAGCTTTGCGTCACCTTGAAAAGGGTCGTGTAGTCATTTTTGGTGGTGGTACTGGTAATCCATACTTCTCAACTGATACTACTGCAGCCCTTCGTGCAGCTGAAATTGGTGCTGATGTAATTTTGATGGCTAAAAACGGTGTTGACGGTGTTTACTCAGCTGATCCAAAGACTGATCCTTCAGCAACTAAGTTCTCAGAATTAACTCAACTTGATTTAATTTCAAAGGACTTGAAGGTCATGGATAGAACTGCAAGTTCACTTTCAATGGATACTGAAATTCCATTAATTGTCTTTAACGTTAATACTCCAGGCAATATCAAGAAGGTTGTATTGGGTGAAAATATTGGTACTGTTATTAGAGGTGATAAATAATGAATAACGAAACTATTGAAAAAGCAAAAACTAAAATGACGGATTCTATTAAGGTTTATCAAAAGAGATTAGCTTCTATCCGTGCAGGTGTTGCTAACGCTGCTCTTCTTGATAATGTCCAAGTAGAATACTATGGGGCACCAACTCCATTGACTCAAATGTCTAGTATTACCATTCCTGAACCACGTGTATTGCTTATTACTCCATATGATCAAAATTCATTAGATGATATTGAACATGCATTGTTGGCTTCAAACTTAGGATTAACTCCGGCAAATGATGGTAAGGTAATTAGATTAGTAATCCCTCAACTCACTGGTGAAAGAAGAGAAGAAATTGCCAAAGAAGTTGGAAAATTTGCGGAAGAAGCTAAAATTGCTGTGAGAAATGTTCGCCGTGATGCCATGAATACTTTGAAAAAAGATGAAAAGAATGGTGATATTACTGAAGACGAACAACGTAACTTAGAAAAGCAAGTACAAAAAGTAACTGATGATGCTGCTAAGCAGATTGACCAACTTGCTGATGAAAAGCGTAAGGAAATTACTCAAGGTTAAAGATGAGTAATAAGGATAATGAATTAAATCATTTAGCCATTATTATGGATGGTAATGGACGTTGGGCAAAAAAGAGGCATAGACCTCGTTTTGTTGGCCATCGAGAGGGAATGGATAATGTTGAGCGGATTACTTTAGCTGCTAATAAATTAGGAATTAAAGTTTTGACACTTTATGCTTTTTCTACTGAGAATTGGGCTCGTCCTAAAGAAGAAGTAGCTTACTTAATGAACCTCCCTGTTCGCTTTTTTGATAGATACATGCCAACATTGATGGAAAATAATGTTAAGGTAAATATCATGGGCTATTTGGATGAATTGCCTGAAAAGACTTATCGCATTGTTCAACGTGCAATGTCAGAGACGGCCAATAATACAGGCTTAATTCTGAATTTTGCTTTTAACTACGGGTCAAGAAGAGAAATTACGTCTGCTATGCAGGAGCTCGGTGGAATGATTGAAGCTGGTTCACTGAAAAGCGAAGAAATTACTGAAAAAATGATTTCAGACCATTTGATGACTAAAAACTTTGGTCCATATCAAGATCCGGATTTATTAATTAGAACGTCCGGTGAACAGCGAATTTCTAATTTCTTATTATGGCAATTAGCATATTCAGAACTTGCCTTTAGCGAAAAAAATTGGCCAGATTTTGATGAAAATGATTTAAAAAAATTTGTAGAAGATTATAAGCACCGTAACCGGCGCTTTGGTAAAGTAGATGAATCGGATAGTTAAATATGAAACAACGTACAATTACGGCAATTATTGCCTTATGTCTTTTTATTCCAATTGTGCTCGCAGGTGGCCTTTGGATGGATTGGCTGACTGTATTATTCGCAGCAGTTGGCATTAGCGAAATCTTTTTAATGAAGAAACAAATCTTAGTTTCTTTTAATTTTTTGTTAGCCTTACTTGCAACTTTAACCTGGACAGTTCCAGACTCATTCTTTAAAGTATTTCCTTCAAATATCACTAAATTAGGTGTGTTTTATGGAATTATTATGTTGTTCTTGACTTGGACTGTTCTTTCAAAGAATAAAACCACTTTTGATGATGTAGGTGTATATATTTTGGCTGCACTTTACATTGGAATAGGTTTTCACTATATGGCAGCCATTAGAGCATACCCACAAAACGGTTTAGCGTTGCTGGGTTATGTTTTTGTTGTTGTTTGGTCCACTGATATCGGTGCCTACATGATTGGACGTAAGATTGGAAAACATAAATTATGGCCAGTTATTAGTCCTAATAAAACATGGGAGGGCTCGATCGGTGCAGTTATTTGTGCCTTAATTTGTAGTGCCATCTATATGGCAATTCTTGGCAGCTTTGGTATTAACTTTGGTGTATCTGAATTAACGATGATTATTCTGGCCTTTTTCTTATCAATTGTTGGTCAAATGGGTGATTTAGTTGAATCAGCTTACAAGCGTTTCTATGGTGTGAAAGATTCCGGAAAGATTTTGCCGGGTCATGGTGGTATCCTGGATCGCTTTGATAGTATGCTGTTTGTATTGCCAGTAGTGGCTACAATTTTAGGTATTGTTCATTAGGAGAATTTTTTATTGAAGGGTATACTAATCTTTATCGTCGTCTTTGGTATATTGGTATTTGTCCATGAATTTGGGCATTTTATCGTAGCCAAAAAGTCAGGTATTTTGGTTAGAGAATTCTCAATTGGAATGGGTCCAAAGCTTTTTCAAATTAGACGTAACCCCACCACTTATACCATTCGTTGGTTACCACTTGGTGGGTATGTTCGTTTAGCAGGCGCTGACGATGAAAGCAAGCTGGATCCTGGTATGACGGTTGTTTTACAATTGAATGAACAAAATGAAGTAGTGAGAATTGATGCTTCAGAAAGCGAAATACCAATTGAAGGAATTCCCGTTCAAGTAACAAAGGCTGATCTAGTAGACGATTTAATAATTAAGGGTTACGAAAATGGCGATGAAAATGATCCAGTAACTTATCACGTAGCTCATGATGCAACTATTATTGAAAAAAACGGAACTGAATTAATTATTGCGCCTCGAGATACACAATTTAATCAAGCTAATGTTTGGCAAAAGTTGGCAACTAATTTTGCTGGACCTTTTATGAACATTCTTCTTGGGTTTGTAGTATTTTTAATCTGGACATTTACAGTTCCAGGTCCAGCAACAACTACAGTTGGATCAACTCAGGCTAATTCACCAGCGCGTGATGCAAAAATTGTGACTGGTGATCAGATTGTGGCAATTAATGGACAAAAGATTAATAATTTTGATCAAGTGTCACAGCAGATTAATCAAAGTAAAGGCAAGGCCTTACACTTTGAATTAAAGAAAAATGGTCAAATTAGGAAAGTTACAGTTAAGCCAAAAACTCATAAAATTCAAAAACAAACAGTTTATCAAATTGGTATTGTAGCTAAGAGCAATGAGAATGCAGTTGTTAAATTAAAACGTGGCTGGGATACAGCTGTTTCAACTACCGGTCTGATTTTCAGAGCCGTAGGTAACTTATTTAGCCACTTTAGTTTGAATAAATTATCAGGTCCAGTTGGAATTTATTCTCAAACTTCACAAGTTTCACAAATGGGCTTTACTTATGTATTAGCCTTTTTAGGAATGATTTCGATTAATTTGGGAATTGTCAATTTAATTCCAATTCCTGGGCTTGATGGTGGTAAACTTTTATTGAACTTAATTGAATTAGTTCGCGGTAAACCGATTTCTGAAGAACATGAGGCAATTGTTGAATTAATTGGTTTCGGCTTATTATTAGTTTTAATTATTGCAGTTACAGGTAACGATATCTATCGCTATTTTATTAAATAATTATATTTTTTACTTTAGGAGATAAGAATGCGTCAATCAAAATTTTTTATGCCAACTTTGAAGGAAGCACCATCAGATGCAGTGGCTGAAAGTCATAAGCTGATGATTAGAGGTGGGTATATTCGTCAAGTCACAGCTGGAGTTTATGCTTATCTTCCATTAGGCTACCGTGTTTTACGCAAGGCTGAGGGAATCATTGAACAAGAAATGGATAAAATTAATGTTCCAGAAATGATTATGCCTCATTTACTTCCTGCAACTTTGTGGCAAGAAAGTGGCCGTTACAAGAAATATGGTGCAGAAATGTTCAAGTTAAAAGATCGTCATGGACGTGAAAGCTTGCTTGGACCTACACATGAAGAAACTTTTACCGAAATTATTGCTAAGAACTTAAAGAGTTACAAACAAATGCCACTTGCTTTGTATCAAATTCAGACTAAGTTTCGTGATGAGAATAGACCTCGTTTTGGCCTTCTTCGTGGGCGTGAATTTGTAATGCTTGATGGTTACAGTTTTGCTGCAACTCGTGATCAATTGGATGAACAATTTGATGATCAAAAAAATGCATATAAGCGTATCTTTAAACGTGCCGGTGTTACTGTTCACCCTGTAATTGCTGACTCAGGTACAATGGGAGGTAAAAACTCTACTGAATTTCAAGCCCCTGCTGCTATCGGTGAGGATACAATTGCTACTAATGAAAAAGGAACATATGCTGCCAACCTTGAAATGGCTAAGAGTATTGATACTTTCAAGCAAGAACCAGAAGATGCTAAGCAATTAACTAAGGTAGCTACGCCAGGCTGCGATACAATTGAAAAATTAGCTAAATTCCTCGATGTACCAGCTACTAGAATTGTTAAAAGTATTTTATACATTGCTGATGACCAAAAAGTTTTAGTATTAATCCGTGGTGACAAGCAAATCAATGAGGTTAAGTTGGGTCATATCCTTGACGCTGATGAGGTTCATGAAGCAAATACTGCTGATTTAAAGGAAATCACTGGTAGTGAAAAGGGTGGCGTTGGTCCTGTTAATGCAGATTGGGCTGATAAGATTATTGCAGATGAAACTGTTAAGAATCTTTACAACGTTGTAGTTGGTGCAGGTGAAACCGATTATCAATTTGAAAATGCTAACTTAGACCGTGATTTCAAGGTGGATGAATTTGCTGATATTCGGACTGCTAACGAAGGTGAACCAGATCCTGTTGATCATTTACCGCTTAAGTTCACTACTTCAATTGAAGTTGGTCACATTTTCAAGTTGGGTACTTATTACACTAAGACCATGGGTGCAGATTTCTTAGATCAAAATGGTAAAGCAAAGCCTGTCATCATGGGTTCATACGGTATTGGCGTTACTAGAATGTTATCAGCAGCTGTTGAACAACACTTAACTGAACGTGGTGTTGCATGGCCAAAGGAAATCGCTCCATTTGCAATACATATTGTTCAAATGAAGATGAATAAAGAAGATCAAACTGAATTAGCTGAAAAACTTGAAAAGAAATTCAGTGAAAAGTATGATGTTTTATACGATGATCGTAAAGAGCGTGCTGGTGTTAAGTTTGCTGATGCAGATTTAGTCGGTGCACCAATTAGAATTACGATTGGTAAGAAGGCTGCTGATGGCATTGTTGAAGTTAAGCGACCAACTGATGACAAAGCAACCGAAATGTCAATTGATGAATTAGATAAGTTTGTAAATCAAGAGTTAGGATAATTTTTGTGGCAAATAAAAACGATCTTTTCTTAAAATTGCTCAAACAGGTTCAATTTCCTGATAGTTTTGAAGACAATGCGCTTCTACAAAAAGGGAAAATTGAAAACGTGGATGTTTACGCTAAAGAACACAGGTGGGATATCCACGTTTTTTTTGATACTCCCTTGATGTATGACACCTATGTAGCATTAAGAAAAGCTGTAGAAGAAACTTTTTCTTCTTTTGTAAATGTAAGATTTTATGTTGGAACAGCTGATGGTTCTGATCAATATTTACCAGATTATTGGCATTATGTAGTTCAAAATTCAAATATTTTGCAACCTGTGGCTCGTGAATTTTTGGCTGGCCAAAAACCTAAAAAAGTTGATGGCCGCTGGGTTATTCCAGTTGATAATAATGTGATTGATGGTTTAATTGAGCAGAAGGCTTTAGATGATTTAGCTGAAAAGATGCGTGATTATGGCTTCTTTAATTTGAAATTTATAACTCAGCTGGATCAGACAAGTTCTAAAAACAATTTAGAAAGTTTGCAGGAGTTGCAACAAGAGCATGAAAAAAGCATGCAGGAAGTCTTTGAGAAGACGCCAGACAAACCTAAACCGCAACAACCTAAACAGTATCCAACTAGACGTACTAATTATGGTAAACGTAAATTAGATGAAAATGCTCCAATTACACAAATTAAAGAGCTGGAAGATGGCGTACGTAATGTAGTAATTGAGGGAAATATTTTTAATGTTGAAACTCGTGAGCTTAAATCTGGTGCAATCATTTTTTCTGGCGAAATTACAGATTATAGTGATTCAATTGCATTTAAGAAATTTGTTTCTAATAAAGATGAAATTGAAGAGCTATCTGCAATTAAACCAGGAACTTGGGCTAAAATGCAGGGGTCAGTTGCTGATGATCAATATATACATGATGTAGTTTTTAATATTAGTAGCTTAGAGACTGTCGAGCATGTTGGGCGAACTGAAAAATACGAAGGTGAGCCTAAACGAGTTGAACTACATGTTCATACTAATATGAGTCAGGTTGACGCAACTAATACTCCGACGGACTTTATTAAAACTGCTAAGAGGTTTGGACAAAAGGCAATTGCGATTACCGATCATGGTGATGTTCAATCATTCCCTGAAGCATATAGCAGTGGTAAAGCACTGGACATGAAAATATTGTATGGTGTAGAAGCTAATATGATTGATGATCATGCTTTACTAGTTTTGAATCCTGCACCGATGACCTATGAAGACCGCGAGTTTGTGATTTTTGACGTTGAAACTACGGGGTTGTCATCTGTTTACGACACAATTATCGAGATTGGTGCGGTTAAGATGAAGAACGGAGAAGTGCTTGAACGCTTTGATAAGTTCATTAATCCGCACCATCCTTTAAGTGAGCAAACTATTAATTTGACTTCAATTACAGATGAAATGGTTGGCGCAGCCGATGATGAAGCAGTTGTCATTAAGCAATTCCAAGACTTTTATGGCGATCGACCACTGTGTGGACATAACGTTCAATTTGATGTTGGGTTTGTTAATGCAGCATTAAGACGTGCAGGGCTAAAAGAAATTACTCAGCCAGTAGTTGATACACTTGAAGTATCGCGTTTACTACATCCAGAGCAGAGTCGCCATACTTTAGATTCATTAGCTAAGAAGTATAATGTTTCCTTGGAACACCATCACCGGGCAAATCAGGATGCTGAAGCAACTGGCTATTTAATGTTTAAATTGTTAGATGCTTTTAATAAAAAGTATCATGAAAATAATTTGAATAATTTGAATGGCTATGCAGCACATGGTGAAGTTTATAAACGAGCCCGTCCTTCCCATATGACAATTTTGGCAAAGGATCAAGCTGGATTAAAGAATCTTTACAAATTAGTATCAATTGCCAGCACGAAGGACTTTTTCCGTATTCCTCGTACGCCGAAGTCAGATTTGGCTCGTTTGCATGATGGTTTACTTTATGGTTCTGGTTGTTGGCAAGGCGATGTCTTTATCGCAATGATGCAAAAAGGTTACGACGAAGCAAGAGAAAAAGCTAAATTTTATGATTATCTTGAAGTTCAACCTCCAGCAACCTATTCGCAATTAATTGCTGATGGTTTGATTAAGGATGAAGATCAATTACATGAAATTATTGAAAATATTATTAAATTAGGGAAGGAATTAAATAAGCCTGTAGTTGCAACTAGCGATGCCCACTACGTTGACCAAAAGGACGCTATTTATCGTAAAATCTTGATTGCGGCTCAGAGATCAAACCCTAGTCGAAATAAGCCGCAGCCAGATTTGCATTTCTATTCAACACAGGAAATGCTAGATGCATTTTCATTCTTAGGCGAAGATGTGGCTAAGAAAATTGTTATTGACAATACCAATAAAATTGCTGATGAATTGTCAGAGATTCAGCCAATTAAAGATGGGTTATACCCACCACATATTGAACATGCCGATGAAGAAATGAAGAAGTTGACCTATGATAAGGCTTATGAATTATATGGTAAGCCATTACCGAAGATTGTTAAGGATCGAATAGATTTGGAATTAAATTCCATTATTTCGAATGGTTATGCGGTTATTTACTTGATTTCTCAGCGTTTAGTAGCTAAGTCAAATAAAGATGGCTATTTGGTAGGTTCTCGTGGTTCTGTTGGCTCTAGTCTAGTAGCAACGATGTCAGGAATTACTGAAGTTAATCCGTTAGCTCCACACTATCGTTGTCCTAACTGTAAGTATTCACAATTCTTTGAAAATGGGGAATATGGTTCTGGTTTTGACTTGCCTGATAAAGATTGTCCAAAATGTGGAACTCCATTAGTTAAAGATGGACAAGATATCCCATTTGCGACTTTCTTAGGATTTCACGGCGATAAGGTTCCTGATATCGATTTGAACTTCTCAGGTGACTATCAACCAGTAGCCCATAATTTTATTCGAGTAATGTTTGGACCAGATAATTCATATCGTGCTGGAACGATTGCGACTGTTGCGGATAAGACTGCTTACGGTTATGCTAAACACTACGATGAAGAGCATGATTTAAAGCTAAGAAATGCGGAATTAGACCGTTTGGCAGCTGGTGTCCGTGGTGTCAAAAGAACTACTGGTCAACACCCTGCAGGAATTGTTGTAGTGCCCGATGATATGGACATTTACGATTTTACGCCGGTATCGTATCCAGCCGATGATGTAAATGCCGCTTGGTTGATTACTCACTATGACTTCCACTCTATTCATGATAATATTTTGAAGTTTGATATTCTGGGACATGATGATCCAACTATGATTCGTCACTTGCAGGATTTGTCTGGGATTGATCCATTGACTATTCCACCCGATGACCCTGGAGTCATGTCATTATTTTCTAGTCCTGATATTTTAGGTGTTACTCCAGAGCAGATTCAATCAGAAACTGGAACTTTGGGTGTTCCAGAATTTGGTACCCGTTTTGTTAGAGGAATGCTTGAGGAGACTAAGCCAACGACATTTTCTGAATTATTACAGATTTCAGGTTTGTCCCATGGGACTGATGTATGGCTAGGAAATGCTGAGGACTTAATCAATCAAGGAATTTGCAAACTGAAAAATGTAATTGGTTGTCGTGACAACATCATGATGGACTTAATTCACTGGGGCGTTAAGCCAGAAGTTGCCTTTTCAACAATGGAATCCGTTCGTCATGGTCGTGGCATCAGCGATGAAAATATGGCTATTTTAAAGAAAAATAAGAATATTCCAGATTGGTATATTCCTTCTTGTCTGAAGATCAAGTACATGTTCCCTAAGGCTCACGCTACGGCTTACATTTTAATGGCTCTACGAATTGCTTGGTTTAAAGTATATTATCCTGAAATCTATTACACAGCTTACTTTTCAGTTCGTGCCGATCTATTTGATTTGGTTGCAATGAGTCATGGTAAGAATACTGTTAAGGCTGCAATGAAGGAAATTCAGGATAAAGGAAACGATGCATCAGCTAAGGATAAGAGTTTGATGACCGTGCTAGAAATAGCTAATGAATGTCTAGAACGAGGGATTAAGATCAAAATGGTTGATATTGATCAATCTGAAGCAACTGACTTTAAGATCTTAGATAAGCATACAATTTTAGCACCGTTCAATGCTGTTCCTGGTTTGGGGGATAATGCAGCTAAGCAGATTGTAGCTGCTCGTGCAGAAAAGAAGTTTTTGTCTAAAGAAGATTTAGCTAAGCGCGGTAAAGTATCACAAACAATTATGAATTATTTCGAAGAAAATGGTGTCTTGGAAGGGATGCCAGATGAAAATCAATTATCACTTTTCTGATAGTTAAATTTTACAAGATCAGGTAAAACATGGTATACTACGTATGAAGTTCGAATAGGTAAATTCGAGTGAGCAGTGATGCTCACTCTTTTTATTACGGAGGAAAATTTTTGTCTAAAGTTATAGATTCTGTTCGTCCAGTTGTCGAAACAATTATTGATGAACATGGTGACATGTTGGTTGATATGGAATACGTTAAAGAAAAAGGGCAAAATTATTTACGCATTTATGTTGATCGCCAACCAAACGGTATTGACATTGATGAGATTGCAGCTTTAAGTGAACTTGTTTCCGAAAAGCTGGATGCTCTTGATCCCGATCCACTTCCAGATCCCTATGTTTTGGAATTATCATCTCCAGGGGCAGAACGACCAATCAAAACAAAAGCTGATTGGGAAAAAGCTCTGAATGATTACATTCATGTCGGTCTTTATCAAAAGATTGAGAATAAAAAAATGTATGAAGGTACACTCAAGTCTTATAATGATGACGAAGTTGTATTAGAAATAAAAGATAAGACAAGACGAAAAACATTAACTGTTCCCCGTAAGTTAATTGCAAATATTCGTTTTGCAATTGAATTTTAGAAAGGTTGATCAAAAACTTATGTCTAAAGAAATGCTAGAAGCGTTTGCTACTTTGGAAAATACCAAGGGCATTAAGCAAGATGTTATTGTTGATGCAATTAAAGCCGCTTTGGTAGCTGCATACAAAAAGAATTATAATCAAGCACAAAACGTTGAAGTTGATTTTGATGAAAGAAAAGGTAACTTCAAGGTAATGGCAGTTAAAACTGTTGTTGACGAAGTGCAAGATGATCGTCTTGAAGTTAGTTTAAAGGATGCTTTAACAATTAATCGTGCTTATGAAGTAGGCGACGAAATTCGTTTTGAAGTAACACCTAAAAATTTTGGTAGAATTGCCGCCCAAACTGCTAAGCAAGTTATCATGCAACGTCTACGTGAAGCCGAAAGAAAACATATTATTGATGAATATTCACAATATGAAGATGAATTGGTTACTGGTACCGTGGAAAGACGCGACAATCGTTTCGTTTATGTAAAGATTGGTAATGTTGAAGCTGTTATGCCTCACCGTGATCAAATGCCAAATGAGGTTTACAATCCCCAAGACCAGATTCGTGTACTAGTAACTCATGTTGGCTCCGATAGCAAGGGTGCACAAATTACAGTCTCAAGAACTGCTCCTGACATGGTTAAACGATTGTTTGAACAAGAAGTTCCAGAAATTTATGATGGAACCGTTGAAATTGTTTCAATCGCACGTGAAGCAGGTGACAGAACTAAGATGGCTGTTAAGTCAAATGATCCTAACATCGATCCGGTAGGTACCTGTGTAGGCCAAAAGGGTGCTCGTGTACAAAATGTAGTTAACGAACTTGGCGGTGAAAATATTGATATCGTTAAGTATGAAGAAGATCCATCTGACTTTATTGCTAATGCATTAAATCCAGCAGAAGTGATTGCGGTTCAATTTGGTGATGATGAAGAAGAAAAAAGTGCTTTAGTTATCGTACCAGATTACCAGTTATCACTTGCAATTGGTAAGAAAGGTCAGAACGTTCGCTTAGCTGCTCGTTTGACAGGCTATAAGATTGATATTCGTCCTGAATCTGAAGTAGAATTTGTAGATGAAAAAACAAATGATACAGCTGATGCTGCAGATAGTAGCGAAACTTCTGAAAATGTTGAAAGTACAGATGACGCTGCTGACGTTGAAAGCTCAGATGATACAACTACTGTAGAAGATTCAAGTAAAGAAGATAAAACTGAAGAATAGGTGATTTTTTTGAAAAAAAGAAAAATCCCAATGCGGAAGGATTTATTAACCGATACAATGCAGCCCAAGAAGGAATTAGTACGTATTGTTATCGATAAAGAAAAAAATGTGTCAGTTGATCCAACAGGTAAAAAGGCTGGTCGCGGCGCATATGTTTCCCTTGATCCAAGTAAGATTGAAGCTGCTAAAGAGAAGAATGTATTAGAACGTAGTTTAGGTGCGAAAGTTCCAGATACTTTTTACGATGAGCTTTACTCTTATGTTGATCATCAAAAGGCAAGAAAAGAATTATTTGGTGATAAATAAGATTGCAAAATAGACAAAAAGCAATTAATTTGTTAGGTTTAGCTGAGCGTGCTGGTAAGTTAACTACCGGTACAGAGACAGTCATTAATGAACTTAATAAGCATAAAATCAAAGCGGTTATTATGGCTAGTGATGTTCAAGACAACACGGCAGAAAAAGTAAACCGCGCTGCCAGAAAAGACAATATTCCTATGATAACTATGTTTACTGCCATTGAATTGTCAAAGGCAATTGGCAAAAAACGCAAAGTTTTAGGATTAACTGATGCTGGTTTTGCTAAGGCGTTAGTTAAAAAAATAAATGAAGGAGTGTGATTGGATGGCAAAGAAAAGAATTTATGAAATCGCAAAAGAAGTCGGCGTTGATAACAAAGTTGTAGTCCAAAAAGCAAAGGATTTAGGCTTAGATGTAAAGAATCACATGTCATCAGTAGATGATTCACAGGTTGCAAAGTTAAAGAATAGTTTCCAAAACTCCGCTCCTGCTGCAAAATCTTCTAATAAAAAGAATAAAATAAAAATCTCTGTTTCTTCTATTCGCAAAAATGAAAAGAAGCAAGAAGATAATAATAGTTCTAAGAATTCTAAGAGACGCAATAATAAACGTCGTTCAAATAATCACGGTCATGAGAATAAAAATGATCGTAGAAATAATACAGGTAAGCCAAAGGCAGCTGCTTTGTTACAACAATTTAAACAAAAGCAACGGGCAGAAGAAGGGCAACTTAATCGTGAAGCCCAAAAAGCCAGAAAAGAATATCATGAGCAATTAAGACATCCAAAACAAGAACAGCCAGTGAAAGATAATAAGAAAACAACCAACCACAAAGATAACAAGAAGAAAGCAGAACCAGTAGAAAAGAAAGTTATTGGTCCTAAGATTTTAAAGCCTTCTCCAGCTCGTTTGAAGAAGCAACAGCCTGAAGCGACTAAAGAACGAGTTCAAGTTACTATTCCTGAGGCTCCTAAGGAAGAAAAACGCGGCAATAATCGTGGTCGCAACATGGGAAAGCCAGGACGCAAGGGTAAAAATCAATTTGGCAATGGTCGTAGTGACCATTCAGATCGTTCAGAGAGAAAGCGGCGTAAGAATAAAAAACGTCAACAAGAGCAAAAGCCAAAGAAAACACTTACTAAGCGTAAGGAACGTCCATTACCAGAAACATTAGTTTACGAAGAAGGTATGAACGCTCAAGATATTGGTAAGTTAATTCACCGTGAACCAGCTGAAATTGTTAAGAAACTCTTCATGCTTGGCGTGATGACTAACCAAAACCAATCTTTGGATAAAGATACAATTGAACTTTTAGCTGCTGAATATGGTATCAATGCTGAGCAAAAAGTTCATGAAGACATCTCTGATATTGATAATATCTATGACAAGAGAATGGAAGAGTCAAAGGAATCTAAAAACCAGGTTAAACGCCCACCAGTTGTTACAATCATGGGACACGTTGACCATGGTAAGACCACTTTACTTGATCGTCTTCGTCATACTCATGTTTCAGCTCATGAAGCTGGTGGTATTACTCAAAAGATTGGTGCTTACCAAGTTAGATTAGATGATCGCTTAATTACATTCTTGGATACACCAGGACACGCAGCATTTTCTAACATGCGTGCACGTGGTGCTGAAATTACTGATATTGTTGTACTGGTTGTTGCTGCAGATGATGGTGTAATGCCACAAACTGTAGAAGCAATTGACCATGCAAAGAGTGCTAATGTTCCAATAATTGTAGCAATTAACAAGATGGATAAGCCAGGTGCAAATCCACAACACGTAACTGAGGAATTAATGAAATACAATTTGATTCCTGAAGATTACGGTGGTGATACTATCTTCGTTAATATTTCAGCTAAGACAGGTCAAAATGTTGATGACTTATTACAAATGATCTTGTTGCAATCTGATGTGATGGAACTTAAGGCTAATCCAACTGAAATGGCAATTGGTACTGTGATTGAAGCTCGTTTGTCACGTGGTCGTGGACCTGTAGCAGACGTTTTAATCCAACAAGGTACACTTAATGTTGGTGACCCGATTGTTGTTGGTAACACTTTTGGTCGTGTTCGTACTATGACTAATGATCGTGGACGTCAAGTTAAGAAGGCTACACCATCAGAACCTGTTGAAATTACTGGTTTGAACGATGTGCCTGAATCTGCTGATAAGTTAGTTGAATTTAAGGATGAAAAGACCGCTAGAAGTGTTGGTGAAGCTAGAGCACAACAAGCTTTACAAAAGTCTCGTGAAAATGTTCAACACGTAACTCTTGATAACCTCTTCGATACTATGAAGAAGGAAAACATGAAGGAAGTTGACATTGTCTTGAAGGCTGATGTTCAAGGTTCTGTAGAAGCTTTACAACAATCGCTTGAAAAGATTGAAGTTGAAGGCGTACGTGTAAATATCATTCACTCAGGTGTAGGTGCCATTAATGAATCAGATGTAACTTTGGCTGGTGCATCAAATGCATTTATTATTGGGTTCAACGTTCGTCCAACTGCTACTGCTAAGAGCCAAGCTGAAACCGATGGCGTAGATATTCGTCTTTACAGCATTATTTACAAGGCTATTGATGATGTTACTGCTGCCATGAAGGGTATGCTTGAACCAACTTATGAAGAAAAGGTTATCGGTAATCTTACTGTTCGTGAAACTTGGAAGGTTTCTAAGGTTGGTACAATTGCTGGTTCCTTCGTTGATAAGGGCTTGGTTAAGAATGATTCTAAGATTAGAGTTATTCGTGATGGTATCGTTAAGTATGATGGTGAAATTGCTTCACTTAAGAGATTTAAAGATGATGTTAAGGAAGTTAAGCAAGGTAACGATTGTGGTTTAACGATTAAGGACTACAACGATATTAAAGTTGGCGACGAATTCGAAGTTTACGAAATGCAACAAGTTGAGCCTAAGTAATTACTATTAGGAGGAAAACATGAAGCATAGAATTGGTCGTGTTGAAGGTGAAATTCTACGCGAATTAACCAAGATTTTACAAAAGAATATTCGTGATCCGCGCTTAAGTGGTGTAACTATTACCGCAGTTGAATGTACGAATGATCTTTCATATGCAACTGTTTATTACAGCCTGCTAACTGAAGATGAGCATAAGGAAGAAGAGGTTCAGGCAGGTTTTGAAAAGGCAAAAGGCATGATGCGTCATTTGCTTGGTCAAACATTAACTGTTTATAAGGTTCCTGAATTAATTTTTAAACGTGATAATTCAGTTTTGTATGGTAGTAAGATTGACCGTTTGATTGCAGAAGTTAAGAAACAAGATGCTAAGCGGGAAAGCAAATAAAAAAGAGGGCGCCGTGATGGTGCCCTTTTTTTGTTGAAAAGAATAGGGAATAATTATGTTAAACGGAATTTTAGTTATTGATAAAGATAAAGGGATGACTAGTGCAGATGTAGTTTATCATTTGCGCCGCGTATTACATATTAGAAAAATAGGACATGCTGGTACGCTTGATCCTGAGGTGACAGGCGTTTTACCAATTGCTATTGGTCAGGCTACTAAATTAATTGAAATGATGCATACTAGGCCAAAAGAATATATTGGCACGGGACTATTTGGTTATAGCACAGATAGTTATGATGCAACTGGAACTGTTTTAAAAGAAAAAAAGTTGATTCAGCCTTTTTCTGGTGCAGAAATTCAAGAAAATATGAATAAATTTGTAGGAGAAATTGTTCAAGTGCCTCCAATTTATTCTGCTGTTAAAGTGAATGGTAAACATCTTTATGAATATGCGCGTGAAGAGATTGAAGTCGAGCGACCTCAGAGAAAGGTTGAAGTCAAACAATATGATCTAACTAAAGAACCAGTTTTTGATATAAATACTGGGCAAGAAAGCTTTGATTTTAAGATTAAATGCAGCAAAGGCACTTATGTTAGATCGTTAGTTAATGATCTAGGTGAAAAATTAGATTGCCCCGCAACGATGACTTATTTGAGAAGAACAGCTAGTTCTGGCTTTGATATTACACAAGCAGTAAAATTAAAGGAGATTGAAGAGAATCCGAAAAAGGCCACTGAACTTATACAGCCGATTGATGCATTTTTTAAGGAATACACTCAGGTTGATTTAACTGAAGAAAAGTGGCTTAAAGTTAAAAATGGAGCGGGTATTTCGCTTGAAACTAATGCGAAAAAAGTTGCACTACGATACAATAAAAAGGTGAAAGCAATTTATGAAAAAAAAGGAAAGCTTTATCGCCCAAGCTTAATGCTGTTGCAAAATGAATAAATGAAATGAAGGAATTAGCTGTGAAAATCGTTCATTTAACATATCCTGTTAAGGAAAATATTTTATCTACTAGAATTGTGCTTGCCCTTGGCTTTTTTGATGGGGTTCATTTGGGACATCAGCGCTTAATTAATCAGGCTAAAGAAATTGCATTACAGAAGAAATTGTCATTAGTTGTGTTGACCTTTGATCGACATCCTAAGGAAGTTTATGAGTCGAAACGAGATTTTAAATACTTAGAAACTTTGGAAGAAAAAGCTAACAAAATGGCGGAATTAGGAGTAGATTATTTGGCTGTTTTACCATTTACTAAAAATTTCAGTCAAATTTCTGCACAAGAATTTGTCGATAATGTAATTGTCAGATTAAATGCTGATACCGTTGTTGCTGGCTTTGATTACACTTATGGTTCTAAGAATATTGCAAATATGGCTAATTTACCCCAATTTTCCAAAGGGCGTTTTAATATTGTAGTGATGCCAAAGCAAACTTTTAACGGTAGAAAAATCGGCTCAACTGAAATTCGTCAAGCAATTAAGGATGGTCAGATGGAATTAGCCACTGAATTAATGGGGCACCATTATGTAATGAGTGGTATCATTGGGCATGGTAAACGAAATGGTCATAAGCTAGGCTATCCAACAGCTAATTTGATTTGGGCAGAACATAAGGTGATTCCTAAAATTGGAGTTTATGCTACCAAGACTAAAGTAAATGGTAAGTGGTATAACTCCATGACTAGCGTTGGCTATAATGTAACCATTAATCAGGACAAGAAGATATATATTGAATCTAATATTTTTGATTTTAATGAAGATGTCTATGGTAAGCCAATGAAGATCAAATGGTATAAATATACCAGAGGTGAGAAAAAATTTGCTGGATTACCTGAACTGAAAGAGCAACTTGAACGAGATGAGCAAGAAATTAGGGCTTATTTTAAGCAAAAGGGTTAAGAAGCTACGTACTTTGAAAAAAGTGCGTATTTTTTTGAATAAAATTAGCAATCTACTTGATTTAGTGCTAATTTCTGGTATCATATTAACTGTTAGCACCTGAGAGATGTGAGTGCTAAAAGTGAGGGCGATATAATATGTTGACCGAGCGTCAAGAGCTTATTTTAAAAACAATAATTACAGACTTTACACAAAGTCATGAGCCAGTAGGCTCAAAGACCGTAATGAAGCAGTTGCCAATTAAAGTTTCAAGTGCAACGATTAGAAATGAAATGGCCGTGTTGGAAGAGCAGGGGTTAATTGAAAAAACTCACTCTTCAAGTGGTCGAATTCCTTCAAGCGAGGGCTATCGTTATTATCTTGATAATTTAGTTGAGCCGTTGCAATTACCAGAGTCTGTTTATAATACAATAGGAAGCCAATTAGATCGACCTTTTCATCAAGTAAATGAAATTGTACAAGAAGCTGCACGAATTCTGTCAGATTTAACTAACTATACCGCATTTGCGGAAGGACCTGAGAGTCATGATGTTAGAGTCACAGGATTTAGAATTGTACCGCTGTCTCAACGACAGATTATGGCAATTTTGGTTACAAGTGATGGTAACATTCAAAATCAGGTATATGCTTTGCCACATAATATTCACGGCGAAGAAATTGAAAAGGCTGTCCGCATGATTAATGATCAGTTAGTCGGAAAGAGCCTAAATGAAATCAACGTTTCGTTGCTAAGTGAATTAGCTAAAAACGAATTAGGCGGCGAACATGTGACTGAATTGCTTAGTTTAGTTGAAGATGTCGTAAAAGATGCAGCTAGTGAGCAGATGTATGTGGATGGACAGATTAATTTGCTCAATAATACTTCTGAACATGATGTAAATGACATTCGTTCTTTGTACGAGTTGATTGATCATAATAATCTGTTCACTAATTTAATGGATGCAAAGGTGGATCCAAAGTCTGGAAATTATCCAGTAAAGGTTAAGTTGGGATCTGAATTACCCAATGATTTATTAAAAAATTATAGTTTGCTGACAGCTGAGTACAGCGTTGGATCCCATGGTAAAGGAACTATTGCTTTACTTGGGCCAACGAATATGCCATATTCACAAATGATTGGGTTGCTTGAATATTTTAGAAATGAACTAGCTAAAAAGTTGCTTGATTATTATGGCAAGTTTCAATAAAGGAGGTTAGCCGTGAGTAAAGAAGAATTTCCAAGTGAAAAAAATCTAGAGCAAAAAGAAAAGACTTCTGAGCCTAAGGCTAAAAGAGAAGCCGATAAAGGTGAAGAAAAGAAGCAAGAAAAAAATAAACAAGATCAAAAATTAGCTAAAGAATTAGCTGATTTAAAAGATAAGAACAAGGATCTTGAAGATAAGTATTTGCGTAGTGAAGCAGAAATTCAAAATATGCAAAATCGCTACACTAAAGAACGTGCTCAATTAATTAAGTACGAATCTCAAAGCTTAGCGAAGGACATTTTGCCAGCAATGGACAATTTGGAAAGAGCCCTAAGCGTTGAGGCCGATGATGATGTGTCTAAGCAGTTAAAGAAGGGCGTGCAAATGACCCTGGATGCACTTGTGAAGGCAATGAAAGATCACGGTGTAGTTGAGATTGAGGCTGATGGCGTTAAATTTGATCCGACATTACATCAAGCTGTTCAAACAGTAGCAGCTGAGAATGATGATCAAAAAGATCACGTTGTTCAGGTTTTACAAAAAGGATATCAATATAAGGATAGAACACTAAGACCAGCAATGGTTGTAGTTGCTCAATAAGAGAGGAAGCTAATATATGTCAAAAGTTATTGGGATTGACCTTGGGACTACTAACTCAGCAGTTGCAGTTCTTGAAGGTAAAGAACCAAAGATTATCACTAATCCAGAAGGTAACCGGACTACTCCTTCAGTAGTTGCATTTAAAGATGGTGAAATTCAAGTCGGTGAGGTAGCAAAGCGTCAAGCTATTACCAACCCTAATACCATTGTTTCAATTAAGCGTCACATGGGTGAAGCTGATTATAAGGTTAAAGTTGGTGATAAGGAATATACACCACAAGAAATTTCAGCATTTATTTTACAATATATTAAGAAATTCTCAGAAGATTACTTGGGTGAAGAAGTTAAGGATGCTGTTATTACTGTTCCTGCTTACTTCAATGATGCTCAACGCCAAGCTACTAAGGACGCTGGTAAGATTGCTGGTTTGAATGTGCAAAGAATTATTAACGAACCAACTGCTTCAGCATTAGCCTTCGGTTTAAATAAAGACCAAGATGAAAAAGTCTTAGTATACGACCTTGGTGGTGGTACTTTTGATGTTTCTGTATTGCAATTAGGTGATGGTGTCTTCCAAGTATTGTCAACTAATGGTGATACTCATCTTGGTGGTGATGACTTTGATCACCGTATCATGGATTGGTTAATTAAGAACTTTAAGGATGAAAATGGTGTTGATTTGTCGAAGGACAAGATGGCAATGCAACGCTTAAAGGATGCTGCAGAAAAAGCAAAGAAGGACTTGTCAGGTGTATCAAGTACTCACATCTCACTTCCATTCATTTCTGCTGGCGAAGCTGGTCCATTACACCTTGAAGCAGATTTAACTCGTGCTAAGTTTGATGAATTAACTGCTGACTTGGTAGAAAAGACTAAGGTACCATTTGACAATGCATTGAAGGATGCAGGTCTTACTGTTAATGACATCGACAAGGTTATTTTAAATGGTGGTTCTACTCGTATTCCAGCTGTTCAAAAGGCAGTTAAGGAATGGGCTGGTAAGGAACCTGACCATTCAATTAACCCTGATGAAGCTGTAGCTATGGGTGCAGCAATTCAAGGTGGTGTAATCTCAGGTGATGTTAAGGATATTGTTTTACTTGATGTTACCCCATTGTCACTTGGTATTGAGACCATGGGTGGTGTCTTCACTAAGTTAATCGACAGAAACACTACTATTCCAACTTCAAAGAGTCAAATCTTCTCAACTGCAGCAGATAATCAACCAGCTGTAGATGTTCACGTATTGCAAGGTGAACGTCCAATGGCTGCAGACGACAAGACTCTTGGCCGCTTTGAATTAACTGATATTCCACCAGCACCACGTGGTGTTCCTCAAATTCAAGTTACCTTCGATATCGATAAGAACGGTATTGTAAATGTATCTGCTAAGGATATGGGTACTGGCAAGGAACAAAAGATTACTATTAAGAGTTCATCCGGTTTATCAGATGAAGAAATTAAACGTATGCAAAAGGATGCTGAAGAACACGCTGATGAAGATAAGAAGCGTAAGGAAGAAGCAGACCTTAGAAACGAAGTAGATCAATTAATCTTTACTACAGATAAGACTTTGAAAGATACTAAGGATAAGCTCTCTGATAGCGATCGTAAGCCAGTTGAAGATGCTCTTGAAGCTTTGAAGAAAGCCCAAAAGGACAACAACTTGGATGAAATGAAAGAAAAGAAAGATGCTTTATCCAAGGCTGCTCAAGACTTAGCTGTTAAGTTGTATCAACAAAATGGTGGTGCTGCTGGTCAAGCTGGTCCACAAGCTGGTCCTCAAGGCCCACAAGGTGGTAATTCAAATAATGGCAACAACGGTGATGCCCAAGATGGTGAATTCCACAAAGTAGATCCAAATAAGTAATGGGTTTATAATTAAACAAAAGGAGAAAAGAACTACCCATTGAGTAGTTCTTTTCTTTTGAGAATACAAGGAGTTCAAATAGATGGCACAAGAAGATTACTATAAAGTACTTGGCGTAGATCGTGACGCCAGTGATCAGGAAATAAGTAGGGCATATCGTAAATTAGCCAAAAAATATCACCCAGATTTAAACCATGAACCTGGAGCTGAAGAAAAGTATAAGCAGGTTAACGAAGCCTATGAGGTTTTGCATGATAAGCAAAAACGTGCGCAATATGATCAATTTGGTTCTGCTGGTGTAAATGGTCAAGGTGGCTTTGGTGGTGGAGCTGGTCAAGGCTTTGGCGGTGCCGGATTTGATACTTCTGGCTTTGGTGATTTTGGCGATATCTTTGGCGATATTTTTGGTCAAGGCCGTCAACAGAGGGTTGATCCAACTGCACCACAACGTGGCCAAGATTTGGATTATCAATTGACAATTGATTTTATGGATGCCATTAAGGGCAAAAAGACCCAGGTCAGCTATACTCGAAGCGAAACTTGTGAAACTTGTGGCGGTAATGGTTGTGAAAAAGGTACACATCCAATTACCTGTGATAAATGTCATGGAACTGGTTATATGACAATTACTCAACAATCAATGTTGGGCATGATCCGTCGTCAAACCACTTGTGACAAATGTCATGGTCGTGGTGTGATTATTGAGCATCCATGTAAAACCTGTGGCGGTAAAGGAACAGTTGACCGTAAGAATACTATTGAAGTGGATATTCCAGCGGGAATCGACAATGGTCAACAACTTAGATATCAAGGCCAAGGCGAAGCAGGTATAAATGGCGGACCATATGGTGATTTATATATTAACTATCGAATTAAACCATCTAAAGATTTTGAGCGTCGTGGCCAGACTATTTATACAGAAGTACCAATCTCATTTGCTCAGGCTACTTTAGGAGATGAAATTAACGTTAAGACTGTGCATGGTGATGTAAAGCTAACTATTCCAGCTGGTACGCAACCTAATAAGAAGTTTACTTTGCGTGGACAGGGTGTGCCATATCTTCGTGGTAATGGCAATGGTGATCAAATTACTACAGTTAATATTGTTATTCCAAAGCACATTAATGATAAGCAAAAGAAAGATTTGACCAACTTTGTTCATGATGGTGGTGGCAATATTACACCACAAGAAAAAGGATTTTTTGAACGCTTAAAAGATAAGTTTAATATGTAAATGCTAAAAAAGGTTTCTGCTACTTGCAACAGAAACCTTTTTTAAGATCAATTAATTTTTTGGTGATTTTTAGAGTTTTTCTTGGAAAATATTCAATGCTGAATTTTCAATTATTATTCTAAAAACTCTGCATTTTATTGAAAAGTTACTATGCTACAATTTCATCATTTATTCTAGCTTTGCTATAATTAATACATAGTAAAGGGTGAACGATTTTATGGATTTAAAAAAATTAAAAGACTATCAAAAACACATTCGAAATTTTGCTATTGTGGCGCATATTGACCATGGTAAATCGACTATTGCTGACAGAATCTTAGAATTAACTGATACAGTTAGTCAACGTCAGCTTAAAAATCAGATGTTAGATGATATGCCACTTGAACGTCAACGTGGTATTACCATTAAAATGAACTCAGTTGAAGTGAAATATCATGCTGAAGACGGTGAAGACTACATTTTCCACTTAATCGATACACCAGGACACGTTGACTTTTCATATGAGGTATCACGTTCTCTAGCTGCCTGTGAAGGTGCTTTAATGGTGGTTGATGCTTCTCAAGGTGTACAGGCTCAAACTTTGGCTAATACTTATTTGGCAATTGATGACGATTTGGCAATCTTGCCAGTAATTAACAAGATTGACTTACCATCTGCTGATGTTCCTAAGACTAAGGAAGAAATTGAAGAAATGTTAGGTTTGGATGCTTCAGAAGCTGCCGAAGTTTCAGGTAAAACCGGTCAAGGTATTAAGGACATGCTGGAAAAGGTAGTTAAAGATATTCCAGCTCCGTCTGGTGATATTACTGCTCCATTAAAAGCATTGATTTTCGACTCTAAATATGATGATTATCGCGGAGTGGTAATGTCTGTCAAAATTGAAGATGGATCTATTAAACCAGGCGATCGAATTCAAATTATGAATACTGGCAAGGAATATGAAGTCACAGAGGTTGGTGTTTCTAGTCCTCATCCAATTAAGAAGGATATTTTAATCGCAGGGGATGTAGGATATATTACTGCTAACATTAAGTCCGTTCGAGAAACACGTGTTGGTGACACAATTACTCAAGCTGATAATCCAACGGCTGAACCACTTCCAGGCTATCGTCAAATTCCACCGATGGTTTATTCTGGGATGTACCCAGTTGACAACCGTGATTATGAAGATTTGAAGGAAGCTTTACAAAAACTACAGCTGAATGATGCAGCTTTAGAATTTGAGCCTGAAACTTCAACAGCTTTAGGCTTTGGGTTTCGTTGTGGCTTCTTAGGCTTACTTCATATGGATGTTGTACAGGAAAGATTAGAGCAAGAATTTGACCTTGATCTAATCATGACAGCACCATCTGTTGATTATCATGCAATTATGAATGATGGAACAACCAAGGTGATTGATAATCCATCTGATTTGCCAGATGCTGGTGAATATAAGGAAGTTCAAGAACCTTATGTAAAAGCGGAAATTATGGTGCCAAATGATTTTGTTGGTCCAGTAATGGAGCTTTGTCAACGTAAGCGTGGTGAATTCGTTACCATGGATTACTTGGATAAGTACCGAGTTAATGTAATTTACAACATGCCATTAGCTGAAATTATTTTTGATTTCTTTGATGATTTGAAATCTTCGACTAAAGGTTATGCTTCACTTGATTATGAAATTACGGGTTATCGTGCTACTGATTTGGTTAAGATCGACATTTTGCTTAACAAGGAGCCAATTGATGCATTGAGTTTTATTGCTCACAGATCAGAAGCTCAAGATCGTGCCCGTCAAATGACTTCAATGCTAAAAAAACTAATTCCACGGCAAAACTTTGAAGTTGATATTCAGGGCGCAATTGGAGCTAAAATTATTTCTCGAGCTACAATTAAGCCATACCGAAAAGATGTTACCTGGAAAATCCATACTGGTGATCCAGATCGTCGGGCTAAGCTGCTTGAAAAACAGAAACGTGGTAAGAAGCGAATGAAAGCAGTTGGTAGAGTTGAAGTACCTCAAGATGCTTTCATGGCAGTCTTGAAGATGAACGATGATGACATCAACGGTAAATAAAAATGGCTAAAAATAAAAAAAATAGTGTAAGTACAATTTTACTTAGAGTTGCTGCTATCATATTATTGCTTGTTGGTATTGCTTTGATATTTAACAAACAGATCAGTGATCAATTAATTCATCATAATCAACAATCTACTTTAAGTGGAATAAATAGAAAGACAATTGAAGAAAACAAAAAGAAAAAAGGAATGTATGATTTTAGTAAAGTTAAGTCTTTAGGCATTGCACAAGCAGCAAGATCACAAGTGAAAAAGACTTCTGGTGCGATTGGTGCGTTAGCGATTCCCGATGTTAATATGTATTTACCGATTATGTTGGGGATGAGTGATGATGCAATGTCGACTGGTGGCGGCACGATGCGAGCCGACCAAGTAATGGGTAAGGGAAATTATCCTCTTGCAGGTCACTACATGACAGCAAAAGGTATTCTTTTCTCACCACTTGAAGATGTTAAAAAAGGTGAGTTAGTTTATTTAACTAATCTTAACAAAGTATATGTCTATCGAATTTATATGAAAAAGATTGTTGATCCAACTGCGGTTTGGCTAGTCGATAATACTAAGAAGAATATTGTAACTTTGATTACTTGTGCTGATGGCGGTAAGAATCGTTGGGCAATTCGGGGTAATCTGATTAAAACTGAAAAGGCTAACAACAATAATCTTAAGGTTTTTAAATTAAAATAAAAATTTACAATCTTTAATCAGATTTAGATTTGCGATAAAATTATAAATAGATTTTGTAATAAAGACACTCAACAATGAGTGCCTTTTCGTTTTGATGAGAGAACATAAGGTGTTTGATAATTAATGAAATGGCAAGAAAGAACAGCTGATGAATTAGCACCAGACTTGATTGAGAAATATCAACTAGGTCCCATTGCAGCCAAACTTTTTGCATTGCGGGGTATTAATACAGACGAAAAACTTGATTTTTGGTTTAATGCAACAGAAGAAAATCTGGCTGATCCAGCGTTAATGCATGACATGGATAAGGCAATTAACCGAATTAATCAAGCAATTGATAGCGGCGAAAAGATTACAATTTATGGCGATTATGATGCTGATGGAATTACTGCAACGACTATTATGACTGAAACCCTAAGCATTTTGGGCGCTGATGTTCATTATTTTATTCCTAATCGCTTCAATGATGGGTATGGTCCTAATATGGACCGCTATCAAGATATTGTAGCTGATGGAACCAGATTGATTATCACTGTTGATAATGGTGTTACTGGAGTCGAGGAAGTCAAATATGCTCAAGAACATAATGTTGATGTAATCATTACAGATCATCATACTTTTCAAGAAAAGAAACCGGCAGCTTATGCTACTGTTCATTGTAATTATCCTGGCCAAAAATATCCTTTTGATGATTATTGTGGTGCCGGAGTAGCTTACACGATTTGTCGTGGTCTAATGCAGGATACTATGCCTGAGCTGCTAGATTTGGCTATGATCGGAACTATTGGCGATATGGTTAAGGTGACCGGAGAGGGGCATATTATCGTTAAGCGTGGTTTAGAAATGCTTAATCAGACAGATCGTCCTGGCTTGCGCGCTTTAATCAAAAATGCTGGTTTGACTTTAGGCAGTATTAATGAAACTGATGTCGGCTTTAATATTGCTCCTCGATTAAATGCTGTAGGTCGATTAGATAATGCCAACTTGGCAGTTGAGCTTTTACTAAGTGATGATGACCTTGAGGCCCAAAAAATTGCAGATAAGATCGAAGAATTAAACAATAAACGGAAAGAATTAACCACCGAAGTCTATGACAAATGTATGACGTTAATTCATAAAAATAGCTGGCAAAAACAAAATACTTTGGTTTTATATGACCCTGAATTTCACGAAAGTGTGTTAGGTTTAGTAGCTAATAAGATCGTTGAAAAGACACATAAACCCACGATTGTTTTGACTAAAAATGATGCAGGTGAGGTTAAAGGCTCAGGTAGGTCCTTTGCTGGTTTCAACTTGTTTGATGCTTTAAATCCGATCAAGGATCAATATTTAACCAAATTTGGTGGCCATGATTTTGCCTGTGGTTTATCATTAGAAGAAAATCAGATTGCGCCATTACGGGAAAAATTTGAAGATGACTTTCATGTTGAAGGTGGTCTTGAGACTAAAAAATATGACATGGAATTGCCTATGCAGGGCTTAACGCCGCAGACACTAGCACAAATCAATCAAGTAGGTCCATTTGGGACAGGTGACACGCAGCCAATCTTTAGTATCTCTAATCCAACAATCACTCATTTCTTTAAAATGGGTAAAGATAAGAATCATGTCAAATTTACGGTTGCTAAAAAAGGCGGTAACTTATCAGTTATTGGATTTAATAAAGGCTTTTTGAATAATAATCTTTTGCCGTTTATTTCTCAAATTTTTGTTCAATTATCATTAAATACTTATCGAAATCAAGTTTCTTTACAAGGAATCATGACCGGACTAGCTTTTGCTTCACCAAAATTGGCAGTGCCAACGCCAGTTGTTGACTTACGCCAAGAGAAATATGTTATGGGTTTCGCGGACCGCTACCTGTTATTTGATCAAAAAAATATTCCGATTGTTCGCAACCGACTACAGATCGATGAAGACAAGATCTCTTTAGTTAAAGATTATGATCAAACTGGTGAAACAGTTGCATTATTAGATGTGCCACGCAATCAGATTGAATTAAATGCTGCATTGGAGAAAGATTATCAACAAATCTATTTACGCTTTTTGCTTGATCAATTGCCTGTTGAACAAATTCCCGCTAAAAATTATTTTGGTGCTGTTTTAAAATATATTTATAGTCACCCTACGTTAAAGCCAGCAGATTACCGTACAGTTGCACCTTATTTGGGACTAGATTATGATAGTGTGCTTTTCATTTTACGAGTTTTCTTTGAATTAGGCTTTGTAAAATTGGATGAAGGTAAATTGGTAGGAGAGCCTTCTCCTAAAAAACAGCCGCTGACAGCTTCTAAATATTTAATGGGAACTTCTTCTCAGATTAAATTTGTTAATCAACTAAGAACTATGCCTAGTCAACGTTTGATTACATATGTTAATAATTTGACAAATAAATAGATAACTATTCTGTTTTCAGTGCTTTTATCGTTAAAATTTGTTAAAATATACTGGTCAAAAGCGTTTGAACACAAACACAGAGAATTTTGGAGGTTATGCTTCTTATGGCAGTTGATTTTAGTAAATATATTGCAAGTGTTAAGGATTTTCCTAACAAAGGCATTGTTTTTCGCGATATTACACCAATTTTGCAAGATGGTGAATTGTATCGTGCCGCTACTCATGAATTAGCGGAATATGCAAAGAGTAAAAAAGCAGATGTAATTGTTGGGCCTGAAGCACGTGGTTTTATTGTAGGTTGTCCAGTAGCTACTGAGTTAGGTTTAGGTTTTGTACCTGCAAGAAAGCCACATAAGTTACCAAGAGAAGTTGAACGTGCTTCCTATGATTTGGAATATGGTTCAAACAGTTTGGAAATGCACAAGGATGCGATTAAACCTGGACAAAGAGTGGTTGTCTGTGATGACTTGATGGCTACCGCAGGTACTTTAAGAGCTTCTAAAGAGCTAATTGAAAACCTTGGTGGTAAGTTAGTCGGTGCCGCATTCTACATCGAATTGCCAGATTTACACGGTAGAGATAAATTACCTGATGTTGATATTTATTCACTTGTTCAATATCATGGTGCTTAAAATAGAATAAATAAAAAGAGGGAATTAAATCAATTTGAACTGAGACCTAAAAGTTAGACACTTTTAGGTCTTTTTCTACGTAAAGTCAAGCATAATAAGAAGTTTGGCTTCATTTTACTATGTCTAAATTTAATAAAGAACAAAAAATAGAAATTTATCATAAATGGAAAGATGAAAATATCTCAATCAGTCAATTGGCTAAAGCGTACAGAATGAATCTAGCTAATTTAGACTATATGCTTAGATTAATTGATATGCATGGAATAGAAATTTTAACTACTAAAAACCAAAGCTATTCCAAAGAGATCCAGCAGCTGAAAGAAGAAAACTTGCGATTGCGTATTGTGAACGAATACGTAAAAAAACTAAGTGCCTTGGATCAAGAAGATCAGAAGAAATAGCTAGGGTGATTACGGATCTAAGGCAAGAATTCAAAGTTAGTTTAAATTATGTATTAGCTGCGATTGCAGAGCACCCTGAGCTACCTATAATTGCCAGAAGCTCATACTACAAGATTATCAAACGACAGCCCGTCAAGCCTAAACGGTCAAAGCTTATTGCTAGAATCCATGAGATTTTTAATCATCATCAAAGCCGCTATGGATATCGCAGAGTAGCTTTGCAGTTAATCAGAGAGGGCTGGAAAATTACGGAGAAAACCGTTCGCTATTGGATGCATAAATTAGGTCTTAAAGGCATCAGGCGCAATAAGCGCAAATATTCAAGCTATAAAGGTACTATTGGCAAAATAGCTCCAAATTTAATTCATCGTGATTTCTTCGCAGCCCTGCCTAACACAAAATGGTATACTGATATCACTGAATTTCATCTTAATAATGAGAAGCTTTATTTATCGCCTATTCTAGACGGCTGCGGTGGCGATATAGTTTCTTATACTATCTCCAAACATCCAGATATGGATTTAGTAATGACAAGGCTTTTGCCAAAAGGCTTAACCCCGAAAGAGTATCGAAGTCAAGCCTCTATTAATCCAATATTTTAATTGTCTACTTTTTACGTCTCAGTACATTTTTTGATATCAATATTTTTTATTCGTTTCTGAACCATCTGGTAGATGAGCCTTTTATGATATGAGTGCCTCGACCTAGACCACCTCTAACTTCAAAATAATGGTTATTACTAAAACATCTAATATCAACATATGATCCTTTTTCAAGTCAAAAACTAAATTTTGGAGTTTTGTAAAGCGGATATCTAAGCTTATAAACTCTTACATCTTTTGTAGTTTTGACTTCGTGCCAATGCTATGAATGTTTACTAATTGCCAGCACAGGTTGTGATGTAGCTGTTGTAACAGTACCAACACTCCCGATTAGCATGATTGCTGCTAAAGTTGTAATTAATGATTTATGTTTCATTTGTTGACCTTTCCAAAAATATTGATTGAATCCTTAATGGCTGGTTTTCTAACTAAACTATTTCCTAAAAAGTATTATAGTCATTGGTGTTATGGACTAGAATATATTCGAAAATCCATCTCCATGGTATCACATAGAAAAAACATTTGATCAGGAATAGTTGGCTTTTAGCACATATCTAATAAAAATCGCGCTTGATCTAATTTGCAAAGATCGTTATACTAAAGAAAGTGTTGCATCGAGAATCCTTGTTCACGATGCCCGATCAACAGAAATTCATAGCAATCCTCTTAAAGGCGACTCGCTTTTAGGAGGATTTGTTTTTTATTCTAAAGCAAAAAAGATGATAAATTATTCTTGATCGCCCACAATAAGGAAAACAGGATATTAAGAATAGGGAGGCGTAATTATGAAAAATGTAAAGAACATTATTATTGGTTTTGGTAAAGGTGGTAAGACTCTAGCTAAATTTTTAGCACAAAAAGGTGAAGAAGTCTTAGTTGTTGAGAAGTCAGATAAGATGTATGGTGGAACTTGTATTAATATTGCATGTTTGCCATCTAAGCGTTTAATTATCGAAGCTGATAATGGCGTTGATTTTGTTGACGCGGTCAATGGCAAAAATGATATGACTTCAATGCTACGGAACAAGAATTATCATATGTTAGCAGATGAAGAGAATGTTACCGTACTTAACGGCACCGCTAAGTTTATGAATAATCATGAAATTGCAGTAACCACGGTAAATGGTCAAATCGAAGAATTTCATGGTGACAGAATTTTTATCAATACTGGTGCTTTGCCTGTTATGTTGCCAATTCCTGGTTTAATGGAAAGTAATGCTATTCTTGATTCGACTGCTGCAATGGATCAAACAAATTTACCTAAAAAACTAGTGATTATTGGTGCTGGTTACATTGGTCTAGAATTTGCATCGATGTTTGCAGAATATGGCTCAGAAGTAACTGTGCTTGATTTACATGATAACTTTTTACCACGTGAAGACGATGACATTGCGGTCGAGATAAAGCATGATCTTGAAAATAGTGGCGTGAAATTTGAGTTAGGAGTGAAGATCAGTAGAATAGATGACCATACTGTTTACTATGAAAAAGATGGCGTGACTACAACAACAGTTGCTGATAGAATTTTAGTAGCCACAGGAAGAAAACCAAATACTGAGGATCTTGGAATAGAAAATACTGATATTGAATTGAATGATCGTGGCACAATTATGGTTGATGATTATCTAAGAACTAACGTCGAAAATGTTTGGGCAATTGGTGATGTCAAAGGCGGTCCGCAATTTACCTATATTTCACTTGATGATTTTCGGATTATCAAGGATCAATTATATGGGGATGCTCAAAGAAGAGTCAGTAATCGAATCAATGTACCATACAGTGTATTCATTACGCCGACATTATCTCGCGTCGGCTTGAATGAAAAGGAAGCAAAATCCCAAAATATCAAATATGAATTAAAGAAACTGCCAGTAACTGCTATTCCTAAGGCTCAAGTATTGAAGGATCCACGCGGTTTATTTAAAGCATTAATTAATCCTGCAAACAACCAAATTCTTGGCGTCACTCTTTATGGTGCCGAATCTTATGAGCTAATTAATCAAATTAGTATGGCAATGAAAATGAAGATTCCAGCAAATATTTTGCGTGATCAAATCTATACTCACCCAACAATGAGCGAAAGTTTTAACGATTTATTCAAGTAGAAAAACACCTCGTGTCTACAGATAATGACATGAGGTGTTTTTATTATTTGTTACCGATTAATTTAAATTTTGACCATGGTTTAATAAAGTCGAGCAGGAATAATTCGTCTGATCTAATAGAACCGACTTTGTTCATCCTTGACTCCTTATGAGGTTCAAGGACAATTTGTAGTTCATTTTTGTAATGACCAAAGTTGTCGTTACCAATGATAATATCTCCGCGTTGGAATTCTACATTGTTGTCGTGTACTGGATTAGGAATATCTGCATAAGTTACACGGGGCATGGTTGAACGAATTATATCCTTAGTGATATCACCACGACGGAAATGTTGAGGCGCTTCTACGATAGTTTTCTCAATCTTATTAACATCAGTAACGTAGTTTACGTGCAACATCAATTGATAGCGATTAACTTTAGATAAGGCTTTTAACTCGGCTTCACTGGCATAAGCATTACCGATGATTACATCATCAATCAACCCAGAAGCCCAGAGATGCATTGCTTGCACATCAATTGGTAAATTACGGTCTTGCTCAAGCGTTGGTAAACCATCTTCCACGTTCCAAGGTCCCATTTGACCTACTTGACTTGAGACAAAAGCGGCTGAATGAATGCCAAACTTTTTGAAGCGTTCAGAACAAGCGATAAAGAAGTCGTAAGGTAAGCCAGTACCGCGTTGAGGATAAAAATTGTGACAGCCATAAATAAACGGTGTATTAGCTTGGTAAGAAATAATATTGTTAAGATAGTCAACATTATTACTCATGTTGAGTTCAATGATTAGACCATATGGGTTGTAAGAAAGCATTGCTTCAATTGCACCATCAAATGTTGTGTCAAGACGGATGCCTGCTGCACCAATATCAGCAAAAAATTTCAGGTCATCATAGCTGACACCTAGTTGTTTGAAGATTGCAGGATTAACATCTAAAAAAGTTTGAAATCCCAATTTATTGCCATATTCAATGATTTTTTTATACTTAGCTTTGGTTTCTTCAGGGCTGCCTTGTACTTCAAGCATACTCATGAAGATACGAGAAAAGCCATATTTGTGAGCTAAGTCCAGATAGTGAGCGTTGCCTTCAAATTTGCTGTGGCCTGGATAAATTGACAGACCTAAAGATCTCATTGTCATAATAGTACCTCATTTTTGATAATTGTCTATACCAATTATATGATATTTTTTATTATAGGTCTAGTCCAAAGGGACCGAGATAGTTTATATTTTGGTAGGGTGTCTCGCTACGTTTTTAATTAAACAGGTGTTATATTTAAAGTACAGGGTATGTGTTAAGAAGGAGAAATTAAGATGGATAATTTTGATCAAGAATCTGGTCAACAGCAATATGCTAATGATTCAGGATTAAATGTTTTTTAGCAAAATATATGGTTATATGGCCTTAGCGGTTTTCGTTTCAGCAATTAGTGCATATTTGACAATGACGGTTTTTGCGGGACCTATCTCTGCCTTTATTGCACAACACCAATTGTTTACGGCGTTACCTTTGCTTTTATTGCAGGTGCATATAGTGGACAAAATATTGCTTCAGCATTTGTAGCTTCGGCAACCGTCTTTGTAACAATGGCGATTTTAGGAACAATTACCAAAAAAGATTTGAGTCGAATAGGGTCTTATGCTTCTGCTGCGTTAATTGGGTTGATTGTAGCCATGTTAGCTAATTTGTTTTTACATAATCCAATCATTGACTACGTTTTTTCGATTATTGCTGTGATTATATTTACTATTTTAACTGCGTGGGATGCACAAAGAATGAAAGATATTTATTTACAATATGGTGATGATCTTTCAACTAATGGGCTTGCAGTTTTAGGTGCTTTGCAATTATATCTTGATTTTGTTAACTTGTTTTTACAATTTTTGGATATTTTTGGTGCAAATGAAGATAAGTAATTGAAACTAGGTTCTAATAAACTTAGGAACACTTCATATATGCGTATACCATATAAATATAGTGACATATTAAGGGAGTGTTTTTATGAAAAGATGCAAGAATTGGGTTGTGACTATTGTTGCATTGCTGATGTTAGTTTGAGAAATCAGTATTCTGCCTGCAAATTTGCAGGGATCGACATCAGTTGTTAATGCAGCTATTCATCACAGAAGGAGAAAGCATCAATATCGTGATAAAACTAAGATTTATACCAGTAATTACAGAATTGTTGGTAATAAACGATCAAAAATCTTTCACGTAATGCGCGGTCATAATTATCGAATGAATCGTGAAAATGCAGTTTTCTTCAAGAGTAAAGCAGCAGCACGTGCAGTAGGATATCGTGAATCAAAAAAGATAAATTAAAAGACTTCTAAGAGTTCAAAGTTCCTAGAAGTCTTTTAATTTATAAAATTTTTATGGTAATAATCTATCTGTTTTTCATCACAGGTTGGTAAATTAAGTCAATTATTATGGCAGCAATAATCGCTACAATTACGGTGATTGCTAGATTTTGAATAGAAATTTGGACCATTGCCCAACCACAAAGAGCTAAGATAAAGGTCAATAGAACATCTGCAATTTGAACACTACCAACCAACTTGGATGGGTAATCTTGCCAAAAGTACTTACGAGTTCTAGTAATCAAAACAATCAACATTGCGCTAAGAACTAGGTATACGTAAACCATAGTAGAAACAGCACCGTGACTCCAACCGTGTGTGTTTAAGAACCAAACAAACCCAATACCAATTAGAGTCCAACCAGCAGCTAGTGAAAAGGCGATCTTAGCAAGCTTAGCCATATTCCAGTTTTCTGGCTTATAAGTAATGTGAGTCCGGTCGGTCCCAATCATCATCGTAACCATATTGTTCATAATGGTATAGATAACCATTGCATTCAAGGCCATTGGGATGTAGTCAAAGAAAAGATAGCCAAAAGTTAACAGCATCGTTAATTCAGCAGTTCTAGCAAGCTTGGTTAGTGACCAAGTAGTCATTCTTTGGTATACGCGATGTCCAGCGTCTAAAATTTTAACAATTGAGCCTAGACCATCGTCTAGTAATACCATTTTACCCGAACGCTTAGCTACGTCAGCAGCATTTGAAACCGCGATTCCTACTTCAGCTTGTTTTAATGCAGGTGCGTCGTTAACTCCGTCACCAGTCATCCCTACGATATAGCCTTTTTCTTGGAAAAGCTTTACCATCTTGAGTTTATCTTCTGGTAAAACATCAGCAATACCGGCCAAATCATTAATATCAGTATTTTCATTGAAATCGTGAATCGAAATTACTTCACCAGTTAAATCAACTTGTTCTGCCACTGCAGCAGCGGTCTTTTGATTGTCACCAGTTAACATAATCGGGCGAACGCCACGTTTCTTGAGTTCAGCCAAAGCTGCTTTAGAGTCTGTTCTAACTTTATCTTGTAAGATGAAGACACCAGCTAACTTATCGTCAATCAAGACTGCTACTGAGCGTCCTGCCTTGAAATTAATTCCAGAAATTTCTTCATCGGCATGTTTATCGATCAAGGATAATTGCTTAAATGAACCAAGCTTTACATTATGTCCAGCAACATCAGCCATAGAATAACCAGTGTCAGAAGTAAATGGAGTAAAGTTTTCAGCATTCATGACTGGAATGTTATTTTCTACTAAGTATTCATCGATTGCTGTATCGATAATACCAGCATTACGTTTATCAGTTGCGGCTCCAGCTAAAGCAAGCACGTCTTTATCAGGCAAGTCACTTAGATTAGTCCAAGCGGCTACGGCAGTTTTGTTTTCCGTAATTGTTCCAGTCTTATCAAGTAAAAGCAAGTTCAAGTTAGCTGCGTCCTGAATTCCAGTTAGGTCAGAAGTCAGGACTCCTTCTTTACTTAAGCGTGTTGCTTCAAATGAGTTGGATAAAGCAAAAGTTGATGGCATTGCTACAGGAATTGAAGCAATAAACATCATTGCCAGGAATGGCAACATATTAATAAAGGTATTGAAATTACCGCCTTTGAAGAAGGAGGCGATAATAATAACTAAGGTTAAAACACCATCTAGTAAGCAAAGGTAGTAGATAATCTTAGTCAAAAGTTGTTGTAAGTGACCAGGAGCAGCGGAATTGTTGATCAAATTAATCGTCTTACCGCTTCTAGAATCTTTACCTGTAGCAGTAACAACAGCTAGGCCATCACCTTCAACAACTGTAGTACCGGCAAAGGCGGTGTCATCAATTGCTTTCTTAACTGGTTTAGATTCACCTGTAATTGAGCTTTCATCACAAGCTAAGTTACCGTCAACAATTTTAACATCTGCTGCGAGTACGTCCCCGCGTTTAAGTGAGATTAAATCGCCTTTAACTAGTTGTTTAGAATCAAGTTTGATCCACTTGCCATCGCGTTCAACTGATACAGTAGGAGTCAACTTGTGTGAAATATTATTTAAAACTCGTCTTGATTGCTTTTTCTTAGATGCACCGTTAAATGCAGCAAATAAAAGCATCAACAACACGAATAATGATTGGACCCATTTGCCCAAGATACATTCTAGAATTAAAGCAGCTTCTAGAATCCAAGCGGATAGGTTCCATAACTTAGACAAGAACTCTTTAAAGAAATTGTATTCAGGCTCTGGTACTTCATTTAAGCCATCTTCTTTTAAGCGCTTGTCTGCTTCGGCTTGAGTTAAGCCGTGAAATTTATCAGACATTATTTTCCCTCCAAATCTACCTTAATAAGGTAGCACAGATATTGCTATGAATAAAATACTAAAATACAATATAAGATATTAAATATTTTAATATCACTATCAATTGAAATAAAAAAAGGATAAATAATATGAATCTAAAACAGTTACGTTATTTTCTAGTTGTAGCAGAAGAAAAGCAGATTACAGCAGCTGCTAAGCGCTTGTATATTGCACAGCCACCATTAAGCTATCAATTAAAACAATTAGAGAAAGAGTTGGGCGCGCAATTATTTAAAAGAACGGCACATGGTATTGAGCTAACTGATGTGGGACAAATTTTTCAAAGCTATGCCAATGAAATTATTTCTCTAGCTCAAAATGCTGAAAACCAAGTACATAAGACTATTTCCGGTGAATTGGGAACGATTGCAATTGGAATGGCATCTTCCTCAACGGGCTTGATACCAATGAATTCTTTTAATGAATTACGAAAATATTATCCGGAAATTTCTTTTGATATTTATGAAGATAATACTTATGGCATCCTGGATAAATTAGAAAAAAAGACAATCGATCTAGGCATTGTACGAACGCCTTACAACCAGACAGGTTTAAATACTAAGACTTTAACAACTGAAAAAATGATGGCTATTAGTGTAGACCCAGATTTTCAGCAAAAAAAAGAATTACGCATTAAAGATCTAGCAGATCAGCCATTGATTATTTATCGCCGCTTTGAGGATATTTTTAATCAAACTTTTGCACATCATGGGCTTAAGCCATTTTATGCGGTTAAGTGTGATGATTCACGGACAGCAATTACTTGGGCCAAGAGAAAAATGGGAGTAGCGCTAGTACCAGAATCAATTGCGACAACTTATGCCCAAGAAAATATGATCGCAATTAAACATGCTAATTGGATAACACATTTGCAACTGGTTTGGCGTAAAGATCATCAAGTTACACCTTTAATGAAAAAAATCATTGCTGCAATATGATAATACTGTAACTTTTGCCTAATTGATCCATAATAAATGTAAACGGGTACAATAATTAATAGAAGGTGGTTGAATGTCGAGTCCGATTCATGTTTATTCAGAAATTGGTAAGTTAAAAACGGTGATGTTACATCGACCGGGAAAAGAACTAGAAAATCTAGCCCCAGATATTTTGCATCGAATGTTGATTGACGATATTCCTTATCTGAAGATTGCCCAAGAAGAACATGATGCTTTTGCGCATGTATTGAGGCAGCAGGGGATCAAAGTATTATATCTTGAGGATTTATTAGCAGAATCTTTAACAGATGAGAAAGTTCGTCGGGCATTCTTAGATCAGTTACTGGATGAATCAAGTATTAAAAAACAGGATCCTTTGCATCAATTATTGCTGAACTATCTCCAAGAATTGCTAACTAAGGAAATGGTAAAAACGGTGATTGCTGGAATTAGAAAAAGTGCGATTCATAATTCTACCCCATCTTTAGCAGATTTGGCTGAGGACCCAGATTACCCTTTTTATCTTGATCCAATGCCAAATGTATATTTTACTCGAGATCAACAGGCTGCAATTGGTTCAGGGATGACCATTAACCGGATGACTTTCAGAGCTAGACGACGTGAATCATTATTTATGGAAACAATTTTGAAAAATCATCCTGATTTCAAGAACGCAACTATTCCAGTTTGGCGTGACCGTTATCATCATGGTCGCCTTGAGGGCGGGGATGAACTAGTTCTAAATAACCATGTGTTAGCTGTAGGTATTTCACAACGCACTTCTGCAACTGCAATTACTGACTTAGCTCATAATTTATTTGATCATTCAAGTTATGATACGATTTTAGCGATTAAGATTCCGCACAATCATGCTATGATGCACCTTGATACAGTTTTTACAATGATTAATTATAATCAATTTACGGTTCATCCCTTTATTTTAGATAAAGCCGGCAAAATTGATATTTATGTTCTACAGCCCGATGATCACAACGGTGTAAAAATCACAGAAAAGAATGATTTGGTGCAGGTTTTGAAAGAAAACTTACATTTAAGCGAATTGGATTTAATTCCAACTGGCGGTGGTGATCCAATTGCCGCACCACGTGAGCAATGGAATGACGGCTCAAATACCTTGGCAATTGCACCAGGTGAAGTCGTTACTTATGATCGTAATTATGTATCCAATGATTTGCTAAGAAAACATGGCATCATCGTTCATGAGATTCGGTCTAGTGAACTCTCACGTGGTCGTGGCGGTCCTAGATGTATGTCGTGTCCGTTGATTCGTGAAGATTTATAAGAGGCAAAAAATGAAATATTTACAAAATGTTTTTCAAGGTAGAAGTTTTCTCGATTGTAAAGACTATACTCCAGCTGAAATTTCATATTTAATTGATTTTGCATTACATTTAAAAGAACTTAAAAAAGAGCATATCCCACATGAATATCTGAAAGGTAAAAATATTGCACTACTTTTTGAAAAAGCCTCAACTATGACGCGATCTGCTTTTGTAGTAGCTTGTAATGATTTAGGCGCTCATCCAGAATATCTAGGCGCAAGCGAGATCCACTTAGGTAAAAAAGAAAGCGTCAAGGATACGGCTAAAGTCCTAGGCTCAATGTATGATGGAATTGAATATTGCGGTTTTGCTCAAGAAGATGTAGAAGAGCTGGCTAAATATTCTGGCGTTCCTGTTTGGAAGTGGGTGATGGCCGCGATAATGTTGCCGACAGTCTTTTAGTTTGTGGCTCAATGTTAGGTGTTAATGTACATATTGTTACACCCAAGCCTTTGTTTACACATCCTGATGTACAAAAAATTGCTCAAAATTTTGCCCAAGATTCAGGTTCAAAAAATTTGATCACAGATGATATTGCTCAGGGCGTTAAAGGAGCCAATGTTGTTTATACCGATGTTTGGGTTTCGATGGGTGAAAATGATTGGTCTGAACGAATTAAATTATTAAAGCCATATACGGTCACAATGAAAATGATGCAAATGACTGGTACACCAGATGACCAATTGATCTTTATGCATTGTTTGCCAGCTTTTCATGATCGAACAACTCAGGTGGGAGAAGAAATCTATGAAAAATATGGCTTAAATGAGATGGAAGTAACTGATGAGGTCTTTAATTCAAAGTATGCTTGGCAATTTACAGAAGCTGAAAATCGATTGCATTCAATTAAAGCAGTGATGGAGGCTACTTTAGGAAATTTATTTATTCCGATTGCCTGTGGCGGTGGTGGCATCCCTGTTATTGTGAAAGATGGGCATCTCAGAGGTGTTGCCGGCGTAATTGATAAAGATTTTTCCGCTGCTAAAATGGCAGAAGATATCAACGCTGATGAATTAGTAATTCTAACAACGGTGGATCATGCATTTTTGAATTATGGCAAAGAAAATCAACAAGCAATTGGTAAAATAAAAGTTGAATAGCTCAAACAATACCTAGCAGAAGGTTATTTCGCAGCTGGGAGTATGAAGCCTAAGATAGAAGCTGCAATTGAATTTGTAGAAAAAACAGGTAATTTAGCAATTATCACCTCTTTGAGCAATGCCAACAAACTAGCAGACGGAGTCGGCACAATCGTTTATAATTAACTGGGTGATAAAAATGAATATTTTTAATGAAGGAAAAAAGCAGGATATTGCCCAAGTTTTAGCAGCTAAAGATAGGCGAGTAGCTGTACAACATAAGATTTTTAATAAGTATCCTAATCAAACTCTAGTCGACATTAAGATGAATATCCCAGGACCAATCAAGAATAATCGCTATTTAACTAAAATGTTTATGTTTGGTATCAATGAGCTGGAAAATGCTTGGACTAACCTAGGTTATCATTTTAAATTGGTGACACAGCTTAATGATGATAGTGGCTGTGAAAACTTCTATGTATTATCTTTGTCAATTGAAAAAGTAAAGCGCTCAACAATTGATTTTGAAGATCAGACATCATTGGGACGTCTCTTTGATGCAGACGTGTTGGTAAAAAATAAACAAGCTGCAATTTCACGCAGAGATTTGGGCAGGCAGCCACGTAAGTGCTTTTTATGTGATTGCCCTGCTAAAGAATGTGCTCGCAGCCGGAGACATTCAGTGGAACAGATGCAGGCATTTATCTCTCAGCTTTATCAAGAATACGTTGCGTAAAATAAACCGGGATTTTATGATTCCGGTTTATTTTTATGAAAAATCTAGTTAAAAATTAAAAAAATGAACTAAAATAGTAATGAATAAATTTATAGATGTACGTATAGGAATAAGCATGAAATTAAAGAAAAATAAGAATAATTTAAAGCAAATTACGGCATTAATTCAATATGCATTTTTGAAAAATAATGATTTGACTAAAGATGAAAATTTTATGAGTCGTTATGATCATAGTACAGGTTATGGCTATTTTGATAAGGAAAAATTAGCTAGCTATATTATGGTTAATCGATTTAAAAGTGATGTTTTTGGGCATCATTTACCGATGGCTGGAATAGGTTATGTAGCTTCATATCCTGAGTATCGTGGCCAAGGTCATATTTCCCAATTAATGAAAGAAATTTTGCATGACTTACATAGGCAAGATATTCCGTTTGCTAACCTGGCACCATTTTCGGAGAGCTTTTATCGCCAGTACGGGTTTAGCAATAGTATTTATCAAAAAGAATATCGCTTTGATGGAAGCGCATTGCGTAGTTTTAATTTACCACGTTCTGGTCATATAGTGCGTGGCAAGTGGGACAATTTAGCTGTTCAAAATGGTGTGATTCAACTTTATGAACGTCAACTGCATACTGATGATGAACGTAACACGGTTGTACGTGAGGCATGGTGGTGGAATAGACTTGATTCTTATTATCATCACCGCAATGTAGCCGTTTATTTTGACGCGGATGAGCGGCCAATTAGTTACTTGATTTATCGCATTAGAGACAATACTTTTTTAGCTGATGAAATGTACGCAATTACGCCGCAGGGATTACTGAGTATGTTTGGTTTTATGGGTTCGCACGCGGGCAGTGTTAAGCAATTTAAAATGAGCGTACCAGAGAAATCGTTACGAGCTGAACTTTTTCCTGAACAAAACGAACTCCAAGTTGATTTGCGTCCTTATATGATGAGTCGAATTATTGATTTTGAAAAAGTTTTGGCTTGTATGCGGCCAATGCAAGAAGGTGATTTTAATCTGGAAGTCAATAGCGATGAACAGTGTCCTTGGAATATTGGAGTTTGGCAATTAAGTAATCATGGACGTAAGGTAGCGGTAGAACGTAAGGAAGATGCATTGGTTGATTTTTCGGGATCAATTACCGCGTGGACCCAGGTGCTATTAGGTAGACTAACCATGAATGCTGCTGTTAAACTAGGATTAATTACAGATTACCGCATCAAAAAATTAGATTTTGTTAAAGGCGATGTATCATTTTATGATTATTTTTAGTTGTGAGGTTAAAAAATGAGTAAAGAAAAGAAACTCAATTTAATAAAATTATTTGGCATTGTAGTTAGTGGTTTGAATTTGATCTTTTTTGCCTTGATGGCACTTAATAAGCATGAAGATACTAAGGATAAAAGAAGAGTAGCAGAAGAAGGACACGCACCACTGGATGAAAAATAAAATGACGGAATTAAAGATTGCATATTTTGACCAATTAGGTCGTAAGGAATTAGATCAGGCAGTGCAGCATTTTGTGTTAAAACATCCTAATGTAGATGTAAAACTACTTGTGACTAGTCATGATGGTGCTTTTGCAAAACTGAATGAAGATGAAGCAGACATAGCAATCAATGATTTGCGTGACGAGAATCTTAACTTTGATGAAACAGAATTGACTCAAGCTGGTGTAATGGCAATTTTGCCCAAGGGAATGTATCCTAATGGCATTCAAATGATTGAAAAAGACGAGCTCAATGATATGACTTGTTTTATTGTGGCTAAACCTGAAGAAGAGGTTAGTGAGCTACATTTATTTAAAGATTTGTATCAAATTGGCAGTCAATTCATCGCTTCTAACTCGGTCGAAGAAGCAGTACTGTTGGTCGCCTCTGGGTCTGGCTATTTTATTTTAAATGAGAATACGGCTAGGTTAATTAATACTGCAGATTTGCAGCCACTTTTCTTGCTTGATCATGGTCAGTTAATAAAGCAAAAGATAATGGCTTTTTATAAGTCAAATTCAGCGTTAAGTAGTGAGTTTATAAAGCTATTGCAGCAAGAATATTAATCTGTAAAGTTAAAAATATCTTGTCTAAGTACTATAAGATACTGTAAAATATATTATGAAAGCGGATTCATATATTTTACATTCTGGAGATGATTTTTATGCTAAAAAGAACTTTGTTACCTTTAACATCAATGGTACTTGTTTTAGGATTAACTGGTTTGGCTAGTCAAGTTGAGACTGTTGATGCTTCAACTTATGGTAATGGTGTACAGGTTACTATTCCAAAAAAGATGCAGGGTACTTGGTACTCTTATGATCGTAATGCACATAATGGCACAAAGATCACCTTTACTGAACATACTGTTAATGGCAAACCAATATTTACCCAGGAGGCTTCGACAATTAGTGATTACTTCAATGGTAGAATTGCTAACCAGAAGAACTTTGATAAGGTAACGCAAAACTGGATGTCTGGTAAAACTACCAAAATGAAGAATGATACATTCTATGAGATTGATCCGTGGATTACTTTTGAAAATTGGAGTCTTTATCGAGTGGTACCACAAACCATTAATGGTAAAAAGCATAACGTGCTGGTTTATTCTAGTAGATATGATGGTGGTAACTACTTCAGAAGCAAGAAATTAGCTAAAAAAATGAAGGACTACAAGTTTAAGAAAGTTAATTACACGTTATAGTTTTGTGACATCCCTTAACTAAGGGATGTTTTTTACTAATAGACGCGGTAAAATTTAGTATAATAGTGACAAAATTAATTCTTGGAGGAGAAGTTATGAAATTAAAACAAACACCAATTTTGCGTTTATATAAACTAGAAACTAATAAAGAGGATCATGCAAAGTGCGTTAAGGCAGGGCAACATAATATGCTTACTTCTCAAGAAAACGAACCAGGCACATTGTTTATGCAGACAAGTCATGACGAAGAAACTACTAATTTTGTAGTAGAATGCTATCAAGACGAAGCAAGTTATGATACTCATGCTAATTCAAAGCAATTTAAGGATTTTACTGACGTTGCTAAAGATATTTTAACTAGTCGAGTAAAGGTAGAATTGTTTCCGGAATTTATTTCTACAAAGGCAGAAAAACTAGCAGTTACCGGATCAAATGATTATGTTATTTATCTGACTGAAATTGGTGTTTCTTTAGGTAAGGGCGATGAGTTTGCTCATGCTGTAATGAAAGAAATGAAAACGGCAGTCGAAGAAGAAAAAGATATTTTGGCAATGATTGCAGGAACTGTTGCCGATCAGCCAAATGAATGGTTAGCTATTGAAGTTTATCGTAATAATGAAGCTTACAAGCAGCACTTGGAAACTAAGAACTTCAAAGAGTATTTGAATAATACAAAATATTGTGTTGAAAGTAAGAGTTTACGTAAGTTGCAACCAGATGTAATTGTTGACCAAGGTGCAATTTTCTACCAACCATAAAGAATAAGACGAAAAGAAGACCAGGCTATGTGGAGTACATAACCTGGTCTTTCTAGTTAGAGGGGAAAAAGATTTATTAACATATATTATTCTGGTTTTTAGTGGCGATGTTTTACCTTTGCTACTGCTGGTTTATTAATTAATACTGAGCTGATGGCCATTAAACCAAGCGTTAAAAATGATCCACCAATTAAGAGTAGTTTAATCAAGGTTCTCATTCCTTTCATCTTAATTGATCTTATAATAGCGAAATAATATTAAGAATTTATATGTAAAACCTAATGGATTAGTTAAGAAAATAAAACTAGAAAAAAGGCTGGTTAGCACGTAAAATAGAAATAGAGTCAAAGTCTAGTGCAACTGCGCATAAAATAAAGCAGTATCGATGGGATGCTGCTTGTTTTGGTTAAAAAATAGAGAATATGCTTGTAGCCCTTTTCGTAAATAGCGTTAATGTTGTAAAATGGAAAGTGCATTAAGTTTATTAATGAGAAAATTGATGTATTATTGCAAAATAGGCCGTAATGGCCCTTTTTGTTGTGAAAAAATTAAAAGAATATAGGATTGGAAATGCCAGGAATAGTAGAGCAAACATTATTAGAACAACAAAATATTGATTTAAATGAAATGGTAACAATGAATCAAATGATTGATCAATTGTTGCCTAATGCAAGTAAAGAATTACAACAAAAACTAAAGATTAAAATTTATAACTTTGTGCGTACACGTAAACAACCAAGTATTACTGTGCGAAGAAGAAAATATTTTAAGCCGGCTGTTGCTAAATTAATTATTGGTAATGTACAAGATTACGCAGATGCAATTGAACGTCGTGCTAAGGAAGCCCCAGCTAAAGAGGATGCTACTGATAAGAAGCCAGCTTCTAAATCTAAGCGGGTTAAGACAATTACTAAGCGTAAGATTTTAGCTAAAGTTATAAAGAATGATAAGATTGATAAATCTATTCAAAAGAAATTAGAAGATAAGATTGCTTCAATTGTGAAGACCAACTTTATTAAGCCAGTTAACAAGCGGGGAAGTTTTTTGGTTGAAGATGGTGAAAAAGTTATAGCTGAACTTAGTCCTTTTTATCAAAATATCAAGATTGATCAAAAGTATCGCAAGAATGCTGAAAAAGCGGCTGAAAATAAGGAAACAGAAACTAAAGAAAAGCCTGAGCAACATTCTAAGGATCAGAATGAAAGTCGTGAAGGTCAATCTAAGGACTTTGAGCGTAAGAATAATCAGAAGAATAGCAATAATCGAAATAATAATCAAACGCAAAATCAACGTAAGCGACAAAATAAGCATCCTTTTGAGATCAGAAGAGAAAATAATAACCGCTCACGTAATAATCAGTCTAACCGCCGCTATAATAATCGAAATAATTATGATAGTCGGAATAATTATGAATTTGATGAAGCTAGCGGTTTGCGTGAACGCTACAATACAGTAATCAGAAATTACAATCAACTGGAGCAAAGATATAATGCTTTGCAAGATAAATATAATCAGGCTTTAGATGATAAAGCTAGATTGATCGAAGAAATGGGTAAGAAGAACGAAGACTTACGTCGTGTATTGATCGACGTTTTGCGAAAAATGTAGTTTTTGGTAAAGAAAGAGACTAGTAGTCAATTTGAATTGATTACTAGTCTTATTTTATGTTTATGAAATATTATTTAGCTTAAAAATTAAAAAAATATGTGTAAAAAATTATTTTTGTGTAGTAAGATTAAAGGATGATAAATATTTTTATTAATGATTAATGGAGGAGAAGTATGAGTTTAAAAGAGCTATTTAAAAGCAATGTGTTTCGAGCCTGCATTATTATCTTATTGTATGTTTTATACGCATTATTTGGGAGTTTTAGTGAATATTTATTTAAATATGCTCTGAATTCAATTACTGCTGGTAATTTTAATACATATGTTTATTGGCAAATAATGCAGTTTGTTTTAGCATTATTCACTTCGTTGCTTTTACCAATTACTACCGTTGTTTTCACTAGGCAGACGCAAAACTATCTGCATAAAATTCGGCAAGAAATCATGCATCATTACTATGATGAAAAAAGTGATGAAAAAGTCTCTAGTATGCAGAACCGATTAACAGCCAATTTAAAAATCTTATCAGATGATTATGCTACACCTTGGATTACTATTTTAAGTGGGATTTTAGAGATTGTGATTGCTATTGTTTTACTAGCAAGCATGAACTGGATTCTAATTTTGGTTACTGCCATTTTAGCCGTGATTACACTTTTTGCTCCTAAAATTATGGAGAAGAAAACATCTGCTGCTACAGATAAAGTAAATAAAAAGAATGAAAGGCTGCTAAATACGATTGCTCATTGGCTTGGTGGATTGCAGGAACTACGTCGTTATAGTGCATACAGTCGTTTGGTTAAGCAAATTCATCGATCAAGTAGTGATTATGTGGACGCAAGTAAGGGTAGTGCAAAATTAAGAAGTGTAAGTTATTTGATTAATGCTTTTAGCAATTCAATTGCACAAATTGGTATGAGCTTTATTGCTGGAATCATGTTTTTGCTTAATATGATTTCATTCGGTGATTTTGCAGTTGCTAGTGGTTTTGCATTTACGATTTTTTCAGCAATTTGGAATATTACTCAGTCGTTAACGCAAGTTAAGTCAACTAAGGCTTTACGCGAACAGATTACCGATTTAAGAAAGCAAGTTCCTGATGAAAATAAAGATAAAGTATCAGCCTACGGTCTTAAAGTTTCAGGCTTGTCTGTAAAATACGATCAGGGGGAAACAATTTTTTATCCTGATTTTACAATAAAAAAAGGGCAGAAAGTTTTGCTTACTGGCGATTCAGGAACAGGAAAATCAACCTTGTTTAATGTTTTGTTAGGTAAGCTAAAACCTGAATCTGGTACGGTGACCTATCTAGATGAAAATGAAACTATCATTCCTGAAGGAAAAGCTAGAATTGGCAATATGCCGCAAAATCCAGTAGTTTTTCCCGCAACGATCAAAGAGAACATTACAATGTTTAACGAAAATTTGCAGGATAAGCTTCAAGATGTTGTTCAAGCAGTTCAACTCCAATCCGACTTAGCCAAAATGCCAGATGGTGTTAATACAACAATTGATCTAAAAAGTGAAAATTTGTCTGGTGGACAACGGCAAAAAGTTGTTTTAGCGCGAACGGAAATACACGAGCAATCGTTTGTTTTAATGGATGAAGTAACTAGTGCGATCGATCAAAAAGCTACCGAAAAAATCATTGATAAATTGCTCAAAACAGATCAAACTATTTTGATGATTGCTCACAACTTTACGCCAGAATTAAAAGCAAAATTTGATCAAGAAATTAAATTAAAAAGTAAGAAAGGGGATAAAGTAAGATGAATTTGAAAGCTTTTATTAAAACCAATCCAGTTCGTTTCTGGTTAACTGCAATTGGTTGGATTATTATTCCTGCTTTATCAATTACCAATACTTACGTTGTACAAGAAGAGACGAATATCCTTTTAAGTCGTAATTGGACTAAGTTTATTTTAATCAATGTTCTTGCTTTTCTGATTATGTTAGTTGACTATGGTGTGAGTGCTTTAGTTGATTATCAGCAGCAGGCTCAGGTACAAGACTTAAATAATCAAGTTAGAGATAAAATTGTTAAGCGATATTATTATGACGGGAAAAAGCATACTGTTGCACAGATGCAAAATCGTTTGACTAATGATTTACAAATGCTTAACAATAACTACTTTATTAATGTCTTCTTATTGATTTATGGTGTGTCAACGATCGTTTTTGTTTTAATTTATCTTATTTTATTGAGTTGGCAATTATTGTTGGCTATTTGTTTGATGGTAGCTATTTCTCTTTTGCTGCCAAAGTTAACAGAAAAGCCGTTACAAAAAGCAACAGAATTAATTTCTGACAGCAATCAAAAATATTTAGATACATTAAATGATTGGTTATCTGGTCTGGATCAACTTCAACAATTTTTAGCTGGAGCTAAACTATTTTCCGTAATAGAAAAAACATCAAAAAAATTAGAAGATGCTAATGTTAAGCAAACGGCTTATATTAAACTGCTTAATGCTGTAAATGGAATTGTTTCCGCGGCTTTTGGTTTAGCATTGTTTGTGCTTGCTGGTTGGTTGGTTAAAAATCATCAAATTCCAATTGGTGCCTTATTGGTAGTCGGTAATTTTCGGTATTACTTAAATGGAGGAATTGATACACTTACTAACGGGTTAGGAGCAATGAAAGGTAGTAAAAAATTACTTGCCGAAGTTGATAAATCTGCTAGTGATATTCCGATGCAAGCTGAAAAAGATGTAGTTATGCCTAATGTAATTAAAACAAAAGATCTAGTTTTAAAGTTCCCTAATGGAGAAAAATTGACTTATCCTGATCTGGAGATTAAGCAAGGCGAAAAGATTTTATTAACTGGCGATTCTGGTGCAGGTAAGTCTACTTTGTTTAAACTAATTTTAGGTGAACTTAAGCCTAGTGCAGGTAAAGTTGTTTATGAGGATAAGGCTGGTAAGAAAATTAATCCTGATTTGAGTAAGATAGGCTATTTACCGCAAGATCCAGTAGTTTTTCCAGCATCGATTGAAGAAAATATTACGATGTTTAATGAAAAACTGAATGGAAAAGTTAAACAAGTAATAAATGAAGTGAACTTTGCTGATGATATCGCTAAGTTTACTGAAGGACTAGATGAAAAGATTAATCTTGATAAGCTGAATATTTCCGGAGGTCAAAGACAAAAAATTGTATTGGCTAGAGCAAAAGTTCACAATAGTGATATTATCTTGATTGATGAGGGAACTAGTGCAATTGATCAGAAAGCTACAATGTTGATTTTGAAGAATTTATTGAAAAGCAAAACGACGATTGTTTTTATTGCCCATAACTTTAATGAAGGAATGCATCAGTTGTTTGATCGAGAGATTCATTTAGTAAAAGAATAGTTGAAGAAAGACACTGCATTTTTAGGGATGCAGTGTCTTTACTTTAGTTTGGAAAGATATAGGTATTGAAACTGTTATTCTTATTTATTTTAAAATAGCTTAGTAATTGATAAGCCATCCAGTCAGTATCGTCTGCTTCAAAAAATATTGAAGGATAATTTTGAAACATTTTAACTAGAATAGTTTCAATAAAATTATTAGAACTAAACCTATCCCAAGAACAGATGTATGCAATCTCGTTGTTTTCAGTGAATACAAGATTATCTATTTCTCCGAGTTCATTAGTACTATAATATCCAGTTTTTGTTGGAACTTCTTGGATAAACGTGTCAATATTAGCAGTTAATGGTGACACAGATTGATGAACTTGTTTGTAATATTTATAAAGTAATTGGCAACATGTTCTGTAATCGGGACTTTCTGTATTGAAAAAATGAAGAGATAATTTGTTATTGATCTCAATTTTTAAATCTTTTTTGTTAACGGTAAGCGTATAACAGTGTCGTTTGCAGATAAAACCATTTCTTAATAAAAAATCTACGATTGGATTTTCATTTGAATCAATCATGACTTGCAATGCTTGGTGCTCTGCTTGAACTATTTTTGAAAATGGAATATTTACAGAGTAATCACTTAGATTGAATTTTAGATAAATATATTTGTTATGAAAAAGATTGTGATAAGTAGAAATAGTGCCTAGATGCTTATCGTTATCAGTTACTTTGTAGATTTTAGGAGATATTTTTTCAATTTTTGTAGTCATTTTTTATCCTTTTGATAATTGAAATTAATTTTTGATCGGTTTCGTTTTTAATTATGAAGTTATAAATCGGTTCATAATTGAGCACAGGGAAAATAAGATCAGGATCAATTTTAGGTATAATGTCAATCATTGATTTCTTACTAATTACGTTGAGATTTTTAACTTCTTGAGCATTTCTTATCTTTCTTTTTGCTTGTGAAGGAGGATAACCTTGTCCCCAAGGCTGTTCAAAAAGATTTTTTATAGTCTGCTCAAAATTGATTTCACCACTCCAACCCTAATTAAGTCCTAGTGGAAAGGAGACAACATTGCCGTTATTGATATGACCAAAAAGAAAAGCATCTTGTGGAGTGGGAATATAACCACATTGAATATTAGGAAAAGTATTTCATGCAAGCATCATTCCTTGTCCAGAAGTACATCCTGTCACAATGAAGTCAGTCGCCTTGCTATTAATTAATAATGCGACAGCTAGGGAAACTTGCACGTAAGATAGACTAGCCGAACTATCTTGATAAATACCAAAATTGAATACTTGATCATTGGATCCTACAGATTCTTTGATATACTTCTCTAATATGAAATTTTTGCTTTTTTGCGATGTAGCTTGAATAATACCTATTTTCATATTTTTAACCTCTATAGTTTATTTTTTGAAAGCGCTTTATAATATTATATAGGAAGTAAAGTAAGAAGGTGAACGTGATGAAAAAATTATTGTTGGAACTCCTGTTAAATTGAGTCATGTTTTAATCGGTATAATTGTGGTGATTTTTCTTTCACTGTTTTTAACAGGATTTGGTTATCAACCTTGGTGGCTATTTCTTATTGTACTAATTTTAGGCGTATTTGTAACTTTACCGACTTGTTTCAGTTCATATTGGCAAATTGATAGTAAGAATATCATATCTATCACTTATGATAGCAATGATGCACTAAAATTGCTACAGTTACTTGGTTTGCGTAAAAAAGATAAGCAAATCATTAATTTGTCGAGATAAAAAATGCTTCTGTTGTTTATCGTAAAAATTTGCGTCTCAGTCCCGTTGATTTTAATCCCGACTATCTAGATTTAATCTTAGATCTAAATAAAGGAACAAAAGTTACCTTATCACTTGGAAGTATTGATTATCAGAAATTAGATTCTATTCTAACTTTATTGGAGGATAAGGATATTGCAGTACATGATAAGCAGGGAGTTCAGCAATTATTGAAGGAAAATAAAAATTTGTTTAATCATTTTCACAGGAAAGAATGGACATCACTTTAGGTGAGTAAAAAACAGATAATTAGAGACTATTTCCAGGCATGGCTTAAACCAAATATTGAAGTTATTAAATCTATCTTTGAAAAAAATGCTACATATAGTGAGTGCTATGGACCTATTTATAGAAATAAAAAGGAGATAATATCTTGGTTTGAAAAGTGGAACAAGCAGGGAAAAGTAATTGCTTGGCCAATAGAAAAGATATTAATTAATGAAAATACATGTATTGTTGAATGGCATTTTAAATGTAATTACCAGAAAAAAATTAGTGAATTTGACGGCGTATCAATTATAGATTTTAATGATCAAAATAAAATAATTTCAGTAAAAGAATATCAATCTAAATCTCAACATTATTATCCATATAGCAAATAAGACTTCTAGCCATGATAGGTTAGAAGCCTTATTTTGAATGATACAATCTAATTTCTATGGAAGAGATTACCAAACCAACTATGGTTCTTTTTAGCCTCTTCTTTTCGTCGTTGTTCACGATCTTCTAACATTGCCTTAGCCAGCATATCAACTGTTTGAGTTAATTGTGCTTGATTGTCTCGTTGTTGCTTATCTCTAAATGAACTACTATTTTGATACTTATTCATTAACGTATCATCATCAAGCCATTTATCAAAGTTTTCCACGTCAAGGATAAAGCCAGTACTAGTTTGTTGTGATGCAATGTGATATTTTCTAGGCAAATATTTAAAGTAGCGATCAAGCATAGTAGAGCCACTGTTTTTCGCCGTTTGATCGGAGATTTTATTGAAAAGCTCTTTATTGATTTGAGCTTTTAGCCGGTCATCTTGTTTAATAAATAAGATATCGCTACCAATTTTTGCTTGATTGATTAACATTCCCCAATCATTTCGACCAACGAATAGGGAATAATCGTAATTTTCTTCAAAATACTTGCTGACTTGGTTATACATATCAAATTTATCAAGTGCAGTTTTTAAAACATGCTTGATTGGATATAAGAAGTCTCTTTCAATCTTCTGCGCGTCTTCAACACTAACGTTAGTAAAGAATTTTGCTAATTCAACTTGACAATATTTAAAAAGATCATCATTTGCACGGCTAAATAAGCTAGTTAATGCTGCATTACGTTGATCACTTTCACCTGAAAAAGTAGATTCAAAGCTTAAGTACCATAAACGACGCATAATTTCAGGCTTTAGTGAAAATTGTGATTTAATAGAGCTTTCTTGTCTATTCATCGTGAAAATGAATGCTGGTGAGGGATGAGTTAAATTACGGTTGTTAGTAACTTCCTTGATGAATCTTTCAAAGTAAGTACGCGTTGTAAGTTCAGGACTGACATCATCAATCATTAATGGACTTACAGGACCATTTGTATATACATAGTCACTTAGCGTGTTGGTAATTGTCATATTGATATTACTCTTGCCAAAGGCATAATTCTTTGGATCCATCATTCCACTATCTAAGAAATTATGAGCACCAATTAATTTAGCGGCTAGTCTTTTCCCTAGGGTGGACTTACCAGTTCGACCTTGTCCGATTAGTGCTGTAGCAATAGGCACGTCCTCTCTAGATACGTTGCTTCCAGATAATTCATATAAATTGCGGATTTTCCAAAGCCATGGTGATTCATACAGAAACAACATAAAGTCACAAGCTTGCCAGCCTTCACCAACTTCTTTGTAAGTATTATATTCATGAGTGATATCACAGAAAAGCTGAAGTGCATTTTTTAATTGCTCTTCAGTTAAATCAGAAGTAATAACTTCAGAAGGGATGTTATCACCAATTTTAGAGGCTTGGAATAATTGACCATTATTGTAAAACTGAACAGGAACAGGGAAGAGATCTTCTTCTTTTTCAATTTGTGTTGTATCTGCTTTTGCCTTTTTGTCTTGACGAATAATGTGCTGAGTTAAGCTATATAAATCTTGCCCGATTGTATCTAGCTTACGTCTTTTATTGCCACCTTCACCAAATAAAGTAACTGTTTGTGAAGCAACAAGCTTTTCATTTTCAGATAATTTCTTTAATTCATCATCTTTGCTGTAATGGTCACGATACTTTTTGATCTCTTCAGCTGGAAGAATGATGATGTCTTTACCAGTTGAATTAGGACTATTTTTAATTTCTAGAGAAGAATCCTGCATCACATGAATGCGTAGCTCTTCTTTATCTTTGTCTTTTAAATAACCAGATAATTTTTTAGCATCAATGTATGTTGCAGCTTGATCAAGGTTATCCTGAAACATTTGTTGGTAGCAATTGAACAATGGATCAGAAGTATTGCCGTAGTCCCAAACTAATTGCTCCATATTTTTATTAACAGCCGCATCGGTAAGATTCATTGAACCCGAAAAGACGGAGTACTTGCTTTGATTTCTCATTAAATAAAGCTTAGTGTGAATCAAATTCTGTTTGGTGAAGAAAAGTTGTAAACTACCATCTAAAATGCGTTTAGTGAAGGTACTATCTTGGTGCTCGTAACTATATTCAATCAAATCACGACGCTTATTTAAAATTTGGTCAATTCTTTTGCCAATTGAATTTGATCCATTATCAGTTAGTCCAAGAATTAGTGTGATCTGGTCAAAACGTGGTAGAAGATTTTTCTCAATAAATTTAATGTTGGAAACAAAGGAAATACCTTTAAACTCAGAGAATTTATTTGATTCTCTTTGAAAATCAACTAATTGCCAAAAATCGGCATTTGAAATTAATTTTTGATCAGTATGATTGAGTATTTCTAATCCCATATGAAATCCTTTCGTGAGTATACAAATATTTGCTTTTAGTGTATCGTGAAAAATTGAATTAGAGCAAGGAAAAATTAAATTATCATTGAATTTATAAATTGGATTAAGTAAAATTTGATTCAAATAACGGTAGTAAAAAATATATAATATGTTATTGCTTGGGAGACAATTATGACAACAGTATATTTTGTAAGACATGCTCAACCTGATTTATCAGTTCATGATGATTTAACACGTCCTTTGACAGAAAAGGGGTTGCAAGATAGAAAAAAAGTAACTGATTACTTTAGAGATAAACACATCGACCAAGCTTTTTCTAGTCCATTCAAGCGTGCAATTGATACAATTCAACCAGTTATAGACGAGAAGGAACTAACATTATCATCTATTTCTGACTTTAGAGAAAGAAAAATTGGTGATGAGTGGATTTCTAATTTTCATGAATATTGTAAAAGACAGTGGGAAGATTTTGATTATAAGCTAAAAAATGGCGAATCTTTAAAAGAGACGCAGAATAGAAATGTTGCAGCTTTGAAGCTAGTTTTGTCCAAATATCAAGATCAAACTATGATTATTGGTGGACATGGTACAGCAATTGGATCAGTAATTAATTACTATGATCCAAACTTTAAATATGAAGCCTTTGCTATGATCCAGCCAAAGAATCCATTTATTGTGAAAATGAACTTTGATGGAGAAAAATATTTGGAGTATAAAGTAGTTACTTTTTAGTAAAAAGATAATCTCATAAAGTAAAAATGGTAAATCAAGGTACTAATAACCAGATTTACCATTTTTTTATTTGTTATATTATAGCTTATGTTAAATTTTATCCTGAGCAATGAAATTATCATAAATGGTTTTGATAACTACTTCTTCATCTTGCCGTCTGGTACCAATCATAATTGAGATTTGGGATGCACCCTGGTTAATCATTTGAATGGAGATGTTCTTTTTACCAAGAGGGTAAAGCAAGCTAGCACATAAAGTCAGCTTGTCCTTCATCCCTTCACCTACCACCATTGTGATTGCATAATCATCAATCCACTGCATTTGATCAGGATTTAGACTAGTTTGAATTTCATTACAGATAACATCAATTAATTGATCAGTTAAGACATCTTTTTTGAAAATAATGGTAATATCATCAATTCCAGATGGCATATGTTCATATGAAACGTGATGTTTTTGCAAAATTTCCATTAACTTCAAGGTGAAACCAGCACCTTTATTTAACATATATTTTCTTAAATAAAGGGCCGCGAAGTTTTTGCCTCCGGCAATACCTGTGATTGTGTGTTTAGGTATAAAGCCGTCCTCTGGTACGATCATTGTCCCAGGTTTTTCTGGAGCATTAGTATTTTTAACATTGACAGGAATTTCGCCTTGAATAGCAGGAATTAAGGCTTCATCGTGAAAGACGGAAAATCCCGCATAAGATAGTTCCCGCATTTCTTGATAAGTCATTCTTTTAATTGGCTTGGGCTGATCAACGATATGGGGATTGGCTGAAAAAATAGCATCGACATCGGTGAAGTTTTCATAAAGATCAGCGTTTAACCCCCTAGCTAGAATAGCACCGGTAATGTCAGAACCACCGCGAGAGAAAGTAGCAATATGTCCTGATGGTGTAATGCCATAGAAGCCAGGAAAAATGATCTTTTCATCTTTTGCAGCCTTAATTCTTTTTAAGTTCACATAAGTTTCAGGATTGACTTCAGCATTATTAGAAGTGCCAGTGACAATTAAACCTACATCTTTTGGCTCTAAAAATCGTGCTTTAATTCCTTGATGATTTAAAATTTTAGCAATCAAAATTGCATTAAGACGTTCTCCGTGTGCTTTAAAGGTTGCCATGCGGTAGTCATTATTAGGGTAACTTAGCTTCGGCAATGTAAGTAGAAGCTGCTTAATATCCTCTAATTCTGCTTCAGGCAGCTCAAAATATTGGGCAATTAATTCATAACGCTTAAAAATACGGGTAGCGATGTCTTGATAATTATTACTCCTCAAGCTCATATATGCGTAAGTGATCATTAGATCGGTTACTTTAATATCATCCTCAGTTCTTTTGCCCGGTGCTGAGACTACAACGACTTGTCTTTCGGGATCGGCATTAATAATACTTAGGGCCTTATCTACGCTATTACCTGAGGCTAGGGAAGAACCTCCAAATTTAACAACTTTCATATCTATTTTTCCTTAACTATTATTTCAAATCTAAAATTGAACTGATTTCTTTTTCCATATCATTTGGTTCAATAATTTTTTCGGTCTTGGGTTCACGATCAAAAAGGGCACGCACACCGATTGATAATTGACCGCCTAATTCATCATGCAATTCTTTAATTGCACCGACGCCAGTTTGCATACTAGGACCACCAGTGATGGCTTCATACACCGTTTCTGGGAACTTATATGGACTGGCTGTTGAAACAATGACCATTGGGGTTTGATCGCCGGTCTTCTTTTGATATTGATTTGCTACAAAAGAGCCAACAGCAGTATGTGGATCAATTACATAGCGGTCATAATTGTAGACCCGTTTGATTTCTGATTTAACCTCTTCTTCTGTTGCAAAACCAGCTGCAAAATTTTTTTGTAATTTAGTGAAAACTTCACCGCTAACTTGATAATGACCGCGTTGAGTCAATTGATTCATTAAACTAGCGACTTCATAGTTATTTTCGTCATAAAGGTCAAATAAAAGTCGTTCCAAATTGCTGGAAACTAGGATATCCATTGCTGGTGCATTGGTTAAATGGAACTTACGTCGCTTATCGTAGACATCATTATTAAAGAAATCAGTCAATACATTGTTTTCATTAGATGCACAAATCAACTTTTTAATAGGCAAACCTAATTTCTTAGCATAATATCCAGCTAGGATGTCACCAAAGTTACCTGTTGGCACAGCAAAGTTAACTTCGTCTCCTAGTTTAATTTCCTGTCTGCGTACTAATTGTCCATAGGTGTAGAGGTAGTAAGAAATTTGCGGAACCAGACGACCAATATTCATCGAATTAGCTGAAGAAAATTGATAGCCATTAGCATTAAGTCGGTTTTTGAAAGAATCATCGTTGAAGATTTTTTTAACTTCAGTTTGAGCATCGTCAAAGTTACCTTTGATTGCAATTGCACGCAAATTGTTACCGCGTTGGCTGAGCATTTGCTTAAGTTGAACAGGACTAACGCCACCTTCAGGATAAAAGACTATGACATCGGTACCCTTTTGATTAGCAAAGCCACGCATTGATGCCGTACCAGTATCACCAGAAGTAGCGGTTAAAATAATGATATCTTTATCAATCTTTTCAATTTGAACAGCTCTGGTCATTAATTGTGGCAACATTTGCAAAGCTATATCTTTGAAGGCAAGGGTAGGACCGTGAAAAAGCTCCATGTAAAAACGGTTATCGTGCTTTTCGATTGGAACAATGCTGCGATCATCCCATTGTTCACTATAAGCGCTTTGAACTGCAGTGGTGATTTGCTCCTTAGTAAAGTCATCAAAGAATAAGCTAATAACCATGGCAGCGATTTGCTTGTAGGAAAGTTTGGATAAATCTTCTAACTTAAAATTAGCTTGAGGAAAGGCGACAGGCACGTAAAGCCCACCGTCTTGAGCCAAGCCTTGAATAATTGCTTGAGGTGCAGTTAAAGTGTTTTCTTTTGAACCTCTAGTACTACGATATTGCATAAACAATCTTCCTATCTTATGAAATATTAATATTATAACTATTGTACCTTGATTAGCACCTATGATACAATCGTAAAAATAAGAAAATCATTAAAAAGAGGATAAGATCAAATGGCCATCAAAATTGCATTGCTTGGATTAGGAACAGTTGGTTCAGGTGTTTTAAAAATAATTAAAAATAATAAAAAGAAGATTAGACAAACAAGTGGTGAAGAAATCATCATTGAAAAAGCTCTAGTACGTAATCCAGAAAAACATCGTAATTTAGCTAACGAAGTGATGCTAACTACAGATTTCGATTCGATTTTGCAAGATCCCGAAATTAAAATTGTAGTTGAATTAATAGGTGGGCTTCATCCTGCTAAGGAATATATTACTGCAGCAATCAATGCTGGAAAAAATGTAGTTACGGCCAATAAAGACTTAATGGCAACTTTTGGTTCAGAATTGATTAATTTAGCTGCAAGTAAAAAGTGTGATTTAATGTATGATGCTAGCGTTGCAGGCGGGATCCCTATTTTGCGGACCTTGGCTACCTCTTATTCCAGTGACATTATTTCCGAAATTCAAGGAATTATTAATGGTACGACGAATTATATTTTGTCACAAATGGGGGAAAAGGGACTAAGCTACGAGGAAGCGCTGAAAAATGCTCAAGAGCTGGGCTTTGCGGAGGCTGATCCCACTAACGATGTTACAGGTAAGGATGCAGCATACAAGATTGTAATTTTAAGCAAGTTTGCTTTTGGTACTAAGATTAGTATTGATGATTTTACTATTCAAGGGATTAATAATCTAAAGGATTTTGACATTAAACAGGCTCAGAAGTTAGGCTATGTCATTAAGCTGATTGGGATTGCCAAAAATATTAATGGTAAATTATTTGTAGAAGTTGCTCCATGTTTGTTGCCAGAAAATGCGATTATGGCGCATATTAAAAATGAACTAAATGCTTTACAAATTAAGAGCCAAAGCCTAGGAACAGCAGTATTCACAGGCCCTGGTGCGGGTAGCTCTGCAACGGCTAATTCAGTCATGAGTGATGTGATTACTGAAATAAAAAACGTAGTGAAAAAGACCACCGGTCAGCCATTTAGTAATTTCTCCCATGTTATGCAATTAACAAGTTCGGAGGATGTGAAGTATTCCTATTATTTATCTTTCGAAGCAGAAGAGACCTTGTTTGATTTGAGTAAATTACTCTCTGATTTGGAAATTCCGGTTCGTGAGATTAAACAAGTACAATCAAGAATTGTAGTTGTAACCGAAAATATTAGTCGACAACAGCTCCAAGATTTAGCAATTCAAGATCAATATTTAAAAGCTAGCTATAAGATTTTACAGTAAAGGAAGGGAGAAAAAATGATTATTAAAGCACCAGCTTCAACGGCAAATTTGGGCCCTGGCTTTGATTCACTTGGCATGGCGGTTTCACTTTATTTGGAAGTAGAAGTTTTAAGCGTAGCTGATCGCTTTCAGGTGGATCATGTGATGAAAGGAATTCCACATGATGAAAAAAACTTAATTGTTAAGACTGCACTAACAGTTTATCCAGGTTTACAACCGCTTCATTTACGCGTCAAAAGCAATATTCCGTTGGCTCATGGTTTAGGCAGCAGTTCAAGTGCTATTGCTGCCGGAATTGAATTGGCTAATCAAATTGGTAAGCTGGGACTATCAGATGAAGAAAAGGTTCAATTAGGAGCTAAAATCGAGGGACATCCTGATAATATTGCACCGACTATTTTGGGCGGCTTGGTTGTTGGTGCTGAAGTTAACCATCATTTTGATGCAGTTGAAGCACCACTTCCTCCATATGCGTTGGTGGCTTATGTACCCGATTATAATTTGGAAACTAAGACAGCTAGAGCAGTTTTGCCTAAAGAATTAGCTTTTGGCGTAGCTACGCATGGCTCAGCAGTTGCTAATACTTTAATTGCTAGTTTGTTTGCTCAAGACTACCCTAAAGCAGGAGAATTAATGGAACAAGATGTATTCCATGAAGTTTACCGAGAAAAACTAGTGCCAGAACTTGTAAAAGTGCGGGAGGTAGCTCATTCTAAACATGCTTTAGCAACTTATTTGAGTGGCGCAGGTTCAACAATTATGACATGGATTGAAGACAAACATGTAGCTGGTTTTTTATCGGGCCTACGTAAACATGATTTAAAAGATGAGACATTAATCTTACATCCTGATGAACACGGTGTTCAAATTATCCAATAAAAAGACTGACCAAGCGGTCAGTTTTTTTAGTCGTCAAAAGTTGCAGCAAAACTATCACCATCGATTAGCATTCTTTTAGCATTGACAGCATACCAATAAGGAATAACTTCAGTGCCATTTTCTTGCTCTAATTCACAGTCGGCCATTTTTAAAATTTGGTCTAAATTTTTAGCACTGACGTTAGGGTAGAGCCTCAGTAAAGCTTCTTGAGTAATGCCATTTTGTTTAAAGCCACTAGTGGGATAATTGGCAGAAAAAATATCAGAAAAATCATCTAAGTCATATCTAGGCTTAAATTCTCCATCAAAGTATTTGATTTCGATGTTTTCAATTTCCATAAAGGCACCAAGCTGTTTTGCCATGTAAGGGAACTTATTAGCTAGTTGTTCAACAGTAAACCCATTATTTGCTTTAGCTTGTGCATTTGGATGCAATTTAAGCCAAGCTTCACGTATATTATGACTATCTTTTCTTTCAGTAAGAAGGTCTTTGACTTTTTGAATAGCTGCATTGTGTCTGTTCAAGGCTTTTTGCCAGTCTAGTCGATTAGGATATAGTTGTCTATAGCGTACAGACAAAGGATGGTTGATTGCGTTGTAGATAAAATTCAGCTTGTCAGTGGTATAAGAGGTTAGCTCATCGTCACGCCACATTAATTCATAGTAAGAGCTCATGGAAAGACACCTTTCTATCTGGTTAGACTAATTAATAATTTAACTGAATAGTATCATTTTTGGCTCCATTTAACAAAAGTGATAAAAATGTCTATTTAGATTGGTCAGAAGCAAAACTTTTGTTAAAATTAATGTGTTTATTATTAGTATTCGCTCAAAGGACTTGACAAACTATGGATCAACTTGATAAGTTCAACCGACGCTACAATTTTCTTTCAAAATTGTCAGCTGCCTTCTTTTATTCAATTGCGGTTGCAGTTGCCCTGAACTTTTTTTGGACGCCGGGGCATATGTACTCGTCAGGAATTACGGGTTTTGCGCAGTTAATTAATACTGTAAGTGAAAGATATCTACCGTTTACGTTATCAACATCAATGATGTACTTTCTTTTGAACTTCCCTCTATTTATATTGGCTTGGTTCAAGATAGGGCATAAATTTACTTTCTTCACCATCGTTGCTGTTGTTCTGGGTTCTATCATGATGCACGCTATTCAACCTTGGCAAATGCACCTGGATCCACTGGTTTGTGCGATTTTTGGTGCTTCAATCAATGGTATTGGAACTGGGATGGCATTGAAAAATGGTATTTCAACTGGTGGACTGGACATTATTGGGATTGTAATTAGGCAAAAAACGGGCATTAGTTACGGTAAGTTCAACATTTTTATTAATTTGATTATTATCGCTGCTGCGGGATACATGTTTGGTTGGCCACGTGCTCTTTATTCCGCCTTGACTATTTTTATTAATGGGCGAGTAATTGATGCGGTTTATACCCAACACCAGAAGATGCAAGTAATGATTGTTACTCAGCACCCACAGCATATTATCGATGGTATTCAAAACCGGATGCATAGAGGAATTACCATTTTGCATGATGCTGAAGGTGCATACAGTCATATTGAAAAGACAGTTTTGATTACCATTATTGATCGATATGATATGTATGATATTCGCCAAATCGTGCAAGGAGCAGATCCGTATGCTTTCATGAGTGTTAGTGAAGTTGAAAAAGTATATGGTCGCTTCAAGGAGCAAGAAATCGTTTAATGGATAGCCCTTAAACCTTGATATATAAGGATTTATAAATGAAATTTGAATCCTAGGGGCACTTTGGGAGCAAAACTATTCAAAAAGAAGCAGAAATGCTTCTTTTTTATTTGGAGTGGCTTTTTGTAATTATGGCTTTATTATTGGTCTTTGTTAAAAGTGATTAAAAATGATATTATTTCGATTGAGGGATGTTGATATATCGTGGATCATTTAGTGTATTCTCCACGAGTGTGGAGGTGATCCCGATACAGTCGTTGGCGTCTTTTTAGGTTCCGGGTATTCTCCACGAGTGTGGAGGTGATCCTGATATGCGGAGTTGGGTAACTAGTGGTGGTGCGTATTCTCCACGAGTGTGGAGGTGATCCTATCGCCGTCGATGTCGTCAAACTCGTACGGCAGTATTCTCCACGAGTGTGGAGGTGATCCCTAATCAAAGTTCAAGTCAAAAATAATCGTCAGGTATTCTCCACGAGTGTGGAGGTGATCCCAATGCTAGAAAAGACAATTGACCAGCTTGTTTGTATTCTCCACGAGTGTGGAGGTGATCCTATTGGATAAATAAGTCACGAAAGTGGCTTTTTGTATTCTCCACGAGTGTGGAGGTGATCCCCAGTGGCACTTCAAGCCTTAAGAAGCTAAAGAGTATTCTCCACGAGTGTGGAGGTGATCCTATGATCTGCCATGTGACCATTCTTTTCATCTTGTATTCTCCACGAGTGTGGAGGTGATCCCCGGTGAAGGCATTGTTTATCAAGATTTTGATCGTATTCTCCACGAGTGTGGAGGTGATCCTACACGTCGTGAATGATCAACACTAACTTCAGCGTATTCTCCACGAGTGTGGAGGTGATCCTGAACTATTCACTTTTGAAGGTGATAAATAATGGTATTCTCCACGAGTGTGGAGGTGATCCTAAAAGAATAATCAATGTTAAATCAATAACTGTGTATTCTCCACGAGTGTGGAGGTGATCCCAAGCAACGAGCTTGAAAATCATGTATACCATGGTATTCTCCACGAGTGTGGAGGTGATCCTCACCTGCTCATGACCCAAAGTCATACTCAGGAGTATTCTCCACGAGTGTGGAGGTGATCCCAAAATCTTTATAGGTAATTGTCCCTGGTGTGGGTATTCTCCACGAGTGTGGAGGTGATCCATTTACTTTGACTGATCCCCAAAATGGCAAGTTGTATTCTCCACGAGTGTGGAGGTGATCCTTTGTTAGGTGAGGAGGAATAAAAAAGATGAAAGTATTCTCCACGAGTGTGGAGGTGATCCCAAGAATCAAGCGATTCGGTTGTTGTTTTGTAAGTATTCTCCACGAGTGTGGAGGTGATCCACGGTTATCATTTTGCCTTGTTTGGCAACTCAGGTATTCTCCACGAGTGTGGAGGTGATCCTCAGTGGTTCGAAATTTATGCAAACACGGTTAAGTATTCTCCACGAGTGTGGAGGTGATCCTTAAATTTCGGTATTTACTTTATTAAACAAATGGTATTCTCCACGAGTGTGGAGGTGATCCCAATCATCAGGACTGCCAGTGTAATGAACAGTTGTATTCTCCACGAGTGTGGAGGTGATCCTTATGTCTATGTATTAGATCATGTGGAAAAAAGGTATTCTCCACGAGTGTGGAGGTGATCCCAAGTTGACATTTACCAGAATCTGTAACTCCTGGTATTCTCCACGAGTGTGGAGGTGATCCTAAAAGAATAATCAATGTTAAATCAATAACTGTGTATTCTCCACGAGTGTGGAGGTGATCCCAAGCAACGAGCTTGAAAATCATGTATACCATGGTATTCTCCACGAGTGTGGAGGTGATCCTCACCTGCTCATGACCCAAAGTCATACTCAGGAGTATTCTCCACGAGTGTGGAGGTGATCCTTCCAGCGCCGACTTTGCATGTAAATGATGACAGTATTCTCCACGAGTGTGGAGGTGATCCCAGCACTTGTTACTCTGATCAATATAAAAAATTGTATTCTCCACGAGTGTGGAGGTGATCCTGAGTCTTACAACCTTTTGGCGGTACAGGCAAAGTATTCTCCACGAGTGTGGAGGTGATCCCATAATTTGCTCCTGTCAAAAACGCTCACCTATGTATTCTCCACGAGTGTGGAGGTGATCCTGACCGTCCAAAGCCTTTGATTTTAGTAGTCCAGTATTCTCCACGAGTGTGGAGGTGATCCCACCGGTGTTGGTTATATTGCAAATAAATCTAAGTATTCTCCACGAGTGTGGAGGTGATCCTACTTTGAGCTGTGTCAACGCCACAGCCGTTTAGTATTCTCCACACATGTGGAGGCTAAATAGCTGCTCTGAAAAATATGTTCTATAGAGTGACTGTTTTTGTATATTATTTAAAAATATTGTTGATGGTGCACGGAGATTGCGTTCACTTATATAGTGAAAAGATGCTAAGAAATCTAAAATAGAATCGAGATGAATTGGTAATCTGGTAATCGTAAGAAGGACTTAGCTACTAATCGTTGTATTCAATTTTGATAACAAATTAATTAAAGAGCAAAAAATATGAAGAATTATAAATTTAATAAGTTTATGTAAAAACAGTGTCATTAAGTTAGGCTATTGATGTTGGTGAAAAAACAATTAAAGCATCATTTGGCTTTAGACGGCCAGATTGATGCCCTTTTTGGCATATTTTTCTAAATATCATTCGCGTTACACGTAAAAGCGTGTGTTGTATATAGTGAAAGGAGGCTAAGAGAATCGGAGCTAAGAGGTGACAAATATGCCGAAAGCCCATAAAATTAACTCATACTGGCAAAAATACTAAATGGTCATTAAAGTTCTATCCTAAAAGAGCTTTGTTAACTGGTGTTTTGATTGTGATTGCTATAGCATTATGGAAAGTGATTTTTAATGGCTAAATATACAGAAGTAAATAAAAAGTGGAATGATAAAAATGAGGCCCGTAAGCTTTACATTAATAAGAGGTCAACGACGAAAAACTTTATTTTAAATCTTGCTATCGAAGATGATTTAGAACAGATTGAAAAGGATATTGAAGAAAGACGCAATAATTTGTAAAGAAATAAAATGGGATACATCAGGTAATAAAAAGTGCATCTCATTTTTATTTGTATATAATACTAGTTAACTTAAAAAAGCAATAAAATTCAAATAAAATGGAGGTATTTCAAAGAATGACAGAGAATAATAAACAAGCCGAAGGCACTGATACCAAGGCAAAACCCAACTACGACACAGCAATCTTCGCTGGCGGTTGTTTTTGGTGCATGGTCGAACCTTTCGATACAGTTGACGGAGTAGAAAAAGTAGTTTCTGGTTATACTGGTGGTCATGTTGCTAATCCAACATATGAGCAAGTCTGTTCAGGTACGACTGGCCATACTGAAGCTGTTGAGATTACCTTTGATCCAGCAAAAATATCGTATGATCAATTGCTAAACTATTATTGGCAAGTGACTGATCCCACAGATGCAATGGGGCAATTCCAAGATCGTGGTGATAATTATCGACCTGTAATTTTTTATAATTCACCTGCTCAAAAAGAAGCAGCTGAAAAATCTAAGCAAAGATTACAAGCTAGTGGTAAATTTGATAAACCAATCGTAACTAAAATTGAACCAGCTAAGCCATTTTATCCAGCTGAGGAATATCACCAAGATTTTTATAAAAAAGATCCACTTAGATATGCAATGGAAGAAGCTGGTGGAAGAGCTAAGTTTATCAAGGAACATTGGGATTAATAAAAAGCAGATCATAACTGTTATAAGCTGTGACCTGCTTTTTTACTTTCAATATTTTAGATTATGTTAACTATTTCTTTAAGTTGCTTTTGACAACCTCGATTGGATTGAGCCAAGTTCCGTTGTTAACGTTCCAATTCTTACATGGAAAACCATATTTGTTTATGTAATCTTTATTTGTTTGAGTAACGCCAAGGTGTAAGTGTGAGCCAGTTAGCTTACCGATCTTTTGGCCCAATTTAATCTTTTGACCAGTCTTAACATAAATGTCTTTTTTCTTATTAAAGCCTTCTTGGTAAACTTCAACGTAATTATCAGGACTAATAACCCAGATGAACCAGCCAAGGCCGTTGCCATAAGCAACCTTTTTAACAGTACCTTGATGAATTGCATATACGTTAGAATGCCCAACTTCTGAAAAACCAAAATCCCAACCATCATGGAAGTAGGAAGGGGGTGTAGTAGAACGCATATAGTTAGTTATGCCAAAAGTTTGTGCATTATACATTGGACGAACACCATTTTTCTTGTTTGCTTTAAACGGATAAGCCCACTTAAGATTCTTGGGTTGAACTTCAGTTGTATTTTGTGAATCGTCAAGCGTATCAGCAGAAGCAGTGGTGGTTGATAAGCCAACGCTTGAAGTTAATAATGCAGTACCTAACAAAGAAATTATTAATTTACGAAATTTCATTATAAAAAGAAACCAGATAAGTTCTGATTTTTATCTCCTCTCTTAATTCACCTAAACTATTGTAGCTCAGCAGTTTTACGAGAAAGTTACAATTAAATTTCGATTAATAACAAAAAGTTAGTATAGGTATATGTGAATATGCTTTTGGTTAGGCTAGTTAAAAGCGGATGATAAAGCAGTGTCATGGCTAAAGTGGTAGGGTGAGATTCTCAATCATGAGCGAAAAAGGATTGGCAGACAAATAATATATTTTAGCTTAAGAGAAATCATAGCTGAATGATGTTATGATTTCTCTTTTATTTGGATATTATATCAAGCGGATATTGTCTATTTAATAAGAATTGATATACTTGGTAATAGGATCAAAGTGATGAAAAGATGGTGTTTGCATATTTTCATTTAGCGTTATAAAGGGATTTGTTTACTGTATTCTCCACGCATGTGGAGGTGATCCCCGTCATTCTTTCACCAGCTTTGCAATCCTCTTGTATTCTCCACGCATGTGGAGGTGATCCCATGTCATTAACCCGCTTATACGCTGTGCCTTCGTATTCTCCACGCATGTGGAGGTGATCCCAGGCATAATTCCTGGAATCTCACGCTTTAAGGGTATTCTCCACGCATGTGGAGGTGATCCTCCCAGCATGCGGATGTATCCACATACCAAGCTGTATTCTCCACGCATGTGGAGGTGATCCCAACGCCGTACTTTTTAGTCTTATACATACGCAAGTATTCTCCACGCATGTGGAGGTGATCCTTGATACCATTCAGCCTTCAAACGGTGGTCAAGGTATTCTCCACGCATGTGGAGGTGATCCTCCATTGGATTGCTGTCTTATTTTTGGCCAAGCGTATTCTCCACGCATGTGGAGGTGATCCTGGTCATTACTTGCTTTGGAAGTGGTTTAGCCGAGTATTCTCCACGCATGTGGAGGTGATCCTGTGAAATAGCATATTCTGCTTGTTTTTCAGTAAGTATTCTCCACGCATGTGGAGGTGATCCCTAGTTGAAACTAGCGAAGACTTACAAAATCATAGTATTCTCCACGCATGTGGAGGTGATCCCGTATCAAAAAGAAGTTTGGGTGTGGACGTGGCGTATTCTCCACGCATGTGGAGGTGATCCTAAATATAAGACTTCAATCGAATTGATTGAAAAGTATTCTCCACGCATGTGGAGGTGATCCCACACAAGCTGCAGTCGCTCGTGTTGGCGCAGGGTATTCTCCACGCATGTGGAGGTGATCCTGGAATGTTGATGAAGGAAGCGACTATGTCAAAGTATTCTCCACGCATGTGGAGGTGATCCCGTAATGCAATGATGACCGTGGTCAACGTTTTAGTATTCTCCACGTGTGTGGAGGCGATCCCCTGCCTTAAGAACTTGGCTACCTGCTGCGTATTCTCCAGGTGATCCTAAAAAATGAAAGGACTGTTTAATCGTGATACTAACGCCTAAAGAGTTAGATAATGTGTTAGAGTATACGGATTATGCACCATTACCAATATTAAAAAGTAATGCTACAGATAAGCAAAAAATTATTTATGCCGATTATATTGTTGAACGCTTAAATGAAAATAAAGTAGATGCTCCTTTTTTTAATAAAAAGTGTAAATAACATAATCTTATTTTTTAGAAAAAATATAGCTTAGAGAATCATTGTATTCTCCATATATGTGGAGCTGATTTAAAAAAGTAATAACTATATTTTAGATATTCATTGGTATGAGATAAACGAAGAGAAATTGTATTTACCTAAAACAAAGAGGGTATAAAAATGATGAAACTTAAATATATAGGCGAGACTTTTTATGATGGACTAGGCTTAACGAATGGTAAAATCTATGAATGTTTAGGTGAAGAGGGACCTTTTTATAGAGTCATTGATGACAGTGATGAAGATTATTTATATTCCAAAACTAATCCAGCACCACTTGATGGCTCATCTAAGGGCGGAAAATGGAAAATTGTTAAATAATGGGTGGAATGAGCAATTCATTTAGCGAGAAAGCAAGCAGATCGCAAAGTCTAATGGGAAGATTTTAGCATTTGGGATTATGATAAATATGATCAAGTAATAAAAGACATTGATTATCCTATATAAATAAAAATAGATTGTAAAATAAAAAGTAGTTATAGATATTAAATTAAGTAGATAGTATAAATTTAGGAGAAACATGACAAATTTATCAAATACGACCCTGTCTTTATGGGGTAAAAAGAATATTAATGAAGATAGCGAAGAAGTATGGTTACCCTTAATCGCTCACTTAATTGACACAAAAAATGTTATAGGATGGTTATATAATCATTGGCTTAATGACGGCCAAAGACGCATTTTGAGTCAGGGTTTTGAAAACTCAAATGAAGTTCAGAATCTTGTTGAATTTATTGGATACATTCATGATATTGGTAAGGCTACGCCTGCTTTTCAAATTAAGCAATCGTTTATCCATAATGAAGATTTAGACCAGGATCTGTTAGAGAGATTATTACAAAATGGATTTGATAATTTAGAAGAATTAAAGGCAAATATGGATACTAGACACTGGCTCCACGCTCTGGCTGGTGAAGTGATCTTAGAAAATAGTGGGCTAAATGAAAGTATTGGCGCTATAGTTGGCGGGCACCATGGTAAACCACAAAATGAGTATTTTGACTATGAAGATCAATTGATGGATGATACTTCTAAATATTATCAATCAGATTCTTGGGCCGAAAATCCAACTAGAGAAAAATGGGAAAATGTACAAAAAGAGATCATCAATTATGGTTTAGATTTGTGTAATTTTAAAAATTTAGAAGATATACCTACAGTTACTGACTCACAAGCAGTAATTTTAGAAGGCCTAGTCATTATGGCCGACTGGTTGGCATCTAGTGAATATACAATTAAAGATGGTAAGCGTGTTAGCATGTTTCCATTAATCTCGATGGATCAAGGTTTTAGCGATATTGATATGACATCAAGATATCAGCAAGGAATTTTAAATTGGCTTAAAACAGATTCCTGGACGCCTCAATTGATAGTCGATACTAAAGAGCAATATCAAAAACGCTGGAATTTTGATCCAAGACAAGTTCAGGAACAAATGTCTCAAGCAATCGGAGATAGTGTGGATCCTAGCATGATTATCGTTGAGGCCCCGATGGGTATTGGTAAAACTGAAATAGCTCTAACTGCTGTTGAGCAATTAGCTGCTAAGACCGGTATCAATGGCCTGTTTTTTGGCTTGCCAACCCAGGCTACTGCAAATGCAATGTTTGATAGAGTAGATAACTGGTTGGGGAATATTGCCAAAGAACAGAGCGAAAACCTCTCTATTAAATTGATGCATGGAAAGGCACAGTTTAATCAAAAATATCACAATATTCCTGATGCTGATGATATTGAAACCGATGAAGGTGCAGTTGTTGTTAATCAGTGGTTTAATGGTAAAAAGTCAATATTAACTGACTTTGTAATTGGAACTATTGATCAATTGCTTTTGATGGGCTTGAAGCAAAAGCATCTGGCCTTAAGACATTTAGGGCTAAGCGGAAAAATAGTTGTAATTGACGAGGTTCATGCTTATGACGTATATATGAGTTCCTATCTTGAAAAGGCAATAGAGTGGTTGGGAGCATATCATGTACCAGTTGTTGCTTTGTCGGCTACGCTTCCAGTTGATAAAAGAAATGAACTTCTTACAGCATATTGTAGAGGAAAATATGGCAGTGAAAAATTTAAAGCTCAAAATACTAATTGGCAAACTTGTCAAGCATATCCCTTATTAAGTATTTTGGATGGCAAAGTTTTAAAACAAAAGTCAGACTTTTCTACTAAAGCTGATGATACTACAGTTAAAGTTACTCGCTTAAGCATTGAAAATTATGATTTAATTGAAAAGATTAATGATCAAATTGAAGATGGCGGTGTCGCAGGTGTCATAGTTAATACGGTAAAGCGAGCACAAGAATTGGCAAAAATTGCTGAAAAAGAGTGCTCTGAAGATACGCAAATTTTGGTGCTTCATTCCGCATTTTTGGCTAATGATCGTAGTAATTTAGAGTCCAAATTGGAAAAGTCAATTGGAAATCACCAAAAACGTCCAAAGAAAATGATAGTAATTGGTACACAAGTACTAGAGCAATCTTTGGATATCGATTTTGATGTTATGTATACGGATATTGCACCAATAGACTTGATTTTACAAAGAGCGGGGCGTTTGCATCGTCATCAAATTAAGCGTCCAGACAAATTAATTGAGCCTCAGCTATTCATTATGGGTATTAATTCTTATGGGGACTACGGGGATGCAAATCAAACAATATATGAGAAATATCTTTTAATTAAGACGGATCATTTCTTAAAAAACAAGATTAAGTTACCTAGTGATATTTCTAATTTGGTTCAAAAGGTATATTCAGCGGATACTGATAGTGAAGTGCAAGATCTTCAAGAAGCGGAATTTAAGTTTGGAATAGATCAAAAGAAGGCAAAACAAAAATCGAAAGGGTATCAAATTAGAGCCCCAAGAGTTGAAAAAACTTTACACGGTTGGCTTGATAATGATAGTGACACTGATCTAAATGATGTTAAAGCAGAGGCTGCTGTCAGAGATACGAATGAAACAATCGAGGTTCTTTTGCTAAAAAAAGATGCCGATGGATTTTATTTAATGGATGGGCGAAAAGTGGATGAAGAAGTTCCTGATAGCGTTGTTGCTCAGCAGTTGATTAGGCTGCCTCATGCATTAACGATGGATATAAACCAATCTATACGAAATCTGGAGCAAGATACTATTAGTAATTTTCCTGAATGGCAGAACAGTTCTTGGTTAAAGGGCTCGGTAGCTTTAATTCTTGATGCCAATAATGAGACAGAATTTAATGGATATAAAATTAAGTATTCATCTGACTTGGGGTTATCGTACGAAAAAGAGTAAACTATATTAAGTGTATTCCTCACTTAAGTGAGGGTGATCCTGTTGATTATTTATTTATTAAAGTAATCCCCATAAAATGGGCTGAGCGGTTTTATAATATGAAACCGCTTTTTATTTTGCTAAAAAAGTATTGTAAATTAAAAGAATAAGCATTATTATTAATATAAATGTTGAATATTTATTTATAAATATGATTGAAAGAGATGGTGATATATGAGTAATGATTTAAGTTTCAATCTGGTTACTGATCCTTGGATTAAAGTCCTGAAAAAGGATTATACCGAAAGTGAAGTCTCTTTAAATGAACTTTTTAGTAATTCTGAAGATTATCTTCAGCTTGCTGGTGATATGAAATCGCAGGACTTAGCGATTTTCAGATTATTGTTGGCTATCTTACTGTCAGTTTATACTAGATTCGATGCAGATGATATGCCATACTCATGGCTGGATTTAGATGACAAATGGCGAGTGATTCGGACAGATAATGATGGCAAGGATTTTGATAAACTAAAAGACACTTGGATAAGTCTATATGATCAAAAAGCTTTTTCAAAAAAAGTATTTGATTATCTAAATCTTTATCAGACTAAATTTGATTTATTTGGTAATGATCCCTTTTATCAAGTTAATCGTCAAGTCTATGACCAAAATGTGCCGGAAAATAAAAAGGTAGCTAAGGGTGCGGGTACAGTATCAGTTAAACAAATTAATCGACTTATTTCGGAAAGTAATAACAGTCCAGCATTGTTTTCACCTAAATCAGGTATTGAAAAAGATAATGTTAATAATGCAGAACTAGTTCGGTGGTTGATTACCTATCAAAACTTTACAGGTGTTACTGATAAGACTAAAGTTAAGTCAAAGGATAAATTCTCTGTTTCTCCTGGTTGGTTGTATTCAATTAATCCTGTTTATATTAAAGGTAAAACTTTATTTGACACTTTGATGTTAAATCTGAGCTTAGTTACCAATGATTCTGCAGATGGAACAAACTGGCTAAACTCACAAAGACCAGTGTGGGAATACGATGATATTAATGATTATCTTCAACAAAGATTGAATGGAGTATATCCTGACAATTTATCTGAATTATACACTGTCTGGTCTAGAATGATTCATATTGATTGGCAAAATGGTCAGCCAGTTATATTTAGCGCAGGACTGCCTAAGTTAGATAGTGAAAAACAATTCCTAGAGCCAATGACGACTTGGCGTAAAAATAAAGATGGTTTTGTATATCCAGCTGCCAAGAATAAAAATAATATAAATGTCGCTATGTGGCGTAATTTTGGTCAGTATATAAGAACTAAAGCTAACGAAGATGAAAAAAGAATTCCAGGAATTGTTAGTTGGATTCAGGAATTGAAAAAAGAAAAATACATTTCTAAGCATACTAACATCAATATAGCTACAGTAGCTATGATAAGTGATGGAAATGCTACATCTCAATCACCTTATGCGGAAATCACTGATAATATGCAAGCTAAGGCAGGAGTTCTTTTTGATGATGAGCCTATGCTTGAAAATCGGTGGCAAGATAGAATTGAAAAAGAAGTATTATTAACACAACAAGTTGCAAATTATTTCTATTGGTTTGCAAAAGACATATCGAACATTCAAACCCATAGTGAGAAGAAAAAAAGTAATGATGATTGGGCAAGTCGAAAGGTAGCACAATTTTATGATGAATTGAATCAGCCATTTTATACTTGGCTTTCTGGGCTAGATTTAAGTCAAGACCGTGATGCTAAAACCAAAGAATGGCGTGAAACTTTAAATCGTTTTGTTGCGACGCAAGCTAAAAATATTTTTATCAATGCAACTGCTGATGAAATCATTGGCGGGAAGGAAGACAATATTTTTACAATTTATAATAAACTACGCAGAAACGTCTATGTTTGTCTCGGATTAAAATAAGGAGAAAAAGATGAGTGATGCTTATACTGCTACGGCACGAATAATTAATCAGCTGTATGGTAATGGAACTCCTGATAAAGGTGCTCTGGCTGAACTTAGAAGGACAACAGCTATCACCGATAAGGGAGCTGAAAAAATCTGGCCTTTGATTTTTTCAGCCGTGCCTAAATTAAGTACAAATGGAAAACCTATAAAGCTTGAAACAGCAGTTTATACTGCTCTTCACTGTTATGCTGCATTTCAGCAGGGGAATGATTCATTTGTTTTTGGTCAAATTTCTAGAACGAAAGATAAGGAAGAATCTAGAGAAAATGGTGTATCCCTTTTTACGGCACTGAGGAAAATGAAAATAAATGACCCTAATGAAAAGAAGGCTTTAGATAGGCGAGTAACAGCCTTACTAGCAACTACAAATATCAGTAGTGCTACCAATTCAATTAATCATTTAGTAAGTATTCTTAAAGGAAAGAAAATGGGTGAAAAAATTGACTTTGCCCAATTAGCTGAAGACTTGTATAACTTTCAGTGGAGTACGAAAAATGCAAGATTCGTTGCCTTGAAGTGGGGAAAAGATTACTACTGGAACGTTTATAAGCTGGCATCAGACAACGATTAGTGAACAAAAAGCAAGGAGAAAATCAAAATGAATAAGAATCTTTATATGGACATTAATGTATTGCAAACTGTACCATCATCAAATATCAATAGAGATGACACTGGTTCACCTAAAACAGCTATTTATGGTGGCGTGACTCGGTCAAGAGTTTCTTCACAAAGCTGGAAGAGAACAATGCGTTTAGCCTTTAAACAAGACTCAGAAAATGAAGAGTGGCTTAAGAGCTATAGAACTTTGAAAACAGCTAGTCTTTTGGCGAATAAGTTACAAGAACTAGATTCAAATTTAAGTGAAGAAGATGCTTTAAAGAAAGTTGAAGAAGTCTTTAAAGTAGCTGGAATCAAATTAAAAAAGGACAAGAAAACGGGCGAAATGTTAACTGGAGCGCTACTACTAGTAAGTGAAGGGCAACTCGAAAAGATCGCTAAACTTGCTTTGTCTGTTGATCAAATAGATAAAGATACAGCTAAAGAAATTAAGAAAAATTTGATGGAAGATCAATCTCTAGATTTAGCTTTATTTGGAAGAATGGTGGCAGATAATCCAGAATTGAATGTGGATGCTTCTAGTCAAGTGGCTCATGCAATTTCCACTCATGAAGTTACTCCAGAATTTGATTATTACACTGCAGTTGATGATGCAAATGCGAAAAGCCAAACAGGTTCTGCAATGCTTGGTACGATTGAATATAATTCATCTACTTTATACAGATATGCCAATGTTAACATTCTTGATTTATTGCACAATCTTGGTAATAAAGATTTGACTATTGAGGGAATTAAGCTTTTTATCAAAGAATTTGTTTTGACAATGCCGACTGGTAAGGAAAATACTTTTGCTAATAAAACACTCCCTCAATACGTTATGATTAATGTTCGTACTGATACACCTGTTAACCTAGTATCTGCATTTGAAACACCAGTTAGATCTGAAGGCGGATACGTTGATAAATCTATCAATCGATTAGAGGATGAATATAAAAATTCTTTGAAATTTGTAGATAAGCCTGTGTTTAATGTCGAATTGACGAATAGTGAGAATATAGTCGACAATCAGGCTGAAAATATTGATGATTTAATTAATCAAACTGCTGAATTCGTAAAACAGGAGTTAGAAAATGAAGACAGCAACGATTAGATTGACTGCGCCACTTCAGTCTTATGGTAATTCTGCATCTTTTAATCAAAGAACTAGTGATAGTTATCCAACCAAAAGTGCTATTGTAGGTATGATTGCAGCTGCATTGGGCTACTCAAGAGAAGATAATGAAAAAATTTTGGAGCTAAATAATTTATTATTTGCTGTTCGAATTGAGCAATCAGGCAAAATGTTGACAGAGTTTCAAACAGTGGAATACAGAAAGAGTGCAAGCAAGACTGCTCGAAAGTTAACGTATCGTGATTTTATTCAAGATGGAGTTTTCATGGTAGCGATTGGCAGCGATGATGATCAATTGATCGAAAACATCAAAGAAGCACTTGAACATCCAAAATTTCAGCTTTATTTAGGAAGACGGTCTAATCCGCCAGCTGGTCCACTTAAAATTGATATTTTTGATGGAGAAAATCCCTTACAAGTACTAGAAGATATGCCTTGGCAAGCTTCAGATTGGTATAAGAGGAGCTTTAAGTTGTCACAATTTCTAACTAGAATAATTGCTGATGCTAGTTTAGATTCTGAAAGTACCCCCTTAATGAAAAAAGATAAAGTGGGCTCTTTTGATCAAAAAGATAGATATTATCAATATCGTCCTATCGTAATCAAAAAAGCAGTTAAACTTAAAAATTCAGAAAATAATCAGACAGCAGATAATACTGATTGGGATTTTTGGTCATTTGTGTAGGAGGGTAGAATGTATATTTCGAGAGTTGAAATTGATACTAACAACCGACAAAAAATTAGGGATTTGTATCATTTAGGTGCATATCATAATTGGGTTGAGAATTGCTTTCCGAATGAATTAAAGAAAAAAGTAAGATTACGCCATTTATGGAGAATTGATGAATTAAATGGTAAAAAGTATTTACTTGTTTTAAGTGAAGAAAAGCCAAAATTAGATAAGCTTGAAAGATATGGTGTTGCCAATACGGCAGAGACGAAAGACTATGATCATTTTTTAAGTAGTTTAAATCAAGGAAAAAAATATCGCTTTAAACTAACGGCTAATCCTTCATATAGAATTACAGATGCAAAAACCGGTAAATCAAAAGTAGTACCGCATATTACTGTTTTGCAGCAAACTAAGTGGTTATTAGATCGATCAGAAAAATATGGTTTTGATTTAGTTAAATCAGAAGATGACGAAGAAACATATGAAATGAATATTACGTCAAGAGATTGGCCACGATTACGCCGCAAGGGCAATAAAATAGTAAAATTAAGTCGTGTTACTTTTGAAGGCTTATTAGAGATTAAGGATTTGCAACAATTTAAGCAGGCAATGGTAACTGGTATAGGGCGTGAAAAAGCTTTTGGGATGGGACTACTCACTGTAATTCCAATGGAATAATATAATGAAAAATAATTATGGTGCTAAGAAACCAGAACGTCAGGAATTAGGACGAGTTTCGGATAGAATAAGTTTTATATATGTAGAACATGCCAGAATAAATAGACAAGATAGTGCAATTCAAGTAGTTGATTACCGTGGAATTATTAATATTCCGGTTGCTTTAGTAAGTGTGCTTTTACTGGGACCAGGAGTTGATGTTACACATCGTGCGATGGAACTAATGGGAGATTCCAGTTTAGCTGTTGTTTGGGTTGGAGAATGTGGTGTACGTCAATATGCACATGGTAGATCGCTGAATCATTCTTCCAGATTATTAGAAGCACAAGCTAAGTTAGTATCTAATCGAAGAAGTAGATTGGCTACAGCTCGCCAGATGTATGAGATGCGCTTCCCAAATGAAGATTTTTCTAATTTAACGATGGAAGAATTGCGTGGTAAAGAAGGTTCTCGAGTTAGGCGGATATATCGTGAACAATCTAAATTAACTGGTGTTAGCTGGAATAAGAGAGAATATAAAGTTGATAATTTTGAGGATGGAACTCCTATCAATAAGGCGTTGACAGCAGCACACCAGGCTTTGTATGGCTTAAGTTATAGTGTTATCGTAGCTTTAGGTGCTTCACCAGGTTTAGGATTCATTCATACAGGTCATGACTTAGCCTTTGTTTATGATTTTGCAGATCTATACAAGGCTAAGTATTCAATTCCAATTGCTTTTAAAATGACTGCTAAATATGGAAATCAAGATATTGCCACACATACTCGGATTGCAATGAGAGATGAGTTTAAGAAAGGTAAACTATTGGCTAAAATGGTAAAAGATTTGAAAAGTCTTTTATTAAAAGATAGTACTGCCGATATTGAATCTCCTCAAGTAATAATGAGTTTGTGGGATGATCGTGAAGGCCTACAGAAATTTGGCGTTCAGTATCATGAGGCACAGTCATGATTGTGATTACTTTAAGCAAAACTCCACAATCTTTACGTGGAGACCTAACTAAATGGTGTCAAGAAGTTCAAACGGGTGTTTATGTTGGAAACTTTAGTGCACGTATTCGTGATCTTATATGGCAAAGAATCATATCTAATATTGGACAGGGTGAAGCAACGCTAATATATAGTACTAATAATGAATTAGGCTTCGACTTTAAAACTACGCGTCAAGATAAAATGGTGGCTGATTTTGATGGCATACCGCTGATGGTGCATTTAAATAGTCAAAATAAGTTATCTAGCAAAAAGAAATTAGGGTTTAGTAAAGCAGCACAGCATCATAAAGTAAATACTTTTCGATCCCAAGTCCAGGATAAAGCAGATAGTTTAACTTCACTAGCGGTTCTTGATATAGAAACAACAGGACTTAATCTTGAAAAAGATAAGATTATATCAATTGGCGCTATAAAATATCTTGAAAATAATGATTGTGAGAAATTTTATCGATTAATCAAAGTTGATACTGAGGTGCCTGATAATATAGAAAAAATAACCCAGTTAAATAAGGGAATATTAGCTAATAAAGGAATCGATATCAAAACTGCTTTGCTAGATTTGAGAAAGTTCTTAGCCGACAGGATTGTTGTTGGTTATAACTTACCATTCGATATTAATTTCTTGAATAGAGATTTCAAAAAGTATTGTCATTATTCGTTATTGAATGAATGCGTTGATTTGCTTTCTGCAGTTAAAAAGAAAAATGTCTTTTTAGATAATTATCATTTGAGTACTGTGCTAGAAAATTACAATATTAAAAATTCAAATCCACATAATTCGTTAGCTGATGCTGTGGCCACAATGGAATTATTGAAAAAGCTAATTAAAAATGATAATTATAAGATAAAATAATCATTACAAAGTGAAAAAACGGTGCTAACCTTAATGGCTAGTACCGTTTTAATTATGCCTATTGGAAGTATCTATTATTACTTAGCGTAATCATCAATGCCCAAGTGCTCCAAAATAAGTGCAGCAGTTTCTTCAATGGAGCGGTGAGCAACGTTAATTACATAGCAACCTAATTTCTTATAAAGTGCTTGTGCTGATTCAAGCTCCTTGTTGATTGAATCCATATTAGAATAAGTAGTATCAGGATTCAAACCATAAGCGATCATTCTTTGACGTCTGATTTCGTTCAATACAGATGGATCGTTAGTCAAGCCAATAATCTTCTTAGGATCAATTTCGTAGATTTCTTTTGGAATGTGAGTTTCAGGAACAAGTGGTAAATTAGCTACCTTTAAGTTCTTATTGGCTAAGAACAAAGAAAGTGGAGTCTTAGAAGTTCTTGACACCCCAAGTAAAACAACGTCAGCTTCCAAGAAACCTTTTGGATCTTTACCATCATCATACATTACAGCGAATTCCATTGCAGAAATTCTATCAAAGTACTTTTGATTTAAGCTATGCTGTGCACCAATTTTTTGATCTGGTGTCATATGAGTAGTTTGTTGAATTGCTTCAACTACAGGTGAAAAGATGTCAACACATTCAACATTATGCTCACGGGCAAATTTGATAACTGGCATTTGCATTTCATCTTTAACCAAACTATAGATAATTACCAAGTTTGGATATTTTTCAATTTCTATTAAAACTTCGTCCAACTTCTTTTGGTTAGTGATAAAGGGGTAACGACGATAGTTGATATTGCAGTTAGGAAATTCTGCAGCTGCAGCTGTGGCGTTACTAAAAGCAGTGTCACCAGCCGCATCAGAAATAATAATAATGTTTAATTCATTTTGGTCTTTTGTTTCTACCATATTAAGCTCCTCGTGTATTATTAAATATCTTTCTGAAAATAATTATACTATTAATGAAAGCGGATTAACAATAAAAACTCAGCTCTTTTATTAAGGTAAAGTAGTCGGTTTATTTAACTTAAAAATTTATCAAAAAGTTTTTGAATTGTATTGACCCTAAAGATTAGTTTGGTATAATTTAAGTAAATGTATGGCGTAACGCCAAGAAATGGAAGGAGGGATCTCACATGGCTAAGACAATCGTTCACGAAAACGAGTCTATTGATGATGCTCTTCGTCGTTTCAAGCGTTCCGTTTCAAGAAGTGGTACCTTACAAGAATACCGCAAGCGCGAATTCTACGAAAAACCTAGTGTTCGTAGAAAGTTGAAGTCTGAAGCTGCACGTAAGCGTAGACATTATTAATAAACTACTGAGAAAGCTACCTGTTTTTGGGTAGCTTTTCTTTTTGACTTCTTGAAGCATAATTTTGATTATGTTAAGTAAATATTTGTTAGTTTTATTTTAGTTAAGAACATAGTTTGTTATAATACTATTGGGTTTTTAATAGAAAGAAGGATATTAAATGAGTTTGTCAGATCAAATCATGGCTGATATGAAATCAGCTATGAAGAATCACGACAAGACAACTCTTAATACTGTCCGGATGATCAAATCGGCCTTAATGAATGAAAAAATTAAAGCAGGACACGATTTAACTCCAGATGAAGAATTAACTGTTCTTAATCGTGAAAAGAAGCAAAGAGAAGAATCGATTGACGAATTTATTAAGGCTAATCGTGATGATTTAGCTGAAGAAACCAAAAAAGAATTAGCAGTTGTAGAAAAGTACATGCCTAAGCAAATGAATCAGGATGAACTTAAAGCAGCTGTTAAGGAAACAATTGATGAAGTTGGTGCTAAAGGTAAGTCCGACTTTGGTAAGGTAATGAAAGCTTTAATGCCAAAGATTAAGGGACGTGCCGATGGCAAGGCTGCTTCGCAATCAGTTCGTGATCAGCTAAATTAGTAGTAACAAGAAGGAGCGGGTCTATTTGGCTCAAACAACTTTTACACCTAAAAGACCAGAAAATATTCAAAAACTAGTTGGAGTTAATGACGGAAATTTAAAGCTTCTTTCTGAAGGTTATGATCTTTCTGTGTCAGATGTCGGTAATGAGATTGTCATTGCAGGAGACGATGAAGAGAAGATCAAGAAGGTAGTTGCTGTTCTAAAGGCACTCGATAGTGTTGTGAATACTGGTGTTAACATCGGTGCGCCCGACACAGTAAGTGCGATGAAGATGGCTGACAAGGGTACCACAGAGTACTTTGCAGACCTATATAAAAAGGTTTTGATTAGGGATGCTAAAGGTAGACCTATCAGAGTCAAGAATATGGGACAAAAGCGTTATGTTGAAGCTATTGATAAATCTGATGTTGTCTTTGGAATAGGACCAGCTGGAACGGGGAAAACATTCTTAGCCGTAGTTTGTGCAATTGCCGCCTTTAAGAAGGGAGAAGTTTCTCGAATCATTTTGACTAGGCCAGCTGTTGAAGCTGGTGAATCACTTGGATTTTTACCTGGTGACTTGAAAGAAAAAGTTGATCCATATTTGAGACCAATTTATGACTCCTTGTATGCTATTCTTGGGACTAATACGACTGACCGTTTGATGGAACGAGGCGTAATTGAAGTTGCTCCACTTGCTTATATGCGTGGACGAACTTTAGATGACGCTTTTGTAATTCTTGATGAAGCCCAGAACACTACAGATGCCCAGATGAAGATGTTTTTAACTAGACTTGGATTTAATTCTAAGATGGTCGTAAACGGTGATATGACACAGGTCGATTTACCTGGTCGACAGCATAGCGGGTTAATTGATGCTAGACATATCTTGAAGAATATCGACCAAATTAAATTTATCAACTTTTCTGCTAATGATGTTGTTCGTCACCCTGTAGTTGCGAAAATTATTACTGCTTATGAAAAAGAGGACATTAAACACTAAAAATGGATCCAATTGATATTACTTATAATGATGAAGTTGGCTTTTTAGATGATGAAAAGCGTAACTGGCAAGACTGGATTATGAAACTTTTGCTGCTAGCTAAGAAGGAAATTGGCAAAGATAACAACTTAGAGATGAGTATTAACTTTGTTGACGAAGATCGTAGTCATGAAATTAATTTAAAGTATCGTGACAAAGACCGTCCTACTGATGTAATTTCCTTTGCAATTGAAGATGGTGAGGATTCAATTGATCTTGCAGCATTTGCAGATGATCCAGACTTTCAAGAGGATATCGGTGATCTATTTATGTGTCCTAGTGTGATTAAGCGTCACAGTAAAGAATATGGTACAGGTTTTGATCGAGAATTTGGATATACAATAGTCCATGGCTTTTTACATTTAAACGGCTACGACCACATTAAGCCGGATGAGGCCAAAGAAATGTTTGGTATTCAAGGAAAAGTGTTAGAAGATTATGGTTTGCCATTGTATCCTGATCAATTAGATGAAGGCAGAGGTAAATAATGGAAGAAAAAGAGTTTAAGTCTGGCTTTGTTGCTTTAGTTGGTCGTCCCAATGTTGGAAAATCAACTTTAATGAACTATTTAGTTGGTCAAAAAGTTGCCATTACGTCTAATAAACCACAAACGACTCGTAATCGCATTTCGGGTATTTATACTTCAGATGAAATGCAAGTTGTTTTTGTAGATACGCCAGGTATTTTTAAGCCTCATTCAAAACTTGACGACTATATGGATAAGGCTAGTGTATCTAGTTTGAATGACGTTGATTTAGTTTTATTCATGGTTGAACCTGAGGAAATGGGTAAGGGCGATCAATACATTGCCAACTTGTTAAAAGAAGTAAAAGTTCCTGTTCTTTTAGTAATTAATAAAGTTGATGAAATTCATCCTAATAAGCTTTTGCCAATTATGGATTCATATCACAAACTTGAGGGCTTTAAAGAAATACTACCGATTTCTGCTACTCAAGGAATTGGGATTGAAGATCTGCTTAAAACGATTAAGGAATATTTGCCAGTAGGCCCACAATATTATGGTGCTGATCAGATCACAGATCGGCCTGAATATTTTGTGGTAGCCGAGTTAATTCGTGAACAAATTCTGCGACTGACTTCACAAGAAGTACCACATGCTACTGCTATCGCAGTTGATCATATGAATACTCATCAAAATGGCAAGCTCTTGATTGAAGCGACTATCTATGTTGAGAAAGACGGTCAAAAAGGCATTATTATTGGTAAGGGCGGTAAGATGCTCAAGCAGATTGGGATTAATTCACGTCAAGAGATTGAAAGATTGCTTGGTGAAAAGGTCAACTTGCGTCTTTGGGTTAAGGTCCAACATAACTGGCGTTCTGACCCTAACTTTTTAAAGCGGATAGGCTATGACAAAAAAGAACTTTAGTTGAATTACTGTTGTATAAGCGTTGTCGAAAGATGACGTCTTTTTTGTATGTTTAGGGAGACAAGAAAATTCTATTCGTTGGATGACTAATGAGACAGAAATAGATACAATAGTAATTGACAAAGTGATGAAATTTTGGGATCTATTGTTTTGTGATTGTTGTTATATTGGGATTTGTTTACTGTATTCTCCACGTGTGTGGAGGTGATCCTGTATCACAAAAAACCAGATAAGCCAGACAAATGTATTCTCCACGTGTGTGGAGGTGATCCTGCTAAGGCTACAGGTGACGCAATCAAGCAAAAGTATTCTCCACGTGTGTGGAGGTGATCCTATGAAAGCTTTATGCAGAGACTTATTTGAACGGTATTCTCCACGTGTGTGGAGGTGATCCTAGTGACCGTTTTAGAATTGAATCTCGCATAGTGTATTCTCCACGTGTGTGGAGGTGATCCTATTAGTGTCTCTGCCGGCATTTTCACGATGATGTATTCTCCACGTGTGTGGAGGTGATCCTACAATTGAAAAAGCATTAAGCCGACTGGAAAAGTATTCTCCACGTGTGTGGAGGTGATCCCTAAGGCTTTAGTTTCATCTAAGGTCATCCAAAGTATTCTCCACGTGTGTGGAGGTGATCCTTACACCGGTGAAGCTGTACCGGCTGTCGATTGGTATTCTCCACGTGTGTGGAGGTGATCCTATGCAGAGTGGCGTGCATGTCATGATTACAGGGTATTCTCCACGTATGTGGAGGCTGAAACAGCAGTCTTTTTGTACTATAGACTATTTATGATATTATGATATCTTCATCAGAATATCTATAAAAAATGAATTTTAAATACTAAAGGAGTCATGATATGGCACGTGAACTAAAAGAAGTTCAGGGTATTATCTTTAAAAGGCAGAAATATAAAGAAGCAGATTTATTAGCCAAAATTATGACTAAACAAGATGGAATTCTGACTCTGATTGTTAAAGGAGCCCTGAGGCCTAAATCAAGATTAAGTGCAGCAACATTAAATTTTTCTATTGGTACTTACGTAATTTATACGAGCGGAAAGGGCTTAAGTAATTTACGCACATATAAAGAGGCAAGGCAGTTTGATGGCTTATATAATGATTTAACCAAGAACGCTTATATTTCTTTTATTTTTGATTTAATTGATCACGCCTTTGTAGAATATCAGCCAATTGGTAAATATTATGATTTAGCTTTATTTGCTTTGAAAAAAATAGATAGTGGCGTTGATGCAGAAATGATTACACAAATTGTGCAGATGAAAATATTAGCAGCATATGGTGTTGAGCCACAGCTAAAGCATTGTGTTATTTGTGGTAAGGAAAAGGGCGTTTTTGATTATTCGATTAAAATGGGTGGAGTTATTTGTAGCGATCATTTTAGTACAGTTACTAGCCGAATGCATTTAAAGCCAAAAGAAACTGCTGTAATTAGAACAATTGGCTTATTACCGATTGAGCGATTAGGCGATATTAAAATTAATGAAGAAACAAAAAGGGCTACTAGAAAAGCAATTGATCGTATTTATCATGAAACGATAGGCCTAAATTTAAAGACTAAGAAATTTTTAGATGAATTAAAACTTTTTAGTTAGTAAAAATCTGGTTTTACCATGACCCATGTGTTAAAATAAAAACGTATTTGACGATGATGAGGATTTAAGAAAAGTACTAGTTCAGCGAATGTCGGTCGGTGTGAGGACATCTAGGAAAAGGCACCTCTAGTCATATTGTTCAATTAAGAGCAGGAAGGATACTTCCTGAATTAGGGTGGAACCGCGATAATATTTCGTCCCTATGCAAAATTTTGCATAGGCTTTTTTTATGGCCTAGCGCAGGAGGAGAATTAAGTAAAATGGCAGATAAGAAATTAAACATTCAGAATATGATCTTTAAGCTGGAACAATTCTGGTCCTCCAAAGGTTGTATGATTATGCCTTCATATGATGTTGAAAAGGGTGCGGGTACGATGAGTCCTTACACTTTTCTTCGTGCAGTTGGTCCAGAACCATGGGCAGCTTGTTATGTAGAGCCTTCTAGAAGACCTGCAGATGGTCGTTATGGTGAAAACCCTAATCGGTTATTCCAACACCACCAATTCCAAGTTGTTATTAAGCCAGCTCCTAAGGATATTCAACAATATTACCTAGACAGTTTGAAAGTTTTAGGTATCGATCCTTTGGAACACGATATTCGTTTCGTTGAAGATAACTGGGCTAACCCATCTATGGGTTGTGCTGGTGTTGGTTGGGAAGTATGGCTTGACGGTATGGAAGTCAGCCAATTTACATACTTCCAAGTTGTTGGTGAATTAGATGTTAAACCAACCATGAGCGAAATTACCTACGGTGTTGAACGACTTGCTTCATATATTCAAGATGTTAACTCAGTCTTTGATCTTGAATGGGGTAATGGTATTCTTTACCGTGACATCTTTAAACAACCAGAATATGAACATTCTAAGTATGCTTTTGAAGAATCAAATCAAGAACAGTTGCTTCAATTCTTTGATATTTATGAAGCAACTGCTAAGCGTTTATTGGATAAGAACTTGGTTCACCCAGCATATGATTACATTTTGAAGTGTTCACATACCTTTAATTTGCTTGATGCTCGTGGCGCAGTTTCAGTTACTGAACGTGCAGGTTACTTATCAAGAATTAGAAATCTTGCGCATGAAGTTGCTGTCAAGTTTGTCGAAGAACGTGAAAAACGTGGCTTCCCATTGCTTAAAAGTGCAGAAGACAAAAAGGCGGGGGTAGAAAATGGCTAAAGATTATTTATTTGAAATTGGTACTGAAGAAATGCCAGCTCACGTTGTACCACGCAGCGTTAAACAATTAGCTGACAGAACAAGAAAATTTTTAAAAGAAAATGGCTTGAAATTTAAAGATATTAAGACTTTTTCAACTCCACGTCGTTTGACTATTTTGGTTGAAGATTTGGCTGAAAAGCAAGACGATATTGATGAAGTTAAAAAAGGTCCAGCTAAGAAGATTGCTCAAGATCAAGATGGTAATTGGACTAAGGCTGCTCAAGGATTTGCTCGTGTCCAAGGAATGACTACAGACGATATCTATTTTGAAGAACTTAAGGGTACTGAATACGCTTATGTTCACGTTCAAAAGGAAGGTAAGAAAGCTAGTGATATCTTACTTGGTATGAGCGATATCATTAAGGCGATGACTTTCCCTACTAAGATGCGGTGGGATTCAAATGATTTTGAGTTTGTTCGTCCAATTCACTGGCTTGTTTCATTATTTGGCAGTGATGTAATTCCCGTTAAGATTTTGGATATTACTGCAGGTCGTAAGACTCAAGGCCATCGTTTCTTAGGCGATTCAGTTGTTTTGGCCAATGCTGATGACTATGAAGATGCATTAAAAGATCAATTTGTAATTGCTGATGCAGATGAACGTAAAGATATGATCGTTCGTCAAATGAATGAATTAGTTAAGAAGAACAACTGGCAAGTTAAACCAGATCGTGATTTACTCGAAGAAGTTACTTATTTAGTAGAATATCCGACTGTATTTGCTGGTTCATTTGATGAAAAGTATTTGAAGATTCCTGATGAAGTGCTGATTACTTCAATGAAAGACAATCAAAGATACTTTGAAGTCTATGATGAAAATGGTAAGTTAATTAATCACTTTATTGCTGTTCGTAACGGAAATAAAGATTACCTTGATAATGTTATTTCAGGTAATGAAAAAGTTTTAGTTGCTCGTTTGGACGATGCTCAATTCTTCTATGATGAAGACCGCAAGTATCCACTTAGTCATTTTGTTGATCGTCTTAAGAATGTTTCATTCCACGATAAGATTGGTTCAATGGCTGAAAAGATGCAACGTGTTCGCATGATTGGTGATTACTTAGCTAAGCGTTGGGATTTACCAGAGAATGCAGTCAAGGATTTCGACCGTGCTAGTGAACTTTACAAGTTTGACTTAGTTACCCAAATGGTTGGTGAGTTTGCAGAACTTCAAGGTGTAATGGGCATGCATTATGCTCGTCTTGCAGGTGAGGACGAAGAAGTTTCAGTTGCAATCAAGGAACACTACATGCCTGCCACTGCTGAAGGTCCACTTCCTGAAACTACGGTTGGTTCATTATTATCAATTGCTGATAAAATTGATACAATTGTAACCTTCTTTGGTGCAGGAATGATTCCTACATCATCTAATGACCCATACGCACTTCGTCGTTATGCATATGGTATTGTAAGAATCTTACTTAATGAGAAGTGGTCATTACCATTTAACGAAGTTTTACCAGAAATCATTAGTATGCTTAATGGTGTAACTCCAGCTAAGCTACCTAAGAGTGATGCTGACCAGGAAATTGCAGACTTCATTCGTGATCGTGTCAAGCAATACTTACAAAAGAATGACTTCAAGTATGATATTATTGATGCTGTTCTTGCTTCAAGTCAACAAGATCCAAGTCAAATTTTAGCAGCAGCTACTGTATTGCAACTTCACCATGATGATGAAGAATTCAAGCCAGTAGTTGAGAGTTTGACTAGAATTGATAACATCTTAAAGAAGGCTAAATTTAAGAGTAATACTGCTGTTGATGAAAGTCTCTTTGATGATAACAGTGAAAAAGAACTTTACGCTGGCGTTCAAAACTTGCAAGATATTGAAAGTTTGGCTGATCTCTACCAAGGTTTTGTTCAACTGCAACCAGTGATTGATCAATACTTTGAAACTAATATGATCATGGCTAAGGACGAAAAGGTCAAGAATAACCGCTTAGCACAATTATATGCAGTTAATGAATTAGCAGATCGTTTAGGTGACTTAAGCAAGTTAGTTATTAAGTAGTTAATTTAGATAGAAAAAGGGTGATTCATATGGCTGGACGGATTCCTGAAGATTTTATTTCAGAGGTTCGCAGTAACGTCAATATTGTTGATGTTATCAGTCAGTACGTTTCGCTTGAGAAAAAAGGCAAAGACTATATTGGTCTTTGCCCTTTTCATCAAGAAAAAACTCCGTCGTTTACTGTAAATGCTGATAAGCAGTTTTTTAAGTGCTTTGGTTGTGGTAAGGGTGGAAATGTTTTTAAATTCTTGATGTATAAGGATGATTTAACTTTTCCCGAAAGCGTCGAGCGAGTAGCTGAGTTTGCCCATATTGCTATGCCTAATGGGTATGGTCATAATAGTGGCACCAAATTAAATCCACTTATGCAAATGCATCAGGATGCCGTTGATTTTTATCATCGTGTGCTTTTGACTACCAAAGCCGGTGAACGGGGGATGCAGTATGCTCAAAAACGAGAACTAGATCAAGAAATATTAGACCATTTTAAGATAGGCTATGCACCTAAGGCTGATAATGTTTTGATTACTTATTTACGTAGTAAAGGTTATCAAGATGATGATCTAGCACAAAGTGGTTTATTTGTTCAAGCTAGGGATGGGCAGTTATACGACCGTTTTCGTGACCGTTTGATGTTTCCATTGGATAATGAAAATGGGAGAACGATAGGCTTTTCTGGTAGACGAATTTCTGATGATAAGACCGAAGCTAAGTATATGAATAGTCCTGAAACGGGGATTTTTACCAAGTCAAAGGTATTATTCCACTTTGCAGAAGCAAAGAAAGCAGCTCGTGGTGAAGGTCACTTAGTTCTATATGAAGGTTATATGGATGTAATTGCAGCATATAAAGCAGGGGTGAAATCGGGAATTGCCTCAATGGGAACTAGTTTAACAGATGACCAAATATATTTGTTGAGACGTATTACTCCTAATATCATTATTAATTATGATGGAGATGATCCAGGAGTCCATGCCGAAGAACGTGCTGCACGTATGTTTAATAAAGATGGCAATTTTAATTTAGGAATTGTAGTTTTACCAGAAAAACTAGATCCTGATGAATACGTCAAAAAATATGGCGCTGAGAAGTATCTGGAAGAAGTCAAAGGTGCCTTAACGCCGACTGACTTTTTCTTAAAACGGTTGGAACAAAAATATAACTTAGATAATGACCGTGAAAAGATTGCTTATTTAGGTGAGGCCGTAAAAGAAATTGCACAAGTGCGCAATCCAGTTGAGCAAGATATGTATACTGAAAAATTGGCGAAGTCTAGTGGGGTTTCTATTGCTTCGTTAAAGGCAAATCTTGCTAAAGAAAGACGGCGAAATAATCGGGCACGCAATCATGTACGTAATTCTCAAAGAAATTCACCTGATTATCCGATAGACGTACCTTTACCTGGTGATGAAGACGTGCCTACAGAGCAGTCAGTAGTTGAAAAAAATCCTAGTCAGACCAGACTCTTGTATTTATTTATTCATTCAACTGATGCTCAAAAATATATGTTAGAAGGGCAATTTCATTTTCCTAATCAGGATTTTGAAACTCTGGCACAGGATTGGTTAAAATATGCGGAAACTCATGAAAATCCACAAATTGATGGGTTCTTAGATTTTATTCCTGAGCAACTTCAAGGTATAATAGTAGATGCTGAAATGGCACAGATGCCAAAAGATTCTACAATTCAAGAAGTTGATGCTTTGGTTCTAGCATTAAAAAGACGCAACATCTATTCCAGGCTGAATGAGCTTCAAGCTCAATTACAGGATGCTAAGCGCAAAAATGATGCACAAGGAATTATTGCAATCACTCAGGAGATTATTGGATTAAAACGGATCTTAGGTTAATAAGGAGGCTTTTTAGTGGCAGAAAAAGAAACTACACAAAAACTATCTTTGGATAAGATGGTTAAGCAAGTCGTAAAAGACGTAAAGAAAGATAAGTCGATCACTGAAGAAGATTTCACTGCTCGTTTGATTAAGCCTTATAACTTACAAGGCAAGGCTGTAGATCAACTAGTACAAGAGTTTGAAGATAATGGTATTAGCATTGTTGATGAAAACGGTGATCCTTCAAAGTTAGCCTTAAAGAAACAAAAGGATGTTGAAAAGGCTGAATTAAAGGATATGTCTGCTCCATCAAGCGTACGCATGAACGATCCAGTGCGGATGTATTTGAAGGAAATTGGTCGTGTACCACTTCTTACTGCTGATCAAGAAATTGCTCTTGCCAAAAGAATTGAGTCCGGGGATGAAGAGGCAAAGCAAGAATTAGCCGAAGCCAACCTTCGTTTGGTAGTTTCTATTGCTAAGCGTTATGTAGGACGTGGTATGTCATTCCTTGATTTGATTCAAGAAGGTAATATGGGACTAATGAAAGCTGTTGATAAGTTTGATTATCGTCTAGGCTTTAAGTTCTCAACCTACGCAACTTGGTGGATTAGACAGGCAATTACTCGTGCGATCGCTGACCAAGCACGTACAATTAGAATTCCTGTTCACATGGTCGAAACAATTAATAAATTGATCAGGATACAACGTCAATTGTTACAGGACTTAGGCCGTGAACCTACACCAGAAGAAATTGGTGCAGAAATGAATATGCCAACCAATAAAGTACGTGATATTCTAAAAATTGCTCAAGAACCTGTTTCATTAGAAACACCTATTGGCGAAGAGGACGATTCGCACTTAGGTGACTTTATTGAAGATAAGGATGCAACTAGTCCAGAACAACACGCTTCTTACGAAATGTTGAAGGAACAACTTGAACAAGTACTTGAGACTTTAACTGATCGTGAGGAAAATGTTTTGCGTTTGCGTTTTGGTCTTGATGATGGTCGTACCCGTACTTTGGAAGAAGTAGGTAAGGTATTTGGTGTTACCAGAGAACGTATTCGTCAGATTGAAGCTAAGGCATTACGTAAGTTGCGTCATCCAAGTCGCTCAAATCAATTACGTGATTTCATGGATTAATTATAATTATCTATATTAAAAGAGCTAAGTTTTACTTAGCTCTTTTTTATTGGACTGGATCTTTACCTGCTGCTCTTAGATTATCTTCAATGATTTTCATTGGATTTAACCAAGTGCCATTATCTTTCCAATAGTATTTGCATGGCGTATTGTCATGCTTTTTATCAATGTAATCTTTATCTGTCTTAGTAACTCCTAAATGAATGTGAGAGCCGGTCAGTTTACCAATTTTTTGTCCCAACTTGACTTTTTGACCTTTTTTAACATAAATATCAGTAATACTGAGGAAGCCTTCCTGGTAAACTTCAACATAGCCATCATCGGAAATAATCCAAATATAAAGTCCTAAACCTGGGGCGTATTTAACACGATGGACAGTTCCTGCATGCACAGCATATACGGAAGAATGTCCAACTTCACTAAATCCGAAGTCATAGCCATCATGAAAATAACTCTTGCTAGGATAGACTCGACGAATGACGTCAGTTTCACCAAACTTTTGTCCAGATTTAAATTTGATTTTCTTTTCATAGAGCTTCTTAAAAGGGTAACCCCAAGTAACATGAACGACTTTTTTCTTTTTAGCAGTCTTCTTTTTCTTAACCGTGTGAGTTTGTGGTCGTAAACTATTCAGATTGTTTTGCCATAAGGGAATAGAGGCAAAAGCTAAAATAGCAATTAAAGCAGCTAAAAGTGCAAACTTACTTTCAGTTTTTTTCATTAAAATAGCTCATCTCGCTTTCCGTCAAGCATATGTTCACTAATTGTTTGTTCAAAAAATACTGGTAAATCATGATCAAAATTGTAAGCTAACTTTTGCTTTTTCAATTCTTTAGCACTCATCCAGGTTAGTTTACCTTCGTCTGATTCTTTAACGGTACCCGAAAATTGTTCAGCTATGTAGAAAAATACTAAATAACGTTCATCATTGTGATCATAAAATTGTTTAACACCAACTAATTGAGGATGACTAATCGTTAATCCAGTTTCTTCTTTGACTTCCCTGACGACAGAATCATGAAAAGATTCATGCGCTTCAACATGACCACCAGGAAAAGTAAGTCCTGGCCAGACCGGATCGTTGCGATCAAGAACTAAAACCTGATCTTTGTTTTTAACCATGCACATATTAGTTAATGTGACATTTTCTGTTCTACTCATGTAAAAAACCCGCTTTCTGTGACGATTATATCAAATAGTAGCAAAATAAGACTATGAAATATGCTAAAATTTGGTTAACCATATCTTTTATGGAGGAAACATGAATTTAAGATTAAATACGTTGGCAAAGATGGTAGATCCTGGCAGTCGAGTGGCTGATATTGGAACTGATCATGCATACTTGCCAATTGAATTAGTAAAAAATGGCAAAATTGATTATGCAATTGCTAGTGACGTTGCAGAGGGCCCTCTTGAAAATGCTAAAAATGATATTGCAGCAGCTGGGTTAACCGAGCAAATTGAAACTCGCTTAGGTAGTGGGTTAGAAACCGTTACTCATGCTGATCAGATTGATACAGTTGTGATTGCCGGAATGGGTGGCAAGTTAATGACTGATATTCTTGATAGAGCTTGGAGCAAAGATGCACAATTTAAAACTCTGGTACTAGAACCTAATATAGGCGAAGCAGGGGTACGTAATTGGCTGATGATGCATAATTATAAGATTATCTCAGAAAAATTAATTGCAGAGGCTGGGCATACTTATGAATTAATTAAGGCTAGCTTAACTGAAGAAAAGCATGAGATGACTGAAAAGGAAATCTTTTTTGGCCCCTTTATTGTACAAGAAAAGAATCCAGTTTTTTATCAGAAATGGGAAGGCCAACTCGCTTATTATCAAAGATTGCTGGTTAATTTGAATAAAGCAAGAAAAAAAGACGAAGATCGAATCAATGAAGTAGATCATGATATTAAATTAATCAAGGAGGAATTGGAGAAATGACCAAAGTAAAAGACATTGTTGCGCGCTTGCGACAAGATTTTCCGGAAAACATTGCTTCACAAGGTGATCCTGTTGGTATGCAAATTGGATCAATGGAGGCTGATGTTACCAAAGTAATGACTACTTTAGATGTACGTCCCCAGGTAGTTGAAGAAGCTGTTGAAAAAGGGGTTGATTTCATCGTTAGTCACCATCCTGTAATGTTTAGACCAGCACAAAATTTGGATTTTGCGAATGCACAAAACGCAATGTATGGCAATATTATCAAGAATGGAATTACTGTTTATTCAATTCATACTAATTCAGATAAAGCCCAAGATGGATCTGCTGATTGGCAAGCAGAGGAATTAGGTCTGCAAGATGTTGAACCATTTTGTCTGGATGATGATGGAATTGCTATGGGTAGAAAAGGAAAGTTACCTAGAACAATGACTGCTTATGATTTTGCCTATTATGTTAAAGAAAAAATGCAAATTAAAATGGCACGTCTGATTACTGCAAACAATGAAAAGCCAATTACCAGTGTAGGATTTATTTGTGGCGATGGTGGTAAATATTGGACTAGAGCCTTAGATGACCATTTAGATGCTTTTATTACTGGGGATGTTTATTATCATGTAGGCCATGATATGATTTCATCTGGTTTAGCTGTTGTTGATCCTGGTCATTATACTGAAAAACTATTTAAGTACAAGGTCTATGATCGACTTAAAAAGTGGAATGAAGAAAATAACTGGAATGTTGGAATTGAGCTTTCCGAGGTTTCTACCAATCCATTTCAAGACTTATTTTAATTAGAAAGAGAGTTATATATGGAATATCCTAATTTGTTACCTAGATTTTTAAAGTACGTTAAAGTTAATTCGCGTTCTGACGAACACTCAGATCGCTTTCCATCAACTGAAAGAGAAGAAAACTTCCAAAAGAATGTTATTATGAAAGATTTGGAAGAATTAGGTTTAAGTGACATTCACTACAATCAAAATGCTGGTAGTGTAATCGCTGAAATTCCGTCAAATGTTGATTATGATGTTCCAGTAATGGGCTTTTTAGCTCATAGTGATACGGCAGACTTTAATTCAGAAAATGTTAAACCACAGATTCATGAAAATTATGATGGCGAAAGCAAAATTCAATTAGGAGATTCAGAGTTTTATCTTGATCCTAAAGTTTTTCCACATTTGAAGAATTATAAAGGACAAACAATTATTACGGCCTCAGGTGATACCTTACTTGGTGGGGATGACAAGTGTGGTGTGTCAGAATTAATGACTTTTGCGGAATATTTAATGAATCATCCAGAAATTAAGCATGGTAAGATTCGATTGGCCTTTACTCCCGATGAAGAAATTGGTACTGGTGCTGAACACTTTGATGTTGAAGACTTTGGTGCTGACTTTGCTTTTACTGTTGATGGTGAAGCTCCTGGTAAGTTAGATTGGGGTACATTCTCTGCGGCACAATTTAGTCTTGATATTCAGGGAGTTAATGTTCACCCAGCTGTTGCTAAGGGGCAAATGATTAATGCAATTCAAGTTGGAATTGACTTTCATAATCAACTGCCAGAACACGATCGCCCAGAACATACCGATGGACGCGAAGGTTTCTTCCATCTAATGAATTTTGCTGGTACTGTTGATAATGCTCACTTAGATTATATTATTCGTGATTTTGAACGTGATGGGCTTGAAGAGCGGAAGAATTTGGTTAAGTCAATCGTTAAGAAAATGAATGATGAATTCGGTACTGAACGAATTACACTTAAAATGTGGGACCAATATTACAACATGGCCGATGAATTAAAGAAACATATGGACATCGTTGACTTAGCGCGCGATGCTTATAAAGCAGAAGGTCTTGAAGTCAATGAAGACCCGGTTCGTGGTGGTACAGATGGCTCACAATTGACTTATATGGGCTTACCATGTCCTAATATTTTTGCCGGAGAAGAAAACATGCATGGTCGTTATGAATACACAGTTCTTGAGTCTATGTGGAAAGCTGTTGACGTGATGATCAAAATGGCTGAATTAAACGCTGAAAGAGCTAAGTAGTGAAACATTTTTGACTATAAACAGCGATAATTCTATTTATGATCTAATACGAAGAGGTTGATAGATTAGTAAATAGGATAAAGTAGTTAATAAATTAAAATTATGCACTGATAATATTAAAACGAAAAAGATAGTTTTTAATTACCGTCATTATAGGAATTATAGACTATCTTTTTGTTGTGCTTTTAACTTTTATGAACTTGTGAAACAAAGTGATTAAACTTAGCCCTTGCAAAAAGTGACTAAAGTGAGTATTATAGTTAGTGTAATAGATTAATAATACAGTGCAAAATAGGAGCTGAGTAAATGGAATTTAAAGATAATATTCCTATTTATCTTCAGATTGAACAATACTTGTATCGTCAAATTGCTTTAGGCAAGTTAACAGCTGGTGAGAAGATTCCTTCTGTTAGAAAACTTGCTCTAGAATTAACCGTTAATGTTAATACCGTGCAAAGAGCACTACAACAGATGAACAGTCAAGGTATTCTTTATACTAAACGTGGCGAAGGTAATTTTGTTACTGAAGATACTAAACTATTATCTGAAACCAAGCAGTCATTAATTAATAATGAATTAGAACAGTTTGTTCAAAATATGGAAGAGTTTGGAATAGGAAAGAACGAGTTAGTCTCAACGTTAGAGAATTATTTAAAAAATGGTGGGGATCAGAATGAATGATTTATTAGCTATTAAAGATGTAAGTTATAAGAAAAATCAGAAGCAAGTATTGCAAGATGTGAACTTGAATTTAGCTCCTGGCAAGATTGTTGCGTTACTTGGTGAAAATGGTGCTGGTAAGACCACTTTGATGCGAATTATTGCCGGTGTAGCTAAGAATTACAAAGGCGAAATTAATTTAGAGGGGGCAACAAAAGAGGCAGAAAGAAAGGCTAAGTTGTCTTTTACTGATGGTTTAACTGGCTTCAGCGATTCAACAAAGATCAAGGAAGTGGTTAAATTTTACGCAACGATTTTTCAAGATTTTGATGAGAATGAATTCGATGAGCTGCGTAAGTTTATGAAATTAGATCCTGAAATGAAGTTGAGTCAGTTATCACGAGGAATGCGTGAAAAATTGATTATTGCTTTAACATTTGCTCGTAAAGCAGATTTGTATTTACTTGATGAACCTTTTGGTGGGATTGATGCAATGGCTCGAAAGAAAATTATTAATTCCATCATTTTGTGGAAAGATGAAAAGGCAACGATTTTAATCTCAGATCACTTTGTCAATGAAATTTCATCATTGCTTGATGAAGTGGTTATTGTAAAAGATCATACCGTTTTGGAACACAAGTCAGCAGATGACATTCGTCAAACGCATAAGTCAATCGAAGAATACTATGAAAGTTTTTATGCAGATGAGGATGATGAATAATGACTAGTTTTAACACATTGTTTAATCGAATGTTTCAAGAAAAAAGCAAGTCAGTCTATTTAATCTTCTTAATTCAAGCCTTTGCTAGTTTATGTTTTACAATTATTGGTTTTGTTTCGGAAAATGGTACACCAGAATTTGTTAATGGAAAAGATACTAGTTCTGTCAATGTGATTGTTGCTTTTCTCGCTGTATTTGCAGTAATGATGCTGATAACGTCATTTATCGCTGATTTTGTTTATTGGATTATTTCTTCAATCAAGAATGAAAAAATTAATCGCAGTCAAACTTGGCGCTTGATTCCGGTTAGTGATACTAAATTTTTACTTGGCAATTTTGGTACAGCGTTTTTAACTTATATCTGGTTGGGAATCTTAGAAACAGTAACGATTTTGATTACGTTATTGCCAATGTTATCTGAGCAAGAAGTGCGAAAAGTACTTAGTCATGTCAGTCTTAATTTATCAGCTCATGACTGGCAGGAAATGTTGGCTAGCCTTGGTTTGATTATCCTAATTGGTTATGCATGGTATGCAATTGTCAGTTTACTTAATCTTGCTAGTTGCAGCATTATTGACTTTTTACCAGGTGGTTCAAGTAAGGTCTTGACTTTCATTATTAGAGTAGTTGTCATTATTGCGATTATCTGGATTTTAGGTCATGCAGCATCGATTATCTTCTCAGTTTTAGGCGAATTTAGTCCGTTTGCAGTTAACAATTATGATATTGATTATGCCACTACTTTATTACAATTCTTGGTCTTCGATGTAGTAATCACTTTAATTGATATTTTCTTGCTAAACAAATTCGTTGAAGCAAAACAGAATTAGGAGGCTTTTATGACAAGCTTTAAAGCCTTATTCAAGCAAATGTTTGGACAGAAAAGACGATATGCTGACTTGGTCTTATTATTGCAAGTTTTTGCAGTTCTTTTTCTGTTAGTAATGGCTCTGTGGGATAAAAGTAATTTCGTTTATCTTAATATTGATAAGAATAGCAATTGGATAGATTATATCCTTAGTGCAGGAATGATAACCACTCCGGTGGCTGATGTTATATTTCTAGGTCTTCTTTGCTGGCAAAATGAAAAAATTAATCTAAGTCAGACTTGGCAACTAGCCCCAATCTCAAGCGTAAAAATTTGGCTAACTAATATGTTTTCGAGTTTTGTTGAGTGTATTTACATTTTTATTATTCAAGTTGTATTAGGCTTTTTAGTCGCTATGGCAGATAATTTGAGTCATCATTTGCCACTTCTTCACGCTATGATTGATTCTAAATTTAACTGGTCGGATTTCTCCCCAGTAATTGAATTTTTATTATTTTTGTCAGGGCTAGTTTTAGTTATTTTCACCTTTGTCAGTTTTGCTAATTTTTTAACTAGAGCAATAGTTGATCAGCTACCATTTAACAATAATATTTTAATTAAATTATTTGTAATGGCGCTGATCGTCATTATTGCAGTTCTTATTGCGGGCAAATTAAACGATCAGATCACTACAATGTATCTACGTCATTTAGCTAAAGAAAATGATCTTTTTGGTGTTTCAACTACTGAGTACTTTGCTGGTGCAATTGTTCTAGGAGTAATTGATAGCTACTTAATTAGTAAATTAGTGGAACCTAAAATCGTTAGTCGTTAGTGAAAGGGCTGGATTGAACAATGACTAGTTTTTGGACTTTATTTAAGCAGATGTGGTCACAGAAAAGGCGATTTATATATTTAGTCTTCTTAATTAATATCTGCGTAGTTTTATTTTTGTCGGGATATTTCCTTCTTTTTAGAAATTGGGGTTGGCTTACTAATGCTCCAGCTAATAATTGGGGGCAATTCTGGCGTAATAACTTTGCTGGTATTACTATATATATTGATTTTGCTTTTTGTGCAATCACTTGTTGGCAAAATGAAAAAATCAATTTGAGTCAAACTTGGCACTTGGTAGCTAGTGATGAACGAAAAACATATTTGGCAAATAACTTTAGTAGTTTAGTAGCGTGTGGTTATTTTTTCTTACTTCAGCAAATAGTTAATACATTATTATTAATTCCTAGTTTTGGAGCTGGTAGTTTTGCTCAAGCTTTTCGTGAGTTTGGTTTATACCCAACCAAAATGATATCAGGTGTTGAATCAGTTAATAATCAGATGCTAATCTTTCGCTGGATATTTATCGTTTTAATTATTTTGTTTATTTATTTCTTTGTCAGTTTTGCTAATTTTATTTCGCGAGTAATTACAGACTTTTTACCTTTTAAGAGTACTCTTTGGGCTAGATTGTTAATCATTGCAATTTTGGTAATTGTAGCTGTATATTGTGGAATAATCTTTATGTCAAGATTAAATGGCTTTATCGATAAAAGACCGGCTTTACAAGTAACAGATCCTATTTGGTTAAACGATTTATGTTTATTTGCAGTTAGCTTTATTCTAGGCATTTTGAATTTAATCTTGGTTAAAAGATTTGCAGAAGCTAAAGGAATTAATTATTAAAGGAGAAGATTATGGCAGATATTTTAGTTACTACTACTGAAAATATTCCCGGTAAGGATTATGAAATTATCGGTGAAGCTTTTGGTGTTACCACGCAGTCAAGAAATGCAATATCTGACTTTGGGGCGGGATTAAAAAGCATCGTTGGGGGTGAGATTAAAGGCTACACCAAGATGCTGACGAATTCACGGCTTGAAGCAATTAGTCGTTTGAAAGAAGAAGCAGCTAAGATGGGTGCAGATGCTGTGGTAATGATGCGTTTTGATACAGGATCAATCGCTGGAGATATGCAATCGGTTGTAGCATATGGTACAGCAGTTAAGTATCAAAATTAGTAAGTAAATGATTAAAGGTGTTCGAGTAATGATGCTAGAACACCTTTTTTACTGAGGGTTATAAAAGTTAAGAGCATGAAAAAGGCTTCATTTGAATTTGAAATGAAGCCCTTTCTAAGATAACTAATCAACTAAGCATTAGCTGACATATAGTCATAAAGTTGATTTACTTCTTCAGCTGTAAATTGACCATCACCAGTTTTCATAGCATGGACTTTTTCAACTGATAGGTGACTAGCAAATGCTAGATCAGTGTCATTAACATGGTGTTTTACTTGAAAATTAATAATTGCATCAGATAATTCTTCTTGCTCATTCATAATAATTTCTCCTTACTCTTTAATTTTAATCAAATCAGGACGAAAAATAAAATTTTTTGTAATTTTTCAATTAAAATGTTTTCCATTGTGTAAACGGCCAATACCTGAATACGACTCGTCCAACTAGCGCGCTTCGTTTAACAAACCCAAAGTAACGGGAGTCCTTTGAGACGTCACGGTGATCTCCCATGACGAAGTAACTATCCTTAGGTACTCGCTTTTTTAAAGTGAAATTGTTAGTATAGAGTTCACCTAATTTATGTGACTTTCTTTGGTAGCCATTATTTAAATATGGTTCTGCAATTTGTTTGCCGTTAATGTAAAGCTTATCATTTTTAGAAGTAACCATATCACCAGGTGTACCAATAATTCGCTTGATATACAGAGCACCTTTTTGGTCTGGTGCTTTTAGAATGACGATATCATTTCGTTTAGGCGTAAAATGACGTACAGCAATCAAACGATCGCCATTCTCAAATGTGGGCTGCATTGATGGACCAGATACTGTTTCATTTGATAGGAAAAAACTAAAAATAAAGTAGTAAATTCCCATCAAAATTGCAAACATAATAATTATGTCTAAAACAAAGCGGCCAATGCTTTCATCATCATTTCTCTTTTTGGTTTCAACCATAGAATATCTCCTTTGCTTGCTAGTCTTATTATAACTGAATTCTCCGCCGTTGAATGGTAAAATCATATTAAGGTGTTTAAGTATGACAAAATTTTTGACGAAATTAACAAAATTAGAGCAAGAGATAAATCATCCTACGGTTAAACGACAAGTTGAAGAAATAGCATTAATTGATAGTTATGTACAAGCAGGTAAGCCATTGAAGCGGGCACCACGCAGATTAGGTTTATTGCCAGATGAATTTGAAGAAGTTTTAGTTGAGGTGGGACCAGATAAAGAAGGGGCCTTAAGGGATTTAAATAATTTACTTAATAATTTTCGGCAATATCTCTCTTTAATATATGGCATCTGGTCTCTGCCTAATATTCAGACTGCGCAGTTAATTAAAAATAAGCTGCATGTACAAACAGCGTTAGAAATCATGGCAGGCAACGCGTATTGGTCTCAAGCTTTGGCTCAGGTTGGAATTAAAGTTCACAGTACAGACTCATTAGAGTGGGCCAAGACGTCGACCACTGGAGCTAAGCCTTTTTATCCAGTAGAAGATTTACCAGCTGACCAAGCAATTAAGAAGTATCACACAGTTAATCTAGTTCTATGTTCGTGGTCACCAAATTTCGGTCACGGAGATTTAGAAACTGTGGAGGCTTGGCATAAGTATAATCCAAGTTGTCATTTGCTCTTTGTTGGTGAAAAAGATGGTGCTACTAATTCACCAGAATTTTGGCACCAAAATTGGTTTAAAAATAGTGCAGCTTTAGACGAGATTAATCATTCCTTGCAAAGCTTCGATTTTATTAATGAACAGGTATTTGAAATAAAAAATGAATTTTAAAAAGATATTTTTGTTACTGATTCTTTTATTATCTTTTTTAGGAATTGGAACAATGCTCTCCAATATTGAATCTAATTATGCTGACGAATTGCTGGAAGCACACGGCTTAACTAATAATACCCGCTATTTTAGAACAGATAGTGATGATAAGATTAGTACTTTCCTAAAATATTTGGACAAAAATTATGCGAATCATCAAATTCAACTGCATCTAGATAATAATTATGAAAAAAAACAAGTGCTTGTTTGGGCTAATCATGCCGTTACTGGCTTGCCAACTGAGAGTGGTCGCTATTTTTCGCCTGATGATTTTAAAGGACAGGTTTCTTTTGTGGTGTTGGGGCCAACAGTTAAACTTAATTTATTAGATGTGCAGAATAATAAATATGTTATTTTAGGCAAAAATTATTATTCTGTTATAGGCGAATTTAAGGACTATCCACAGGTAGAAATGGATAAATATTATCTAAGTACAGGAATTGATCAGCCAACTGCTAAAGACCAGCTCAAGAATTATCGAATTGTAGTAGATGCAACACCTGTAGTGATTGAAAAGATTGCTAAGCATTATCATGCTAGTTTGCATATTCCGTCTTTTGTTCAAGAGCATCATCGTGATCGTTTATCTGTCGTGCCGGATATTTTAATGTTAGTTGTTTGCCTATTGGTCGGAATGATCACAAATATGTTGCTTGCAATAGGAATTAAGCGTCAGGCTCGTTTAACACGTCTACACGATGATTTGCTGCGCAATTGGGTAATTAACCGCAGTGTACGTTTATTTTTAATAGAGGCTATTTTTGCCCTTGCTACATACTTCTTTTTAAGATGGCATGCCTTTTATTCAACATATGGTTCTTTAATAGTTACATTAATAGCTTCCTGGGTTGTAATTGTATTGGCGTTTTGTGGGATGGTCTATTACTTAGTGAGAAAGGACAGGAAAATTGCTAAATCTACCAAATGAATTTAAAACTAAATATGAAAAATTATTAGGTACCAAAAAAGCACAAGAACTATTTGCGGCGATGAATGAAGAGAGCAAAAAAGCTTTTAGAATTAATACATTGAAGCCTACTAAGGTTTCATATGAGCTTACTGATTCAGTACCGCAAATAAATTCAGCCTATTATGGTGAAGTATCGGGGGAAGATCCTGAGTGGGTAAGCGGTAGTGTTTATTCTCAAGATCCAGCGGCTATGTTTCCTGCGGCAATTAGTGGTGTTCGGCCAGGAGAGCGCGTGCTAGATCTGTGTGCTGCGCCTGGAGGAAAAACAACAGCATTAGGAGAACAATTGAAGGGTGAGGGCCTTTTAGTAGCTAATGAAATCTCTGCAACACGAGTAAAGGCACTACGGGAAAATATTGAACGTTGGGGCATCAGTAATGCCTTAATTACTAATGAAAGTCCAGAAAAGTTAGTTCCAATTTTTTCGGAATTTTTTGATGTGATTTTAGTCGATGCTCCATGTAGTGGTGAAGGAATGTTTAGAAAAAATCCGGAGGCAATTGGTTATTGGTCTCAAGACTATGTTTTAACATGCCAGAACCGTCAAAAAGAGATCCTCAATGAAGCTGTTAAGATGCTTCAACCTGGCGGACGCTTAATTTATTCAACTTGTACCTTTGCGCCAGAAGAGGATGAGCAGATTGTTAGCTGGTTAAATAAAGAATATGGTTTTACAATTTTAGATACAGGGATACAAGCTAATAAGATTGATGTTGGACAGCCTGAGTGGGCTGATGGAAATCCTGATTTGACTAAAACATTACGCTTTTGGCCTCAAGATGGTATAGGTGAAGGACAATTTGTGGCAGTTTTACAAAAAGTAGGTAAAGCTAGAATTGAAAAAAAGAGCAAAAACAAAAAAGCCAAGCGTGATCCGTGGCGCTTAACCCAAAATGATCAGGAACTAGTTGGTCAGGTAATGGATCAGTTTAATTTACCAGTTGCTTTAAGTGACTGGCGTAATAAAGCAAAAGTCCGTAATGAACATGTCTATATTCCTGCAATCAGTTTGCCTGAAAAAAGTAAGCTTCATGTAATTAATAATGGAGTCGAGTTGGGTATATTAAAGAAAAAACGTTTTGAACCAGGACATCAATTGGCAGAAGTGCTAGGTAAGGTAAAGCAAGAACGGGTTTATGATTTACCGACAATTGAAGAATACCAAAATTATTTGCACGGTGAAACCGTTAAAGTGGACAGTGATTTGCGGGGCTTTGTGTTAGTCAGCTATCAAAAATTAATATTTAGTTTTGGCAAAATCGCTGGTAATCAAGTATTGAAGAACTTTTACCCAAAGGGATTGAGAAAATGATAAAACTAATTGCGACAGATATGGACGGAACCTGGTTAACTGACCAGAAAGACTATGATAAAGAATTATTTTTGCGTGAATTTGCGGAAATGCAAAAGCAGGGGATTAAATTTGTAGTTGCTAGTGGCAATCAATATGCTAACTTAATGACTCGTTTTCCTGAGGTTTTGGATAAAATTTATTTTGTAGCTGAAAATGGGGCATTAGTTGCTCAAGGAAGACAAATTTTGCATGTTGACTCGTTAAGTGATGACATATATCAAACTTTATTAAAAATAACTACTGAATATCCATATCCAGCTGTAGTGATGGGGCTAGTAAGTGCTTATGTTAAAAAGAGCAGTGGACGAGCTTATAAACAAGAAATGAAAAAATACATGGAGCATATTACTGTAGTAGATTCTTTTGGAGAAATTGATGATCAGATTTTCAAGGTCAGTCTGACAGTGCCAGAAGATAAAATGTCTAAAATTTTGCGCGAATTAAAAGAAAAATATCCGGAGGTTGGTTTTGTTTCTGGTGCAGCAGACTCGATTGATATGCAAACTAAGGGAATGAATAAGGCAGTAGGTCTAGCATATTTGAGTCAAAAATTAGGGATCAAATCAAGTGAGATGATAGCTTTTGGCGATAGCGGTAATGATGTAGGAATGCTGAAATATGTAGGCCGTAGTTTTGCTACTGCAACGGCGTTGCCAGAAGCCAAACAAGCTGCAGGGCAAATTATTGGTTCAAGTAATGAAAGTGCTGTTCAAAAAGAAATTGCTAAATTGCTTGAAATTAAATAAGGAAAATTATGTAAAGTAAAAGCACTAGTAATCATTAACTAGTGCTTTTACTTTACAGTAACTGATCGATTTGAGCCTTTAATGGTAAATCATAGTATTTTTTTATTTGTACCAGGGATGCTAAATCTTTTTTGCCGTAAACAGCAATTAAAGCAGCCAATTCATTTTTCCAATTAGTAATTAATTGCTCTAATCCAGTACTACCATTTTGGATGTATTCTTGTAAAAAAACATTTGAAATACCAACAAATTTTCCTCCTAGAGCTAAACCTTTTAAAATATCTAGGGGATTACGTACTCCACCAGAAACAAAAAATTTAACTTGCTCTTGCCATGCCATCAGAGCAGTCACCACAGTAGGTAAACCTAAATCTTCTAAGTATGAAACGTCACTGGCATTACGTGCATTCTCAATCTGGGCAAAGTTTGTGCCACCAGAACCGGCGACATCGAAGTATTCAATGCCATTTACTTTTAAAAGATGAATACTTGTTTGATCCAATCCAAAACCGACTTCTTTAATAATAATGGGCAAATCGATAGCGGTACGAATTGCTTTAATTGAATCAAGCCAACGAAAGTCACGATCACCTTCAGGCATGGCAATTTCTTGTATTGTATTTAAATGGATCTGAAGCGCATCTGCATTTAATTCTTGGATAATTTGTTTAATTGCAGAGATTGGTGTTTCTGGATTAACATTAACAATTAGTACACCATCTGGATCTTCTGCTCTGGCAACCATAAAACTGTCTAGTTGATCAGTTTCCTTAGCTAAAATGCTGGCAGATCCCAAAGCTAGGGCAATATTTTGCTGCTGGGCAACCTGTCCCAATGCTTGATTAATTTGTTTAGAAGCAGCTGAGCCACCAGTCATAGCATTGATAAAAAAAGGCGCAGAAACATTTTTGCCAAACATTTCTGATCCCAGAATAGTTGGATCGACTTTTGTTTCAGGCAGAGCAGGGCGCAACAAATGCAGTTGATCAAAACTATTATATTTTTCTTTATTAAAAAACATCTGAGCTAACTTCAGATGTTCTTCTTTTCTTTCAGATCTAATCGACATAGAACTCTCCATCAATGAGCCATGATAATCTGGTGAACCTTAAAATTAAGAGGCATAATTCCATTATGGCGCCATTCGCTTTCAAGTGCTTCAACATCGGTATTAGCATCTGTAATCACAATGCCACAGTCACCATTACCAGCACCAGAAGTTTTAGCAGCTCCACCAAAATTTTCTGCAATTTTGATTAATTGCGATAAACGTGGAATTTCAATGGCAATTTGGTTAATTTTGGCAAAGTGCTGCAACAATTTACGGTTAGCCCGAATTTGTTGTTTGATTAAAGCAATATTGTTTGCTTCGAAACCTTGAACCATCTTTAAAACACAAGCTCTAGAAGCTGCTAAGAAATTTTTATATTCCATATTCAAAGCCGCCTTATTAGCGTTAGTTTCATCAACGAGGCGTGAAGTTGATGCTGGCTTTTGACTCCAACCAATCATCAGTTTCATATCTTTAGGAGGAGTTAGTAATTCAACTTTTAAGCCAGGCCAAGCTTCATTAACGACTTGAACTAAAGTCTTATTAGCTAATTCTTGCTTTAACCATTTTTTGTCAAAAGTTTGGTAAGCTAACCAGCCGCCATAGACACTAGCTGCAATGTCACCAGCTGAGCCATTTCCTTGAACTGAATAGTGTGAAATAGCCGATAATTTATAAACCAGTTCATTGCTCATTTTTACGCCATAAAAACGCAAGATAGCTTTAACTGTAGCTACTGTGACGGCTGCACTTGAACCCAAACCATATTTTTTACCATCTGCAGAATCTAAGTCTGAATTGACGTGTAAATCATAGACTTTCATCTTGATATTTTGCTCAATACAATATTGTTCAGTAAATGAAATAGCTGACAAAATATATTCAAAAGGGTTGTCACGATTATCGATTACCATTTTTGAGCCCTGACGAACCCAATGAATCGAATCCTGTGAGTATTGCTTGGAGTGAATTAAGCCAGTTGCCCCTTTACTCTTAGTGATTGACACACGTACAAATTGGTTAACTGCTACTAAAATAGCAGGACAATCTTGCTCTAATACTGCATATTCTCCGGCAATATATAACTTTCCGGGCGCTTTTTCTGTTATCAAAAGAACTAAATCCTCGAATCTAATTAACTTTTTTAATTACAACTAGTCCAAATAAGTAATTCCAGGACCAAAACTTGCATTCACTATATTAACATTATTAAATTCGGACGAAAAGCGTTGAATGATATCTTTGCTATTTCTTAATTGGCAAAGTACCTTAATATTTGGTCCTGCATCAATTGTATAGTAACATTCAATTCCTTCAGTACGAAGTTGTTCAACTAATTTAATAGCTTGAATGGTTTGCGGCTCAAAGTAAGTGAATTCAGGCTGTGCAGTTAAATTAATTGCATGCATTTCATTTGCATTTAACTCAGCTAACTGGCCTAGGGCAGTGAAATCATTACTTTTTATAGCTTTGATCATTTCATTTAATTCTGAATCGTTGCGTTCAAGCCAGGGCCTGAAAAATGGAGAAGATTGGGCATCTTTCATACCATAAGTCGAAGAAATCTTTTTTTGTTTGGTATTTAATTCAACTGCTAAAAGGTGAAGATCCATCGTTGGTGTTTCATCTAGTGCATATGCGTAAGATGTTTCGTCACTATTACCTTTTTGCCAAACAGCAAAACCGCCATAAACGGAGCGGCTGGCAGAACCAGATCCAATCCTGGCTAAACGAGATAAATCTTCTAGATCAATGTTGATGTCATAGCATTGACAAAAAGCAGCAGCTAGTGCCGCAAAAGCAGAACTAGATGATGCTAATCCTGCAGAAGTAGGGACGTGATTGACAGATTTAACGATTAAATTGCCAGTGACGTGAAAACGAGCCTGCAATTTTTTTAGATAAGCAAAAACACGTTGACTAGCTGCAGCAGTTTGCTGTTGATTATTTAAGAAAAATTGATTTTCACCATCTGTTTTTTCAACGCTAGTATCAGTATAAAAAGCATCTAAAGTCATTGATAAACTAGACATTAAAGGAAGACGTAATTTGTCGTCAGCTTTGCCCCAGTACTTGATTAAAGCAATATTTGTATGTGCTCGTGCGGTTCTATTCATTAAATCTCCTCAATCCAGTAGTCACTAATTAAATCTTTACATTTAGCGGCAATTTCTTGGGCGACAGTTTCGTTATCGCACAAGGAAATAGTAATGCCGCCAAGACCTCCGCCTGATAATTTAAAGCCTAAAGCGTTATTTGACAAGGCAATTTTTTGCAGTTGGTCAATTTTATTTGTTGAAAGATCAAATGAGTGCAAAATTTCTTGTGCTTCATTAAAAATCTGTCCAACTGCTTGACGATCGTGCTTGATCCAAGCTTTTTTAGTAAGATCCGCTAATTCACCCAAGCGAGCTATTTTTTTCTTGGCATAGTCGGACTTTTCAAGCATTTTTTTAACTAAAAAAACAGCTTCCTTTGTATTGCCTAGTTGACCAGTATCCATGATTAACAGGGTAGCTCCTAATTTGGTTTGTAATATTTTAGGCCCCATTTTTTTATTAAAAAAAACTAGATAATCTGAATTAACAGTGGCTGCATCAAGACCAGAAGCTTTACCATGATTGATCATTTCAGCATGATTAGTTACAGTCATAATTTCTTTTTCAGTCATATTCAGCTGAAAGAATTGGTTCATTGCCTTAGTGGTACCTAATGCAACAGTAGCGCTTGAACCAAAACCACGTTCCATTGGAATTTCACCAGTGTATGTAATTTTAAGTGGATGGTTATTGCCAGCCTTTTTTTGCATATGTTTAACTACGTATTTTAGGCCATCATATTCTGCCGGTGCTTCAAATAATGGACCGTGGTAGCGAGCGGTATCCATCCACATTTGAGAAGCAGATTCAACAGTAGTTTTAATGTGTAAAGCCTTAATTGGCATAGCTAAAGCATCATATCCATAAACTACTGAATGCTCCCCAATAATAATTACCTTGCCATGAGCTAAATAGCTGCTTTTCATTTTTAATCATCCTTAAACTAGATTTATACAAAAGATTGCCCTTGCTATGATAAAATAAAAAACAAGGAGTGCGAACAAATGATCAAAATTCTTACAGGACGACAAACCGACCCATTACAAGAAAAAATTCTGGAAGAAGCAGTTGAAAACTATCAGCAACACCCAGAACAAGAAACTTTTATCATCGTTCCTAATCATATTAAGTTTACCACAGAAGTTAGGGCAATTAACAAATTAGCAACAAGCAAACAGCAAACTGAGACTGCAGTTAAAAATTTGCATGTTTTGTCTTTTTCGCGTTTAGCTTGGTTTTTCTTAAAAGATGCCGAGCAAGGATTGCCTAATCAACTAGATGATGCAGCTAGTGCAATGCTCTTAGCTCATATTATTGAGAACAAAAAAGATGAATTGACTATTTTTGAAAATGTTAATGTTAATTCTGGATTAGTAAATCAGCTTTATCAGACAATTTTGCAAGTCTATGACGGAAATTTAGATTTAGACGAGATATCAGAGGATAATTTAGATCAAGAAACTAAAAATAAATTACATGATTTGCGGATTATCTATGATGCCTTTATTAAAGAAATTGCGGGTAAATTCTCTACTAAGAATGAGGTTCAGCTGCAACTAAATGAAATTTTAGCTAAAAGTAAAAATTTAAAGCAAGCCAGTTTTTATTTCTGTGATTTTTCACATTTTTCATTACAGGAAACACTAACGATTAAAATTTTGATGCGTAAAGCAAAAGATGTAATCCTCGCGTTTAAAACGCGCTTAGGTGAAATTAATTCTAGTGCGGAAGAAGGAGATTATGATTATGTAATCCAGCAAACTATTAAGCGCTTAACGCTGTTCTTACAAGAGAGAAAAATGGACTACGTGACAGCAACTTTTCCGCTTAATTCGCAACCAAATGGTCGTGAAATATTAAATAGTCTTTGGACGGAGACAATTCCTAAAGTTGACGAATTGAAGCAGGTACAATTAGTTAAAGCAGACTCTCGATATGCAGAGGCTTATTTTGTAGCGCGGACTATTTATCAACAGGTAGCACTAAGCAACTATCGCTATCATGATTTTTTGATTTTAGCTCCAAATTTAAAGGAATACGAGACTTATTTGACGCCAATTTTACGTCAAAATCAGATTCCATTTTTTAATGATTTACAACAGGAAATGAAGTATCATCCTCTGGTTGTTTTAATTGAAAGCTTATTTAACTTACATGAGAATCCGTTTCAAACACAAAATATGCTAGCCATCCTAAAGACACACTTGTTAATACCTTCTTGGTATAAGGAAGAGGCGGAGTATATTCATGATGTTGATGAACTAGAGAATTTTGTTCTGGCTCATGGTATTAATCATAATTTATGGAAAAAACACTTTGATAATTTTGTGAATGCTGAAGTGATCCGCTTAGACAAAATGGATGATGAAGTAGCTAAGATCGATCGTTTGCGCAGCTACTTGGTTGATAAGATTTCAACATTTTTCAAAATAATAGAGCAAGAAAAAGATAGTCAAAAGGCGTTAACGATATTTTTTGAGTTCTTAACTAAGAACGGAATTGCCGACCGATTAGAAAAATGGCGTGATGAGGCCAATGAAGCCGGTGATTTACAGCAGGCGCAGCAACCAGAGCAATTATGGGATTTATTAATGCAGCTGTTGCAAGACTATTTAGCAATTAATCCTGAAACTTTTGATTTAAATGAATTCTTTAATATGTTAATTAGCGCTTTCCGAGAAGCAAATTTTTCCCAAATTCCTTCAACACTTGATGCGGTAAACCTTTCTGAAATGGGGATGGTACAAACTAGCGGCTATAAGCAAGTGTTTATCATTGGCGCTACTGCTAGTAATTTACCCCAAATTCAGAAAATGCCAGGTTTTTTAACTACTGAAAACTTGAATCAGCTACAAAATAGTTTTAATTCAGAATCTTACTTAGAAGATAGTCAACAGCTTAATAACTTAGACCAAAATTATCAGTTTGGTTTGTCGCTAGCTTTAGCACAAGATAGGGTATATGTATCTTATCCAGTGCTTAATGCTTCAAATGAAGAACTTGATCCTTCAATTTATTATCAACGTTTAAAGGATTATGGTGCTCAGCAATTTGTTCAACATGATTTGCCAGAAAAGATGCAGGATCTTTTGTCTTTCATTACTAACCCTGATGCAAGTTTAGGCTATTTAACCTATATGAATTCAATAAATTCAGGTCTTGCTGTGCAAGAGTTATTAAAAATCACACAGGAGCAACTACCTCAAAAAACGAAGACAGTGCTTGAAGCAAGTGATTTTGATAACCAGCCAGAAAATATTGGTCAGGACTTGGCTAGTCAATTGTATGGTCAAAACTTGAATTCATCTGTGTCACAACTGGAAACTTTTTATGAAAATTCATATGAATATTTCTTGAATTATGGGCTTAAGCTGCGGCGACGGTTTGAAAATGAATTTGATGTTATTCAGGCTGGAAACTATTTTCACGAGACTTTTGACCGTTTAGTGAAAAAACTAAACAAGCAGCATACCGACTTAGCAGATTTAAGCAGCATAGAACTGGAACAAATGCTTAATTCGGTGCGAAATGTGATGAAGGATGAAGGAAAATATTCTCAATTAATGAATGATCCTTTTAATCAATATCTTTTCAAGTGTCTAGACCATACTACTTCTAAGGTAGCTCATAATTGGCGGCGCTCCTTGAAGGAAACCCCGTTACGGGCTAAGTATTCTGAATTAAGTTTTGGGTTAGGCGAAAAAATCAAAGGATTAAGCTTAGAAGTGCCAGATATATCAGGTCAACATAAAGTTGATTTGCGCGGTAAAATGGACCGGGTTGATTTGGCCAATTTCAATGATAAGGATCAAGTTTTAGCCCAGGTTATTGATTACAAGTCATCAGCTAAAAAATTTGATCTTGGGATGTTTTATAACGGAATTGCTTTACAGATGGTTTCTTATTTGGATGTTTTGACTAAAAATGATCAATTTTTTGCTGGAAAAGATCGTCTTTCATTATTGGGTGCTTTTTATCAAACTGTTACTAGACAATTAGAACGTTTGAATAGCAATAAACTAATTGATAGTAGTTTAAATTTGAAAAAGGGAGCAACTGATAGTAAACCCAAGCTGATGTATACTGGCTTAATCAGCAATGATCCAGAAATCTTAGTAGAAGCTGAGCCATTACTTGATGATCATCCTAGCTATTCTTCTGAACTGTATACTGGGGTTAAAACTAAGGCTAGAGGTGGCTTTAGCTTGCCACGTGACCGCAGCTTTAGTGAGAAAGAAATTGAATTACTGCTAGAATACGATGAGTATCTTATTCGACAAGCATCAAGCCAAATTTTATCTGGAAAAATTGAACTTAATCCATATCGTTATGGCAAAGCGAAGAATGCCTTAACTTATTCTGATTATCGTGATGTCTTCTTTTTTGATGCGATGCTGCGTCAAAATCAATATCATGAAATAAACAATCTGAATAAAAAAGAATTAATTCTTAAGATCAAAGAGAAATTAGGAAAGGAACAATAAAATTGTCTCAATTTACTAAAGAGCAACAACAAGCAATTGATGATCGTGGTCATGATATTCTGGTTTCTGCTTCTGCGGGTAGTGGTAAGACAACTGTTCTTGTTGAGCGCGTTTTAAGGGAGATTCTTTCGGGAACCCAAGTTGATGAATTATTAGTAATTACATTTACCAAAGCAGCAGCTGAAGAAATGAAAACTAGAATTAAACAGGCATTATCAGCTGAATTAGCAAAGCCGGGATCTAATCGCAGATATTTACGTGAGCAGCTAAATCAAGTGGATACTGCTAATATTTCTACAATTGATGCATTTTGTCTAGAAGTAATCCATCGCTTTTATTACTCTGTAAACTTAGATCCAAGTTTTAGTATTCTAACTGATGATACTCAAGCTGCATTGTTAAAAGAACGTGCATTACGTGAAATTGAAGGGGAGTTTCTAGAAAAGAAAGACGTAAATTTTAGGCATTTTTATGATAACTTTGCAGGGGATCGAGATGCGGATAGCCCGCGCGACTTGTTGCTGGATTTGTATGATTTTGCCATGGCCAAACCTGAGTATCGCTCATGGTTAAAAAAATTGGTTGATGTTTACGTGGTTAATGGCAGTATCGTGGAATCTGATTTGTGGCAAAAACAGATTAAGCCATACTTGCTTACTAGTATTGGCGACTTACAAGGGAAAATTAATGATTATTTAGAAAATCCAGTAATAGAAACAAAAGAGCTAGCTAAGGCTAAGGAAGCTTTTACCTTGTTTGCACAAAATTTAGATCATTTTGTTTTTGCTTTAGAAAATGATGCAGACTACGATAAACAACGAGAACTATTACGTTCGTGTGTTTTTACAGCGAATTATCGTAAGTCAAGTAAATGGGATGAAGATGTTCTAAATTTTTATGAAGACCTACAAAAGTTAAAAGATGAAGCAAAAAATTTGGTTTTTGATACTTTTACTTCATTTTTTGCTGTTGATGAACAAGAACAAATTAAAGTCATGCAGCGCGGCCAAAAGATTGTTGCTGCAATTGCTAAATCCGAGCTAGCCTTGATTGATCGGTTTAATAAGCTGAAGCGCAGTGAAAATTTGCTTGACTATAGTGATATGGAACAATTGGCTTATCAGATTTTGAGTCAAGATACATCGAATTCTCAAATGGCTCGTGAATTTTATCAAAATAAATTCAAAGAGATTTTGATTGATGAATATCAGGATATTAATGCTTTGCAAGAAAATATCATCCAGCAAATCAAAAATAAAGATAAAAATACGCTTTTCATGGTTGGTGATGTAAAACAGTCGATCTATGGCTTTAGACAAGCAGAGCCAAGCTTATTTTTGAAAAAATACCATGATTTTGCCAATGATGATAATAAACAAACCAAAAGAATTCTGTTGTCAGATAATTTCCGCTCTACTGAGCCGGTTACCAAAATTGTAAATCAAGTATTTAAAAGTGTGCTAAGTTCAGATTTTGGCGGGATTGACTATCAAAAAGAAGGACAATTGATTTTTGGTGCTAAGTATTATCCTGAAAACACTCCTAAAGCTAGTGAAGTAATTGTTCATGAAAAGAAAAGTAGCAGTAATGAAGATGAAAGTGAGATAGATTTTTCTGAAATTCAAATGGTTTTAGCACGTATTAAGCAACTAAAAGAAGAGCGTGTACAAATCTTTGATAGTAAAACAGGAATGAGAGAGTTACGTTACAGTGATATTGCTATCTTGACTAGAAGTCGTAGTGATAATTTGGAAATAATGCAGGAATTTGCTAAGCAGGATATACCATTATTTGTAACTGATGCGAAGAATTATTTTCAAACTTTTGAATTGACTGTTATGATGAACTACTTAAAGATCATTGATAATCCCGATCAGGATATTCCATTAGTTTCAGTTTTACGTTCGCCTTTGTTTAATTTTGGTGAAAAGGATTTAGCTAAAATTCGTATCAAGAGTAAGAACTCTACTTTCTATAGTGCATTGACTTCTTATGTAGGTGTAGGAGATGAATTAAGTACTCGAATCAAAGATTTTTTAAATCAACTAGCTGATTTGCGCAAGTTTGCCACGGCACATCGTATTTCTGAATTGATTTGGAGCATTTATGCTAGGACAAATTTATTAGAGATAATGACCGCACTACCTAATGGTGAACAGCGACGAGTTAATCTAGAAGCTTTATATGAACGTGCTGCTTCATATGAGAGTGCAGGGTTCAAGGGATTATACCAATTTATCAATTTTATTAATCGGATGCGGCAAAGTCAGAAGGACTTGGCACAGCCTTTATTAACTAAAGAAGCTGGTAATGCGGTCAGATTAATGACTATTCATGGTTCTAAGGGACTCGAATTTCCGATCGTGTTTTATGTGGGGATGCAGCATAAATATCAAATGCGTGATTTAAAAGGTAACTATGTGATTAGCTCAGATAGTATAGGAATTACGCTCCGTGAAGAACATTATCGGATTGACTCTTTAGTTAAAGCGATGGGAAATGTAACTAAAAAAAGGCAATTATTAGAAGAAGAAGCGCGAATTCTTTATGTAGCATTAACGCGGGCTAAGCAGAAATTAATTTTGGTTGGCGATGTTCCTAATCTGGATAAACGAGTTAAAGAATGGTCGACTGAACTAAATCAGATTGGTCAATTATCATTAGCAGATAAGTTATCTTCCACTAGTCCATTGAGTTTTATGGGACCTGCGTTGGCTTTAGATCGACACCTAGCTGTGAAAATGTCTGATATTACTAATTCGTTGGATAAGAGTCAGTCGTTTTTATATATTAATTATGAAAATGCTAACGGTGAACTACCTGATTATCAGAAAGCGGAGACAAGTAATGATAAAACGCAAAGTAACCTTTTAAATCAAACCACGAAACGGCTTTATCAATTTAATTATCCGTTTAAAGATGCTAGTGAAACTACAGCTTACCAAGCGGTATCTGAAATAAAAAAAGCATTCAACGATCCGATCGAGACCGAATTAGAGAATGCTCACTTATTGACATCGACTAATCGTTATTTACAACCGATTGATACTAAACCTAATTTCTTGTATCAAACTAAGTTTACTGGTGCAGAAATCGGAACTGCTACACACATGATTTTGCAGTATTATGATTATCAAGGCAATGGTGCTGAAGATCAACTAGAAGTAGAAATTCAAGAATTGATTAAGCAAAAGAAACTGAATCCAGAAATTGTTTCTAGTTTAAAGAAAGACCAAATTGAGTGGTTTGTTCATAGCAATTTTGCCGAGGAATTTTGGCAAAAGCCAGAGAATTTAAAGCGAGAAATAGATTTTTCTAGTTTAATCTCCGCTAAAACTTTGTTTAAAAACTTTTCAGATCCTAATGCCAAAATTTTGGTTCATGGTACAATTGATGGCTATTTTGTCAAAAATGATGGTATTATTTTGTTTGACTACAAAACTGACCACGTTGATCAATCGCATTTATCTGAATCAATTGAATTGATTAAAGAAAAATATACAGGTCAGCTTAGACTATATGAACAAGCTATCAATGAATTTAGTCAAAAAAAAGTTATTGGAAAATATTTAATTCTGCTTGATGCTAAACAAGCGGTTGAAGTGAAATAGAGGAAGGAGGAAATTATGGCAAAAAGTTTTACTAAAGATACATTTGCTGTAGTTGATCTAGAGACTACAGGAACGCAACGTGAGAATGGGCATCATATTATTCAGTTTGGGTGTGCTATTATTAAAAATCGCAAAGTAGTTAAAACTTATTCATTTTTGATCAATCCGCATCGTGAAATACCACAATCAGTTGTTAATTTAACCGGAATTCATGATCAAGATGTAGCAAAACAAAGAGATTTTGATTATTATGCACCCAAAATTACTAAAATTTTGCAAAATACTGTTTTCGTAGCTCATAATGTTGACTTTGATTTGCCTTTTTTGAATTATGAACTAGTGCAACATGGTTATGAGGCACTTACAAATAAAGCAATTGATACTGTAGAACTGGCTAAGATTGCTTTTCCGACTTTTCCATCTTATAAGTTGAGTGATTTGACAACACAATTGGGGATTAAACATTTAGATCCACATAAGGCAGATTCTGATGCTTATGGGACTGCAGTTTTATTGCTTGAAATTTTTAATAAATTAGAAAGTCTACCTCAAGCTACACTGAATACCCTCAGTTCATTATCTCATGGGCTTATTCGGGATACATCTTGGGTGATTACAACGATTGCAGATAATTTACGTCAAGAAAAACGGCCTTTAGGTAAAGAATATATGCAAGTGCGTAATATTATTCTGCAAAAACAAAATGATAATTCTGAAGCACATGGTGGGAATGCTAAATTCCCAAAGACTGACTCAGAGAAACAAAAGCTATTTAAAGGTCATTTACACTTTCGTAGAGCTCAAGTCGACCTAATTAATCATTTGCATCAGTTTATTAATGATCCAGATAAAAGGGCGATGCTAATTGAAGCACCTAACGGGACTGGGAAAACTTTTTCTTATCTTTTTGCTTATGCTTATCAGCTTTATTCTGGTAGAAAATTAGTTGTAGCTACACCAACTAAAGTGTTGCAAGAACAAGTGATTGAACATGAAATTCCGCAGTTATTTAAGGTGACTAAGTTGGATTTGACTGCAGAAGTAGTTAAGTCAAGTAGTCGTTACCTTGACCTTGACGGATTTGTACAGACGATTTTTCAAGGTACACCGAATAAGCAAACCTTGATATTACAGATGCAGATACTGGTTTGGCTGACTAAGACTAAAACTGGTGATTTAGATGAATTAAATTTAACTAACTATAATGCGCCACTCTTTGCACAGATTCAACATCCAGGGGATGCAAGAGTAGGTAGCCGTTTTGCAGGGGTCGATTTTTGGAATTTAGCGCGTAAACGACAAGAAGAAGCGGATATATTGGTGACTAATCATGCTTATTTGGCTAACCACTATACGGATACAATTTGGGGTCAGAATCCGTATTTAGTCATTGATGAAGCTCATCGTTTCACAGACAATGTCGTAAGTTCGCGTAATGATTCTTTGCGTTTTGAAGCTTTGTGGGGAGTTTTAAGTCATCTCCGTAATTTGCTTTATTTCTCAGATGAAAGTGTTGAAGCGCAATTTAATGATGATGTGCAGCTGAACCTTTTACTAAAGAAAATAGATCCTAAAATTTTGGAATTAATTCAGTTAATTAATGAATTACAAAAGCAACTTTATTTTCAAAGAGATAATGCTGTTAATCGGACAGTTTTAGCTAATGGTAATCTAGAACTTAGTTTTCAAGGAAAAAGTTTATTTGGCGGAAATAGCAAGTTTAAAGCGATTTTACCTAAGTTCCAACAAAAATTAGAAGAGGTTAGGGACTTAACTAATCAGGTTTTATTTGAATTATATAATGAACAAGAACGCATGCTGGCTAATGTTGAGGTATTAGTCAATGAGATTACGGAACAAATTGATCGCCTAGATTATTACTCTGAAAAGGGCTATCAATTGGCTGATTTGCTTTCTGATCAAAAAGGTTTAGAGCAAGATGGCTTTATTTTGATGATTACTAATCCTGATGATCCACTAAGTACCAATTTAGACTGGTTAATGCTTGATGCTGGTGAAGTATTAAAACAAATCTATAGTCGTTTTGACCATATTGCCTTCGTCAGTGCTACTTTAACCAGTAATCGAAATTTTGAATATGCAATCAACCAGTTAGCTTTAACAGAATTACATCCGGTTGAATATATTGGTAAAAGTACTTTTAATATAAAAAAGCATTTGCAGGTACTGGCAGTTAATAATATGCCTAGCCCTGATAGTGAAGAATTTGAAAAGACTATTGCACAAATTTTACTTAATGACATTCAAGATAAGCACCATGTACTTGTTTTGATGACTAATTTAGAAAAAATTAAAACTGTTTTTACCATGATTATGAATGAGCCACAGCTAAAAGATTTTGAAATCTTAGCCCAGGGATTGTCTGGTTCCAATAACCGAATTGCTAAGAGGTTTGTAATTGCTAAAAAGTCAATTATAATTGGTGCTGATAGTTTTTGGGAGGGAATTGATTTTCATGATTGTGGGATTGATACTGTTTTTGCGGCAAAAATCCCGTTTGAATCTCCTGATCAACCTGAAGTTCGTTTAAGGCAGAAGAAATTGGAAGATCAGGGAATCGATTCTTTTACTAAAGATAGTTTACCAAGAGCTGTCATTCGTTTTAGACAAGGAATGGGCCGTTTAATTAGAGGAGAACAGGATCATGGTCAATTTGTAATTTTAGACCCAAGATTATGGACTAAAGATTATGGTCAAGAGTTCCTTCAAACGATTCCTGTCAAAGTTGAAAAGGTTACTAGAGAAGAATTAAAAAAGAAATTAGAAAATAAATAATTATGTTACAAGATGATACAAGACAAACAATCAAGTTTGTGAGTTGGGTAATTGGTTTGATAATAGTTGCCTTTCTAGCCAGCATTGCTATCTTTTATTATGCTGGATCTAGAAGTCGGGGCAATGATCAAAAAGTTACGCAATTGGCTACTAGTAAAACACCAATTAGAAAGATTCAAAACTATTATCATTTAGATCGCGGCACTAGCAGCTATGCTATAGCAGGCACCAATAATAAGGGAAAACAATATTACTTTATTTATTTGCCAAATTCTAAAAAGGCATATCTATATCCTGCGGCCAAAGGAATCACTGAATCTAAGATTAAAAATAAGTTTAAATCTATCCATACGGATGCTACAATAAATAATATTAATCTTGGTTGGTATAAGGGTGAGGCCGTTTGGGAAGTGGCCTACAAAAAACAAAACGGCAATCTAGGTTATACTTTATATGAATTCAAAAATGGAAATGATATCTCAGAAGTCGATAATTTATAGAAACTTTGGTATTATGGAAACTGTATAATTGATGAAAAGGTGGATAGGATTTTATGACAGAATTGATTTCAATTAAAGATTCTTCTAAACATGTTGATGAAGAAGTCAAGATGCATGTTTGGTTAACAGATAAACGATCAAGCGGAAAGATTATCTTTTTGCAATTACGTGATGGTACTGCATTTTTCCAAGGGGTAGTACGTAAGAATGATGTATCAGAAGAAGTATTTGATGCTGCTAAGTCACTTAGACAAGAAGCAAGTTTTTACATTACTGGTACTGTTCATGAAGACGCACGTTCACACTTTGGTTATGAAATTCAAATCACTGATTTAAAAGTGGTTTCAAACAATGAAGGTTACCCAATTGGTAATAAGGAACATGGTGTTGACTTCTTACTTGATCACCGCCACTTATGGTTAAGATCAAAGAAACCATTTGCTATTATGCAAATTAGAAATACCATGTTTAAGGCTACTGTAGATTTCTTTGAAAAAGAAGGCTTTATCAAATTTGATGCACCTATCTTTATGCATTCAGCTCCAGAAGGTACTACTCAATTATTCCATGTAGAATACTTTGACCACGATGCATATCTTTCACAATCAGGTCAATTGTATGGTGAAGCCGGTGCTATGGCTTATGGTAAGATCTTTACTTTTGGTCCAACTTTTAGAGCAGAAGAATCAAAGGGTCGTCGTCACATGACTGAATTCTGGATGATGGAGCCAGAAATGGCTTGGATGCATCAAGATGAATCGTTAGATATTCAAGAAAGATATCTTGCCTACATGGTGAAGCAAGTTCTAGAAAATAATGAATATGAACTTAAGATTCTTGGTAGAGATCCTGAAAAACTTCGCCCAACTACTGAAGGTAACTTCGTTCGTCTTCCATACGATGATGCAATTAAAATGCTTCAAGATGCTGGACGTGATATTAAGTGGGGCGATGACTTTGGTGCTCCAGATGAAGGCTATATTTCAGAACAATATGATCGTCCAGTCTTCATTGTCAACTATCCAACCTCAATTAAGCCATTCTATATGAAAAAGAATCCTGATAATCCTAAAGAATACTTATGTGCTGATGTAATTGCACCAGAAGGTTATGGTGAAATTTTTGGTGGCTCAGAACGTGAAGGAAGTTACGAAATCCTTAAGCAACAAATTCTTGACGCTGGTTTGAATTTGGAAGACTACCAATGGTACCTTGACTTACGTAAATTTGGTGGAGTTCCTCACTCAGGTTTCGGTATGGGCTTTGAACGTACTATTGCTTGGGTTTGTCACCTTGACCACATTCGTGAAGCAATTCCATTCCCAAGATTGATTAACAGAATGCAACCTTAATTTGGTTAATAATTAAATATTGATACACAAAGTTGGACTAGTTATTAGTTCAACTTTTGTTTTTGAAAGGAAATTATTTTGGAATTTAATGATTATCGGGCATTAGGCTTTACAACCTTACAAAATGGATTGATCGCTTACTACCCTCAATTAGGCATTAGTGATGCTGAACTAATTTTGATAATCCAATTGGAAGCATTTAGCCAACGAGGTGAGAGTTTTCCATCTAATGAAAAGATTGCTGCTAATACTAATTTATCGGTTAGTGATGTGGGTAATCTTATTCAGCGGCTAATTGAACGAAATTATTTAACTATTGAACAAATGACTGATAGTCAGGATAAAATTGGTAATAAATATAGTCTCAATAAGTTGTATAATGCACTTGATCACTATATTGATCAAAACGTCTTGATCAAAGATAAGAAAAAAGATAAAACTGTTTCAGTTGCTAATAATTTAGAAAATAATCCGTTAAATTATTTGTCACGAAAAGTAGAAGTTGAATTTGGTCGCTATCTGAGTCCAATTGAACGAGAAGAGATTGCGCAATGGTTAAGTGTGGATCACTATGCTCCTGAATTAATTGAACTTGCTTTGCGAGAGGCTGTATTGTCTCAGGCATATTCTTTAAAGTATATTGATCGTGTTTTACTTAATTGGCAAAGGCATAGTCTGAAAACAACTGATGAAGTTGAGAGATTTTTGAAAAGGAATCGATAAAAATGACAGAAGATTTATTGAGTGATGAAGAAGCACGTAGAGTTTTGAAAAAAATTTTAGCATTGTATCCTGACGCACAAGGTGAATTGCAATGGGATACTAACTTTCATTTACTTTGTGCGGTTATGTTGAGCGCACAAACGACTGATAAGATGGTTAATCGTGTTATGCCTAGTTTTAGTAAAATGTTCCCAACCCCAGAAGTATTAGCAAAAGCTCCAATTGAAGAGATTGAGCATGAGATAAAAACTATTGGTCTATTTCGTTCAAAAGCTAAACATTTAAAGGCCACTGCGCAAATTTTGGTCGATAAATATAATGGACAGGTTCCTAAGGATAAAAAGTTATTGATGACCTTACCAGGGGTGGGAGAGAAAACTGCTAACGTTGTTTTGGCTGAAGGCTATGGTGTGCCAGCTATTGCTGTTGATACTCATGTGTCACGGATTTCTAAAAAGTTCCATATTGTAGATGACAAAGCTACTCCACATGAAGTAGAGAAGCGATTAGAAGCAATTTTACCTAAAAGTGAATGGATAAAAACGCACCATGCGATGATTCTATTTGGTCGTTATACAATGCCAGCTCGAGCTAAAGGCGATCCGTATTCTTATTTAAATTCCGAAAAGTAAAGCCGAAATAAATTCGGCTTTTTTTATTGAATAATTTTATATAATCTGTTGTTACTAAATTTTAATTTTATAATTTCAGGCCTCAACTACGTTTCGGTCAAAATAAAAACAGATAACAAAACGCTATCTGTTAATAAATATATTTAATTATTGCCTAGTCATTATCCGAATCATCATTACGTTCATGTGATTCTTCCTCAGGTTTTCTCGTTGATGAACTTTGTTGTGTTGAAGAAGATTGTGTTTTTCTTTGAGAGGAAGAGGCTCGCTGACTGCTATTGGATTGAGATGATGAGCCATTTTCACGACTTGATGATGATTGAGTAACTGCAGTTCTAGAAGATGAAGGAGTAGTTCCAGTATTATCGCTTGAAGTATCAGTTTCTTCATCGTCTTCATCATAACTTGCTGCACTATTACCACCGGCTGGGGTATGGCCTCGAACAAATAATTGCCAAGTGCCGCCACTAGTTGCTAATTCTGGAGGATTAGAGTTATTTACAATTTTCGCTCTTACAACTGAGCTAGGCTGTTTCCAGTCTAGGTTAGGCTTATTGTTCATTAGGTAGGTCATCATACTCTTATACATTAGCTGTGCAGATTGTTGACCTATTCCAGAAATAGTACCGTCCTTTAAATTATCGTAACCAGTCCAAACACCCATAACATATGATCTGGTATAACCAACGAACCATGAATCTTTTGGAGTTGAATTATAGCTTGGGTACTTAGCTAGATCTTCATCAGAGTATTTAACAGTACCGGTTTTACCAGCTTGATAAAGATCTGCAATTTTAGCATTAGTACCAGAGCCTCGTTTGATTACGCCTTTAAGCATATCGGTAATCATATAGGCAGTTGATTTCTTCATTACACGTACACCATTTGAATCATAATTTCTGGTTAATCCATCTGGTGTTTCAATCTTAGAAACAAATTGCGGCTTGTGGTATACGCCCATGGTGGCAAAAGCACTATAAGCACCAGTCATTTGTAAACTAGACGCATTAGCGCCAATTGCTACTGATAAACCAGATTTTGGTGAAACATTAACGCCCATTCGGCGAGCAAAAGCTGAAGCCCGTTTTACTCCAACTTCAGCAAGAGTTTTAACAGCTGGAACATTACGTGACTGCTCCAATGCATGTCGCATAGTCATCATCCCGTCGTATTTGTTGTCCCAGTCATATAATTGGATATTGGTACCAGGATAAACATACTTACTGTCATCAATCATTTTTGCTGTTGACCAATTCAAGTATTGAATAGCAGGTGCATAGTCAAGTACTGGCTTAATTGACGAACCGGTAGAGCGTCCAGTTTGAACAGCCCGGTCTAATCCTAATTGAACAGAAGGTAAGTGACGTCCACCTAAGATTGCAACAACATGACCATTGTTTGGATCAACTACAGTTGCACCAATTTGCATTTTATTGTTTGTAAAAGGTACAGAACCGTTGTTAGCTAACTCGTACAGCTTGTTTTGAGCTTTTTGATCGATATTAATAGTAATCTTTAAATTATCGTGATATGGATCAAAGCCTTTGCTCTTAACTTCAGAAATTACCTCTTTAATGTATGGATCATCAATTTTTCTAAGCTTAGACTCGTTATTATTTCGATGTGATTTAAGTCCCTTACTAATTGGTTCAGCAACTGCTTGATTGTACTCAGCTTTAGTAATTTTGTCATTTTGTAGCATAGTCTTTAAAACAATATCACGCCGGTATTTGGCCTTTTGCGGATAAAGATATGGATCATATGCAACAGGTGCATTCGGCATCCCTGCAATCAATGCAGTTTGTGCCAAATCTAACTTACTTAGTGGCTTACCATAGTAGTAGTTAGAAGCAGTACCCATGCCATAATTTCCGTAGTTCATAAAGACTTTATTAATATAAAATTCTAAGATTTGGTCTTTACTGAATTCATGTTGGACTTTCATAGCTAACCAAGCTTCTTGAGCTTTTCTCTTCAGAGTACGTTGAGAAGCAGCAGTAGAGAAGACCGTTAGCTTAACTAACTGCTGGGTTATAGTAGAACCACCTGCAGCAATACTATTACTTTTGGCATTAGTTAACATAGAACCAATAATTCTAATTGGGTCAACGCCTAACTTATCTTTGTAAAAACGTTTGTCTTCTACTGAAACTACAGCATCTTTTAATTGCTGAGGAATGTCTTTATTTTTAACATAAATTCTTTTTTCAGAACCAAGTGATAGTAAAAACTTACCATTATTAGTATATAGACTTGAAGATTTACCACTCTGCAATTGGTCCTGACTAATGTTAGGAGCATCTTTGGCATAAAAAGCAAAAAGCCCGATTCCAGAGATTACTATTAAAAATATCAGCAAAAAGATCCATTTAATAATTCTAATCCATAAGTGGCCACTACTTGGCCTTCGACCATGATAGTCTCTTCGTGATTCTCGTTTCATATTATTGTTATTATCTGCCATGATTATCTTTTCCTATCTGCAATGAATTTATCTACCGCCTTAAGATAAGGCAGTGTAGGACGAAAGCCACTTTTGATTTCAAAAGAATTGTTTTCAATTTCTTTTAAAGTCATTGAGCTTTTATCTTTTTTTCGCCAAGCTCGAATTACAAAACTAGCTGGAGTAACAAAGTAGCGCTCTAAGCTAGCGAACCTAATAATTGTAAAACAAATTCCTTGTTGTTTTAAGCATTCGTCCAAGTGAAAAATTTGGTGTTCATGAAAGTTTTTTAATGGGAAGTTAGTTTTATTCCGTGTTTCTTTTGCCTCAAAATCGAGATAGTACCCTTTATAAACACCATTATAGTCAGTTGTTGAAGCTTGCCTAAAGTAAGCTTCACGAATGACCGCCTTAGAACGTTTGGGATAATCAACTTTAACAATTTGAATTGGGGTTGGCTTTTTATGAACAACTGCAATTTCTTCCATTAAATAATATTTATTAGATTCATTGATTTGTTGCTCAAGTGTCATACCACGATCAGAAAAGTTAACACCTTTTTTATGATGATATGATCGGTGAACTGGATGTTCATCTTTTTTAGTTACAGGTTTTCTAAATGCGGCTAAACTACCGCTAGGATATTTGACCATTGTCCTCACTCCTGTTAGCATTATAGCAATAAAGACTACATTTTTGAACATAAAGGGGGCTTAAACAAATGCAGCGTTTATGGGTGACTGGCTATCGCAGCTATGAATTAAATGTTTTTGGCGATCGTGATCCCAAGATAACTGTCATTAAATATGCCCTAAAAAATTACCTGACAAGTCTACTGGATGATGGGCAATTGGACTGGATTATTACTGGAGCTAACCTCGGTGTCGAACAGTGGACAGCTGAGGTTGGACTTGAATTAGGAGAAAAATATCCGGTAAGAACATCAATAATGATTCCATATGAAGAATTTGCTAATCGATGGAATGATAGTAACAAAGCTAAATTCTTAAATTTGAAGGAAAAAGTGGACTTTTTTGCTTCAACTTCTAATACCCCTTATCAAAGTCCACTTCAATTACGTAATTATCAAAATTTTATGATTCAGCATACTGATCGAGCATTGATGATCTATGATTCAGAGCACCCAGGTAAACCTAAATATGATTATAATTTAATCCAAAAATACCAGGAAACTAAAGAATATCCATTAGATTTAATTGATTTTTATGATTTACAAGATGCAGCTGAAGAATACCAAGAAAATCATCAAATAAATCATTTTTCTGAATAATATGGTAAAAATTTTATTAAAGTCTGTTTCTTTATTTTCAGTCAGCGTTGTTTTTGCTAAAATAGGGTGGAATGTAAAGGAGTTGTCAGTAAGATGGCAAATTTAAATGATATAAAATTATCAGGACAAGATATATTAAAGAAACAATTCAAAAGTAAAGTAAAGGGATATGATCCCGATGAAGTTGATGCATACTTAGATGAAGTAATTTCTGATTATACTACTTTTCAACAAATTATCGAAGATTTGTATGGTCAGATCGGTACGCTCCAACGTCAATTAATGGATGAAAAGCAAAAAGCAAAGAAAACAGTTGAGGCTGAAGAAGAAAAGGTTAAGACTTATATGCCAACGCATAGAAGAAGTGCGCCTGTGAAGTTTGCAGAAGATGCAGATGATACTCAAGGTGAAATTTCGACTAATATGGCTATTATTCAACGGATTTCAACTTTGGAAAGAAAAGTTTATAATCTAGAACAACACGTTTATGGATTAAAGCATTAATTTTTGCTATAATGATTAACAGTGTGAATTTTGAGTAGGCGCGGCTAGCTTATGTTAGCTGAGGAAAGTCCACGCACACACAGACTGCGATGTTTGTAGTGATCGTATTCAGCCTAACAAGCTGGAGGAGGACGTTAGTCTTCACGGCGGAAAAAGTGCTAAATCTTCGGACATGCATTACTATCCTGAAAAGTGCCACAGTGACGAAGCAAGGTCAGAAATGACTTTGGTGGAACGAGGTAAACCCTGCGAGTGTGAAACCCAAATTTGGTGGGGGAGTTTCGGCCTAAGGAAATGAACTAAAGGTCGGATTATTGCTTTAAGCAGTAAAGATAGATGACTACTGAAGGTAATCTTTGCCAGAGATTATTGGAACAAAACGTGGCTTATAGAAATTCACACAGGCAGAGTTGGGCTTTTAGGTCCAGCTCTTTTTTATTTTGAAAATGAAAGAGTAACAATGAAAGAATACCAACTTTACGCAACTATGGGCGCTGGTTTTGAAAGTGTCGTTAATAAAGAATTACAGTCTATGGGGTATAAGACCCGTGTTGAAAATGGTCGTGTCTTTTTTAAGGGTGGTCAAGAAGATATAGTTAGAACTAATCTTTGGCTGAGAACAGCTGACCGAATTAAAATTTTGCTAAAAGAGTTTAGAGCAACAGATTTTGATACCTTATTTAATGAGATTGATGATTTTGATTGGGCCGAATTATTGCCTGTTGACGCTAAGTTTCCTGTTCAAGGTAGAGCTGTAAAATCCAAATTGCACTCTGAACCAGATGTACAGTCAATTGTAAAAAAGGCAATTGTTAATAAGATGGTTGACCAGTACCATCGTCGTGGCTTTTTGCCAGAAACTGGTAATGAATATCCCTTAGATATTCATATTTATAAAAATGTAGCTCGAATTTCGCTAGATACTACAGGCGCTAGTTTGTTTAAACGTGGCTATCGAGTAGAGCATGGTGGAGCCCCTATGAAAGAAAACTTTGCGGCCGGGCTATTAAAACTAACTCCATATAATGGTACTCACCCCTTAATTGATCCTATGACTGGTTCAGGAACTTTAGCTATTGAGGCAGCATTAATTGCTAAAAATATAGCACCAGGAACCTGGCGTAAATTTGCCTTTGATGGTTTTGACTGGTTTAACCCTAAACTACATAATGAAGTATTGGCAAAGGCTAAGAGTGAAGTTAAGCCGCTTGAAGCACCGATTTGGGCTAGTGATATTGATCAGTCTGTTCTTGAAGTAGCTAAATTAAATGCTCACAATGCAGGTGTATTGCAAGATATTCGCTTTAAACAAATCGCAGTTAAAGACTTTACTACTGATCTAGAAAATGGAATTATAATTGCGAACCCACCTTATGGTAAGCGATTGAAGGATCGTGAGTCGGCAGAAGAGCTGTATCGCCAAATGGGAGAAGTACTTAGACCGCTTAGTTCGTTCAGTCAGTATTACTTAACTGCAGATCCTAACTTTGAAAAATGTTTTGGTGCAAAGGCTACTAAGAAGCGCAAACTATTTAACGGAAATTTGCGGGTTGATTTCTATCAGTATTGGGCTAACAGAAGGTAAGAAATGATTACAAAAGAGCTTAACACAGAATTTTGGGTGATCTCAGATACGCACCTAATCGCAGATAGTTTACATGATGAAGGACAAGCCTTTTCACGCATGCAAAAAACTAGTCAAGGTAAGGATTTGTATTATCAAGAAATAGCCCTTTCTGCTTTTATGCGAATGGCACAAAGAAAAAAGCCTGCCGCAATTATTGTAACTGGTGATGTGACATTTAACGGTGAACGAGTTTCTGCTGAGAAATTTGCTCAAATTTTTAAGCCGTTGAAAGAAACTAAAGTGTTAGTTTTACCTGGAAATCACGACATTTTTGATGGTTGGGCTAGAGAATTTCGTGGTAAAAAACAGTTCTATGCTGGTGAAATTAGCCCAATGTTTTGGCGCTCGATCTTTGATAAATCATATCGTGAGGCCTTAGATGAAGACGATAATTCATTGGCTTACAGTGTCCAACTGAATCCGCAATATCTTTTAGTTTTAGCGGATTCAAATATTTATGGAAAAGAAGAGACAACAGAAGCACCGCACACTCACGGCGAAATTGGAAAAGTACAATTAAAATGGATTGAAAAACAATTTCGTTATGCGCAGGAACATCAGTTACGTCCGGTTTTATTTATGCATCATAATTTATATGCACATAATCCAGCAGTTAACAAGGGCTATGTAGTTGATGACGCTGTTGAGCTACGACGTTTGTGTGCGCGTTACAACGTGAAATTAGCTTTTTCTGGTCATATTCATGCTCAAAATATTATGGGACCACAAGACATGACGCCTACAACTGAGATCGTTACATCAAGTTTTTGTTCTAATGATCAAGGCTATGGAGTAGTGCGAGTTCATTCACGGCACATTACATATGTGCGGCGTAATTTTGATATGACAAGATATTTAACGGATGAGGAAAAGGAAAATTATACTTTAGTTCATTATCATAAGTATTTAAAAGATCTACAGCTTGGTAGTATTTCTGCGGATATGATGCAAAGTGAATTAAATCAGTATCACGAAGACATCGAGTTAGTTAGGGCGATGGGGAATTTGTTTGGCTGGATGAACTATCATTTCTTTAATGGTCATAATCATATAAAGGCTAGCGAGTTGAATAAAATCCATGCTTCTAAAGAATATCAAGTTTTGATTAAGCACCATCCTGAGTATCGGTTATATCTAAAGACGCTGTACGACACAAGTGATCACTCTAATTTACAAGTGAAGATACGATACTAAACAAATTTTAGTATAATGGATACTGATTCTAAAGAAAGCGGACATGATTATGTTAAAAGATGAAACAAAATTTGATCAATTAGGGCAAAAGCTTTTTATGAAAGGTGTTTTGCAAGACTTCGAAAAGAAAAATGGTCCAATTAAGGGCAGAATGATGGTTACAGAAGGAAAGATTCCGCCGGAAATGTTAACTAAGCTGCAATCTGAATTGATGAATAGTAGTAATTGGATTGTAGTTGAAGGTAGTTTTGATTTTTATAATTATACTGTCGGCATGATTGTAGATTTGACTACAGGTAAGCCATTAGCAAATGGATGGTTGGTACCACAATTGGGTCACCCAGGGATGCAACCTGCAGAGAAATGGCAAGAATTTTTGATTGAAAAAGTCGTTGATGCAATCGATGAAAAAGGTAAGATTAATTTGCCGCTATATGTCTGGATTTCAGATCGTAGTGATTTGACCAAGACGGATCAAGATTTATAAAAATATTTTTAATTATGTAAAGCTTAAACAAAAAGGTAGGTCAATTTTGACCTACCTTTTTTAGGATTTATTTATTAGTATTAAGAAGTTATTGAATTAAGTAAGTAGATATTATTTAACCAGTTTAATTTTCAAAGTGAGCTAGTTATTAATTGCCTGAGCAGATTTTTGAGCATCCCACCAATCGGGTAAATCACACAATAACTTATTTAATGTATTATTGCGGTGCGAAATTGAGTTTCTCTCATTGAGATTCATTTCTGCAAAGGTTTTTCCTAGTTCTGGAACTACGAATAAAGCATCGTAACCATAGTTACTGCTACCATGTGGATACTTAGCAATTAATCCACTGATTCTACCAGCACTAACAATATCATTGCTTTCTTGACCTGGCCAAGTAAAGACAAAGGTAGTGTAGTAGCTAGCTGTCCTTTTTTCACTAGAAACTCCACCTAAATAGCCTAATAATTTAGCTTTATCATCTTGACCATTATGGTGGTAAGGCAAGATTCCTAAAGAGTTAAGTAGATAATCAACACTTAGACCTGAGCTTTCTGATAATGTAGGCAAATTGGTAAATTCAGCTAAACGATGTGCTGTAGCTCTAGCATTACTTAAAAATGTTGCCTCAGAATATGACTTTTGTGGTGCATAATCTACTTCAGCTAAACCAACTACTTTGATAGGAAGACTAAGCTGGTTAAGTTTATCTTGTAATTCATTAATTTTATTTTGGTCATATGTTGTAAATAATAAACTATCCATTATTTTCCCCATGCTTTCAAAAATAGATATACCATTTATATTGTATCCGCTTTCATATACTGCACAGTCATTGTCTTATCTTTGTGAAGTAAAGTCAAGCATAGATAATAGCTTTTATCAAAAAGTCCATATACTTCAGGTTTTTAAACTGAATAATGTTATTTTTAATGACTAAGATTGTGAAAATTATAATATGAATTCATTTCAATTTATATTACTTTTATATTTATACCAATCTTGTATAACCTTTTGATATATAATTTCTCTGAGGTTGTTTTTTTATATGAAAAAACGAAATACATTTATCACACTAAACTTGTATCAAATTACACAAGATAGAGTGATTAATCAATTAATAAAAAAATAAAATTGTATTTTAATAAAAAAGAGAAAATCTTTTTTAGATTTTCTCAATTATGATTAACTAGCTATTAAAAATTTCCATAATGCATTATTGGTGTACCAGTTTTGCGGTTGAATTGCTCCTAGACAGGCTACAATAATATAAATTGCTAATGTTGAGATTATGAATGCAATGCCTAAGTTGACAATGTTGAATGGAAAGGTAGTTTTATGTTGTTTCATTGCGATGTGAATGGCGAAAGCCAACAGAACCAAACCTATAATAATTCCAAATTGATAATAAATGCTCATTTTCTCTCCTAAGTTACAGTTAAAAGTATACGTTAAAATCGGATTAAAGAGTGATTTTTATTTATCTAGCCTCTTTATTTTATCAAAATCAATGTTATATTAGAGAGGTAGAAAGAAGATTATGTACATATGTCTGTAGATATTTACAATGAAAAACTTGAACCATACGACGATGGTAAGCGTCATAAATTTAGTGGTACTTTTGATAGATTAAACGATCGCTTAGCTATTTTTAAGGATTTGCGTATTGCAGGTGCTGGTGGCAATCCAATTGTTAAGCAGTTAGCACTGCATTACTTGAAAACTTTCAAAGACCTTGATTTGAAGAGGGGCGATGTAGTTGAATTTGAAGGCATGGTTGAAAAAGATTCTAACAATGGATTCACAATTGAACGCCCAACTCAAGCAGAAAAAATCAGATCAGCAGCTGCCGATGATGCTAAAGTTGACGTGGTTGGCGATGATTGGAATTGGTTTGAAAATTAGTTAACGGAAGTGACTTACGAGATGTAAGCCGCTTTTATTTTTGAAATTTAAGTCATAGCTAGAAATGTAGTAAAATTAAGCTTGTAAGGAGAATTAGATGCACTTTGATATCTTTAATCGAAAAACTGTCTCAACTGATAAAATGTTTTTCCAGACAACATTAAATCCTAAGCAAGCAATAATCATTGGCAATGGTGCTAAATTTCGACGTTGGGTTTTCTTTTCTACTAATTTTGCTACATTTTATGTAATCATTCTGTCAGCTATTAGTATTTTATTAATTAAGTCTAATGTTTCTGTACTAATTTGCTTACTATTAGCATTAGCAAATTTAGTAATTAATCGCTCAATACCTCGTTATTGGCGAACTTTCTTTGGCCCGAATGCTGAATATGGAAAAAATCATCGTCCAGCTATTTTGCCTATTTTATATATCATAACCTTGTTCGGTTGGCTTTGGAGCGTATCACATTTCGTAGGATCTTTAACTTTTATTACTGGTACATTTGTGCTAGTAGGTCTTGCAGGTAGTTTGTTATCGCTCTGGATATGGATGAATTTGAATACTGTTAGTTGTGTTCCAATCAGTGAATTACAATGGCGAAACAATGCCAAACGCAGGGGAATGTCTGATGAAGACATTGATAAGGTTATTGCTAGTTTAAAAAAGCGTAGAGCAATATATTTTAGTAAACACGATAAATAAAATTATAGACGAAAGATAGAATTTAATGACAGATTTTACAGAATTTGAAAGTACAATTTTTTCATCAGACGATAATTTTGCCATTCGAAAAATTAAACATAATGTCATTTTGACGTATTGCACTCAAGATGGTGAAAAAGAATATGAAAGCCTAAGTAAGAATACATATCGTGTATTTTTTGAAAATAATCTTGAAGTTAGTCGACTGTATCCACCTGATGAATTCAGTCACAATTGGCTAATCCAAATTTTAATGCCGCAACTTTCAATTGATTCGCTCAAATCTATGGCGATTGCCTTAACTACATTAGAAAGAATTGCGCAAAGTCAAGAAGGCATGCAATTATCTGAATATGTTAAAAATAGTGAGTTAGTAGAAATAAAGTCCTGGTTTGATCTGCGTAATAAGTTGCGAAAAATATCCAAAGCTTATAGCCTAATTAAGCAAAGTACTGATCAAACAACACAGTGGCTAGGAAGTGATGGACATCGTTATCGTGAAGTGATTTTAGCCAATAGTTTACGGCTTAATTATGGTCAAGATGAAGTTGTTCGTTTAATTCCAATTAAAAATAATTGGGTTATTCAGTTTGTTAAAACTGATTTCAGTGCAACTGATGGCGTAATTGATCAGCTTTTTGCGGCATTAACATTATTGACTCAATATGTAAAACAAATTTAAATCAGAGATGAAACATATTCTTTATGCCCTTAATGGGACTTTTTTAATGTTACTCGTTCCGGCTTTATTTGTATTAGCATTACGACAATTAAGCCATGAAGCTAACCAAAAATTGGTAAATACATTTGGTTTTAATAGTCAAATTATTGTTGGCGGATTAGGAATTATTGTTCATGAACTTAGTCATTTGATTATGGCTATAATTTTTGGTCATCATATTAATGCGGTTAGTTTATTGCGCATCCCTAGTAATACCAATGATATGTCACTTGGCTATGTTAAACATACTTGGTCTCCTACATCTACTTATCAAAAGGTGGGTAATGCTTTTATTGGCATTGCACCTGTATTAGGATGCACCTTGCTGATTTACATAATCATGCGTACATTGAATACACCTATTTCATTGGTTCAGAATCAGCTTACTACTCAGTTATTAAGTAATGGTAATGCACTTAACTGGAATTTCTTAACTCATAGTTGGATTTATATTTTTGAATTATTTCAGCTTAATTTTGATTCAATATGGCACTCAATTGTTGCTTTATTGCTAGTAATCAGTCTATGTTTTGGTGGATTCGATTTAAGCGAGGCTGATATAAGTAGTGGCAAATATGCTTTTTTAGGATTAATTGGTATAACCTTTATTATGCTTCTCTTAGTTTCTTTTCTAGGCTTTCACGCTGCATTATTACCGTTTTTAGTTAATATTACTGTCTGGATTTATTTGGTATTCATTATATCAATAGTGATTTTAGCAATAATTAATTTAATTATGTATATTTTAAATATTATTTTATAAAGGAGAAAATAATGGCAAAAGCGTTATTAGTTATCGACTATAGTAAAGACTTTGTAGCTGATGATGGAGCTCTTACTTGTGGCCAGCCTGCTCAAGCAATTGATCAACGTATTACAGAACTGTGTAAACAGTTTCTACAAAATAAAGATTGGGTGATTTTCCCGATGGACGCGCACTTAAAAAATGATCCATATCACCCTGAAACTAAATTATATCCACCGCATAATATTATTGGAACTGCTGGCCGTGAAGTATATGGTCAAACGGGTAAATGGTATTTAGAAAACAAAGATAATGATCATGTTTTATTAATGGATAAAAATCGTTATTCAGCTTTTCAAAATACTAATCTAGATAATTATTTACGTGAACGCCATATTCATGACCTGACACTAACTGGTGTTTGTACTGATATTTGTGTATTGCACACAGCGATTGCGGCATATAATTTAGACTATGAAATTACAATTCCACGTTCTGCTGTTGCTACTTTTACATCAAATGGCGATGAATGGGCAATGGCTCACTTTAAAAATGCATTAGGTGCGAATATTGCTGATTAATTTAATGGCCTGCATAATTTACTAGTAAGTCCAATTATTACTATCTAATAAAAATATACATTATAATTAATGTAAAGGAAAAAGCTATGTAAAGTGAAGAGATCAAAATGTATACAAATATTCGTAAATTTAAAAAGGGCGGAAACTACCCGGAACAGCAAAATGGGCTACCACAAGCATTTTTTCATAATCCCAAGTATAAGAAATTAAGCCCCGATGCATGATACCTATACATGATACTTACGATGAGAATGATTGATTCACAAACCAATGGATGGGTAGATGCTGACGGTAATATGTATATTATTTATTCTAATCAAGAGCTAATGGATGACATGCATTGCAATTCTTATACGGTGAAACGACTAAAGAAAGAATTGGTTAATCATGATTTGTTACTCGAAGAAGATGCTCCTGCAGAACATGATGATAGGTTATATCCTTTAAGAATTAATGAAAACGAAAAATGATAAAAGACATTGGTAAATACGGCCAATGTCTTTTATTTAGTATTAGTAAAGAAAATAACTAATGTATCCGCATCAGGATAAGGCTCTGAATGAACACTTAAGAAATTTTGCAGTTTATGATTGTATTCAATATTATTTTCACTTTGACTATTTTGATAAATTTGCTCTAGCCAGCTCGGTTAGCCGGATAAATAGCATTGTTCATGGCGGAACCTACAGCGTTACTTTGAACGTCATTTAGTAAATATGATGTCCCAATTTGATTAATTTGATTGAGTAAATGATCTATGCGTTCTATTTCCTGCTTCTTATCATGTACGTTTGGCACAAGCAGTAGAGAGACGGCTGTAATATCTATTTCACATTGTGCCCAAAATTTATCATAAAGCTCGCTAAAGTTTTGATCTGATTGAGCTAAAAGCCATTCCTGGTAGATTTTTAAAATACGAATTGTTTTTTGAATATCATATAAATAAAGCTTACGATAACTAAACTGCTGAAATTTTCTTGTAATTCCAGAAAGTAGTTCTGTATAGCAATCTAAGTCTTCAGCAATTTTAATTGCCGAGTCATTTTTATTTCCTTTCTGTATTTTATTTACATTAGCTGATACTTATATAAGTCTATATGATAATACTGTACTTTCTATACTTTTATTATAAGATCATCGCATGATTTGTTAATAATAAAATGCTCACTAAAAATGTTGTGACAATTTATTATTAACAACTAAAAAATTATGATAGTGTAAGTAGTAATAATTATGAAAGAGCGTGATGTAAATGGCTAGATGGCATAGATTATTTCCTGAACGAGTTTTTGATCGTGGAGAAATATATTATGGCAATGATATGGTTGAAAATATTCAATTAGCTCAAGATCAGGAACACTTTACCGCTCAAGTTCAAGGCGGAATTGGTCGTTCTTATACTGTAACTGGTCGTCTTCGTTTAGATGGTCGAGCTTCAGAGTTAGACTGTAATTGTCCATGGGCTAATAAAGGGCATCGCTGTAAACACGAGGTTGCGGCTTTACTTGCAGTAGAAAACGAACAAGAAAATGAACATAACGTTAAAGTCCCTTTTGCTGACTTAATTTCTGAACATCTTAAGCAAATGATTGCACATAAAAGCCCAGTACTTAACCCCTTAAATTTGATTGGCAATATGAAATTTACCAAAAAAAGTTATGATCAGGCACTGGAACTTAATGATCACTGGTCGATTAGTAGTTGTCGGCATTTTGATGATAAGATGCGTAAATATGAATATTTTTGGGAGATAGTAACAGAGGACAATGAGTTAATTACATTATCTGTGCAATTTACTCGCTGGCAAATTATATCAATTAAATTTGATAGTGATTTTTCCCGTATTGAAAAAGATAGTGTTAGAATATTAGCTCTGTTTTACTTTATTAATGAGTATCTTGATGACGATCCATTTGATTTAACTAACCAGGCCGCTGAAGATCTACTTGAATTTTATAGTGACGCTTCTACCCAAAATGATGAGCCGATTATTTTGCGGGCAAGTATTGATAAGTATAATAACATCCCTAGTTTGACGTTTAAATTAGGAAAGAACAAGCATCTTTATAAAGTTAAAGATCTTAATCAACTAGTAGATGCATCCCGACACAGCTCTTCTCTAAAGCTAGGTAAGTTTTTCAACGAGCCTATAAATCAGGCTAAAATGGATATTGATAGTCAACACTGGTTATCTTTTATTGAAAAAATTATAGATGCTCGTAATCTAAACGAAGAATTTTATTATAATTACAGTAGTCAGGTTGGTCGCATTACACTAGAGAACTCTGTGGCCGATGAAGTTAATGATTTACTTTATCAAGGCGTAAAGTTGTACTCAAATGAGCAGCCTATAGGATATACAACTGATCAACTAGATTTAAACATTAAAATTGAAACTCAAAAGTCATCTGCTTTAGTTAGTGTAGAGGATCTTCCAGTTTCTACTATAATTACTGGGAGTCATGCGTATTATGGCTATTACAAAGATGTATGGATCAAATATATAGGTCTTACGCCTGCTTCTTTGCATAATTTAGGATTGCAGCCTGGTGCTGAAATGCAATTTAGTAAAAAGACCGTTGCTAAGTTTGCACATAATATTTTGCCTAAATTTGAGCAAACAAAGTTTATATTAGTGTCTGGTACTGATGAATTGAAAGCTATTTTGCCACCAGAGGCCCATTTTTTGTTTAAATTAGATTATCGTGTAGGCAGTATTTTATGTGTGGCTCGAGTACAGTATGGGGATGCACAATACGAGTTAAATCAAGGATATACTGAAGAGGACCGACGCGATGTTGAAAAAGAGACCGCAGCATGGAAGCACATTAATACATATTTTAGTGATTATCAGCATGGGCGGTATGTTTTATCCAATGAAGACTCGGATGTCGTACAAGCTTTTCTAGATGATGGTATCAATGAGTTGAAACGATTAGGCGAAGTACAAATTACAGCTAACTTTAGATCACTTTTAAAGGGAATAAAGATTAATTTGGATGTTGGAGTAGGTATCAACCTGACTAATGAATTATTAGATATCGATCTTGCTGATCAAAAGATGAGCTGGGAAGACATTCAAGCGGCTTTGAAAGCCTACCAAGAAAAGCGAAAATATTTTGTTTTAAAAAATGGAATGCTAGCTAAGGCAGAACAACCGACAATTGAACAATTGGCACAAACTTTGCATGATTTAGGTATTAGTTTTAAGGATTTCATTCACGGTAAATTACATTTACCAGCATATCGTACCTTTTATTTTGCTAAGCAAATGAAAGCTGCTAATGCACTGCATTTCTCAACTAATGAATCCTTTAATACTCTGATTAATGATTTAGCTAAGAATCAGTTGAAGCAAAATCAAATACCAGTTAGTTTGCAAAATATTTTGCGTCCATATCAGAAGATAGGTTTTAATTGGCTAAGCACTATCGTTAATTATAAATTTGGCGGGCTACTTGCTGATGAGATGGGATTAGGTAAAACCTTGCAGATTATTAGTCTTCTTTTAGCTCGCAAAGAAAAAATGCAAAATCAGTTACCTAGCTTAATCGTTGCGCCTGCTTCTGTTATCTATAATTGGCAGGCAGAAGTTAAAAAGTTCGCACCTAGCCTTAATGTGGCTCTATTAGATGGCACTAAAAAAGAACGAGAGAGATTGCTTTTAGATGCTAAAAAGTATGATATGCTAATCAGTTCATATCAATCGCTTAATCGAGATCTAGAAGCGTACCAAAATCTAATTTTTGATGTAGAAGTAATTGATGAAGCACAAAATATTAAGAATCAGCAATCAGTTACCGCCAAGACAGTCAAAGTCATTAAAGCGCATCATAAACTGGCTCTAACAGGAACACCGATTGAAAATAAATTGAGCGAGTTATGGAGTATTTTTGATTACTTAATGCCAGGTTTTTTAGGTTCATATCCTGACTTTAGGAAAAAGTATGAATTACCGATTGTTAAAGAGCAAGATAAAGAAGCAGAAGATCAATTAGCTAATATGATAATACCCTTTATCTTGCGGCGTCTAAAAAAAGATGTGCTACGTGACTTACCTGACAAAGATAAAGAAATTGTGCCTGTTAAAATGAATAAGAAACAAGCTGATTTGTATAATATGCAGACGCAAAAGATTATCGCTCAATTAAATGGACAGGGGGATGAAGACTTTAAGAGATCACGTTTTCAAATTTTGGCTCAGATTACTAAATTACGTGAAATTTGTTGTGATCCTCATTTGCTTTATGAAAACTATCACGGCAAGTCTAATAAATTAATTGCTACAATTGAGTTGATTAAGAATAATCTAGCAAATGGACATAAAATTTTATTGTTTTCACAGTTCACAGCTATGCTAGATATTTTGCATGAAAACCTTGCCAGATTAAGACTACCTTTATTTACTATTACTGGATCAACACCTAAAACTAAGCGTCAAGAACAAGTTCAAAAGTTTAATCAAATGGCTCAACCAGGGGTCTTTTTGATTTCATTAAAAGCAGGCGGAACAGGCATTAACTTGACTGGTGCTGATGTTGTAATTCATTATGATCCTTGGTGGAACTTGGCCGCAGAAAAACAGGCGACGGATCGAGCTCATAGAATTGGTCAAAAGCATTCTGTTAAGATTTATAAGATGGTTACAGAAGACAGTATTGAAGAGAGAATCATTGCTTTACAGCAAAAGAAAGCAGAATTAGCTGATATAATTTTGCAAAATGATCAGATTGCTGATGCAACAATGAGTAAAGACGATTTAATTAAGATTTTGAAATAAATAGATCATTATAATAAAATAAAAATATTTGTTTGTACTTGCGAACTATTGTTTGCAAAAGTATAATATTTAGGTAAACAAAAACCAACAAGCTAAATGCTTGCTGGTTTTATAATTTTAGTTTGAGTTAGTATGTTTCTTTTTATACCAATACACTAGACCGAATGGAACCAGATTCTCTTGGTGATGTTCGATTCGAATAATATTGCTTCGGTGACTCCAGTAAATTAAGATTACGAGCAATCCACTGATAATGCTCAAGGCAAGATCGTGGAAAAAGAATGAAGCAATAAAGATTAGAACTACTGAGATCAAACTAGTTAATGAAACCATACTTGTAATAAATAAGATAGGGAAGAAGATTAACGCACAGATCAAGAAAAAATGGACATTATATCCTAGTAAAAATCCAGCGGAAGTTGCTACTGCCTTGCCTCCTTTGAACTTTAAAAAGACAGGAAAAGCGTGGCCTAAAATTGCAGCTAAGCCAAAAATCAAGCAAAGATAATGTGGTCCTAGTTTAAAAATTATTGGTAATACTGTAGCAAAAGTTCCTTTGAGAAAATCTACTATAAAGACAATGATTCCAGCAGCTGGTCCTAATACTCTAAAGGTATTAGTCGTTCCGATATTTCCAGATCCGTATTTCCTAATATCTTTATGAAAAAAGATATTACCCACTAACACACCTGTTGGGAATGATCCAATCAAGTATGCTAAAATAAACAACGATGCAAATTTTAATGCAAACATATTTAACAACACTCCTATTAATCTATCGCTATTTTAGCAAAGATTATCTTTTAAATATATGGTGCTGGTTAAATTAATGAACAAGTGGAGGAATTTTAGTGGCAAAAGCTAATACTTATGATGATTCTTCAATTCAAATTTTACATGGCCTAGAAGCCGTTCGTAAAAGACCTGGTATGTATATTGGTTCAACTGATATTCATGGTCTTAATCAATTAGTGTATGAAATCGTCGATAACTCTGTCGACGAAGCCATGGCTGGTTTTGGTAAAGAAATTGATGTAACCATTCATTCAGATAATAGTGTTACTGTAAGAGACTTTGGGCGTGGTATGCCGACAGGAATGCACAAATCGGGTAAGCCCACAATTGAAGTTATTTTAACTGTATTACATGCTGGTGGTAAGTTTACTGAACAAAATTATAAAACTTCAGGCGGGTTGCATGGCGTAGGTTCATCCGTTGTTAATGCACTTTCAAGTTATATGAAGGTTAGAGTCGTTCGCGATGGTAAAGCTTATGAAGAAGAATTTAAAGATGGTGGGCATCCGGTAGGTACATTAAAGTGTGTAGGAAAGACAAAAGAGCCAACAGGGACTACCATTACGTTTAAGCCAGATGAGACTATCTTTTCAACCACGAAGTATAAGTATGAGACAATTCAGGAGAGAATTCGTGAATCTGCTTTTCTACTTAAAGGGGTTAAATTTGTCTTAACAGATGAGCGTGAGCCAGAACATCATGATGTTTTTCAGTATGATGATGGAATTAAATCATTTGTTAAGTATTTAAACGAAGGTAAAGGCACAATTAGTGATGTCTTTTATTTTGAAGGCAAGCAAGATGGCATGGAAATTGAATTTTCAGGTCAATATAGTGATGGATATTCAGAAAATTTAGTTTCATTTGTTAACAATGTTAGAACTGGTGATGGTGGTACCCATGAGTCAGGTGCTCGTAGTGGATTTACACGTGCATTTAACGATTATGCTAAAAAGCAGGGTCTACTAGGTAAAAAAGATAAAAATATTGATGGTTCTGATTATCGTGAAGGGCTTAGCGCGGTTTTATCTGTTAAAATCCCTGAAGAATTACTTGAATTTGAAGGACAGACTAAGGGTAAATTAGGTACTCCACAAGCACGTTCTGCTGTAGATTCACTTGTTTATGAGAAAATGTCTTACTATTTAATGGAAAATGGTGAGCTGGCTCAGGAACTAGTTAAGAAGGCTCAAAGGGCTAGGGATGCACGTGAAGCAGCTAAAAAGGCACGTGATGAAAGCAGAAATGGTAAAAAGAGACGAAAAAAAGAAGTTTTGTCTGGTAAATTAACGCCAGCTCAATCACGAAATCCTAAAAAGAATGAACTATTCTTGGTCGAAGGTGATTCAGCTGGTGGATCTGCTAAGCAAGGTAGAGACAGAAGATTTCAAGCAATTTTGCCTCTTCGTGGTAAAGTATTAAATACTCAAAAGGCAAAATTGCAGGATATCTTTAAAAACGAAGAAATTAATACCATGATTTATACCATTGGTGCTGGTGTAGGAACCGAGTTTAATGTTGATGACTCTAATTATGATAAAGTCATTATCATGACTGACGCCGACGATGATGGTGCTCACATTCAGATCTTGCTATTAACATTCTTTTATCGTTATATGCGGCCGATGATTGAACACGGAAAAGTTTATATTGCTCTGCCACCGCTTTATCGCTTACAAAAAGGTCGAGGCAAAAAGACGCAAGTTCAATATGCATGGACTGATGAAGAACTAGCTGATGATGAAAAGAAAATGGGACGTGGCTATTCGCTGCAGCGATTCAAAGGTTTAGGTGAAATGAACGCGGAACAGCTATGGGCTACTACTATGGATCCTCAATCGAGAATGTTAATCAGAGTTAAAATTGACGATGCTGCTCTTGCTGAGAGACGAGTTACTACCTTAATGGGTGATAAAGTAGCCGCAAGAAGAAAGTGGATTGAAGAAAATGTTAAATTCAGAATGGGCGAAGACGGCTCAATTCTAGAATCCGAAGATGAATAAAAGAAGGTTTTAAATTTAATGGCCACAAAAGAACGAATTCGAGAAATGCCACTTGAACAAGTAATGGGTGAACGTTTTGGACGATATTCAAAATATATTATTCAAGAACGTGCTTTGCCTGATATTCGAGATGGCTTAAAGCCAGTTCAGCGGCGTATCCTTTATGCAATGTATCAAGATAGTAATACTTATGATAAACCATTTAAAAAGGCTGCTAAGGCTGTCGGTAATATCATGGGTAACTTTCACCCTCACGGTGACAGCTCAATCTATGGGGCTTTAGTGCACTTATCACAAGACTGGAAGATGCGCGAACCGTTAGTTGAAATGCATGGTAACAATGGTTCAATGGATGGTGATGGCCCAGCAGCTATGCGTTATACGGAATCCCGCTTAAGCAAAATCTCTAATATGCTTTTGCAAGATATTGATAAGCAAACCGTAAACATGGTGCTTAACTTTGACGATACTGAGTATGAACCTACAGTCTTACCTGCACGCTTTCCTAACTTATTAGTTAATGGATCAACTGGGATCTCATCTGGTTACGCTACAGAGATTCCACCACATAACTTAGGTGAAGTGATTGATGCAACAATTTATTTATTGAAACATCCTGATGCTTCTCTTGAAGATTTGATGAAATATGTAAAAGGCCCTGACTTTCCAACTGGTGCTATTGTTATGGGGACTAAGGGAATTAAGGAAGCATATAAGACAGGACGTGGTAGAATTCAAGTCCGTGCCAAAACCACTATTCAAGAAATTCGTGGGCATAGGCAAGAAATTGTTGCTACGGAAATTCCATTCGATGTTAACAAAGCACTATTAGTAAAAAAGATAGATGAAATCCGTCTGAATAAAGAAATTGATGGAATCGCAGAAGTTCGTGATGAAACTGACCGCCATGGTTTGTCAATTGTGATTGAATTGAAAAAAGATGCTGATGCGCAGAATATTTTAAATTATTTATTTAAAAATACTGACTTACAAGTATCTTATAACTTCAACATGGTCGCTATTGATCACATGACTCCTGTTCAAGTTGGGCTAAAACGAATTTTAGCTTCTTATTTAGAACATGAAGAAGACGTTGTAACTAAACGTACGAAATTTGACTTAGATAAGGCAGAAGCTAGATTAGAGATTATTCAGGGCTTGATTCATGCCATGGATATTTTGGATCAAGTAATTAAAACCATCCGCGCTTCTAAAAATAAAGCCGATGCTAAGAAGAATTTAATAGCTAAGTATAAATTTACTGAAAAACAAGCTGAAGCAATTGTTTCTTTACAACTTTATCGTTTAACTAATACGGATGTTAATGAATTAATTGCTGAACAAGACAAGTTAAATAAATTGGCCGAAAAATACCGTAAATTATTATCAGATCGTGCAACTTTAGAAAAAGAAATTATTAAAGAGTTAAATGCAGTCAAGAAAGAATTTGCTAATCCACGTCGAACTCAAATTTCAGAAGAAAGTGCTAAAGTTGAAATTGATGAAAAAGCCTTAGTTGCTGATGAACAGGTTAGAGTACTAATTAGTCGAGATGGCTATTTAAAGCGTTCATCTTTACGTTCATATCAGTCAACTAATGATGATGACAATGGTTTACCAGATGGTGACAAAGTAGTTTATGAAAACACACTATCTACCCTGACTAACTTGTATTTATTTACCAATAAGGGGAATGTCATTTATCGTCCAGTACATGAACTAATTGAAACCAAATGGAAAGAAACAGGACAACACCTATCACAAGAAATTGGATTAGACAGTGATGAGCAAATTATTCGCGTCTTTGTATTTGATAAATTGAATACTGATTGCAACTTTATTCTGGCTACTAATGACGGTTATATCAAACAATTGGAGTTAGCTAACTTACAGCCGACGAGAACTTATAAGTCACGTGCAATGACAGCTATCAAGTTAAAGGGCAAGGATAGTTATGTGGTTGGGGTAGATTTGATCAAATCAGATAATCATAAGGAAATCACATTATTTACTCATCGCGCCTATGCAATTAGATATGATGTTAGCGAGATACCAACTTCAGGAGCTAAAGCAGTAGGTGTTAAATCTGCTAACTTGAAAGATGACGATTATATCGTAAATTATGTCCTAGTTGATTCTAAGTATGTTGATTTAATGCATGTTGGGCTAATTACTCAACGTGGGGCATTTAAGCAATTCAAACTTAAACTAGTTAATAAAGTTTCTAGAGCCAAGCGAGGGGTACTAGTACTGCGGGAATTGAAGAATAAACCGCATAGAATTGTTGCTCTAATGCCATATGCTCAAGATCATTTGTTACATGTCACTACTTCTAGTGACCGTCATGTAAATATTAAAACTACGGATTATCCATTAGGCGATCGTTATTCTAACGGCTCATTTGTTATTGATACTACTGTTGATGGGACGCCTGTAAGTATTGAATTGGGAAGACCCATTAGTAGTCAAAATTAAGATTTGAGTTTAACTAAAACAATATATTAATCTTTAAAAACAGTGTTAAGACATATGTTTTGACACTGTTTTGTTTTGGATAGATAATAGCAGTGTTATGGGACATGGCTTATCGTAAAATAATATTTTAGGAAAGAGATAATCGTTATGTCTAAAAGTGATACTATTTTATCGGCTAAATCATTGCGTTATTTTTTACAATTGATTGAGACGATGAATTATACCCAAGCTGCACAAATTTTAGGTATTACCCAACCGGCTTTAACTCAGCAAGTAAAAAAATTGGAACGCGCTATTGGTGCTCCATTATTTGGACAAATGGGGAAGAAGTTATACCTAACCGAAGCTGGTAAAGAAATGGAAGCAGCAGCGATAGAGTTGCTAAATACCATTAATGGTGTTATTAGTGACATTCAAGAATATACCCAGTCAGATAAAGGCAATATTTCAATTGGTATTCTAGAGTCCGTACATGTTGATCTTTTCTACCAATTTTTACGTTACTTCAATAAAAAGTATCCAGAAGTAACTTTTACTGTTGATTACTTTGACCGCAAAGAGCTATGGCACAGACTTGATTCCAATATGATTGATATGGCGATTATGTATATGCCAGATACTACTAATAAAACAGGAGCTAATTTCCGTCATCAATACAATCATCGTGATATTTGCCCTGAGCATATTGTTGTACTGACTCACAAGGATAATGTGGAAGCAGGAGGGACATATTCTGTTACTCGTTTTGGCAACAGAAAGTGGGTTGCATATCCGGAGAATTACTACTTATCAAGATTAATGCGACTTAACTTTAGTAAAAAGATTGATCTCGTTACTCCGTTTAAAATTGCATCTACTAAGGAAATGATCAAAATTGCAGAAAATACTGATCTTGATACTTATGTAGATCAGACTTACTATGAGGCGCATAAGGATGAGATTAATTTGACTCCTGTTTATATTAAAAATATGCCTGAGTTTACGACTGCTTGTGTTTATCGTAGAGGAAAATTAGATGTTCCTAGGATGAAGAAATTACTAACGGAATTACAGATTTTCTTAGACAATAACTTGGATAGGAACAATAATTTTAGTAAACTATTAAGTGAAGAAATTAAATAAAATAATTAGAAAAAGAGGCAATTTATTTAATGGAAAAAGAATTTGTTTTTGGACACCAAAATCCAGATACTGATGCAATTGGCACTGCTATTGCATTTTCATATTTGCAAAACAAGTTAGGTTACAACACTGAAGCCGTTGCCTTGGGTGAGCCTAATGATGAAACTGCATATGCTCTTAAAAAATTCGGCTTTAAAGCACCTCGTGTAATTAAAGAAGCTGCTCCAGAAGTTAAATCTGTTATGTTGGTTGACCACAATGAACCACAACAAAGTGTTTCAGATATTGACAAAGTTAAGGTTACTCATGTTGTGGATCACCATAGAATAATGAATTTTAATACCGCTGATCCATTATATTACCGTGCAGAACCTGTAGGCTGTACTTCAACCATTGTTTGGAGAATGTTCAATGAATTTGGCATTGAAATTCCAGAAAACTACGCTGGTTTAATGCTTTCAGCTATTATTTCAGATACTTTACTTCTTAAATCACCAACTACTACAGATAAGGATAAAAAGGCTGTAGAAGCATTGGCTAAGATTGCTGGCGTAGATTACAAGGAATACGGCTTAGCAATGCTTAAGGCTGGTACTAACATCAGTGACAAGTCAGAAGAAGAATTGATTGATTTAGATGCCAAGAGCTTTGAATTAAATGGCCACAACGTCCGTGTTGCACAAATCAATGTTGTTGACTTACCTGAAGCGTTAGAACGTAAGGAAGCCTTTTTAAAGGCAATGGATGCTTCATCTAAGGATAATGGTTATGATATGTTTATGCTTTTAATTACTAACATTCTTGACTCAGATTCAGAAGCTTTAGTTGTTGGCTCTGATGAGACTAAGTCATTATTCGAAAAAGCATTTAATAAGCAACTTAGTGATTCAGAAGTTGAATTACCTGGTGTAGTATCACGTAAGAAGCAGGTTGTTCCACCTCTTACTGATGCTTTTAATGCTTAAAAGTAATGATGTAAAAAATAGGAGGTAGGGTTAACCGCCTCTTATTTTTTACCTAAAAATTAAAACTGATTTTAGGAGAAAAATATTGAAATACCCACAATTAAATTTAGAAAATCAACAGGGACCAACAGCTGTATTGAAAACCAATCAAGGTGAAATAAAAATTCAACTTTTTCCAGAACAAGCCCCAATGACGGTTGAAAATTTTATTCGTTTAGCTCAAAAAGGCTATTATGATGGTACTATTTTTCACCGCGTAATTAGCGACTTTATGATTCAAGGTGGAGATCCTGAAGGAAATGGCACTGGTGGTGAAAGCATTTGGGGGCATCCATTTGAAGATGAACTTTCACGAGAACTTTTTAATATTCGCGGAGCATTATCGATGGCTAATTCAGGCCCTAACACTAATAGTAGTCAATTTTTTATCGTTCAAAACAAGAATATGCCTAAGCGTTACATAAAACAGATGGAACCCGCAGGCTATCCAAAGGAAATTATTCATGCTTATAAGCAAGGCGGAACTCCATGGCTTGACGGTCGTCATACGGTCTTTGGACAAGTAATTACAGGCATGGATGTAGTTGATAAAATTGCTAAGTCGAAAAAAGATAAAATGGATAAACCACTAGAAGATATAACTATTGAGTCGATCCAAGTCCAAGGATCAAAGTTTGATGACTAACAAAAACGTGCTGTTTTTTCGGAATAAACAGCACGTTTTTGTTAATTATTCATTTCTTTTAGAAGGGTGATCAAAGACTTACATACGCGTTCAGCCTTAGGTTCTGGTAATTTTCTTAATTCGTTAATAACTTTTTTCATGAAAACGGGTGTATTGTTATCATGAATTTTTTCAGGCTTGATTTTTTTAGCACGATAGGCATTGTTAATGATATCGGGTGTAGTAGTATTCAAAGCTTTGGCAATAGAATCAAGCTTCTGAATACTAATGTTTTGGTCCTTAGTCCTTTCCACACGTGAAATAAAATTTACAGAAAGATCACTTAGCTCAGCCAAATCTTCCTGTGTTAGTTTCTGTTCACGTCTTCTACGAGAAATTTCTTCTCCTAAATTAATATTCACAAGCATTCGATCCTTTCAAGTAACTTATAGTCTATTATAGCATATATAAAATTATGTAAAAAATGAATAGACTATTTTAATATTCTCAACATACACTTATATTAAATAATAAGAAATTATATTTGTTTATAAATGTACATTTTTAGCGTAATCAGTGCTATTAGGCACTACAGTTTATAGTATAGTCTTAAATTGAATACTTTTATTGTTAAAATAGAAATGAAATAAAAGCTTAAAAAAATATACTAATTATTAAGTTTTTAAGCTTATAATGTATACAAGGATATAAAAAATAGATTGGGGATTTGATGAGTTTAAAAGAGGTTTTAAATAGTAATCGGCCTGCAGAGTCACGACAATTAGCGTGTGCGTTAACTTTTTGTGGGATTTATTGATGCATATACATATATCCAGAGAGGACATACGCTTTCCGCTGGACAAACAGGAAACGTTATCTTTTTTAGTTCAGCATTAGCTGATCATAATGTTCCTGGAATGATTAATCGAGCTAGTACGTTTATTGCTTTTTCTTTAGGATTGCTATTAGTAGGACTTTTTCATAAATATGTGAAAAGTCACTATTGGAGAGTATTTTGCTTATTTCCAATTTTAGCGATTTGTATTGTAGTGGGCTTTTTGCCTAAAAGTGTTCCTAATTATTATATTGTGCCTGCTATTGCGTTTGGATTGGCTATTCAAAACGCATCTTTCAGCAAAATTGAAGGCATGGGTTATAACAATGCATTTACAACTGGAAATTTAAAAAAATCGGTTGTTGCATGGAGTGCATTTTTCTTTGGTGAAGACAAAAGTAAACATACAGCTGCCGTTAATTATATGATGTTAACAATTGCATTTGCAGTTGGAGCAATAATTTCAGCTTTACTGCAAAAATTATTGGTATTAAAAACTATTTGGATTGCAGTCATTTTTTTAACGACGATTAATTTAGTTTATATCATTGCATTGAGACGAAATAAAAAAATTGATTTTTCAAAATGATTTTAAAAGCACTTGTCATAATTGGCAAGTGTTTTTTTGAAGAGGTTGTGAGTGAGAAGAAAGCGACCAATCTGAAAAATAATAATTTTATAAGTGTGCGTATAATTCATATTATGTAAAGCTATATTAAAAAACAATCAATTTAATAATAGAAGTCATAATTAATTTAATTGTTTCAGCAAATAAGTCTTATTTTGGATTTGTTAACTCGAATTCAGGTTATTTATTTTTTCAAAAAAATGAATTTTGCTTTTTTAATTTTTGTTTTTACTTCATTTACTCTGACTATGATAAGAAAATCAACTCTCAATAAATTTTTACATGCTGAGATCGCAATTCTATGACCAAGTTCATTTATTTTGATCAATAGTTTTATAGTTTAATAGTTAGTTGTTCATTTGTATGAACCAGTTTTTAAAAGTAATGGTTTTATTGATAGTTGGAATTATAGTTTTTCATCAAGTTAATCAAGCTAGATAAAATTACTTTTATGGCTAAGAGTAAATCAATGGTATCCTAGATATTCTTGAGATAATTTTTTAGTTATCTGTATATTTTATGGCTAAAAGTCTGAATTGAATAATATGCTGACAATAATCAATAAAACAACCTTCAAAGAGAAGTATTTTGAAACAGCTATGGTAAAGTAATTCTAATTAAAAACAATGAAAATAGTTGAGTAATATTTGCTAGTTTTGCCTTTAGTATCTATAAAGCCATTTTTTATTTTTATGCTATAGCTTTCTTTAAAACAAAAATTTTAATGATCGATAGATAAACCTATCTCGCAAAAGCCTAATTTTGGTAAATTTGTGCTTTTGTTATTTTTATTGTTTTAACGTTTTGTATTTCATTTTAAATTCGTAAAAAAATATTTTATAAATTCTTTGCTCTTTTTGCTACATACAAATCGGTATTAAGTGCTTTTATATTTATTCTTATTCCCTATTTTTAGGATTTGCTGCAATAATACACATATTGAAATTTCTTAAATAAATAATCAAGCGGTAAAAATGATAATTCTACTAAACTCATGACTCAAGTCGCTACTTAAATCTGTGTTTTTACATGAATAAGACATCTAAATAAAGTTTCAATCTTCAAAAAATGCTGAAAATCACTCTAAGATTTCTTTTTAATGAATTAATTTATCGTGGTTACTCAATCTTTATACAAACAAGCAACATTTTAATTCATTATTATAACCCTTATACCTCTATCTCCCCTCCTCTGCTGACCAGGGAAGACGAAAAAAGAGCCGAAATCAGACATAATTCGTCCAATCAGGCTCTTTGCTTATCTAGCTAGAATAAAAATCTGAATAAAATCAATCTGTTGCAGGTCTAATTTTATTCATAATGAAGGCAACGACGATTACCAAGATAACTGCACCTAAAATTGACGGTACAATTGCCATGTCCGCAACCTTCGGTCCCCATTCCCCTAAAAGGGCTTGGCCTAGTGAAGATCCAATCAATCCTGCTAAAATATTAGCAATCCAGTTCATTGACTTACCATGTCCAGTTAAAGCACCTGCAATTAAGCCGATTACTCCACCAACAATTAATACCCAAATCCAATGTAGCATTTTGATCACCTTTGCTTTCTTGCAAAATATCTTATCACATTTCTGATTAAACAAAGCGCTTTCTTTAACTATCTTTATTTTAAGCGAATGAACTATTTCTTGTCACTTTTAAAATATATTATTTGACTGTCTTATACTTTTCTTTAGATTTGGGGCATATTTCTTGCCACGACTAATTCTTTATTTTTTGTCTATTGTATATCTCAATTTGATTTCAATTTTTTTCGGTTTGATTACTGATATATTAATAAATGATCTCATCTATTGCCTTTTGAGAACTATATCTGTAGTCTATAAAGTATAAATTATGTGAGAGATATAGATAAGATTCTCTCCACTAAGTATGGAGGACATAAATTGTTTAAAAGGAAATCAATTATTAAATTAGCATGTGCAACTATGTTAACGAATGCAGGTGTCACACTTTTATCTCAAATGACTCGTTTCTCTGACTCAGAGAGCATTGTGCAAGCTTCATCAACATCAGTTGTTGCTAAAGCCCTTGGAATTGATGTTGCCAGCTACCAAAGCGCAGATTTAACTGCTCATGCCAAGGCTGGTTCTCAATTTGCAATCGTTAAAGTTAGTGAGGGAACCAGTTATCGCAACCCTAAGGCAGCCAATCAGATTAAATCTGCTATTGCTAATGATATGATGCCGATGGCTTATCATTTTGCAACTTTTAGTTCAAGTTCATCGGCCGCTAAGCGCGAAGCGCAATACGCAATTTCTTCTGCTAAGGCGTTGGGATTACCAGCTGGCTCATACTTAGCCTGCGATTATGAAACTGGTCAGGGCAATATCATTACTAATGGTAAAAATGTGACAGCTAAGGCTATTATTGCCTTTATGGATCAAATTAAGGCGGCTGGCTATCAACCACTTCTCTATGCTAGTTCTTCCGTTTTGCAAAACAATATTAATACTCCATCTATCGTGAACAAGTATCCTAATTCACTCTGGGTAGCCGCATATGCGATTTCAGGCCGAGTAGACCAACCCAACTTTAAATACTTCCCTTCAATGGATGGTGTCGCAATCTGGCAGTTCACAGATAATTGGCGCGGAATGAATACTGATGGCAATATTACAGTCTTGCCATTATCAATCGCAGGTAACGCGGCAGTCTCACAGGCTCCTAAGGCTTCCAATACCAAGAAAACAGCTACAGTTATGTACAAGTCATATGTTTATGACAAAAATAGCAACCGGACAAATGATTTTTATAATGCTTACAGCTCTATTACTTATTATGACAATAAGGTGAGAATTAAAGGCAAATCAATGATTCGTGTCGGTGAAGACAAGTATGTGATGGCAAGTAACGTACTAGGCAATTCACGCGTCTTTAAAGCTGATGCTAAAGTGTATAAAAATGATGGCACCATTAATACAAAATGGTCTACTAAAAAATCCGGTTCACCGATCAAGACTTATGGCCCTAAACATTACATCAATAATGAAGCTTACTATCGAATTGGTAAAAATGCTTACGTTAAAGCAGACAAGTTCTAATTTATTTTTAGCAGCAAATATTTGCTGCTTTTTTGATGCATCCCTAAAACGTAAATGAACTGACGAATCATTTCCAATTTATTTATCTGCATCCCTTTTTTATCCATGTTAAAATTAAGGCATTATATAGAAACGAGGATAAGATAGGGATGAAATTTAAAAAGAAGTTAGCTTTATTCTTAGGTCTGGGAGTATTATTGCTTTCTCTGACTGGTTGTAGTGATTTTCAAAACTGGGAATTATCTATGCGCTCTAAGATTGGGGCATTGCCCTTAACAGTATCAACGTATGATTCTAATGGACAAAAGATCGACCAGATCAAAGCTAAGTCAGTTAATATTCATACTGATAAAAAGATGTCACAGAAAAGTAGTAATGGCACTGAACATTCTAGCGTAATTGATGTTGACTATGGCAATAATCGAATGATTCACGTTGGTTCTACTATGATTGCCTATGAAGGACTGAAAAACTACGAGGATGCATTTAACAAAAAAGTTAAGATCGACGATCAAAATCGTTCTGTTCCTCTGTTAAATACAATGTATCAGAATTTTAAAAACGATTGGAATGGTAGCTCAAGAGTAGTAATGATTAGAAGCCAATTAGGAATGCCGATTGCTGTCTTTATTGGAAATCACGTCTCAATTCATAAGAGTGATATGAAGAATGCAACTCAATTTGTGATTGATGGCCATCGTCTATTTGTTTACCGTGCTGATTACACAGTTTATCCAATGTCCAGTTTAAAAAGCAATTAACTATAAAAAGTGTCAATCCTCATTTTAAGGACTGACACTTTTTATTATTTATCATCAATTAATGCATTAAATGCTTCATTAGTTTCAACGATGTCGCTCATTACTTGATTAATCCAGTCATTAAGCTTATCGTTATCGTAGTTTTCTAAACCGCCTTCGGAATCTCCAATGTCCGCAATACCATTATTGAAATCTACTAGTTCAGTAATTAACTTTTGAGCAAAAATCTTAGTGGTACCACCAAAGTTTTCCGCAAAATTATTTACATCCCCATATGCATCGGCAATATCACTGAAAACTGTGACAGTTTTACCAAAAGTCTCACTCAAGTTATCTACATCTGCTTGAGTTGGTACAGTCAATTCTTCATCTTCATTATTAAGTTGTTCATCTAAACGAACGCCAATGTCGTTTAACACTAAGTGACCATCATATAGACGATTCAGTAATTTGATACCACTAGGGTTTTTAGCTTGGAAGTTTACACTAATTTCTTCTGTCATACTTTTTCCTCATCTCACATAATGTATTTTCATCTATTGTACAATTTTTAGCCAAAAAATACGACTAAACAAGGAAAATAAGCTTTTTTCGATTCTTTATAAAAAATGTTATATTTTACTTGAACATTAGCAATAAAGAGCATAAAATAAACGATTGAAAAGTGTTGTACCATACAAACAACATATGTTTGTAAGTAATGTTTGAATTACTAAATGTAATTTGCCCTTACTTACTGACGAGCAATCACTGTTGCTATAATTAGAATGCTAAGAGTTTTCTATAAGCGTTGCTGGTATTCTAGTTATAGTGACATGATTATCTAAGTTAAATTTAGTTGCAATCATTTTTCTACGTTAGTACTATAGATATTCACGTTCGAATGAGCGCAGTAATTTTAAATTAGACTGTTTTTTATCACCTATTCCTGAGAATAGGTGATTTTTTTATGATTAACGTATTTGTATGATATAATATAAACATTAGTTCGTGAAAGGAGCAGATATGGAAACTGCTAAATACCTAGAATTGATCCAAATTGAAGTAAATAAATTGCCTGATTTTGTTAAGCAATTTAATCTTGGTACTAATCATTCATTAACTACTACTTACCAGTACTTAACTGAAATTCGACGCTTCTTCAATTGGCTACGTCAAGAAAATATCTCTTCTGCTTCAGATAATGCTCATGTTACTACGGATACATTAGCCAACTTACGTCGCAATGACATAATGCTGTATATTGATTATTTAGGACATACCCGTAATAAGCAAGGCCGACTAAACTCCCCCACTACGATTAATCGCTCAATTAATGCTTTACGCTCCCTATTTAAGTTTTTAACCATTACTGCCGACAATAATCATGGTGAGCCATATTTTGAACGGAATGTAATGCTTAAAATTAATTCTTTAAATGATACGCAAACACTTAATTATCGGGCTCATGTACTTGAAAGCCACATGTACACTGGTAAGTTAAAATTTGAATTTTTGACTTTTATTGATCAGGACTATATTAACCATTGTAATAAGCAAGCAAAGATTGGTTTTAAGCAAAACAAAGAACGTGACATGGCAATTGCTGCATTAATCTTAGGTACCGGCATTCGAGTGTCTGAATGTGCTGGCGTTGATTTGAGTGATTTAAACCTTAAGGATGCTGTACTAGATGTAACTAGAAAAGGCGGACAAAAAGATAGTGTACCAATTGCAGAATGGACACTTCCTTATATCAAGCGATATAAAGGTATTCGTAATGAACGCTATCATGCAGATAGTAAGCAAGTGGCATTCTTTTTAACTCAATGGCATGGTCAAACGCGGCGAATTACAACTAATGCAATTGAAAAAATGATCAATAAGTATTCTGCAGCTTTTGGTCATCCCCTTACCCCACATAAGTTACGTCATACGGTTGCTTCTGAGCTCTATGAAGTAACTAAAGATCAAGTGCTTGTAGCACAACAGCTAGGTCAAAAAGGCACTTCAGCCACCGATCTATATACTCATGTTGATCAGAAAAAACAGCGTGCGGCTCTCAATGAGATCTCAAAAAAAAATCACGATTAATCAAATTAAATGCAAAAACGAGTTTGGCTATTCAATTCCAAACTCGTTTTTTATTAATGTTTCAATTTCTTGTAAGCTTTTTTGGAGCCACGATCTAGATCACGATTAAACTTATAATCTTGCCAGTCTTTAACAAAGAGTAAATCTAAGTTATATCCTTTTGGGTACAAGTCTTTAGCTAGTCGTCTTAATTGTAAACGTCTGAGTGGTACTTCTACAAATTCTTTTGCCACAAATATCTTTGCTGCATTTTGGGTAGGAAGATATTTATAAAAGATTCCTTCTTCTTTTAAATTGGTAGCATATACAATATCACCTTTATGAAATTCTTTTTTAACAACCAGGTTGCTTTTGTTTTTCCGCTGGTGAACGAAACGTTTTTTTAAAGATAAAGGTAAATTATTGCCCGCTAATATGGCTTCTGCTTGATGCAGAACATTTTCTGGAATACCTGATTTTTTGGCGATCCATAGTGCTCGACTATTACCAATACTTCCTATCTTTAACTTATAAGTAGGTTGCAGATTTTTTAAGTCAAAATCCATTGCAGCTGTGATAAAACCATCATGCTTCTTAGCAAAATCCTTAATAGAGCTGTAGTGTGTTGTGGCCATGATTAAACAGCCACGTAAATACAACTCTTGTAGAATTCCAATAGCGAGTGCGCTTCCTTCATTTGGATCTGTCCCTGTCCCTAATTCATCTAATAATACTAAACTATGGAATTGAGCATATTTGGTAATCATGGCAATATCTTTCATTTCGGCTGAAAAAGTACTCAGAGAATTATCTAGGTCCTGGTGATCACCTATTAAAGTAAAAACGTCATCCATTAATGGAATATCACATGGTTTATCGCTTGGTAAAAACAGACCTAGTTCGGTCATTAAAATCATCAAACCAGTAGTTTTAAGCGCGACGGTTTTACCACCAGCATTTGGTCCTGTAATCATTAGAACACTATTTTCTTGGGTTAATTCTAAGGTTAACGGAACAGGATTAATGATCAAGGGATGCCGCACTGCACGTAAAACAAGAGAATTTTCACGATTAATTTTAGGCCTAATACAATTATATTTTTGTGCAAACTTTCCCCTAGCAAAAATCATATCTAGTAAAGTGATTAGTTCAATGTTACGCTTAATATCATCCTTCACGTCGTATATTTTTGCAGTTAAAGCACCTAAGATTGCTAGTTCTAGATTACGTATTTGTGCCTTTAAATTGGTTATTTGCTGATTTAGACGAACAACCTTAGCAGGTTGAAAGTAGACGGTTTGTCCACCATTAGAAACAGCCACAATAGTCCCTGACAATTGATTTTTGTAGTTTGCTTTAATTGGAATGGTAGCGTAGCCCTCTTTTTCAACGATCATTGCGTCTCTAATCATTTTTTGATTAGGTTTACTAGTCAAAAAATGATTTAATGCAGTTTTGAGTTCAGTAACAGATTTCTTTAAGTCGCGGCGCATTTTTGCTAGTTCACGATCTGCCTCATCGCGTACTTGACCATGTTCAATAGTAGTATAAATAGCATCTTCAATGTCTGGCAATAGCGTCATGTCTTGGACATATGCATTGAGTAATGGTGCTAGCTGCTCATGTCTGGCTAAAAAGCGTTGTAGTAGGCGATTTACTCGTAAAAATTCTGCTACTTTTTCTAGATCATTAGGAGTTAAGATTAGTCCTTTTTCAGCTTTAGTAATTAAATGCTCAATATCCTCAGAACTGGCAAAAGGAATGTGCTGCCGTAATTTCAAAATCTTCACGGCTTCTTCTGTTTCATTAAGCAGTTGTTCTACTTTATGTAAATTGCTACTTGGTTGGACGGAACTTAATTGTTCTTTGGCAGCAATAGTAATTGCCTGTTGAGCTAAGATATCTTTAACTTGAGTAAAGTTTAAGTTTTGATTATTGTTGATATTTTTCAATTTGATGTAATTTCCTTATGTTTAATTTAACGCTGATTGTAACTAATGGCTTAATAAGTATGCTTGCAGACATATGCATTTCCTCGAATTTCTATAATTTGATTTAAAAATGATTGTAACATAAAAAGAACATTAAAATAAATACTATAGTAAAACAGTTATTAAATTAATTCCTATATTTTATGATAACTATATTACTATTTCCTACTATAGCAATTTTACTATAACATTCAGCACTAGTATCTCAACTGTAATTTTTAATTACAAATCTATTATCGTAAAAAAGGTAAACAAAAAAGACCATAATTTGTACTATGGTCTATGGCTATTTGTTCTTATTTTAATTCGAGCTTATCAATATCAACCATCCATGCAATTGCAATTGATTTCTCTCCTAAGTGTGTAGCGATTACTGGACTAAATTCAGCTACATCAACTGGCTTATCTGGAAAGTTTTCATTAACAAATTGCTTAATTTGCTCCGCTTGCTTTAAATCATTTGAGTGAAATACAAACAAGCGTAGCTTATCTTTATAAGGCAAATTTGCTGTCTTCTCTAAAGTTAATTTTTCTACCTTAGAAACAGCACGCTTTAATGATCTGATCTTATCAAAAGCAACGATTTTTCCTTCATCATTAAAAGTTAACAAAGGCTTGATTTGAAGCATTGTCCCAATAAAAGCACCGGCATTGCTTAAACGACCACCACGACTTAAGTTTTTAAGATCATCTACTACAAAGAATTCATCAATTGTCTTACGTATCTCATCTAACTTCTTTAAGATAGCCTCTGGTTCCATACCATTTTTTATCATTCTTGCGGCAGCTAACACCAAGTAGCCTTGCAATCTAACTGTCATCTTAGAATCGTATGGATATAAATTATATTCAGGATTGTTATGTGCCATATTTACCATATTTTGATAAAAGCCTGAGATACCACTGGACAAAGTGATAGCGATAATAGCTTCATAGCCTTCTCCGTGTAATTTATTACATAATTCTATCATTTGCCCCATGCTGGGCTGTGAAGTTTTAGGAAAAGCAGCACCTTGTCTCTCCATCTCAAAAAGCTGGGTGGAAGTGATATTAACGCCTTCTAAATATTCCTTATCACCTACGATGACAGGAATAGGAACTACATTAATATCATTATTTTTAACTTCTTGATCAGTTAAGACACTAGTACTGTCAGTAACTAATGCAATTTTCAATTTATTAACCCTTCCCATATCTAATTTAGCATAGAAAAATTATAGCATAAAAGGCACCTATCACGCACCCTATTCCATTTTTTCTAGGGTCATAGAAGTATCAGCGACTTGATTTAATTGCTTAATAAATAAATTAGCAGCATCTCTGTCAAAATAGACAAATAATAAATTCTCAATCTTAGTCAGAGTTTTTTTTAGTTCTTTAGCTTTAGTCACGCCAGCTTCACTTAGATTCACAATCTTGCTTGAATCTTTTTCCGATCTAGTGATATTAATAAAGCTCATAGTCTTCTTTTGCTGCAATTGACGACTTAAGGTTGATAATGAAATATTAAGCGCTTCTGCCAGCTTCCCCATCGCTAATGCTTGATTTTTGTTTTCATCAAAAAATAGCAAAATTCGAGTTTGTGAAATATTTAAGCCACATTTGTGATTTATTTCTTTTTTCACTTGATCTGCGATCGTACTAAAAAATAATACATCCATTCGTATAGTCCTTTTTCTCCAATGTAGATTACTATATACTTGTATTTTATCATTTAATATGGCATTTGATAATACCAAAAGGCTAATTTATCAGTAATATTGTATAATACAATGCACTTTTTATGTTGTAATATACAACTAAATGATATAGCAGACCTCGCGTGAAACATTTACTACTGTATTGCAGGTTTCAATTATGATTAGCTATAACTTATAAATATAATCATTTTAGAATCTGACTAAAAATTGATATAATATTACACGAACTTTGAGGTGATATTTATGGCATTTGATGGATTATTTATCCATAGTTTATTAAAAGACTTAGTCCCTACTCTGGTAGGTGGTCGCTTATCAAAAATTTATCAACCATTTGATCAAGACCTAGTCTTAATTTTTAGAAAAGATAGAAAGAATTATCAATGTTTAATTTCGGCCAATGCACAATATCCAAGAATGTATTTGACTAAACAAAACATTGCAAATCCTGATAAAGCACCTATTTTTGTCATGGTTTTAAGAAAATACTTAGAAGGTTCAGTTTTGCAATCGATTGAGCAAGTTGGCTTAGGTCGAATTGTCAACTTTCATTTTAGTAATCGAAATGAACTTGGTGATCAAGTCAAGCTCATGCTTTCTGTAGAATTAATGGGACGTCATAGTAATGTCATCCTTTATAATCAAGAAGACAATCACATTATTGATTTACTTAAGCGAATTAATCCTGATGAAAATAGAGCGCGTGTTTTACTGCCAAAAGCAAAATATGAGTTGCCCCCACTAAAACCAGGATTAAATGGGTTGACTCTATCAGAAAGTGAATTTAAACAATTAAGTAGTGAAAACCAGCCTAATGAAATTGCTCAAAAAATGGATGGCTTAGATAAAGATGATCGAACTGAATTATTAGGCTATCTTGAAGACGATTACACTTATTCATCTTTTAAGACCTTTTTTAATCAGTTTGACAATCCGCGTGCTTTTATTTTAAAAACACCTAGAAATAAGCGTAAGATTTTTTGTTATTTGCCCTATCATTTAGATTTAGAGAAAGAAAGCTCTAATCCAGATCTGAATGCTGGCTTAGATGAATTTTATGAATATCAGGCAACACGTGATTGGGTTAAGCAGCGTGCAGGACAAGTTGAACGTGTAGTTAAGAATGAGCAAAATAAACTAACTAAGAAAGTTAAAAAACTTGAGAAGCAATTAGATCTTGCTGAAAATTCAGAGGGCTATAGAATTAAAGGCGAAATTTTAAATGCAAATTTGGCTCAAGTAAAACCTGGAATGACTAAAGTTTCATTACCTAACTATTACGAAAATAATGCTCCATTAGAGATTAAATTAGATCCTGCTCTCTCCCCTGCTCGTAATGCGCAAAAGTATTTTACTCGTTACAAAAAGTTACGTGATTCTATTAAGCACATTAATGAACAGCTACGTATTGCTAAGGATGATATTCGTTACTTTGATTCAATTCAAACAGCTATTGACAATGCGGATCCACAGGATATTGATCAAATTACAGATGAATTGATTAATCAAGGATATTTACGTAAACAAAAGAAAAATAAGCGTAGGAAGAAAATCATTGAACGCAATTTAAATGAATTTAAACTTTCATCTGGTAAACACGTATTGGTTGGTAAAAACAACTATCAAAACGATTGGCTTACTCTTAAAAAAGCTAATAAATCTGATTACTGGTTTCATGTTAAGAATATGCCAGGCTCACATGTGATCTTACGCGATGATCAGCCTACTGATCAAGATATTAAAGAAGCGGCTGAGATTGCAGCTTACTTTTCTAAGGCTAAAAATTCCGCTCACGTACAAGTTGATTATGTGCAAGACAAGCGTGTGAAAAAGCCTAATGGTGCTAAACCAGGATTTGTAATCTACACTGGACAAAATTCAATTGAAGTAACTCCTGAAGAAAAGGAAATTATGAATAAAAAAATTGAAAAATAAAAATCATCGAACTAGTTAGTTCAATGATTCTCATAAATGCAAAGTCATATCGACTTTGCATTTTGTTTTGCTTATTAAATAGGTTGAGTAGTTAAAGCCAATGATTCTAGAACGTCTAAAATCAATTCCGCTGTTTCGATACTTGAGAAAACAGGAATATGTGTATTCAGCGCTTCATCTCTGATGCGCGATGCATCTTCGCTAGCTGCATCAGACAAATTAGTAATATTAACAACCATGACGATCTTATGTTGACGAATTTTATCTAGTAGATTTCTAGGGTCTTTATGAACCTTCTCCACTACTCCAGTAGTAATCCCAGCTTCCGCAAACATATTAGCTGTTCCTTCGGTCGCAATTAATTTGAAACCCAAGCGATCAAATCGGCGAGCTAGTTGGGTCACGCGATTCTTGTCTTCATCTCTGACTGAAATAAAGATTGTTCCATAACTTGGAATATGTAAATCACTTGCTTCATATCCTTTGTATAAAGCCTTAGCTAGTTGAGTATCTCGACCCATTACAGAACCTGAGGATTTCATATTTGAATCGAAAGTATTACCACTTGAATAATTAAGAAATGAAAATACTGGCATCTTAATATGAATAAAATCGCTGTTTTGCCATAGACCATTAGGATATCCTAGCTCTGCTAAATTTTTGCCAATTAAAGCTTCTGTAGCACAAGTAGTGATATCCTTATCTAGTGATTTTGATAAAAATGCTACATTATGACCTGCATATGGTTTAATTTGCAATAGATATAGGTCATTATCAACGAATAAATAGTGCAGATTAAAAATACCTTTTGTTTTCAGCTGCTTAATTAATTTAATTGACTCTTGCTCAATCTTTTTTTGCTGCTCTTCGGTTAAATTTTGCGGCTGAATCACTGCAATTGAATCAGAGGCATGCGAACCTGTTTGCTCTAGATGTTCAATTATACCGGGCAAAGTTACATTGGTACCATCAGAGATAGCCGTTACCTCATATTTGTGTCCCTCAATAAAGCGAGAAATAGTTATTTGATCAAGTTGATTTTCTGCTAAATATTTCTCTATTGCAGGAACATCATAAACAACTGCAGATTTTTGCTTGTTTTCTTTATTCATACCACCAATTAAAAGTGGAAAACCATATTTAGAAGCAAAAGCGAAAACCTGGTCTGTATCAGTTGTTTTATTTAATGCCGGGACCCGCTTTAAGGTAGTAAATTGTTGATCAAGCAAAGTAGTAATCTTATCCCGCGGATCGTCGTTTGCCTTTTGCCCAATAACGTGCAAACCACATTTTTCCAACTCTTTACTCAATGCACTGATTCTTTTGCCAGAAAATTGAACTAATACATCAGAAATATTTTCTCTTTTAGCAACAGTTAGAATATTTTCAACTGTAATGGAATCAAAATAAACTCGGTCAATATTCTTATACCTTGATGAAATCGATTCGTCATTATTTGATAGAAGCACAGTAACATAGCCATACTTATGTAAAGTATCAGCTGCGTGAGCAATCATATAGTCAAACTCGCTAGTAACCGAAACTTGAAGCGGCAACATGCCCAAAATCAAGATCTTTTTTTCAGCATTTAAAGCTTGTGCTTCATTTTGAACATCATATGCACTGTAGTAAGCACAAACATTAGGTTTATATACACCTGCTGAGCCGTCGATCTTCAAATATGATGGCTGCAAGTCAATTTTATTAATCAAAGAGCGAACTTCAGTAACTGATTTTTGTAAAATCTTAGCTAATAATGGGTTAAAGAATCCATAGTCTTTAGCTTCTTGCAGCAAATCACGCGAAGGCTGCTCCTTCTCTTGTAATAACTTTTTGCCAAGTCTTACAATGTGAAGCAATTTCTGATAATAAACCGGATGCAAATGTGTTACTTTTTGTAATTCAGAATATGGAATATCTTGATCAATTGCGGCTAATAATTTAACTAAATGCAATTCATCAGGATGTGCCAAATCATTCAAAATATCTGCAGTGGATTTTTCTTTTTCTTTTATAAAAGCATGCCAACCCAATTCTAAATTAATAGTTGCATCTAAGCCTTTCAGAAAAGCAGTTTCAAAATTACGCCCTACACCCATTGCTTCTCCACTTGCTTGCATGCGACTTCCTAGCAAATAGTGGTTATAACCGGATTCAGCAAATGACCAATATGGCATTTTAATTGCTACTGCATCTAAGGTGGGTTCAATTGAGGCATTAAGTCCAGATAGAGGATCGGTAATCTCATTCAGTCGATAACCGATAGCAACTTTGCTAACGACATATCCCACATCATACATTCCAATTCTTTGAGCCCAAACAGAACTTCGCGTCAAACGCGGACGAATCGTCAAAAGCTTAGATTGAATTTGAGTTCCATGGTGTTTAATCGCAAAATGAAAACTAGCAAATCCAATGAGATCAAGATTAGACATGATTTTTCTAACGGTTATTCTTAACTCTTGAATATGATCATTGTTTAGGGTTAATGATGGCATCACAACTGCAGAGTCACCTGAATTAATACCTACAGCTTCAATAGATCCCGCAAAATTGATAAAAGCTAAATTGCCATCCTTATCACGGATTACGTCAACAATTACTTCTTCCCAACTAGATAAGTCTTCAGTTAAGCGATAATTCTTCCATGTAAAATTATCATTTTGCTTTTCTTCTTTAAAGTAACTGATTAAATCGGTAGGATTTGCAAATTGCAAATGTTCGTTGTGTACAAAACGGTTGTACTTAGTAACTAATACGGGAAAAGTGACTTTGTCGTTAATGCTTTCTAGCGCATTATCTAAATTATCCTGAATACTCTGATTAAGTTCCCAAGATTGCCCGGTATCAATATGTAGCTTAGTAAGCAACTCTGTCTTTTTCTGTTGATTCCCCATTTGTAGAGCACGCGAATTCAATGTTAGTAACTGAATTCCCATTTGTTCTAAAATGCCATCTTGTAATAACTTATGTGCAACCTTTAAACCATTAGTTGAACCATAAGCTGTCATAATTGCATCTGGCTCTTCCATCCGTAGAATTCTTTTCAGGAAGTCGAGAGTCATCGGTTCAAGATAGACTGTTACACCAGGTTTTTTATCAGTTGAAATTGTAGCTGGATTAGGATTAACTAGCACAACTTGAATGCCTTCTTCTGTCAAAGCATCAATTGCTTCTGTTGCCATAAGATCCATTTCTGCTACACTACCGATTAAAGTAGGGCCTGATCCGATAATTAAAACTTTATCTAAATCGTTTTCTAATGGCATATAACTACCCCATCATCTGTAAAAAATAATCAAAAATTTCATCTGCATCATTAGTGCCTGGTGCTCCTTCAGGATTAAAAGCAGTGGCGATCAATTTGTCTTTACTGTTCCAGAAGCCCGCCATCAGTTCACTGTGTAGATCAAAGTATTCACGATTCATATTCATCTTCACACTATCAGGCAACACTAGTTGGTCAATATTCATCGCTGTTTGCCAGATAGCATTACTATTTTGTTCAATCACTGGATAATTAATACCATCAAATTCTTGTGGTAATTGAACCAGTTCAAAGCCGAGATAATCGCTCAAAGTTAAAAAACCTAATCCGATTCCTAAAATTGGATACTTACCATAAAAATGATCTAAAACTGGCGTTAGCTGATTAATTACTTCTTCTGGTTTTCCTGGCCCATTTGAAATAATTATTCCTTCAGGACGTAAGTTTTCAATATCAATCGGACTGGCACTGTATGATAAAACTGTCGTATTTACTTTTCGTAAAGATAAAGCACGCAGCATTGAGTGCTTTAGCCCAAGATCTAGCACAGCTACAGTTCGTCCAACATTAGGGGATGCATATGCATTCTTAGTTGAAACAGTCGCAGATTTATTTTTAGGTAAAACTAGTGCTTTAATCTGATCAAAGGCATGCTCGTCATTAGTATCCATGATCGAAGCCTTAATTGTACCTTCTTCCATTAAGCGATGAACTAAAGCACGAGTGTCAACTTTGAAAATTGCAGGGATATTCTTTTCTTTCAAAAAAGAACTTAAATCTTCAAAATTTTCACTATCTGAAATATTTAATGCAATATCGTTAGCAATAATCCCTTTAACTACGGGATCAATACTTTCATAATCAATGGCATTAATACCGTTATTACCAATCATTGGTGAAGTAAAGACTAAAATTTTACCAGCATTAGTAGGATCTGTTAATGCTTCTTGGTAGCCAAAATTAGCCGTTTGAATTGCTAATTCACCGGTTGAAATAATACTGGCACCAATTCCTTCACCTGGAAATGAACTGCCATCTTCTAAAATCAAATAACGTTTCATATTATCACTTACTTGTTTGTTCTAGTTGAGCCAACGTTTCTTGAAAAATTTGTGGTGGTTCTACACTAAACTCTAGCCATTCGCCAGTACTTGGATGTTTAAATCCTAATACTTTAGCATGCAAAAATTGACCATGACCTTTCAAGGTTTTACGTGGACCGTATAATGGGTCTCCTGCAACCGGATGTCCAATATAGTCAAGATGAACTCTAATTTGATGGGTTCTTCCAGTTTCAAGCTGACACTCAATTAAGCTATAATCCTTGAACTGCTCAAGCACCTTGAAGTGAGTAATAGCTTTTTTGCCTGTTTCAACTACCGCCATTTTCTTGCGGTCATATGGATTGCGACCAATTGGTGCATCAATTACCCCATTTTCTTCCGCAAAATTACCATGAACAATTGCCCAATAAAGACGTTTGTTAGTCTTATGAGCCAATTGATCTTCTAATGATTCACGAGCCTTGGCGGTCTTAGCGATCATTAATAAACCAGATGTATCTTTATCAATCCGGTGGACAATTCCAGGACGAAATCCTTCTGGTGATTGTGCTAAGGCCTTGGTGTGATATAACAACGCATTTACTAAAGTATGATCTGGATGACCTGGTGCGGGATGCACTACCATACCTTGAGGCTTGTTAACTACAATGACATCATCGTCTTCATACACGATATCAAGTGGAATATTTTCGGGTATAACATCTAACGGTTTAACCGCTGGAATATTAACTTCGATTTTATCTCCCGCCTGAATCTTATAAGATACTTTTTCGACTTTGCCATTAACTAGGATATTTTGGTCTTTAACCAGTTCTTTAACTCTAGTTCGAGATAGATCAGGAATTTGTTCTGAAACAAACTTATCTAAACGTCCCTTTTCGTTTTTTACTTCAAGTGAATATTCTTTAGTCATGTTGTTCTTCCTTACCTTCAATAAAAATTAAGTAAATGAACACAAGGATTACTCCAACAGTAATTGCGGAATCCGCAATATTAAAAATGTTGAAGTGAACAAAATCAAGCTGAAGCATATCAACTACATATTTTAAATGCAAACGATCAATAAAATTACCAACAATTCCACCTAAGATGAGGGCTAAACCCACATCAAACAAGGTATTCTTGTACTTTTTGTTAAAAAGAAAATACAAGCAAACACCGATGGCAATAATACTGATAATGTAGAAGAGCCACATTTGTCCAGTCAAAATGTTCCAGGCCGCACCATTATTTTGCAAATAATTAAAGGAAAGAAGCCCAGGAATAATCTGGTGTACTTCTCCCACAGCATAATGGGCAACAATATAATTCTTAAGTCCTTGATCGGCAAGAACCACAACTAATGAAATAATTAAATATAAAAACTGCATATCTTTTTAGAATAATCCGCTAATTTTACCATTGTTATCAACATCGATATCTAGGGCCGCAGGATGCTTAGGCAAACCTGGCATATCTAGCACATGACCTGTGGTAACCACAATAAAATGCGCACCATTTTTTAAACTAATCCCTTTCACATGAAGCTTAAAGTCAGTTGGAGCACCCAATTCGTTCTTGTTGTCGCTAAATGAATATTGGGTCTTGGCAATAATTACTGGTAATTGGGCCTTACCTAACTTTCTTAATTCCGCAATTTGCTTTTCAGCCTTGTCACTATATTCAACTCCAGCTGCATGATAAATCTTGGTAGCGACTTTCTCAATCTTGTCTTTAACATCGTCATCATCTGCATAAGTTGGAGTTAAATCTGCCTTGCCAGAGTTAGCCAAATCAACAACAGCTTGAGCAGCTTCTACACCACCCTTAGAACCTTCGCCATGATAAGTAACTACTTCAGCATTAATACCTTGTTCTTCAATTAATTGTTTAAGCAAAGCAAGTTCTTGGTCAGTATCTGAAGCAAAACGATTGATTAACACGATGACCGGCACATTGTATGAACGCATGTTGTTCATATGACGCTCGAGGTTTTTAAAACCTTCTTTTAAAGCATCTAGGTTTTCTTCATCTAAGTGATCAGTTGAGCCTAAAGCTTGATACTTCAATGCACGAACAGTTGCTACAACTACTGCAGCATCGGGCGTCTTGTCCAGATGTCTTGAGACAAAGTCCATGAACTTTTGCCCACCAAGATCACTACCAAAGCCGGCCTCAGTTAATACATAGTCGCTTAAATGCAAAGCCAAGTTTGTCGCAATGACGGAATTGGCTCCATGCGCGATATTAGCAAAAGGCCCCCCGTGCACTAATGCTGGTGTGTGTTCCAAGGTCTGTACTAAGTTAGGCTTCAGCGCATTAGACAATAGTGCAGCAATTGCACCTTGGAATCCTAACTGTTTAACATAAACCGGTTCATCATCCTTAGTGTAACCAACTAGCATGTCACCGATTCTACTCTTTAAATCGTTAATATCAGTTGCCAAGCAGAGAATCGCCATCAATTCGTTGGCTACAGTAATGGCAAAACTAGCTTGATGTTCAACACCATTAAACTTGGAGCCTTGACCAACCGTGATTTTTCTTAAAGCACGGTCATTAACATCAAGCCCACGCTTAAGTAAAATTCGGTCAGGATCAAGATTTAGGCTATTGTCTTGGTAGATGTAGTTATCAACTAAAGCTGCAAGTGTGTCAATTGCAGCAGTTAAAGCATGCATATCTCCTGTGAAGTGTAGGTTGATATCTTCCATAGGGATGATTTGTGCTTTCCCACCACCTGTAGCACCGCCTTTTAATCCAAAAACAGGTCCCATCGAAGGTTCACGCAAGGCGATCATCGTATTCTGGTGCAACTGATTGTGAATTGCATCCCCCAAGCCAATTGTAATCGTTGACTTACCTTCTCCAGCGGGAGTAGGAGAAATTGAGGTTACTAATACTAATTTACCTAACTTTTTACTAGCACGAGTCCTGTTAATGGCTTGCCAAGTAATCTTAGCCTTATCATGACCATAAGTTTCTAAGTCTTCCTCTTTCAAGCCTACCTTAGCGGCTATTTCATTAATAGGTAATTCTTTGGTTTCTTGTGCGATTTCAATATCTGATTTCATTATTGCTTATTCTTCTTTCTAGACATCATTAAAACAGAATAGCTTTGGTAATCACTTTTTAGTTGATAAACTTGAAAATTACGCCAACTTGAAAGCAAAGTCATTTGATTGATTTTTACTTTTGAACGATATGGCAACTTGAGTAATATTTTGTCTCCACCCTTTTGCAAGTAAGAAAAGGACCAAGTATAAACTGCTAAAAGTAAGAAAATGATACCAACTACTATTCCAGGTATACTAATTGCTTTGTTCCCTTCATAGCCCAAAATAAAGGCGATAAATAGAACGATTAAGAGCCAAGAATAATAGATAATTCCTGCAACTCCTAGAAACATGAAATGCCGTTTAGATTTTAGAATTTAGATCACACCCTATTTATTTAATCATGTCTATTGTATCAAAGATTTAATCAAAATAAGAGGGTTGAACTTACAGCAATTAAATATAAGTCCAATCCTCTATCACATTTATTTACTTTACTACTGCTATTTCGTCTCTAACCTTTATATTGCTTGAATCGATGCCAGGTTTTTGACCGTGAAGATTAAAGTCTAAATCAACTGTCGGTTGAAACAGTAAGACATGTGTTGAACCACCAAAGTGGAACATGCCCAATTGCTCACCTTTTTTGACATGCTGTCCAATACGAACAGTAATTTCGTTGTTTGATACATCTCCCATACCTACGGCTACAAAGCACATCAGGCCTATCTTAGGGTTATCAGCTTGAATAAAGATTACAGCACGTGTTGCAGTTGAAGTTAAAAAGGCTTGTGAGTCATTAGCAGCTACTGGATCAGCACCATTTGGATTTTCGAAACCTTGACTTAACGCTTCACCATAGTAGCTACCATTGATGTGATATGCTTTAACAATCTTACCACTAACTGGACTGTTCCAACGGTGATAGCTTAAGGCGCTTAAAAATGCCTGATAAATAGTGCCACCCTCGAATTTAGAAGTCCAAGGATCATTATGAAGTAGATCAAGCAAGGAATATGGTTGCCCCTTGATCCAAAACTTATTTTTCAAAGGAACATTTCTAGCAATTCTAAATGGAGCAGATTCACACGCGTTGGCAATTACATTTGGATCATCAGCATTCACTACTGGTCTAACGTCGTTTTTAAAAGTTCTAGTGAAAAAGTCATCCCATGATCTAAAACCTAGTTTTTGCTTTACATCATTTGATCGACAGTTAAATAAATCTAAGAAATCGTCACCTTTAGCTTCTTTAGCCATCTCATTTAGTGCAGTATTAGATAACCAACCCTTGTCTGAAGTATTCAACACATAAGTTGAATCTTCCGATTGTAAATATCTTCCCCAATAATTAAGGATATTTCTAAATCGTGCATTAACTTTGGGATCATTAAACAGAACGTAACCAGCTTTAGTCCCCATTGGATAGTCTAAAATAGCATTAATCGGGGTACCAACTAGTCCTGTTGTATTTCCTGGATAATCACCAGTTTTCGTATCATCAGTGTCTGAACCTAGTGAAATGTACGTGATCTTAATAGGTTCAAAGTGATCACCATGTTTAACAACTTCAACAGCTTTGGCATTTCGATTTGGAGTATAACCTTGAATTTCTGGGGCATTGTATTCACTAAAACTACCAATTGTCCAGTTACTATACTTAATCACCTTCCCTGTTTGCTAATGTGCGATAAAGAAGTAATAGAAGTGTAAAAAAATTTTGCCGTTCCTATCCGGCACTTAGGGCTGTGTCGGATAGGTCAGGCGTTAGGCTTCCGGCAAGTCTATCTTGCCGACAAAGCTGTAATAAATCTCAATGTCCTGCCTGCGGGTGCCGTTCTCGTCATAGCTGCACTCATGCACGACGATTTTCTCAATCATTTCCCGCAAGAGGGTGGGGGTAAGTTCCTCAAAGGCAAGGTGCTTTCGGACGATACCCATAAACTTTTCCGCGTTGACGGTGGCGGCCTGCGACTTGTCCAGTTCGGCCTGCAAAGCGGCGGCGCGGTCTTTCAGTTCCCGCTGCTCCTGCTCATAGTCTGCCGACATTTCCATGAAACGCTCGTCGCTGATTTTGCCGTTCACATTGTCCTCATACAGCCGCTTGATAATGCGGCTCACTTCGGCAATGCGCTCCTGCGCCTGTTCAAGCTGCTTGGTGGCTGCGGCGGTCTTTCTCTTGCCGCCGATCTCGTTCTGCTGGATAAGCAGCTTCACAAAGCGGCTCTCATGCTTGGCGGCGTATTCCGTCACTTGCCGGAGATTGGAGAGGACACCGGCGGTCAACAGGTCGGTGCGGATAAAGTGCGCCGTACAGTCGCGGGTGCGCTTCTTGTAGCTGCCGCAGATGTAACAGTCCTGCTTGCGGGTTTTGTTCTGATACCGCTGCTGGTACATCACATGGCCGCAGTCGGCGCAGAACAGCATACCGGAGAACAGCCCCACTTCATCATAGCGGTTCGGGCGTTTGCGCTGCTTGCGTAACTCCTGCACGCGCTCCCATGTTTCCCGGTCTATGATAGGCTCATGGTGGTTCTCAAAAATGGCCTGCTTCTCCACGGGGTTCTCTACACTGTGCTTGACCTTGTAAGAGGGCTTCTCCGTCTTGAAGTTTACCAGACAGCCGGTGTACTCCCGGTTTTCGAGGATATGAACGACGGTGTTCGTCGCCCATTTGCACTCATAGCCGGGGTGGTAGCGGCGGGTGCTGCCCGTCCTGCGGTATTCCA
>OKSF01000015.1_pt1 | contig 164342 bp, 153 predicted proteins | sample 1606061 | NCBI WGS metagenome assembly OKSF01 (sample SAMEA3541567, study PRJEB24748) | human gut metagenome | biome: human gut; feature: human-associated habitat; material: faeces | place: China | collected 2012
GGATAACGCTTGCCACCTACGTATTACCGCGGCTGCTGGCACGTAGTTAGCCGTGACTTTCTGGTTGGATACCGTCACTGCGTGAACAGTTACTCTCACGCACGTTCTTCTCCAACAACAGAGCTTTACGAGCCGAAACCCTTCTTCACTCACGCGGTGTTGCTCCATCAGGCTTGCGCCCATTGTGGAAGATTCCCTACTGCTGCCTCCCGTAGGAGTATGGACCGTGTCTCAGTTCCATTGTGGCCGATCAGTCTCTCAACTCGGCTATGCATCATTGCCTTGGTAAGCCGTTACCTTACCAACTAGCTAATGCACCGCGGGCCCATCCTGAAGTGATAGCCGAAACCATCTTTGAAACGAAAACCATGTGGTTTTCGTTGTTATGCGGTATTAGCACCTGTTTCCAGATGTTATCCCCCGCTTCAGGGCAGGTTGCCCACGTGTTACTCACCCGTCCGCCGCTCACTGGTAATCCAACGTCAATTCAGTGCAAGCACGTCATATCAGTTGGGCCAGTGCGCTCGACTTGCATGTATTAGGCACACCGCCGGCGTTCATCCTGAGCCAGGATCAAACTCTCATATAAAATATAAGAACTTGAATAGCTCTAATTCAAATTAATTAAGCGAATTGACTTCGCAAATGTTTTGCTTCAAATCGTAATGATTGAAGACCCTACACATTTGATTCGTCGAAACTTTGTTCAGTTTTCAAAGGTCTACCTTAGTCAGTAATCAGTGCTGACTAACAATTTGATTATATCAGATGTCATTTAAACCGTCAACAATTAATTTAGATAATTTTCAAATCAATTCATCAATCAGTCTCAACAGACAACTTTTATAATATATCATCTTGTTAAGAGCGAGTCAACATGTTTATTGAAATAAAAGTAATTAATCAGATAAACAAATAACTTTTTGTATCTCTCAACAGGAACTATACTATACCTTCTTTTGATTTCTTCGTCAACATCAAATATGAAGAGTCATTCATTTGTATTCGACTAATTCGAACATTAAATTCAAATTGGCAAATATAGTTAATAAGTTTTAAAACAAAGCAAAAGAGTGCCCGCCATTTTTTGGCAAAAGCACTCATAAGCTGAACAATTTATTTTTTAAATTATTTTACCCGAACCAAGAAGTAACGTTTCTTTCCACGACGAACGATCACGAACTTGCCATCAAAGTGACTGCTTGGATCGATTTCTGCATCAACATCAGTTACCTTTTCACCATTAATATGAATAGCACCATTTTCAACATCTTGTCGTGCCTGACGACGTGATGGTTCAATCTTGGTATCATCAACCAACCATAAAATAATGTTTTTCTTTTCATTAGCTACTTCTACTGAAGGAACATCCTTGAAGGCTTGTTCAATTTCCTCAGTAGTTAAATCAGCGACATCCCCCGAGAACAGCGCCTTAGTAATTCGTTGGGCTTCGGCTAATCCTTCTTCACCATGGACAAACTTGGTAACTTCTTCAGCTAAGCGACGTTGGGCTTCCCGCTTCCATGGTTCCTTTTGAACTTTTTCAGCCAGCTCATCAATTTCATCCTTAGATAAGAAGGTAAAGTACTTGAGGTATTTAACAACGTCACGATCATCTTGGTTAATCCAGAATTGGTAGAATTCGTATGGCGAGGTCTTCTTTGGATCAAGCCAAATAGCACCGCCAGCGGTCTTCCCAAATTTTGTCCCGTCAGCTTTTAGCATCAATGGAATAGTCAACCCGTATACCTTTGCGTCGGGGCCTTCTACCTTATGAATCAGGTCAATTCCGGCAGTAATGTTTCCCCATTGATCTGACCCACCAATTTCAAGCTGCACACTATTATTTTGGTAAAGGTGCAAGAAGTCTACCGCTTGAAGAATTTGGTAGGTAAACTCGGTAAAGGAAATCCCTGAATCAAGTCGACTAGCAACAACTTCCTTATTTAACATTGTATTAACGTTAAAGAGCTTCCCAAAGTCACGTAAGAAGTCAATCATGGTGAAGTTCTTTAACCAAGTGTAGTTGTCAACAATCGTAAAGTTCTCGGTGCCGAAAAGCTTCTTCATTTGTTCGGTAAGAGCCTTCTTGTTGTGCTCTAACTGTGATTCAGTTTGAAGGGTCCGTTCTGTCTTCCGCCCAGATGGATCACCAATTGCACCAGTTCCACCACCAATGATAATAACTGGGTGATGCCCCGCTAACTGGAATCGTTTAAGAATCATGAAGGGAATTAAGTGACCGATATGAAGACTATCACCTGTTGGATCAGTTCCACAGTATAGGCCAATGTTCTTATTTTCGGTTAATTCCTTTAGCGCTTCTTTATCAGTGGTTTGGTTAATGGCACCGCGCCATTCAAGTTCATCAATAATGTTCATCGTATTGCCTCCTATAACATCTTTCAGATCAAAAAAATCCCCAACTTCATATTGAAGTCAGGGACGATTTACCGCGTTACCACCTTGAATTGCAACTACCAATCCGGTAATTACCTCTCTAGTCGATAACGAGACGATCCGTTCTTAGTTGAAAAGCTCCGTAAGTGTAATTCGTCAGCCAACCTCGTTAGACTTTCAGCAACCGTCTAATCTCTAATCTACCGGTTGGTAAACTACTAAATTACATCAACGCCTTTATTGTTGCCGTCATTGTACCTAGAGAATTAGTACTTTGTCAAGATCAAAAGGAAGCCACCAGAACTATTTCTTTCGTGACTTCCCTTTAGCTAAGAATTATTTATTTTCTTGCTTCTTTTTATCCTGCTTTTGTTTAGCTTTCTTTGTTTTTTTCTTTGGTGTATAAACTTCATGAACGTAAGCCTCACCAGTTAATTCAGCAACTGGCTTAAACGTGTCCGCAAAGTCTTCATCCAAGTTAGCGGTCTTCTTCGCTTCTTCGTAGTAAAGAGCACCACTGGCAAATATCACTGGCAAATATGCTGCAAAGCCAAGAATCATTAGCAGCAACCCAATGTATACCAATACGTAAGTTGCGGTGTAAATACCCCAGTATGCTAAGGCACCGAAAATAGCTTCCCAAACAACCATTGGAACAAAGATTACAACAAGCATAATCAATAGGTAGTTCCACTTGCGGCCACCCATAAACCGTCGACTAGCAGTTAGGGCGTGACGCATTGATTGACCAAGGAATTGTGGCTGACGGTCACGGTAAAGGAAGTTAGCTTGGGAATATTCAATCCCCTTCCATGCCATTACAATATCGTTTAATACCCGGCAAACAATTACTAATGCTTGGTTTTTAGCAACTAACCCACCAATAATATCTAACGGCAAGCTCCACAGGAATACGAATAATCCAGTGTAAAGAATGATCCGCCATAATTGATTCTTCCGCAAATGCTTATAGTGCATCCATACTGATCCAGCACTAACAACTTGTTCAGGGTGGCGAACCTTATCTTGATAAGTAAATTGTGCAGCTGTGGTAAAGAATGAATAGAAGAATGACAATGCTACTAAAACAATAATTGCAAGAAGCAACTCAAGCAAAGCCAATCCAATTGCTGCAGGTGATGCCATCCCGTACATAATCATCATCATGGCCATCCCCATTGAACTCAATATTCCTTGGGCAAAATAACCAATAATAAACGATAATGCGAGGAAAATAATCATCACTCCGCCAAGCGGCCACATTGAAGCTTGGTAATGCGGCTTAACTAGTTCCTTCAAGTCATGAACGAACTGTTTTAAGGATAAATGATAACGTTTCTTCATTTAATACTCTCTCCAATTATTTCAGAATATATTTTTCATCATAACACAAAACAAATAAAGCTCAATTTTCAAGGTGCTTTTTTCATAAAAAATTCAAAAAGTGCTAGCCACCACAGTCAGCAAGCCGATTAATGATGGTCAGCACTTTAATTATTCTCTATTAAACTATTTGTCAAAATTAACTAAATTACTAGAGAAATTATACTCGCAAATTAATCTTGCTCAGTCGCTTCAGAATAAGGAAAACGATAATTCCCTCCAAAGGCCAAGTAATGACTTCTTTAGGCAACCGGATAAGCAGAAGTGCCCAGAAGGTTTTCCCCGTACTTCCGGTATTTAAGCTCATAATATAAATCCAAAGCGTTGTAAAGATGACATTGGTTACTAGGATTTGGAAGAACTCGTAAATTAGCGCCCGTTGCCAAGTGATTTTTTGGTTGTACAGGAACATTCCCGCTAACACACCAGAAATAAAGGCTGAAAAGGTAAAGCCTGGGAAAAAGGCAGTCCCAGAGTTAAGAATAGTGTTACTGATAATATCGTTAACCACCATTGCCCAACCACCAATCCACGGTCCTAAATAGTAACCTATCAAGGCAGTTGCAATAAAGCCAAAGCCAAATTTAAGAATGGTTGGATCACCAATTGAGATTTTTTCTAAAACAACCTCAAGGGCAATCAGCATTCCAGCAAGAGTTAGCCGCTTAGTAGTAAACCGCGGCCCAGCAAAAGATAAAATTGATGACATCTCAATCCACTCCCTACTTAAAAATTTATTCTGTTAGGGAACACATTGACCGGTGTCTCTGTGGTGAATGCGAAATTATCAAGCAGCTAATGCTTCCTTCCAGCGTTCACATTCCGTTCCGCTGGACAATAACTCGGTAATTCCTACCCCAACACCCAATAATATATCTCAACCACGGATAATATTCAATGATTTTGGTAAAATTATATGAAAAATTGCTTAAATTAAATACTGATATAAATATATAGTTCGTGTTTTATTTAACAAAGAATTACCATATTGGTTCAGAGTAACCATTTAATTATCAAAAATAGGGTTCTGGTGCCCGGTAATGCCGAACTCCAGAACCCTATTAGGCTCTTATCTTCAATTAATTATTTTAGTACTTTTCCTTGCTTAAAACATTAAGCTTATCGTCAAAGTCGTAAACAACTGGTTGACCAGTAGCCATTTCAAGGTTCATGATGTCATCATCAGAAATGTTTTCGATGTACTTGCTCAAAGCACGGAGAGAATTACCGTGGGCTGCAATAATAACGTTCTTGCCATCAAGAAGCTTTGGAGCAATTTCATCTTGCCAAAAAGGAATAACCCGTTCCAAGGTAACCTTTAAGTTTTCACCACCAGGAACTGTCCGTGGGTCCAAGTTAGCGTAACGACGATCATGTAATGCTGAACCTTCGTCACTAGCCTTTAGCAATGGAGGTAAAACATCGTATGACCGACGCCAAATGTGAACTTGTTCGTCACCGTACTTTTCAGCAGTAGCCTTCTTGTTAAGGCCTTGTAAAGCACCATAGTGACGTTCATTCAAGCGCCAAGTCTTGGTTTCAGGAATCCAAAGTTGGTCACATTCTTCAAGAGCATAGTGCAATGTCTTGATAGCACGCTTCAATACTGAAGTGTATGCATAGTCAAATTGAATACCATGTTCCTTAAGGGCCTTACCAGCATCCTTAGCTTGTTCAACACCCTTTTCGCTCAAATCAACATCAATCCAACCAGTGAACTTGTTAGCAAGGTTCCATTCACTTTGGCCGTGACGAATTAAAACTAGTTTTGCCATGTTTTAATGACCTCTTTCTTCTTAAAATCGCTATACTACTATACAGCATTACCTAATCATTTTAATCCAAACATTGAAAAAATCCAATAGGAGAAGCATCGATCTTGTGAAATTAATCGCGATTATGGATCTACAACCCCGCCTTTGCGCCAATATCATGACGGTAAAAGCATTCCGGTTGATCTAACTTTTCTAAATATGCGTAAACACGATCATGCGCTTCCTGAAGAGTTCCTGCTTGGGCCAGAACCATTAACAGTCGTCCCCCAGCGCCCTGCAAATGACTAAGTGTTCCCGTCACATTAGCATAGTCGATTTCAACTTCACTGCCCTCAGGGAAGGAACCTAATTCTTGACCATGGATTGGTTTTTGTGGATAACCTTTGGAAGCCAACACAACACCAAAACTAGCTTCAGCGGTCTCGCTAATTGCCGGTAAAGGCTGATCATTAATTGCCGCATCAACAAGTTGATAAAGATCCGTATCTAAGCGTGGAAGGACGACCTGAGTTTCTGGATCGCCAAGACGAACATTATATTCAATCACCTTCGGGCCATCCGTAGTCAGCATTAGTCCAATATAAAGGACCCCATGATAATGGTATTCGCCCTTCACTAGCCCATCTACCGTTGGTTTAACCACTTCATCAATCATTCGTTGGCGATCAGCCGCCGATAACTGGGGAAGCGGACTATACGAACCCATCCCACCAGTATTCGGGCCATTATCACCGTCATAAGCCCGTTTATGGTCTTGTGCCATTGGCAAGATTCGATAATGACCGTTGCTGATCACTACAAACATCGAATATTCAGGGCCATTTAAACATTCTTCAAGGACTATCCGGGCTTGCCCCGATGCAAACATTTCTTTAATCGTCTGGACCGCAGCATCATGATCCTGGGCAATCACAACTCCTTTACCTCCAGCGAGGCCATTTTCTTTGATAACAACCGGGTACCCAAATTGATCCACGTGTTCAAGGATCGCTGTTTGGTCACGATAGGAAGCATGCTTAGCAGTTGGTACACCGTAATTATTCATAAAGTTCAAAGCATAATCTTTTGAACCCTCTAGTTGCGCTGCCCGAGCATCAGGACCAAAAATCTTTAATCCAGCTGCATGGAAGTCATCTACAATACCATCAACCAGGCAATCTTCGGGTCCCACAAACGTCCATTTAATATCGTGATCTTTTGCAAATTTAATCAAACCGGCAAAGTCGTTTTCAGCAATTGCCACTGGCTCAACTCCAACGCTTGGCATCCCCACGTTCCCCGGTGCACAGTAAACATGGTCTACACTAGTGCTTTCCTTCAGCTTTTTGGCAATCGCAAATTCGCGACCCCCTTCGCCGATCACTAATAAATTAACTTTATCTGTCATGAGATCCTCCTGAATTCGATGTTGGATAATCATTTTTGTTGGTGGCTTGTGTTCTGGCTCGCACTCTAATGTCTAAAGTGTCTTACCCCAGTGGTGACCATGGCGATACCGTATTTGTTGGCCATGTCGATTGATTCTTGATCACGGATGGAGCCGCCGGGTTGAACGACTGCTTTGATGCCATGCTTACCAGCGTATTCAACACAGTCGCCAAATGGGAAGAAAGCATCTGAAGCCATTACGGTTCGTTCGTCAATATCATCTCCGGCATGCTTAACAGCAATCTTGAGAGAATCAATCCGGTTCGGTTGACCTTCACCAACACCGAGCGTCCGTTCATCATTTGCGAGGACAATTGCATTTGATTTAGCATGCTTAACTGCCTTCCATGCAAACATCAGTGTCTTTAATTGTTCCTCGGTTGGTTGAACATCAGTTACGCACTTCCAGTCATGATAGTCTTCTTTGAGGGTATCTTGTTCTTGCATTAGCATCCCGCCCATTACAGAAACGACTTCATGCTTGGTTGGTTCATCTTTCTTACTGAAATCAAGACTGAGTAAACGAATATTCTTCTTCTTTGCCAAAATTTCGTATGCATCGTCATCGAAGCCAGGTGCAATCACGATTTCAAGGAAAATCTTATGCATCTTTTGGGCAGTTGCTAAATCAACTTTTCGGTTTAGCGCAATCACTCCGCCGAAAATTGAAACAGTGTCTGCAGCATAGGCACGATCCCAGGCTTGTTCTAGGTTCTCACCCCGGCCAATGCCACAAGGGTTCATGTGCTTCATAGCAACGACTGCTGGTTCATCAAATTCCCGGATGCAACGAAGAGCCTCATCTGCATCCTTAATATTATTGTAGGAAAGCTTCTTTCCGTGAAGCTGTTTAGCAGATAAAATCGAGAATGATTTTGGTAGTGCATCCTGGTATAGCCAAGCTTTCTGGTGGCTATTTTCACCATAACGCATCGTTTCTTTCAAGTCCCAAGTCAAGGTTAACTTTTCAGGATCTTCTAGGCCATTTTCCTTAGTTAGGTATTGAGAAATCAATGCGTCATAAGCGGCAGTGTGACGAAAGGCCTTGGCAGCTAGCTTTGAACGGGTTTCCAATGTTGTCGTGCCGTTTTCCTTAAGTTCACCCAACACCTGATCATAGTCGTTTTGGTCAACGACGATTGTAACGTCACGGTAATTCTTAGCTGCTGAACGGACCATGCTTGGGCCGCCAATATCAATATTTTCAATCGCATCCGCAAGCTTTACGTCTGGCTTTTCAATTGTCTCCTTAAATGGATAGAGGTTTACACAGACAAGATCAATTGGCGTAATGTTAAGTTTTTCAAGAGTCTTCATATGCTCTGGTAATTCACGACGAGCCAGTAAGCCCCCATGAACATATGGATTTAATGTTTTTACTCGACCATCCAGAATTTCAGGAAAATGGGTAACATCTTCAATACTAATCGTATTAATTCCTGCATCATCCAAAACCTTCTTTGTTCCGCCAGTAGAAACAATTTCAAAGCCGTTTTCTACCAGTCCCTTAACAAAAGGAACCAAATTTGTCTTATCAGATACACTTACTAATGCTCGTTTCATAAGTTAATTCTCCTTCTCTAGCTCTGTCAAAACTTGTTTTACTGCTTCAGGATATAATTGGTGTTCGGTTTCATGGACCCGTTCTTCCAACGTTTCTACCGTATCGCTAGGCAAAATTGGCACGTGCCGTTGAGCAATAATTGGTCCAGAATCTAAACCAGCGTCGATATAGTGGACAGTTACCCCAGTCTGTTTCCGCTGGTCATTAAATGCCCGCTCAATCGAATGCAATCCTGGATACTCTGGCAACCATGCAGGATGAAGGTTGACGATCCGGTGTTCATATTGATTCAGGATAGTTGGGCCAACTACCCTTAAGTAACCGGCCAAAGCAATAAAGTCAATTTGATACTTTTTCAGCAACTGTAAAAGCTGTTTTTCGTACTCTTCCTTCCCACCACAGGATTTCACCGTGAAACTTTCAGCAGGGATACCAAGGCGCTGTGCCCGTTTCATTACCGGTGCATCTGGATGGTTGCAAAAGAGCAGCGATAATTCACCAGGAATATCACCGCTTTGAAAATGCTTTGCTAGCACTTCAAAGTTTGTTCCGTTCCCGGAAGCGAAAATGGCAACTCTCATTTTCAAACCTCACTTAATTTCAATCTTTTCAGCATTTTCAGGACGTTGACGCAGATGACCAATTTGGTAGCTTGCCTCACCTGCTTCTTTTAACTTCTCTTGAACCTGTTTAACATTAGTAGGATCAACTGCCAACACTAAGCCAATCCCCATGTTGAATGTTTGGAAGCAATCTGCCAGCGGTAACTGACCAAGCTGTTGTAAATAATCAAAGACTGGCAATGTCGGCCATGACTTGTGATCGATTACCGCCTGTAATTGATCGCTAATCATTCGGGGAACATTCTCGATCAGTCCGCCGCCAGTAATATGACTTACCCCTTTAATTAATTTTTGATGAATCAGGGGAAGAACCTGACGGACATAAATCCGGGTTGGTTTTAAAATGGTCTCGCCAACCGTCTCACCATGAAGGGCCTCTGGTTTTTCGTCGAGTTGAACATCATGATCCTTAAAGAGAATCTGGCGAACAAGGGAAAAACCATTTGAGTGGATCCCGCTAGATGGTAATCCCAGAAGAACATCGCCAGCTTGTGGTTGAGCCGTGGTTAAAAGCTCCTCTTTCTCTACGACTCCAGTCACCGTTCCCGCTAAATCATATTCGTCTTTCGCGTACATATCCGGCATTTCAGCTGTTTCGCCACCAATTAACGCTGCACCAGCATCACGGCAACCCGCAGCAACACCGCTGACAATTTCTGCCATTTTCTCGGGCTGGTTGTGTTCGGTAGCAATGTAGTCCAAGAAAAATAATGGTTCCGCCCCTTGAGCCAGGACATCGTTAACACACATTGCAACCACATCAATACCGATCGTGTCATGTTTTCCCATTTGTTGAGCAATCAGGAGTTTAGTTCCAACACCATCTGTCCCCGAAACGAGAACTGGATGTTCCATGTGTAACTCTCCCAAGTCAAACATCCCACCAAAACTACCAATGCCACTAACAACACCAGGGCGATCAGTTGATTTAACAGCCGCTTTGATCCGATTAACTAATTCGTATCCGGCATTTACGTCAACACCGGCTTTTTGATAGCGATTCATGATTTCAGTTCCTTTCGTGCCCGCTTTTCTTGTTCGTTTAGCGACTTCAAATATCCTTCTTCGTAATCGTAAAGCGGAGTTGGGTAGTCACCATTAAAGTAAGCTACTGTTAGGCCGCCATATGGTGCATCCCCCGCATCCGGAATATTGATTGCCTTAATCAAATTTTCAACACTCAGAAAGTGAAGGGAATCAGCGCCAATCAACTCTTTCATTGTTGACACTGAATAATGAGCAGCCATTAGCTCTGACCGCGTTGAAATATCAATCCCATAGAAGCACGGAAATTTAAATGGCGGTGAAGCAATCAACATGTGGACTTCCTTAGCTCCTGCATGACGAAGCATTTTAATAATCTGCTTAGAAGTGGTTCCCCGGACAAGCGAATCATCGACTACGATTACTCGTTTGCCAGCAACAACCCCGCGAACGGCAGATAGTTTGAGATGAACGCCTTGTTCACGAAGGGCCTGCGTTGGCTGGATGAATGTCCGGGCAACATATTGGCTCTTAATCAAGCCCATTTCGTACGGCAATCCGGACTCTTCCGCATAGCCTGATGCTGCGGATAGTGATGAATTAGGAACCCCGATAACCATGTCTGCATCAATCGGGTATTGCTTTGCCAGTAACCTTCCCATCTGTTTACGGGCATTATGGACTGTTACCCCGTGAATAATCGAATCAGGACGAGCAAAGTAAATATATTCCATTGAACAGATTGCTAATTGAGTATTCGTTGTGTAGTGGTCAATATGTAACCCATCACGATCAATTACAATCAGTTCCCCAGGTTGAACATCTCGAATAAATTTAGCGTTAACAATGTCTAGAGCACATGTTTCACTAGTAACTACATAGGCACCGTTTTCCAATTGGCCAATACATAAAGGGCGAATCCCATTTGGATCTAGTGCTGCAATTAACCTGTCCTTTTGTAGCAAGAGAAAGGCAAAACCACCGTGGACAATGTTCAGGCTCTTTTTTAAGGCCGGAATAAAACCTTCTTTAATGTATTTCCGAACTAGGTGAATCAGAATTTCGGTATCGGAATCTGACTGAAAAACCGCTCCATCATCCTCAAGCTGGCGCCGTAACGTAACGGCATTAGTTAAATTTCCGTTATGAGCTAACGCAACGTCGCCATCGTGGAAGTGAAACAAAAAGGGTTGGACATTGGCAATTGAGTTATGCCCACTTGTACCATAACGAACATGGCCAATCGCTGCGTCACCAACTAGCCGCTTCAATTCATTCGGGTTAGCAAACACCTTTGCTAAGAGTCCCCGGTCACGATGCTGGTAAAGTTCTTTTGAATCGGTCGAAACGATTCCGGCACCTTCCTGACCACGATGTTGAAGGGTATGAAGACCATAGTATGTTAACTGGCTTGCATCTTGAACACCAAAAACGCCAAAGACACCACATTCTTCATTTAATCCTTTGATTTCAGCTGGCACGGGATCGCCTCCTCCCACAATTTTTGTAGTTCAGCAACATTTTGATTAATCTCAGCATCTTTCAAGTGCGCTTCAAGCCAATGGGTATTAGTAACTTCCCCAACTAGCAGTGCATCCGCACCCATCGTTTTTTCAAAAGCAACTGTCTTGGCATCAGGAACTGTCACAACAAGCCGTCCCGGAGTTTCGCTAAATAATTGAGCAGCTGTCAGGTGACGAATATCAATATTCATTCCCAAATCTGTCTTAAACAATGTTTCAGCAAGGCCAACTCCAAGGCCACCTTCACTTAGATCATGAGCACTTGCAACATTGCCCTGTTGCATTGCGGTAAGAAGACGCATCATGTAGTCATGAACGTGTTCCATATCAAACGAGTTAAGAACGCCACTAATATCACCGGTAAGCATCTTTTGAATTTCTGTACCCGCAAAGTCATTCCCCGTTTTACCAACAAGGTATACCTTATCGCCAGCATGTTGAACAAATGATGGGATAACATGTTGAATATCCTTAATCAGTCCAACCATTCCGACCATTGGTGTTGGGTGGATTGCTTTACCATTATTTTCGTTATATAACGAGACATTTCCTGAAATAACCGGAGTATCAAATACCCGGCAGGCATCAGCCATCCCCTTAACAGATTGGTGAAGTTCCCAGAAAATTTCGGGATCATTAGGGTCACCATAGTTTAAGCAATCGGTAATTCCTAATGGCTCAGCACCACTAGCCACAATGTTAGCCGCTGCTTCAACAAGGGCAATTTGGCCACCAATTTCTGGGCTCAAATAGACGAAGCGTCCGTTACCATCGGTTGTCATCGAAAGGCCTTTACGGGTCCCACGAACACGCAAGACACCAGCATCGCTTCCGGGACCAACTACTGTGCTTGTCCGTACCTGCGAGTCATATTGTTGATAAAAAATGCTCTTATCCGCGATTGTTGATTGTTGAAGAAGGTTTCGTAATGTTTGTTCAGCATCGTTAATGGTTGGTACCCAAGCAGTTTGCTTTTCTGCTGCCGAAATCCGCGCTGGTTTCTTCTCCTCACTAGCTTCTTCCAATACATCATCGGTCAAACTAGAAACAGGAATATTGCAGACCTCTTGTCCATCATGGTAGAGAACGTAATCGTGACCAGCAGTAATCCGACCAATCGTCACTGCTTCTAGGTCATAAAAGTCAAAGATCTTTTTAACGTCTTCTTCGTGGCCCTTATTTACACACAGGAGCATCCGTTCTTGCGATTCACTTAACATAATTTCGTAAGCTGACATATTTGGTTCACGTTGAGGAACGAGGTCAAGGTTTAGCTCCATGCCGCTTTGCCCTTCAGATGCCATTTCGGCACTTGAAGAAACAATTCCGGCTGCCCCCATATCCTGAATACCAACTAGCCAGTCAGGGTGCTTAGTGATAACTTCCAGGCAAGCCTCTAAAAGAAGCTTTTCCATAAAGGGATCACCGACTTGAACCGCAGAACGCTGGGTGGCATTCTCATCACTAAAATCAGCAGATGCAAAGGTTGCACCATGAATTCCGTCACGACCGGTTTGCGCACCGACATACATTACCGCATTACCGATTCCAGCTGCCTTCCCTTTTTGGAGATCTTTTTGGTCCATCAAGCCAACACTCATCGCATTACATAAAAGATTTCCTTGGTAGCACGGATCAAAAGTTGTTTCACCGGCAATTGTGGGAATTCCCATACAGTTACCGTAATCACCAATTCCCCGCACCGTTCCATCGACCTTCATCCGCATCTTTGGATCAGTTAGTTCGCCAAAATGAAGAGAATCAAGTGAGGCAACTGGACGAGCACCCATACTGAAAATGTCACGAAGAATTCCGCCAACTCCAGTAGCAGCTCCCTGATATGGTTCTACAGTAGTTGGGTGGTTATGGCTTTCTGCTTTGAAGACCACGGCTTGACCATCATCAATGTCAATAACTCCTGCACCTTCACCAGGGCCTTGCAAAACACGGGAATTCTTATTTGGAAAAAGCCTTAAAACAGGTTTTGACTTTTTATAAGAACAGTGCTCGCTCCACATTGCGGAAAACAACCCGGTTTCAGTATAGTTTGGCAACCTGCCAAGAAGCTTTTCGCTAATGTAGTTGTACTCATCTTCGCTTAGACTCCAGTCAAGATATGGTTTTTGCTTTTTAATTTCTTCAGGGGTCATTGCCTGTTCCATTGTCTATTCCTCCACCTTTGCATTTCCATTTGCGAGCAACGATTTGAATAACCGTAATCCATCAGTATTACCAAGAAGTGCTTCAACAGCCCGTTCTGGGTGAGGCATCATTCCCAAAACATTTCCCCGTTCATTAGTAATCCCCGCAATATTACGCAGACTGCCATTTGGGTTTTCCTCAGCATACCGAAAAACAACCTGATGATTCTTTTCAAGGCGGTCAAGTGTCTCTTTATCTGCAAAATAGCTTCCGTCAGCATGAGCAATTGGCAAAGCGATTCGTTCGTGCTTTTCATATTGTTGAGTAAAGATCGTTTCGTTATTAACCACTTCCAGGGGAACGGTCTTGCAGACGAACTTTTGACTATCATTCCGCTTTAACGCCCCAGGAAGAAGACCGACTTCAGTTAAAATCTGGAAACCATTGCAGGTTCCAAATACTGGTTTCCCTTCTTCTGCCATCTTGATAACCGCTGGCATAATATTAGTAAAACGAGCAATTGCCCCCGCTCTTAAGTAGTCACCATAGGAAAAGCCACCTGGCAACATCACAGCATCAAACCCTGCTAAACTCTTTTCTCGATGCGAAACATATTCCACATCAGCATGACAAATAGAGTGGAGTGCTTCATAGAGGTCAATATCACAGTTAGAACCAGGAAAAACAATCACCGCGATCTTCATTTAATCTTCCTCCATCAATTGGTACTTATAAGTTTCCATATTGAAGTTAACTAAGAGTTGATCCGCAATCTCCTCAATTGTTTTTTCAACCGCCTTTCCAGTTCCTTCAACAGTTACATCGAAGAATTTACCAACCTGGACATCTTTCACTTCGTCATGGCCCAGCGTATGAATTGCATCTTTAATGGTCTCCCCTTGAGGATCAAAAACTGATTGCTTATAGGTAACGAAAATCCGTACTTTTGTCATTTACTTATCCTCCGCAATAACGTCTTCCAACCGCGCTAATACTTGGTCATAGGTTTGAGTTAAGTCAGCTAGCTTCCGCCGATAAACATCCTTATCCATGTGCTGGTCGGTCTTAATATCCCATAACCGGCAATTATCAGGCGAAAATTCATCTGCCAGGATAATTTCACCATTACTTAACCGACCAAACTCTAATTTAAAGTCAACTAATTGCATTCCTGCTTTTTCAAAAAGAGGTGTCAGCAGGCCATTAACTTCTCGACAAATGCCCCACATTTTTTCAAGTTCAGCATGGGTAGCAATTCCTAACGCAATCGTTGCCGACTCATTAATAAATGGATCGTCTAATTCATCACTCTTATAAAAAGTTTCCTCAACCGGTTCTGGAAGCTTCTTTCCTTCGTCCAACCCATACCGACTAGCAAAGTGTCCCGCAACCACATTCCGGGTAACAAATTCTAGCGGAAACATCGTACATTTCTTAACTAGATCTTCATTAGCTGACAACTTTTTGATGAAGTGAGTCTCAATCCCGTGCTTGATTAAATATTGAAAAACCAAGCTTGAAATGGCATTAGCAGCTTCACCCTTTCCAGCAAAGTGCTCCTTCTTTTTCCCGTTCAGCGCAGTTGCTTGGTCCATATATACAACCCGCAGTACTTCGGGATCGTCTGTTTGCCACATCTGTTTTGCTTTTCCGGTATAAAGTAACTTTTCCATTGTTAATTAAGACTCCTTTACATAAAAGACGAACATTAAAATAATTAATAACGATTTCATTCGTTAAATTCTGTCATTAATATACTCTCAGTCATAAGTAATTGTCAATACAATTCACTAACTTTATCTATACTTTCTTTATAATAGTTCGCGTTTTACACTAATTTTCACTCCTAGAACCCGTAATTCTTATAAAATTAACCTAATTTGTCTTTCAACCCATCGTTAACTATCCCCAAATAAATATTTTTAATTTCTCAAGATAATTATTGACTTTTCACAAATTAAGATTAAACTAATAAACAATTAAATTATGATTAGACTTTGAAGAGAAGAGTAGTACCTCGTCGTTTCTGCAGAGAGTCCTTATTGGGTGAAAGAGGATATTCGACAACGGTATGAAGATGAGCTCTGAGTCATCTAACCTGGTCATCCCGGCTAGGCTAGACGGATAGCAACCGTTACATTGCGGAGTATTCATATCTTATAATGAGTACTTAACGAGGTTGTTATTGTAAGGTAACAATAAACTCAGGGTGGTACCGCGAAAGCTTTCGTCCCATAGTTCTATTTGAACGACTGGGATGGAAGCTTTTTTTATTAAAATCTAATCTTCCTTAATCACATCATCCAGGAAAGGAGAATCAGTAATGACAGCAAACGCAAAAAATGGTTTTTTACTCAGTAGCGGTCAGTGGCAAAATCATTATCTTAACAATCCAGTATCAATCGTGGTGGTTAACCTAATGCCAACCAAAGAGATAACTGAACGCCAATTTCTTGAAAGCTTCAATCAATTAACTCAAGATGTTGAACTTACTTTTCTTTATCCAGCAACTCACCATTTCAAAAATGTTTCCTTCTCGACAATCGCTAAAGCATACGTTAGCTTAGCAGAAATTGAGAATTACTCGTTCGACGGTTTAATCATTACTGGTGCTCCCGTTGAACAGCTTGCTTTTCAGCAGGTTGATTATTGGGAAGAATTTCGCACAATCTGTGACTGGGCAGAGCGTCATACCAAGCAAAGTTTGTTAGAGTGTTGGGCTGCTCTTGGCGGTCTCTATAACGACTATCAAATTAATAAGCACCAGTTGTCGCAAAAAATTTTTGGAATCTATCAAGCAACAGGAATCAATAAGTGTAACCAATTAGCAAAGCATTTTACTAACCAGCAATTAGTCATTCCCCAATCACGCCACTCCAATCCTAGTGTTGATCCAGAGAACCTTCCCGATGATTTGCAAATTGTCGCTGAAAATAATGAAATTGGTCCCTTAATCTATCACTCCCCTGGCAAACACCGCACTTACATTACAGGCCACCCGGAATATGAAGCAGATACGCTTGCGCAGGAATATTACCGCGATCTAAAAAAGCGGCTGCCTATTCAGGAACCGCGTAATTACTTTTCTAACCGGAATACCGGTGAGATTAAATATTCATGGCGAAAATCAAGTACACAAATCTATCAAAATTGGTTAAACACATTCACACAACAGAAAGTAGGTACATTAGTATGAGTAATCAAGAACAATCACCAAAATACCATTTTGAAACCCTCCAAGTTCACGCTGGTCAAACCGTAGACGAAACTGGTGCTCGCGCGGTACCAATCTACCAAACAACTTCTTACGTTTTCAAAGACGCTAAACAAGCCGCTGACCGCTTCTCCTTAAAAGAACCCGGCAATATCTATACCCGCCTAACCAACCCAACTACCGAAGTCGTTGATAAGCGGGTCGCAGCTCTGGAACACGGCACTGCCGGAATTACCCTTGCGACTGGTTCGGCTGCCATCACCGCGGCAATCTTAAATATCGCTCAAGAAGGTGATGAAATCGTCTCCGCAAGTACAATTTACGGTGGAACTTATGACCTGTTTGCCGTTACCCTTCCTAAACTAGGAATCAAAACTCATTTTGTCGACCCTGATAATCCCGCAAACTTTGAAAAACAGATCAACGAGCATACTAAAGCTCTTTATGTCGAAAGTATTGGGAATCCTGGAATTAACCTAGTTGACTTTAAGGCGATTGCCAAAATCGCTCATAAGCACGGGATCCTCTTTATTGTTGACAACACTTTTGGCACCCCCTACCTCGTTAAACCGCTCGACCTCGGTGCCGATGTTATCGTTCACTCAGCAACTAAATTCATTGGCGGTCACGGAACAACGATGGGTGGTGTCATTGTAGAAAACGGGAAGTTCGATTATAAGGCTAGTGGTCGCTATCCTGGCTTCACGACTCCTAATAGTCAATATGATGGCCTTGTGTTTGCCGATCTAGCACCCGCTGCGTTTACTACTAAAGTTCGGGCAGAAACCGCTCGTGACCTTGGTGCTACCATTAGTCCATTTAACTCATTCCTTCTTCTTCAAGGACTTGAATCACTCTCACTCCGGGTTGAACGTCACGTTGCTAACACCAGAAAAATTGTTAAGTTCCTTAACGATCATCCAAAAGTCGCTTGGATCAACTACCCAGAATTAGCAGATAGTCCATATAAGCCATTAGCAAATGAGTACTTCCCTCACGGTGTCGGTTCAATTTTCACCCTTGGTCTCAAGGGCGGCGAAGAAGCAGGCAAGGAGCTTATCAGCAACCTCAAGCTCTTCTCATTATTAGCAAACGTTGCCGATGCCAAGTCGCTGATTATTCATCCAGCTTCAACAACCCATGCCCAGTTAAGTCCCGAAGAATTAAAGGCCGCTGGTGTGACTCCCGATCTCATTCGGGTTTCTGTGGGAATTGAGAACGCGGATGACCTAATTGCGGATCTTGACCAAGCACTAGCAAAGATTTAGCCAAGCAAAGGAGGCCCTGTTATGCAGACAATTACGATTGGTCTTCTCGGTCTGGGAACCGTTGGCGGAGGAGTTGTGAAGCTATTACAAGAACACGCTGCTAAAATCGAGCAAACCACCAACGTTCACTTCGTCCTTAAGCGAGTAGCGGTTGCCCACCTAGATAAGCCACGAAATGTAACCCTTCCTGATGATACAATTCTTACCGATCAACTTGATGAAGTCCTTAACGATCCGGAAATTCAAGTAATCGTTGAAACAATGGGGACTATCAACCTTGCTCGTCAGGCAATTACTCAGGCAATTTACAACCACAAATCCGTAATCACTGCCAACAAGGATCTCTTGGCAATCGATGGCCCGCGCCTTGCCCAGCTTGCTAAAAGCCGTCACGTTGATTTCCTCTATGAAGCGAGCGTTGCTGGTGGGATCCCGATTCTCCGGGTACTAAGCAGCAGTCTTGCAACAGACCAGATTAGCCAAATCACCGGGATCATTAATGGAACTGCTAATTATATTCTGTCGGCAATGACCAGCAATAATGTTAGTTACGATAAAGCGTTAATGAATGCCCAGAAAAAAGGCTACGCGGAAGCAAACCCGACTAATGATGTCAAAGGGATTGATACTGCCAACAAGCTTAGTATTCTTAGCCAGTTTGCATTTGGAAAAGCACTGGATCCCAATAAACTTGGTATCCGTGGTATCGAGAACATTACTGCAGCCCAATTAGCTAGCGCAAACCATTTTGGTTACACAATTAAGCTACTAGCAATCGCTAAACGACTAGCCAACAAGCTTTACACTTTCGTTGGCCCCGCATTGATTGCGCATAACGATCCGCTCGCCCAAGTTGATGGCGTTCAAAATGCAGTTGCGGTCGAAAGCAATGCTCTTGGTTCAAGTGTTTATACTGGGCCTGGTGCTGGTGCCAAGCCTACCGCTAATAGTATTTTGAGTGATCTTGCCGCTGCAGCAAACGACATTTTAGACTATGATTGCGGGAGCGAATTTAATAATTATCACAACGAATTAGAACTCTGTAGTTTGACCACCGTTCCCCAATCATATCTGGTTACCACTTACGGGACTTCTGCTAAGCCGAATAGTACGGTTAACTGGCAAGGAGAATTTAGTGGCAATAACTACTGGAGTGGCCTTACACCAGTCATTTCTCATCAAGAATTAGAGTCACTACTCAAAAGCTTCCCCAAGAGTTCAGCAGTTAGCTATTTACCAGTCTATAACACCGCTAAACTGTAAACTAAGAATCGTTTTATGGCCCTTACTCCTGAAGAAAGTTTGTCACAAGTTTAAGGATCGCTGGTTTATCTTTACCCATAAATCTGTGTCCTTCTCCCTCAATAAGGTGCAACTCACTCTTTGGCAGAATAACATTATATTTTTTGGAAGCTTCGGGTGAAACTACCGTATCCGCAAGACCGTGAATCAATAGCGCTGGTCCCATGAAGTGTTGGGCGGTTTCATAGATTGGTAGCAACTGAGCTGTTCGGAAGTACTCGCCGCTCACTGCTTCACCATGAACATCAACCGTTAACGGGATATGGTTAGGATCGTATTTAGTTCCCTGACAGGTTCCAAGTAACGCATCATCCTTTAATGTTGCGGCAGGAGCGAGAAGCACTTCCTTCGTAATAACATCCCGATAATAAGCCGCCAACATCGAAGCTACTACACCGCCTTGAGAATGACCAATCAGGTATATTTGTTGGGCTTTCATTTCTGAACGCGCAAAATCAATTATTTTCATTCCATCGCTAATTTCGCTCAGTACGGTCATATCGGTAAAGGAACCATCACTTTGACCACAACCAGCAAAATCAAACCGCAGCGTCGGAATTCCTGCTTGATTCAATTCATGAGACAAGTCGTACAAAAAATTGCCTGCTTTATAACCCCGATCGCCTTGAAAGCCGTGCATCAAAATCGCTACTCGCTTATTTTGTAATTGTTCCGTTCCCTCTAAAACTCCCCGAAGAGTGAGGCCGTCGCGTTTTACAGTCACATCCATTTTACTGACTCCTTTTACTTTGTCTTCTATTCTGTCATTTTACTATAATAGGGTAGGAGGTGCTTTAAAATGATTCATAACTTTACGACAGACCACCAGGTTAATCACCGTTCAATTCGGCAGTTTAAGGATCAATCATTAACTGCCGAACAGCTAACAACCTTGTATGAAGCGGCCCGTCACACTTCATCAAGCATGTTTCTTCAGCAATTCAGCATCCTACACTTAACCGATCCGAAAAAGCTGGCTGCGGTCCGTGAAATTTCAAAACAATCGTATGTTGGCGCTAATGGCGATCTCTTTATTTTCATTGCCGATCTATACCGGAACCAACAAATTCGGCACCAACTCGGTAATGATGACGGTCGTCTCCACACTACGGATATTTTTATGCAAGCTGCGGAGGACGCAATTTTAGCCTTGCAAAATGCTTTAACAGCAATCGAAAGCATGGGACTTGGCGGCGTCGTTCTCGGGTCAATCAAGAACGATCCCGAAAAGCTAATTCAGGTACTCGACCTGCCTAAAATGACCTTCCCTATTCTTGGCCTCCAAGTTGGGATTCCCGACCAAGAACCACAGTTAAAACCTCGGTTACCCCTTGATCAAATAACCTTTGATAATAATTATCCGCGTAATTTTAACATCAGTGAGCTTAAAAATTACGACCAAACAGTTACCACCTACTACGATCTCCGGGATGCTAATAAGCGCATTGATTCATTCACCAATCAAATCAATGGGCCAAAATTAAACCAGCACGAATCTAGTCGGGACAAACTGCTTCAAGCATTGCATGATCAGGGATTAGCCTTAAATTAATATTTTAAACTACTAAACAGGTTTCGATGTTCAGCAATATCGAAACCTGTTTTTCATTAATCAAATTAATCCAAGCCAACCCGCTTAAAGATATCGTCAACGTGACGGAGGTGCCAGTGATAGTCAAAGGCATCGTCAAGATCTTCTTTTGAAAGTTGCTTTTGAACTGTTGGATCAGCCTCAAGCAATGGCCGGAACGGAATTTGTTCTGCCCAGCACTTTGCAGTATATGGTTGAATCAAATCATATGCCGCTTCACGAGTCATCCCACTGTTAACTAACTTCAAAAGAACCCGACCACTGTAAATCAAGCCAAGGGTCTTATCCATGTTCTTCTTCATTGTTTCTGGGAAAACATCTAAATTATCTAAGATGCGGCCAAAACGACGAAGCATGTAATCAATTAAGGAAGTAGAATCTGGTAAAATCATCCGCTCAGCACTGGAGTGAGAAATGTCCCGTTCATGCCAAAGGGTCACGTCTTCCATTGCTGTTACAACGTTTCCACGAAGGACACGAGCACAGCCACAGATGTTTTCTGAACCAATTGGATTCCGCTTATGAGGCATTGCGGATGACCCTTTTTGCCCCTTAGCAAAGTGTTCTTCAACTTCATGAATTTCAGTCCGTTGCAGTGACCGAATTTCAGTCGCCATATTTTCCAAACTAGTCCCAATTAATGCAATTGTGAAGATGTATTCTGCATGAAGATCACGAGGAAGAATCTGGGTTGAAATTTCTTGAGCCCGCAATCCGAGTCGTTCACAAACATACTTTTCCACGAAAGGATCGATTTCAGCAAACGTTCCTACAGCACCAGAAATCTTCCCTGCTTCAACACCACGAGCTGCGTGTTCAAACCGTTCCTTGTTCCGTTTCATTTCGGAATACCAACGGGCAGCCTTTAAGCCAAAAGTCGTTGGTTCCGCATGAACACCATGGGTCCGCCCCATGCAGACGGTGTACTTATACTTCTCAGCCATCTTCTTTAGGACTGCCATGAAGTCGTCAATATCCTTCCGAATGATATCGTTAGCTTTCTTCAGGCGAAGACCCTGAGCAGTATCAACAACGTCAGTACTGGTCATCCCGTAGTGAACCCACTTCCGCTCAGGTCCAAGCGACTTTGAAACGTCACGGGTAAAGGCAATCACATCATGGTGGGTAACTGCTTCAATTTCAGCGATTCCGTCAACGGAAAATTTTGCATTTTTGCGAATCTTTTCCACATCTTCAGCTGGAATGTGACCAAGCTTACTCCAAGCTTCATCTGCGGCAATTTCAACTTCTAACCAACATTGGTATTGGGTTTTCAAGCTCCAAATTTTCGCCATTTCTGGACTAGTATAACGATCAATCATTAGTTAAAAATCCTCTCTAATTATTTCTCTCAGTAACAATATACCATGTTCTGGGAATTATTTATCCCAAATATGTGTATCGTCAATCTCTTTCAATGTCTTAGCAAAATCATCAGTCAAAATTGTAACATGGCCCATCTTTCGGTTATGACGAATTTCAGCCTTTCCGTAATCATGAAAATGCCAGTTCGGCTTCTTAGCAATCTCATCGCGAACTCCCGCAACGTGTTGGCCAAGGACATTGACCATCACGACATGATGAAGTAATTCAATCTTTGGCAATGGCCAATTGCAGATTGCCCGATTATGAATTGCAAACTGGGAAAAGTTGCAAGCTTCAATCGAGTAGTGGCCTGAATTATGTGGTCGTGGGGCTAGTTCATTAATGTAAATCTCACCATCATTACCGACAAACATTTCGACGCCTAAGATTCCACGTAAATCAATCGCATGAGCAATCTGAACCGCCATCTTTTGTGCTTTTTCTTGCAGCTCAGCACTAATTCGCGCGGGAACGATACTCAAATGCAAAATCTCATCATGGTGGATATTTTCAGAAACGGGGAAAACAGTTACTTCTCCATTTTCGTTTCGACCAACCATTACTGAGCATTCCAGCTTAAATGGTACCCACCCTTCAAGAATTGCATCTTTCGTTGAAAGGATTCCTGCACATTTTTCGAGATCATCATCACTTAGCAAAACTTCTTGACCATGACCATCATAGCCGCCTTCACAAGTCTTCAAAACCGCTGGGTAACCAATTTTCTTAATAGCTTGTTCAAGATCATCACGATTCTTCACTGCCATAAACGGAGCAGTCTTTAATCCCGCATCGCGTAAAAAGCTCTTCTCACGGATCCGGTTTTTAGTGGTGTATAGCAAATTGGTTCCTTGGGGAATGTAAACCCGATCAGCAACGTCCCGTAAGGCATTCAGGTCGACATTTTCAAATTCGTAGGTTAAAACATCTGACCGGCGAGCTAGTTCTTCAATTGCCTTTACATCTGCATATTCCGCAACTATCTGTTCATCAGCAACCTGACCAGCCGGACAAGCGGGGGTGGGATCAAGTACAATCACCTTCATCCCCGTATACTTAGCATCCAAGGCCATCATTTGACCCAACTGACCACCACCAATAATACCAATCGTTTGTCCCTGTTGAATCATCCTAGTCAAGGTGAGCACCGCTTTCTACTGATTGATCATGCATTTGCTTCCGGTAATCAAGAATCTGTTGTTGAATTGCTGGATCATTAATTCCAAGGATTTGGAGTGCTAATAAGGCCGCATTCTTCGCTCCTGCTACCCCAATTGCTTGAGTAGCAACTGGAATTCCCGCTGGCATTTGAACGATGGATAAAAGTGAATCCATTCCGCCAAGCGCTTTTGTTTGACCTGGAATCCCGATTACCGGTAACGGAGTATTTGCTGCAATCATTCCTGGCAAATGGGCGGCACCACCCGCACAGGCAATGATTACTTTCGTTCCCTTTTCCACAGCATTTTGAGCAAACGCGAACATTTCGTTTGGCATCCGGTGAGCGGAAATAACATTCTTTTCATAGTCTACGCCAAACTGATCAAGGATCTTGCAGCCTTCCTTAACAGTTGGCCAGTCTGATTTACTACCCATTACAACACTGATCGCACTCATAATTGGACCTCCTTAAAAACTGCTTTAAGGATACCAAATAGTTGTGTTAAATACAACTATTTTACGAACTAAATATTATTTTAAAGATTAATAGTTCGTGTATATAGGGGATAAAAAATAATCTGGTAAAGAATATTAACGTTCTTTGCCAGATTATTTTAGTTGGTATGCGCTAGCTTGAGCTAACTTCTACTGCAGCGTAGCCAAGATCTGCTCGCCGTGACCGCAACTTCCGCCTGGGGTTATAGACAACATAGCTAAGACGCGCTCAGCCTAATTTCCCTTGAGCGTTCTAGGCAACACGGTCAAAACGTGTTCGCCAGGGACTTACTAGAGTTAGCAACCTCCCTCCTAGGCGCTAGTCGCCTTCGTCGGGAGAAATTGCTAACTTTCCGTAAGTCCTTTGCTGGCTCACACTCTAGTATATATAATCCCTCGTCATTGGAAGATTCTTACCGGAAGCACCTTTAGTAATAAGGTATTGAATAACATCAATATTACCGGATTCGAAAGAAGCAGCACAGGCTTGGAGATAGAGATCCCACATCCGGGTAAAGCGGTCGCCCATCATGTCTTCGATTTGGGAACGATGAGCATTAAAGTTCATGTCCCAAATTTCTAGGGTTCGTTGATAGTGACGACGAAGCATCTCAATGTCAGCAATTTGCATGTTATTTTCAACGATGTGCCCAACCATCTCTTGCAATCCAGGGATATAGCCACCTGGGAAAATATACTTATTAATCCAGCCGTTGTAGGCACCGCCCTGTTGACGAGTAATTCCGTGGATCAAAGCAACACCATCATTAGTGAGGTACTTGTAAATATTCTTAAAGTAAAGACCAAGATTTTCTTTACCAACGTGTTCAAACATCCCAACTGATGTAATGTAATCCCACTTCCGGTCACCAAGCTCACGGTAGTCGATCAGGAGAACTTCCGCAACATCTTCCAGCCCTTCATCCTTAATCCGCTTTTGAACAAGGTTGAACTGTTCTTCACTCAAAGTTACCCCAGTGACTCGCAAGCCATATTCCTTGGCAGCGGTAAGCATTAAGGTTCCCCAACCGCAACCAATATCTAGTAAAGTCTTCCCTGGCTTTGGATCGAGCTTCTTCAAAATATGGTGAACCTTGTCAATTTGTGCCTTAGTCAAATCATCACGGTTACCATGATCAAAATAAGCGCAGGAATAAGTCAACGTATCATCAAGCCATAGTTTATAGAAGTCGTTACCAACATCGTAGTGGCTCTGAACATCGCTTTCACTTTCCTTTTCAGAGTGTCCCTGCTTTGGTAAGAACCGCCGAAATTTAGAATTCCGCATAAAACTACCGGCACTTTCATACGCAGCGGTAATTAATTTTTGAATACTACCATCAATTTCGATCTTGCCGTCCATGTAGGCTTCCCCAAGGGCAATAGAGGCGTTCTTCGTAACATCACGAATAGGAATCTTTTCCTTAAAGGTAATAGTTACTTCTGGTTCACCATCACCATAAACCGCACTCTTGCCATCCCAGTAAACAACCTTAACCGGAATATTAAATGAGCGGCTTAATAGTGACTTATAGAACGTCTTTTCTAACATTTCTACGAATCCCTCTTTCAAAAAAGTATGAGATTATTATAACACTCCGCAGCAAAATACAGCGATATTATTGTTCATGTCCTTAATTATTTGCTAAGATTAGGATAATTGATGCATAAAACAGAGGAGGAGATACAATGACTGATGCTTGGCACCGATTTATTGCCAACGTCAAGTTACGTCGGTTCGTGGTCTTAGCCCTAATTATCTTTATTCTATGGCTTCTTCGCCCGATGATGAACTTGATCCTGTTTACGTTTATCCTAACGTTTATCGTTGTTAGTTGGGTTCGTTGGCTTCAACGACACGTTCCCAAAATATCAATAAAACTTACCGTGGTTGTTACGTACATTGCATTAATCGTGGCAATTTACTTTGGGGTTACCCGCTATCTGCCAGTTCTGGTTAACCAAGTTACTAAAATGGTTAACTCCGTAATCAAATTCTACGGCTCCCGGCAGGCAATCGAGATCATGCACTACGTTAACCACTACATTAGCTGGGGAACGATCATGTCCCAGATGAAGCACGGGGTTACTCTCGCCGTAAGTACATTAACCAGTATTGGCACAATGACAATTACCTTCCTATTGTCATTTATTCTCAGCTTCTTTTACACCCTTGAGCTGAAGCAAATGAATGCATTTTCCCGAACATTTCTTGATAGTGACTTTGGCTGGTTCTTCAGCGATATTGACTACTTTGGCAAAAAATTTGTAAATACCTTTGGCGTTGTCCTGGAAGCCCAGTTCTTCATCGCCATCTGCAATACAGTAATTACTTCAATCTGCCTTGCATTCATGCACATGCCACAAATTTTTGCTCTTGCGTTAATGGTCTTTATTTTCAGCTTGGTTCCAGTCGCTGGTGTTATCATCTCGCTAATCCCTCTTTCAATGGTTGCATACTCTGTCGGGGGAATTCGGGATGTTATCTATATCATTATTATGATTTGTGTAATCCACGCTTTGGAAGCATATGTTTTAAACCCTAAATTCATGGCCAGCAAAACAGAATTGCCAATCTTTTACACTTTCATCGTCCTCCTGGTTGCTGAACACTTCTTTGGTACATGGGGGTTAATCGTTGGGGTCCCTATTTTCACCTTCCTGTTAGACATTCTCGGTGTTAAGTCAATCAAGAAAAAGCCACATTCGCTTAGAGTGCATCATCAAGAAAAAAATGAAAGTTAATTTTTTCTCTTGACATTTAACGTTCAGCCGACTATTATAATGAGCAATGAAATACCTTTAACTTAGTCCAGAGAGGCTAGGAAGGATTTAATTGAACGTCATAAGTATTCGATCTACCTTTCTAGTCCATTACTAGAAGGGTTTTCTTTTTATGTAATGGGCAGGCAGCACGAACCAACGTCAATTATTTCAACTAGGTATTTTGGAATAAGCTACTTTTTTGATTCACCTAGGAGGAAATATTTATGACATACTCACAACGCGTCGCTAAAGCACTTTTAGACATCAATGCTGTTACTCTTAGCCCAGAAAAGCCATTCACCTGGGCCAGCGGAATGAAGGCACCAATTTACACTGACAACCGTCTTACCATCTCATACTCAGCTGTTCGTCAGGCAATTGTTAACGGTATGGAAGAACAAATCAAGCTCCACTTCGGCGACGTTGATGCCATCGCCGGAACCGCAACCGCAGGAATTCCTCACGCTACTGGGGTTGCACAAGAAATGGGCCTGCCAATGGTTTACGTTCGCACCAAGCCAAAGGACCACGGCGAAGGAAAGCAAGTTGAAGGGGTTCTTCATGAAGGTGAAAAAGTTGTTGTTATCGATGACTTAATCTCCACTGGTGGTAGTGTTTTGAATGCCGTTCACGCCGTTGAAAATGAAGGTGCTGAAGTAATCGGTGTTGTTTCCATTTTCACCTACCAATTACAAGCTGCTGAACAAAACTTCTTAGCTAACGACCTTCAATACTTCTCAGTAACTAATTACACCACTTTAATCAACCTCGCTAAAGAAACTGGTTTAATCAGTGCCGACCACTTGAAGTCACTTCAACAATGGCGTGAAGACCCAATGAAGTGGAGTAACAACCAACAATTACAAGCAATCTAATATAATCCATAACTCCTTGAAATAACAAAAGAGATTGAGTAAAGCAAAACATCTTTTCTCAATCTCTTTTATTATTCAAATTTATAAAACCATATTTAGAAGCCAGACGCCAACCAGTCCCGCAATTACTGAAATTGACATTGACCGGGTAAAGTAAGCAATCACCATGACGATCAACGCAGCAAAGATCTGGTCTGGATGACCATAAGGGACAAAATGATAGCCCTTAGTGGTGATAAAGATATTTTTGATTACCAGCGCCGTAAACAAACTGATTGGCACATATTTCATCCACTCGTTAAACCACTCAGGAATCCTCCTTGAGGAGAAGAAGTGGATCGGAAAATACCGTGGAATGAATGCCGCAAATGCCGCAAAAATAATTACGACGATATGGTAAAGAATTTGATTACTACCGATTCGAGATACTAAAAACTCCATATTACTGTCTCCAATTAATCATGCTGACTTGATTCAGGTGACTGTGAATTAGTCGACTGTTCCTTTGCCTGCTCCTTTTTTTCTTCAAGAACCTGTTTTTCCTCAGCCTCTTGATCTTCAACCGTAATTCGGGTAGCCCGCGGCCGGAATAATTTAGAAAGGAACCAATTGTCATCAGGCTTCTTTGAATGCTTCCGAACAGCATTTTCGATCAAGAAACCAATGAATGATGCAATCAGGGTAGCAATTACGACACCAATAATGCTGTGCGTAATTACCATGAAGAAAACAGCAAGCACTGCTGAAAGCAAGCAAATAATAAGAGTTAGGTGACTTCGCATTTGCATCACAATCATGTAAATAAAGAGTGCGGTCAGTGCAAAGTCAACCACCTCAAGGTTAATTGAAATCGTACTTCCAATTAAGCCCCCAACCATGTTCGATATCGACCAAGAAAGCAATGAATAGTGTTCAACCAGTAATGCATCTTTCGGTTTCCATTTTTTATCAGTTGCAAATTTTAAATAGTTAACGGCATAGTTTTCGTCGTTCATTGACACAGCAAATAGCCAAATAAAGTGCTGCGATTCGGATTTGATATATTTTGAAAGACTTGAGCCGAGTAAAGCATACCGTAATTCAAGAAAGAAAAGAGTCACGAAGATCGAAGTTAACGGTGCATGGATCGTTAACAGCGATGCCAAAATAAACTGGGCACCACCGGAAAAGACCACGATCGAAACGATCAACGTCATGATAAAGTTAAAGCCCGCAGCGTGCAATAAGATACCACAAGCTACCCCAATCGGGACATAACTCAAGCAGAGCGGCATTGCAATGCCTAAGACTTCTAGCCAGCGTGCTTTTTCCGGATTAATTTGTTGCGCTTTAGCCACAGAATTTCCTCCAATAAAATGTGTTAATTGACTCTACAGCGAGAGTTAATACAACCAATCTTCAGTTTAACACATTCAAAATCAACTGAATATAAAAACACCAGGATTTAATTGATAAGTCCTGATGTTTTTCTTGTTAATTTTTCTTTTTCGGCTGTTTTTGCTTCAACGGCAAAGTAACAATAAAGCTCGTTTCGTTATCGTCAGATGTTACTTGAACGTTCCCGTGGTGCAGATCAACAATGCTCTTTACAATTGCTAATCCCAGTCCAGTTCCGCCTGTTGCCCGCGACCGTGAACCCTCTGCTCGGTAAAACCGTTCAAACAAGTGCTCAATTGACTTCGCTGGAATTGGCGTCCCATCATTGCTAACCTTTACCACAACCTGATCCTGCTTTTGATGAGCAGCTACCTTAATATAGCTTGCACCATTACCATACTTTAAGGCATTTGCCACAAGGTTGCTGAAAACTCGCCCTAATTTTTCCGGATCCGCTTCAATCATCAACGGGTTAGGCTCAACAGATGATGTTATTTCAATTCCCTTATGTTGGGCCTCTAGTTCAAAGCTTGCCGTTAACTGTTCCAAAAGCTGGTTAAGGTCAATCTTCATGATATTAACCGGGCTGCCATGTTGCTGAACCTTTGTATATTCAAAGAGATCCTCAACCAGGTTCTTCATTTGCTTAGCCTTTTCATAAGCAATATGAGTATATTTAAGGATATCTTCTTCACTTCGGTATTGCTTATCCTCAATCAACCCTAAATAGCCAATGATACTAGTTAACGGTGTCCGGAGATCATGACTAACATTCGTGATCAACTCGTCTTTTGATTTTTCAATTTTTCGTTCATCGTCCATCGACCGAACAGCACTATCAACCAGGGCATTAACACTGGTAATCACGTGTTGTTCGCTCCCTTTTAGTCGAAACGGGATTCGGTGATCCAAGTGTCCCTGAGCGATATAATGCAATTCCCGGATAATGTGATTCATTTGATATAGGTGGTATCGTCGACGCAACCGCCACCAAACAACCCAGATGTCAATCACAACTAAAATGGCAATCAGGATCCGCTGGTAACTCCAAATTTGCGCCTGCATTGGCCCGATCCTCATTGATTGCTTAATCATGAAAATACCGCTGGTAATTCCTGGATTACTCTGGATGACATCCTGAGCAATCGTGATAATCGCCATATCCAGCAAGATAAGCAGGATAACCGTAATAACCCCTTCAAGGATTAATGAACTTTTCTCCCGTCCTGTTAGCTTCAAAGTTTCTCCTCCATAACCTCGCTAAATTCTAGTGGTCTTCTACCTTGTAACCAACGCCCCAAACGGTTTGGATCACCTTTTCACCATTGGTTGCTTCTTCAATCTTATCCCGCAAGTGACTAACGTGAACCATAACAGTTTTAGCAGAAACAACGCTTTCCTGCTGCCATACCCGCTCAAAGATATCATCAGCGGAAAATACCCGGTTAGGATGACTAGCCAAAAGATAGAGAATTCCAAACTCTAAAGCAGTCAATTGAATGGTATCACCCTTAATCGTCTTAACTTCATGGGAGTCCTTATTAATTGTTAATGGGCCAACATTCAAAATATCAGGAGTATCATTGGTTACCTCTCCCTGACTCCGCCGCAGCAAGGACTTTACCCGTGCCATTACTTCAAGCGGGTTAAATGGCTTGGTAACATAATCATCAGCACCGCTAATCAATCCCTGAATTTTATCCATGTCTGCGGTTTTAGCAGAGAGAACAAGAATTGGAATGTCTGAATCCTTCCGTACCTGCTTGATGACCTGCATCCCGTCCATTTCAGGCATCATCAAATCGAGAATGATTAACCCAATATCGGGATTAGTATTTAACTTAGTCAAGGCTTCCTTGCCATCGTATGCGGTAACTGGCTCGTAGCCTTCATTACGAATATAAATTTCTAATAATTGAACGATCTCTTTATCATCATCGACTACTAAAATCTTCATCCTTTATCCACCCCTTGAGAACTTTCTTACTAACATACTATTATAAGCGTTTATCGATCTTAACGGCGAGATTTAGCGGAATAGTTTAAAGAAACTTAGAAGAAGCTGGAACAAGAAGCTGGGAATTAACTTTCTCGGAGGGACGGTTGACTAACCTAGAACGATGAATGATGATGAAATCATCAGAATCGTTCGTAGCCGAATAGGCTTGCTTCGCTGCGTTAGGCTCGAGTCCCTCAGTTACGATACGAAGTGAGCCTATTTGGAGACTCTATAGGTTCGGAGAGCGCTAAATATGGAAAGAGGATGAAAGAACGCCTAGTTTTTTTCCATCCTCTCTCTTAATTTTAGTTATTCTCCCTCATCAATATCTACCGGATCGAGGCCAAGATTCTTACGCAAAATATTGGAAACTCGCTGTCGTTCATTATAAGAAACACTTTGGAAAGCTTGACCATCAGAATCATCATCAGTTCCTTGGACGTGTCCCTGTTGAATATTCTTAGTTGCTCCCCGATAAGACTTCGCAAGGGTCATCATATTACTGAATGACAAATCTGTCTTAGCATTCTTCGAGATTGTCTTTAAGAATTTTTGGTTAAGAACTGTCTTGTAAGATGCGGACTTCTTCAACAGTGCCATAATTACCATTTTTTGTCGCTGTTGACGGCCATAGTCACCTTGCGGATCATCATACCGCATTCGACAGAACTTCAATGCTTTTGTTCCGTTCATGTGTTCAGGGACTCCCTTGGTAAAGGAATATCCTTCATACGTAAAGGTTAATGGTGAAGTAACGGTGACCCCGCCAACTTGATTAATGGCCTGCTTCATCCCCGCCATATTAACTAGGGCGTAGTAGTCAATCGGAATATTGAAATACTTTTGAACGGTGTTAATTGTCTCCTTAGTACCGCCATATGCGTAGGCTGCATTGATCTTTGCTGGAGATTCATCCTCATAATCAGGAAGGTTAACTTTCATGTCCCGTGGAATACTCATTAACATGGTTTTCTTGGTTTGCGGATTGATCGTCATCACAATAATGGTGTCTGTCCGTCCCTTATAAGTTCGCCCTAGGTCACCTGTATCCGTTCCTAACAAAAGAATTGATACTGGTCGCTTCTGAGCAAGCACTTTTTGAGCATTTCGCCGTTTATTAGCTCCAGCTGATGTGAACATTTGATCACTTGTTTGTTTGGCGTTATGCCAAGCAAGACCACCAAAAATTACCACAATAACTAGAAGAATCAAGATAATGATCCCGAAAATTTTCCTTCCTCGGTGACGGTGCGGTCCATTACCGCCGTTTTGGTTATTGCCACGACGAATTTGCCGCTGGTACTCAGCCCTTGTTAACGGAAATTCGCTCTCTGATTGATTGTCCATCTTTTTCTCCCTAGATTATTTATTCATTTCAAAATTTATAAGTTGATTCTAACACGATCTCTATTCATAAACACATATTATCCAGGAATTACAGCGTTGAAATCGGTTTCGATCTTGTGCATAATAAAACCATCTAGTGGCAAAGGGAGGAGATTTTCATGAAATCGCTACTTGATATAATTGCTATTATTGGTTTTATCTTATTATTTATTACACCAAAGAATATCTGGCACGTATTAAAGAGCTACCAGAAAGTCGGTTTTATTCTCCTGATGATCGCAGGAATTATTATAATTTGCTTGACGGTATTTTCCGGCATTACTGATTTCGGTCAAGGATACCAAGACTCACCGTTCCACTAATAAGCAATAAAGAAGAAGTAGTTGGTGAAAAATTCACTAACTACTTCTTCTTTATTTGGTGATTAAGTTGTGATTTGCTCGTCAGGAGCTTGTCCCTACTGCAACTGAGTCAAAACGCAGCCTAGCGTTCTAGGCAACCAAGCCGAGATCTGCTCCCTCGGAACTCGCTAGAGCTAACGACCTCTGCTTAGATGATGTTCTTACTACAACAAAGTCAAAACGTGTTCGCAGGGAAGCCCCTATAGACAACAAACTCCCTCCCAGATGCTTCCAGCATCCAGTAGGGAGAAATTGTTGTCTTACGGGTCTTCTATACCTGCTCACACTCTATTTTAAACGTGCTTCGCTCGAGTTTCCTAGAGCTAGCAAACTCCTTCCTAGGCACAAGTCGCCTTCGTCAGGAGAAATTGCTAGCTTTCCGGAAACTCTTTGGAGCGAAGGCACTCTACTTATAATTTGGAGCCGCCTTAGTGATTTGAACATCGTGAGGGTGGGATTCACGGAGACCGGCGTTAGTAATTTGAACAAATTGGGCATTTTCGATCATTGTTGGGATGTCAGGGGCACCAACGTAACCCATTCCTGAACGAAGACCACCATCAATTTGGAAGAGAACATCAGCAACGTCACCCTTGTAAGGAACACGAGCTTCGATCCCTTCTGGAACTAACTTGTTGGCTTCGTTAACACCACCTTGAAAGTACCGGTCTGATGAACCATGAGCTTGAGCCATTGCACCAACAGAACCCATTCCACGGTAAGCCTTGTACTTCTTACCATTATCTTCGTAAACGTCACCAGGTGCTTCAGTGGTTCCGGATAACATTCCACCAAGCATTACGGCATTTCCACCGGCAGCTAAGGCTTTAACAACGTCACCTGAGTACTTAATCCCACCATCAGCAATGATTGGCTTGCCGTATTCACGAGCAACTTGTGCAGCATCGTAAATAGCAGTAATTTGTGGGACACCAACACCAGCAACAACCCGAGTAGTACAGATTGAACCAGGTCCAATACCAACCTTAACTACATCTACTCCGGCATCATAAAGGGCTTTTGTAGCTGAACCAGTGGCAACGTTTCCGGCAATTAATGTAACATCTGGGAAGTGATCACGAATTTCCTTGATCTTACGGAGAACACCAGCAGAGTGACCGTGGGCAGTATCAATAACAATTGCGTCTGCACCAGCATCTAGCAAAGCTTGTGCCCGTTCAAACGTATCACTAGTCACACCAACTGCGGCAGCACAAAGCAACCGGTGCTGATCGTCAACTGCAGCCTTGGTTGCGCTAGCTGGAACAACCACACTCTTAACATTAGCTACTTCGCCTGCTTGGGCTTGAATGGACATGTTCTTGTGAACAACCCCAAGTCCACCTTGTAACGCCATCGCAATCGCCATTGCTCCTTCAGTAACGGTATCCATCCCGGCACTAATAATCGGAATGTTCAACTTAATGTTATCTGCTAACTTCGTACTAAGGTCAACCTCATTTGGTAAAACGTGACTTTCTGCAGGAATCAGAAGGACATCATCAAACGTTAAACCCTTCTTGACAAACTTAGTATCCCAATTTGACATGTGACTAGACACTCCTTTTTTGAATTTTGATTAGGTATACTTTACTAGTAATTTTTCTAAAAATCAACAAAATCGGTAAATTATTTCTTAAATTGACGGATAATGTTCGCTATTCAGGGACTAATTACGAATTATTCACTTAAATCAGCCGGTTTTTAAAATAAAAGTTCGGTTATTAAGTGGTTACATTTTAGTTGATGCTTTAGAAATCCGCCTTTTAATCATTTCTAATTTCATGATAGAAACTCGTCCCGTTTTCTCCTTGAACGTTAAAGTTATCCAGAATCGTCGCACCAAGATCAGCAAAGGTCTTTCGAACCCCTAACGACTGATTTTTCTCCTTCATCGTTGGTGAATAAACAAGCAGGGGCACATTTTCCCGAGTATGGTCGGTTCCCCGGAATCCCGGATCGTTCCCGTGATCAGCCGTAATGATCAGCAAATCATCCGGTCGCAGTTCGTCAAGGACATGACCAAGCCGTTGATCAAGTTCCATTAATGCCTGACCAAAACCTTGAGGATTTCTTCGGTGACCATATTTTGCATCAAAGTCAACTAGGTTAGTAAAACAGAAGCCAGTGAAGTCTTCTTGCATTACCTCATCTAGGTGATCCATCCCATCCGCGTTACTTTCATTATGAAATCCCCGATCAATCCCTTTACCAGAGAAAATATCGTTAATCTTACCAATTCCAATTACATCGTAACCAGCTTCCTGCAGCCGCTCCAAGTCAGTTTTTCCCGTTGGCGCTAAGCTGAAGTCATGCCGGTTAGCAGTCCGGACAAAGTGCTCGCGATCTGGACCAACATAAGGCCGTGCAATTACTCGACCAACCGTATATTCCGGCCCATTTAATAATGTTCGCGCATACTGACAAATTTTATAAAGCTCATCAACTGGAATTACCTCTTCGTGAACTGCAATCTGCATTACCGAATCTCCCGAAGTATAAATGATTAATTCTCCAGTTTTCATCTGCAGTTCACCATAGTCATGAATTACCTGTGTTCCAGAATATGGTTTATTAACGATCACTTTTCTCCCAGAAAAATCCTCAATCTGCTTAATCAATTTTTGTGGGAAACCATCAGGAAAGGTATTAAGCGGTTTAGCTAACGGCAACCCCATCATTTCCCAATGACCATTCATACTATCCTTACCAGCCGATACTTCTGCCATTTGTCCATAATCTCCAATTGCCGGAGTAGCAACGGGAACTCCCTCAATTGGCGTGTTGCGAAGATTGCTTAATCCCATTTTACCTAGGTTTGGTAGTTGGAGTCTCCCCTGATAATATTCACCAACATGACCAAGGGTATCTGCACCAACATCATCAAACTTAGCTGCATCCCCTGCCTGTCCGGTTCCCACCGAATCCAGAACGATTACAAATACTCGTTGATATGCCATTATTACACTCCTCCTTGTTATTTTGGTGCTCCATTAAGGATCTTAACTGACGCAGAAACACCCAAGCGATCTGCACCAGCATCGATCATTGCCATCGCTTCCTCATAGCTATGGATCCCGCCAGCAGCCTTAATCTTAATTGCATCACCAACCGTCTGACGCATCAATTCAACATCTGCCACTTGAGCACCAGAAGTTGAAAAGCCAGTAGAAGTTTTTACAAAGTCAGCTTGACCAGCAATCACTAACTGACATGCTCGAACTTTTTCCTCGTCAGTTAGCAGGGCTGTTTCAATAATCACTTTCAAAATACGGTGTGCATGATGAACTTCATCCGCAACAGCTTTAATATCAGCTACTACAGCATCATCATGTTTAGCCTTCAGCTCACCAATGTTAATTACCATGTCTAACTCGTCTGCTCCGTCCTTAATCGCCTGACGACTTTCAAGAACTTTACTGGCTGTTGAAGTAGCACCAAGCGGAAAGCCGATCACTGTACAAGTGTTAATTCCCGTTTCAGATAATTTCTGGTGAACCCGCTTTACCCAGTATGGATTAATACAAACAGAAGCTATCTGATACTTAATCGCTTCAAACGCCGTTTGATCAATCATCGCTGCAGTTGCTTCGGGTTTGAGCATCGTATGATCCAGGTATTTTGCTAATTGATTACAACTTAGCTTCATTTCAGTCACGCCCTTTATTTTTGTATGCGCTTTCATATTATCAATTTATTAGTAAAAAAGCTACTGTTAGGGGCCATTAAGTAACATCAATCCGATCTAAAAAACGGGAAAGCAACTGTAAAACCAGACTGGATTTTACAATCGCGTTCCCGCTAATTTGATTAGAATAATGATTTACTTACGCCGATTATTTCGGTTGCCGTAGAAAGCACCGGTAATGTGGTACTTGCGCCGGAAGATAATATCTCCAGCAAAGGCAATTACACCAAGGATAATGTAGGCCCAAGCATTTAATCGAGGGTTGATTACATTAGGCAACAAGCTGGAAGCCATGTAAACGGCTAGCCAAACAACTAATCCAAAAGCAACGGTTAAGATCCGGAACCAAACTGGCTTTGCTTGAACCCACTTACCGTTCTTCTTGACCGGTTGTAACTGGGAAGCCACGTAGCCATATAAGAGACCACCAGATACGGATACTAGCACAATTGCCAAGAGACCACTGCTGCCATAGTGGGTCATCTTCATTGCTGCTGGTGAGATCCAGAACATTAACCCGAACATAAAGGTAAAGATACTGAAGAAGATCAGCATATTATCAAGGGCAAGCAGCTTAATAGATTGCTTACTCATGTGGTTAGGCTGATTATTTTTCTTCGGGTCCTTTAGATTTTTGACATATTCTGTCGGGGTTCCGAATAACGCTTTAGCAGTTTTACCCGTCTTTTGTCCTTCTTTAAGTTGGGTAATAGTATCTTGAATAATTTCAGGACGCTTTTCTTTAGCAACTCCTTGACGTTCAAGCTGCTTATTTAGTTGAAAAACGAATTCTTCATTCTTCTTTGTTAAGTTATGCTTACTAATTGCATTTCCCGCTTCACGCCGGTCTTCTTTTAAATGTTCTTTTTGTCGTTGACCGGCTTGAGCGTTTCGTGGTTGATTTTCGCTCACAATGAGACTCCTCTCTTTATCTCTTGGTATGAGGTTGGTTGTTTGAAATGGGTTGGCCAGGGATCGGCTAGAGTTCTAGTCTGCATGGTCGAAACGTTGGAGTGAACCAGAAATTGATTTATCAATTTCGTCTGTGAACCCACGCAAGGATGAGTAGGCTTTTGACTATCAACTTGTTGATGGCAAAAGTCACTCAGCTACTGCGCTTCGCCGTGATGTTCTAGGCTAAATGGTCGAAACGTGCTCGCCAGGGCCTTGCTAGAGTTCTAGGCTACATAGTCAAAACGTGCTTCGCCCGAGTTTCCTAGAGCTAGCAACCTCCTTCCTAGGCGCAAGTCGCCTTCGTCAGGAGAAATTGCTAGCTTTCCGGAAACTCTTTGGGGCGAAGGCACTCTAGACATTGAACCTAAATTCCACAATGTCGCCGTCTTGCATGACGTAATCTTTTCCTTCGAGGCGGAGTTTACCGGCTTCTTTAACGGCGGCTTCGGATCCTAACTTGTCGAGATCGTCAAAGCTCATCACTTCGGCACGGATAAAACCCCGTTCGAAGTCGGAGTGGATGATTCCGGCTGCTTGTGGTGCCTTGGTACCCTTCTTGAAAGTCCAGGCACGAGTTTCAGGGCCACCAGCAGTAAAGAAGGTTTCAAGCCCTAAAAGCTTGTAGGCAGCACGAATCAACCGGTTCAATCCTGGTTCCTTAACGCCTTCCATTTCAAGGAAGTCAGCCTTGTCTGCTTCGTCCATTTCAGCAATTTGTTCTTCGGCAGCGGCAGCAACCCCGATTACTTCACCATCGCCCTTAACATGTTCCTTAATTTGATCCATGTACTTGTTAGCATCTGGATCTGCCATGTCATCTTCAGAGATGTTGGCAACATAAAGAACTGGCTTACTGGTTAGCAAGAAGAGTCCCTTAACGATCTTCTTTTCGTCATCGTTAAAGTCAATTGACCGAACACTCTTCCCGTCTTCAAGAACTGGCTTGATCTTGTTAAGAACATCTAATTCAGCCAAGGCATCCTTATCACGACCCTTAGCAGCCCGTTGAACCTTAGAGAGACGCTTGTTAACGGCATCCAGATCAGCCATTACTAATTCCAGGTTGATGGTATCAATATCATCGATCGGGTCAACCTTCCCGGTAACACTAGTAATGTCATTATCATCAAAAGCCCGGACAACGTGAACAATCGCATCGGTTTGCCGAATGTTTTCCAAGAACTTGTTACCAAGTCCTTCACCCTTGCTGGCACCCTTAACGATCCCGGCAATATCAGTAAATTCAAACGTTGTTGGGACGATCTTCTTGGCTGGGATAATTTCATCAATTCGTTGAAGACGACTATCTGGAACTTCAACCATCCCCACGTTCGGATCAATCGTGGCAAATGGGTAATTAGCCATTTCGGCTCCTGCTTTAGTAATCGCGTTGAATAGGGTTGACTTACCAACGTTTGGTAATCCAACAATCCCTGCAGTTAATGACATAAGTTGTTCACTTTCCTTTTCAATTTAATTTTTATTTCTAATCTTCAGACTCAGCGGCTTTTTCCAGGACCTTCTTAAAGCCCTTATCAAACTTTTGCCGTGTCATCATCACAATGTGGCCGCAACCAGTGCATTGAATTTTAATATCCGCACCGACACGTGTGATTAACCACCGATTGGTACCACACGGATGTTGCTTCTTCATCATCACAATATCGCCCTTATCATATGCTGCCATCAGTGATCATCCTCCTTAATCTAACGAAATGTTTAACACTTCCAAAATCCGGTTAAAGTCGTCAGCGGAAGTGTACGGAATTTCAATTTTCCCGGCATTCTTCTTCCGACTCGGCGCCACCGCAACCTTTGTCCCAAATTTACTTTGCAACTGGGATTCTGCTTCACGAACATAGGCTGGCTTTCGTTGGCGACGCTTTGCCCGTTTCTTTTCAGCTGTCCCGTTCATTTGGGCAACTAGTTCTTCAAGCTGCCGGACAGTTAAATTCTTTTCAACTGCCTGCTTAGCAAGTTTAACCAATTGCTTGCGATCTTTCAAACCTAATAACGTTCGTGCTTGACCCATTGATAGCTTCCCGGCAGAAACTAATTCCTTAATCTCATTCGGCAAGCCCAGCAAACGCAGGTAATTAGCAATGTACGGACGACTCTTCCCTAGTCGTTCCGCAACCTGAGCTTGAGTAAGGGACAGCTTATCCATTAATGTCTGGTAAGCTTGTGCCTCTTCCAACGGTGTTAAGTCTTCTCGCTGAAGGTTTTCCAAGACAGCAACTTCCATCATCTTTTCATCACTCATGGTTCGAATGATGGCTGGAATCGTGGTTTGTTTAGCAAGTTTAGATGCTCGGAAGCGCCGTTCACCAGCGATTAACTCATACCGCTTTAACTTTGGATCTGGCTGACGAAGAATGATCGGCTGAAATACTCCTGATTCCTGAATTGAGGATGCCAACTCCCGGAGTGCCTTTTGATCAAACGTCCGTCGTGGCTGGTATGGGTTAGGACGAATCAGCGATAGTTTAACATCTTGGACCGTTTCGTTATCGTTAATCTCATTAAAATCATTTTCTTCGAAGAGCGCTTCAATCCCGCGTCCTAGTCCGCTTTGTTTATTTTTCGCCATGACGAGCTAACACTTCCTTTGCTAATTGTTGGTAAACTTTCGCCCCTGTTGATCGTTTGTCGTAATCAACGATCGCTTGTCCATGACTCGGTGCTTCGGATAAACGAACATTTCGTGGAATGATCGTTTCATAGACCTGGTCACCAAAGTACTTCTTGACTTCCGCATTAACCTGCTGACCCAAGTTTGTCCGCTTATCGTACATTGTTAGCAACACTCCTTCAATCTTTAAAGCAGAATTGAAGTGTTTGCGAACCAGCTTGATGGTATTTAATAACTGACTTAACCCTTCAAGCGCGTAGTATTCGCTCTGAACCGGGATTAGAATCGAATCACAAGCAGTAAAAGCATTAATCGTCAACAAACCAAGAGAAGGCGGGCAATCAATCAAAATATAATCATATTCATCCTTAACATCACCGAAAGCATCCTTCAACCGGGTTTCCCGAGCCATCAAGTTAGTTAATTCAACTTCCGCACCAGAAAGGGCGATTGTAGTTGGAACAATATCTAAGCCCTGATGACTTGACGGCAAGATTACGTTTTTCAGATCAACATCATTGATCAAAACATCATAAACGCTCTCATCAATATCTTTCTTATCAATCCCCAAACCGCTTGTGGCGTTTCCCTGAGGATCAAGATCAATCAGGAGGACTTTTTTACCGGCGTCTGCCAAACAAGCTCCTAGGTTAACGCTTGTTGTCGTCTTACCAACGCCGCCTTTTTGGTTTGCTAATGCAATAACATACCCCATTTTTCTGCCTCCTACTGTTTCTTCGGAATTTCAATAACTAATTGGTAAGTATCATCATCATCTTTTTCGTGAGTCGTAATAGTAAAGCCATTATCAGTGGCTAGTTTAATTGATTTTTTGATGGTGTTCAAAGCCAACCGAGCATCGGTAGCCTTCGCGGACTGCTTACTAGTAGCACTCCGCCGTTTACTAGTCTTCTTTTTCTTTGGTTGTGCCTGTTTTGAGCTTTCAACGGTCTCTTCAGTGGTTGGTTCCTCAGCTGGCATTCCTTCAAGATCAGCTAATTCTTGCCGTTTCTTTTCAGCTCGTTGCTTAGCAAGCTCTGACGGTAATGGTCGACCAAGAGTCCGGGCAACTTCATCTTCAGTCTGACGAACTGTCAACCGTTCATTAACGACCCGCATTAACATTTCTCGTTGTTGTTTTTCATCCAGATCCAGCATCGCCCGACCATGCCGTTCAGAAATCCGGTGATCGAGGATTGCTGTTTGAACCGGCTTAATCAGCTTCAGTAAACGAAGCTTGTTAGCAACAAAGGATTGACTCTTTCCCATCCCCTTTGCCAACGCTGCTTGAGTCAAGTGGTTCAAGTCCATTAGCTGACGGTAAGCCTGAGCTTCTTCAACGGAACTTAATTGTGATCGCTGAAGATTTTCAATCAACGCTAATGAGGCGGTTTCTTTATCGCTCATCTTCTCAACAATTGCTGGAACAGTATCCCAGTTTAACAATTTCACAGCACGGTACCGCCGTTCACCGGCAATAATTTCATACTTTGCTGATTCATATTCACGAACAACGATTGGCTGTAGTAAACCGTGTTCGTCAATTGTTTGTGCTAATTCACGAATTGCATCTTGGTCAAAGACCTTCCGTGGCTGATACCGGTTTGGAATAATTTGATCAACCTTAATCTCAACAACCTTATTCTTTGTATCGCCAGAGTGATCTTTACCGATACCGAATAATGAAAACGCCATATTCTCTCTCCCTCACTTTTATTGAATTGGTTTCTTATTTGGCAATCCAGGACGTCGCGGAAACTTCTTGGGCGTTGCTGCAATCTTATCAATAACGACAATGTTTCGCTCTTCATCAGTTCCCGGCAATTCTAGTTTAACCGTCTTCCGGATTTGTCCTCCAAGTTTCTTAATTGCTGTTCCACCTTGCTGAATTTCTTCTGGAGCAGCACTTGCCTTATAAGCAATAAATTCACCGCCAACTTTCGCTGCTGGCAGGCATAATTCACTCAGAACCGCTAACCGCGCAACCGCCCGAGCTGTAACAATATCGTATTGCTCACGATGATCGCTTCTTTTGGCACTAAAAGTCTCAGCTCGATCATGAACAAGGGTGACGTCAGACAAGCCTAGCTGATCTACTAACTCTTGTAAAAAGATAATCCGCTTATTTAGTGAATCCACAATCGTAACCTTTAGCTGTGGAAACGCAATTTTTATTGGGATCGATGGGAAACCCGCGCCTGCACCAATGTCACAAAGCGTTAATTCATCAGTCATTAACTTTGGCTCTGCAAACACTCCGCTAATAGAATCAAAAAAGTGCTTAAGGTAGACTTCCTTTTTCTCGGTAATTCGTGTTAAGTTAACATGCTCGTTAGTTGCGACTAGTAAGTCGTAATACTCAGCAAACTGCTTCATTTGCGCATCGCTAAGGTTAATTCCCCGTTCCGCAAGCGCCTGCTGAAATTGTTCTGGATTCATTTTAGCTTCTCCTTTCGTGAAACAATTTTGTTTCACGTCTTTTACTACTGTAACTTAATTACCGGGTTTTTTCAAGGGGAAAATAGAGTGTGAGCCGTGACGAACTAGCAACTGAGCACTAGGAAATCCCGGACGATGATTGTTTTACAATCAAGGACGGGATAGCTAGGCGGAAGTTGCGGTCACGGCAAACACGTTTCAGCTCAGCCGCAGCAGTTCCTCATTCACCACACCCATCAACTCTACCCAAAGAAAAAAGCTGGGAAACACCCCAGCCTCTTTGCTATCTTACATAGATAATAGTGCAACAACGCAGTAGCTGGCTGGCAGTTCAAACGCTGATAAATCAGCATTTGACCAACCTAGCCACTCTCCCTGCCAAGGATCCCTATTCTATAATTTTTCTTAAACTGACGCAATTGCACCGCTCTCTAGTCGCCTTTCTACATAATTCACGATATAATAATTGTAGTTGTATGTATTCGCTTACAAGTAAATTGAAAGGGGCTTATATAATGGTAGAATCTGTTAAAATTGGTCATTCTGATGTTGTCGCAAACCCACTTGGCCTAGGTACTAACGCGGTTGGTGGGCACAACCTTTTCCCCGATCTCAAGGATGAAGATGGGATCAAATTAGTTAAAGCTGCTCTTGATAACGGGATCAACCTCTTAGATACGGCCTATGTTTATGGTCTTGGTCACTCAGAAGAATTAGTTGGTCAAGCAATTAAGGATTACGATCGTCATAAAATTGTCATCGCAACTAAGGGCGCTCATGATTTTTCTACTGGGGAAGAAGTAATCAATAACGATCCTAAATTTTTAACTGACCAAGTAAACAAGAGTCTTAAACGATTAGGGACAGATTACATTGATATTTACTACATCCACTTCCCTGATCATGACACGCCAAAAGCCGAAGCCGTGGGTGCTCTGCAAAAGCTCCGGGAAGAAGGAAAAATTCGGGCAATTGGTATTTCCAACTTTAGCTTAGACCAAATCAAGGAAGCTAACGCGGATGGCTACGTTGATGTCGTTGAAGATGAATTCAGTCTCCTTCACCAGGATCATTTGACGGAGGGAATGCTCGATTACCTGCACGATAATCAAATTAGCTTTGTTCCGTACTTCCCATTAGCTTCGGGACTATTAACGGGTAAATACGTTAAAGATGTTAGCTTCCCTGAAGATGATATCCGAAGTCAAATTGCTGACTTCAAGGAGCCACGATACAGCAGCATTCTCGATGCAGTTGATAAGGTTCGGGATATTGCGGATGCTCATCATGCTACCGTTGCTCAAACCATTTTAGCTTGGTACTTAAAGAATCCGCTCATCTCTGTCGTCATCCCCGGCGCCAAGAAGGCTAAGCAAGTTATCGCTAACGCCAAGGCAATGGGCATTACCTTAACAGATGATGAGTACCAGGCCATTGAATTAGCATTCAACCACTTTAAGAATACGAAGAGCGGTAAATCACTAAAGGATCCTGACTAATAAATTATCGGTAAATAGTTAGAGGCTGAGAAAAAGCGAAACGCATTTTCTCAGCCTCTATTCTATTTATTGACTTATTATTTATCTTTTTGGCCAAATCCCAGCATTGCTAAGAAACTCTTACCAAGGACGCCTGATTGCTTTCTTGACTGATGGTTACTGGTTCGGCGACTAGCACTCCGCGAATGGTTTGCTGAGCTTTCGGTCCGTGGAGAAGGGTGACTTTCGGCACGTGACGGCTTCCGTTCTTCTCTTCTTTGTACTTGGGGACCGTTCCACTCAACTTTAGGCTGTTTCTCTTTATTTTGCTCTTCCTCAGGAGTTGTAAAGAGCGGCTTTACCTTTTCTCCACCATTCTTTTGCGGACGTGGTGGTTGTGGCCGAGCAACTTGGCTTTCCTGCGATTGTGCCACCGTAGATTCGTCTGACTTAATCTCTTCTTGCCCGCTTTGTACTTCACTTACCGAGCTACGGTATGCTTCACGGGTTAGCGACTGTTCAACATTCGTTGTTTCAATTTTGCTATTATTAGATGCTAGTGAAAGCGAGTTGGCATCTAATTCTTGTTGAAGCTTGGACAATTCTTGATTTAATGACATTAACGAATCAAGGGAGCTTCCCATATCTTCAGAATTTATTTCTGAACTTTGTGATTCTTCTGTTTCTAAACTCTCTGGATCCCGAGAAGTAGCCAACGAAAAGCCTTGAGATGCTGTCTTCAAGTCATCACTGGTTAGTGAAATTGCTTGTGACCCAAAATCACCATCTACAGAAGATTCTGGCACCTTGCTTTGAACCGTAATCTGTGGTGCAGCTTCAGCGTTCATTAACGAATCGCTTGACACTGATACTGAATCTCCCCCATTTTTTTGCTCAGCATCAGTATGGATATCAAATACCGGTCGTTGGCTAACCGGGGTTTGATTGCCGGGTGTTTCTGGATTTTCTTCAGCCGTTCCTGCTTGATCGGTTTGACTACTTTTAATCGAAAAAACGGGACGCTTTGCTAAAGATCCTTCCTCAGTATCGGCTGTTTTTTTGACATTCTTAATATCAAACGAAATCTTTGCTTTGGCATTGCTTCCTGAATCGTTATTGCTCACAGTGATTAACCTCCCCATAAACTTCCAATATATTTTATCACTCTTTATAGGCTTAAAAAGAGTCTCCAGAAAATTCTTAAACATCCTTTATGATCCAAAAAGCCCTATTCAGAAATCTAACTAACTCTCACTCTATTTTAACCCAATGTCGAACAACATACATAAAATACAAAACGAGACAGGTAAAAACTTCCTTTGTTTCTGCCTGTCTCATTTTTAGGGGGTTTATTATAAGGATATTTTTTAAATTACTTTACGCGTTTTTGAATACCAGCAAGCCCTAATAGTGCAAATAATGACCCTACATAAAGTGCTACTACTCCACTTTCGTTACCGGTTTGTGGTAACGTTGCTGGATCATTTTTGACATTATTAGTCTGCTGAATTGCAGGCTTACCACTCGGTACATCCGAAGTACCCGGAGTTCCTGAAATAACTGGTTGACCAGGATTTAATGGTTGCTCTGGTGTACCAGGGGTATTTGATGTTGGTTTCCCTGGATTATCTGGATCTGGCGTGGTTGGCTTTTCTGGTCGGTCTGGTGTAGTCGGTGTTGGCTTATCTGGAAGTGGAAATTCAGGCAATTCAGGTGCAACATCATCAGGACCAACAGCCCATGAGCCCTTGCCAGGTTGGTAACCAGGAACCGGATCTGGATCATCCTTTTTTGATCCAGATGACAGGTCAGGTACCCGAGTTGGTACTGCTTCTCCTGTTAGCTTAGCTTCATCAATGCTTTTAGCCAACATCTTATCATTCTCTGAACTACTATCCCAGATCCAATCACCCTGATTGGTGGCTTTAGACAATACTTGAGTCGTGCCATCGTTGTTGATCTTAACAAGGAAACTTGGTGCCCAGGTAGAACGATTACCTTGACCAGCTACATAACCACGGTTGGTCATGTAGGCAGTAATTAATACATCACTATCATCACCAGCAATCGGCATTGCATAGTAGCTATATGTTGAAGTTCGCCAGTTAAATGGAACACTTGATGTTAAGACAACACCATTACCGTTCAATGGCTTGTAACCATAAGTAAGATGATCAGAAACATATCCAATCATGACAACATTATCACCAATTGTCTTATCCGCCTTGGACCAAAGATCATCACCAGTACCACGATTTAACCGTGTTGCGGCAAACAGGTAGTACTTACCATTTAATTTCACAATATCTGGCCGTTCAATTTCGTCAGAAACCATTGGAGCAGATACTAATGGAGTATAAACGTCTGCTAATTTTGGATTTGATTCATCGTTATTCAAGCGAAGAATCCCTAAAGCTGCGTTAGCCCAACTAGCCCGGCTAGTCATATCATCATTATTTAAAATGCCAAAGAAGTTTTCAATATTTGTCTTGGCATTATCACCATAGTTTTGCCAGTTATAGATCTGATCTTCACCTTGGTAGTTTTCAGTACCAGTAGAGGCCTCAAAGACCAAGTAGCGTTGACCATCAACCTCAATAACGTGAGCATCACGCATTGCAACGTTATCAGCACCTTTATTAGTGGCGCGCCATTGAGCATACGTTTGATAATGGTAACCGTCACCAGCAAAAATAATATGGTTATTATTAACTTTATTAATTGAAACAGTACCATCTGGGTTAACTGTAAGTGTCAGATTGGCAGCAGCAATTCGTTGATTATTTAATCCATGATCTGATGTATCAACATCTGTCCTAAATTTCAAGAATAAGTTAGGTTCCCGTAAATAAGTCGATTTAATCAATACTCATGTAAAAGCCCCCTGAAAACTAGCTAAGGTCTAGTCTTCAAGGGGTTCACTCATTATGAACGTTAATCTAGGATCGTAATTTTACATAGTTCTAATTCGAATTTCTTTTATCACTAAACAAGTTTCAAGTGAAGTTGATTATCACCGATCAATCCGGACTTTTTCATGAAGAAGTAGAGCGCCACTGACATCACAGCCGGAGCAACAACCCCGAGTGCCATGTAGGTTGCGAATTGATCCCATCCCCGAGAAAGGTAAGCAATCGGGGCAATCAATGAATTCAATCCCAAACCACCAAGCGTGTAAGTTGAGCGGAAGTTAAACAGCACTGTTGCTAGTGGTGCACAAACCGCTGCGGAAACAACTGATGGTACTAAAAGGTATGGGTTGATCAAGATATTAGGGAACTGAACTTTAGGGGTAACCAATCCTTGAGCAATATTAGCTCCCAGGTTATTTTGCCGCCAGGACATTGCGGTAAAGGCAACGAATTGAGCGGTTGTCCCGATTAAAGCAGCCGCAGAAGAAACAGGATCAAGTGTTAGGGCAACGGCCAGGGCAGCTGAAGAAGCTGGGGTCATTAAGAATAAGGCCCAAACAACAGAGATAACAGCTGAACCAAGCACTGGTGATACTTGCATTGAGTGAGCGATGTAGGCAGAAACAGCTAATAATGCTGGAGTTACTACCGCTGCAACCAGCAAGCCAAAACTAATCCCAACTGCTAAAGCTCCGAATGGTACTAATACCATATCCAGTGGTGTCTTCCCGGTGAGGTATTTACCAACCAGTACTGCTACTACAGCTGCTAAAACAGCGGAAACAGGCTGACCAGTTGTAAATACTGGTGCACCAACTGCGGCAACTGCAGCCTGACCAGTAGCTGTTGCTCCCTTAACGGCTGTGGTAGTAAAGTGAACAGCATTAGCACCAACAGTAGCTGAAATCATCGAAGCAAAGGTTACCAAAGTGTTGGTATTCATTTGTGAGGCAACCGCAACTCCGATCGCAGGCGCTAAGAGGACTTGGGCTTCTGCACCAACCAAAGTTAATACATGCAGACCAGATAAGTTACCAATAGTCTGTACTAAAAGTCCTCCTCCCAAGATGACTAAAATGGCATTGGCCACCGCCGCAAAAATTCGATAAGCCGCCTCTTTCACTACTGACGAATTGGCATAAGTTGCATTTGCTTGTCGCGCATTAACTTGAGTATTTTCCATCATTAACGCCTCCTTAAATATTTTGATGTTGTTGATTCTACATGGAGACGCTAACGAAATCAATAGTTTTTCTCATTATTTTCTAATTTGTTTTTAATTTTAATATCAGACCCATACCTTTAATCATTGAAAACGAATTCACCATTTAAAATTAAAAGCGGAGACTAATTAAAGTCTCCGTGCTTCCGCTGAAGGGATAATCAAGTGATACTGTTTGTTATCAAGATCCGTTAGATTGTATTCTGCAGTTCTTCAAAATGGGAGAACTAAACCGAGATTATTATCGTAAGGGCTCTGTAGATATGGCCTTCTAATTAAGTAATTAGCTAAACATGCTTTTCAAGGAAACTAAATTGTTTTTATGTGGAGTGGGGTGTGTCTTTGTTAACTTTTTACAGATTAATATCAACATACTTTCAAAGTAGTTTATTATGAGAAGATGTTCGATGAAATCACTTAATATCCCTTCACACCTTTAGTATATATTCTCCACTTGTAAAGATCAATTTAGCCGCGTCACATCAAGGATGAAAGCACTTTTACTAATCAAACATATTCAGAAAATTTGTCCTAATACTCATGAATAATAATTCATTTTTGCCCGCTTAGGATCGGAAAAAGACCAGAAAATTTTCTGGCCTTTTTTTGGTGTTCTAGGCAACTGAGTCGAAATCTGCTCCCTCGGAACTCGCTAGAGCTAACGACCTCCGTGAAGCGGTGTAGGACACCACTCCCCGGAGAAATCGTTAGCTTTCCGCGAGTTCTTTGCGAGGTCGCACTCTACTTCTTCAACCCATATCCCCAAGCTAATAGAGCAAAGATGATTACTGATAAGATCAACGGAATTCGTGTTGAATCGATGAAGAGTAATATTACCAAGACGGCAAGGAAGAAAATAATCGTTAACCAACTAGTAACGGGGAAACCTGGCATTTTGAAGTAGCTAACCCCTTTTGGATTTCTTTGCCGGTACTTAATATGTGCTGCTAAAATAATGATCCACGTAAAGATAAAGGTAATTGTGGAGATCCCGGCAATCACATCAAAGATTCCAGCTGGCATAATGTAGTTCAAAATTACGGTAATGAAGAGAATCAATGACGAGAAAGTCAAAGCATGATTAGGAACTGCTTTGGCGCTCAACTCACCGAACCGCTTTGGTGCATTTCCGCTCTGAGCAAGCGAGTACAGTGACCGACTTGTACTAAAGATTGCACTATTAGTTGCGGACATTGCGGCAGTCAATACCACAAAGTTAATGATTCCGGCTGCTCCTGGGATACCAATTGCAGCGAACACCTGAACAAACGGACTAGAAGTAGTCTTGATTTGAGTCCATGGGTAAATTACCATCATTGCAATCATTGAACCGATGTAGAACAAACCAATCCGTACCGGCAAAGTGTTGATTGCCTTTGGAATATCCTTTTGCGGATCCTTAGTTTCACCGGCAGTCAAACCAACCATTTCAATTCCAACAAAGGCAAAGACAACCATTTGGAATGACATCAAAAAGCCCATGGGTCCGGTTGGGAAGAAACCACCATGATTAACAAGGTTGCTTAGTTCCACTGTTCGATTGTCGATATGGCTATGCATCAGGAGCATTACCGCACCAATCACAATCAGGACAATAATTGCCAACACCTTAATCATTGAGAACCAACTTTCTAGTTCCCCAAATAAACCGACATTCACCATGTTAACCAACATCAAAAGAACAACGATTGACAGCGGACCAACCCACTGAGGCATTGATGGGAACCAGTATTTCAAGTAAATCCCCGTTGCGGTTAAGTCAGCCATTGCTAATGTTAACCAGCAAGCCCAATACATCCATCCGGCAACGAATTCCATTCGGTCACCAAGGTATTCTTTAACTGAATCAATAAACGAGTGTTTAGAAGTATCAGCGAGAATTAGTTCCCCTAACGCACGCATCATAAAGAAGCAAAAGATACCTACGATTAGGTACGAAAGGATAATCGCTGGTCCGGCTTGTTGAATTGCCTTCCCTGAACCAAGGAATAGTCCAGTACCAATTGCACCTCCAATGGCAATCATCGTTACGTGTCGACTCTTTAATGAGCGCTTTAACTTCTGTTGTTGCTGTTCGTCCATAATCTGCCTCCTTAAAATTTAACTTCTATCTTTTGCATATATCGCTTTTAAAAAAAGGGCGCCCCTGGTTTTTATACCAGGGACGTCCTTTTAACGCGGTTCCACCCATCTTTATAGCTCAAATTAATGAACTACCTCTCAGTTGATAAAGGAACCACCCAATTCAAACGTACATGCCATTTTGTTAGTCCCGAATTTCAGCTAACATCGGAATCTCTGTTCACTAACATTAAAGATTACTCATAATTATAATGATTTTACGCCTAATGTCAAACAATATTTTGAATATTTATGTAATCTTTCGGATTTTGAAAGCCTACTCATAACGATATTGTTAGGATTTCAATTGTTTTTTAAAAAAGGTTCTACTGCTGCATAGTCGTAACGTGTTCGACAGAGACTTGCTAGAGCTAGCATAGTCGTTCTACTGCTACACAGTCATAACGTGTTCGCCGTGACCGCAACTTCCGCCTAAATATCCCGGACTTGATTATTACTAATCATCGTCCGGGATTCCTTAGTGCTCAGTTGCTAATCCGTCACGGCTCGCACTCACTCAAACATTCAGCACCTTATTCAAGAAACTCTTGGTGTCGGGATGTTGAGGGTGTTCGAAGATTTGGTCGGGTGTTCCTTGCTCACGGATGTCACCGTCATGGAAGAAGACAACGCGATCGGCAACTTGCTTAGCGAAGCCCATTTCGTGGGTAACGACAATCATCGTCATCCCTTCTTTAGCCAACCGCTTCATAACTTCAAGAACGTCCCCAACCATTTCTGGGTCAAGGGCACTTGTTGGTTCATCGAACAGCATTACGTCAGGCTTCATCGCCAATGCTCGAGCAATTGCCACCCGTTGTTGTTGACCACCGGATAGCTTAGTTGGGTTGGCATCAGCCTTTTCACTTAAACCAACAATATCTAGGTAATGCATTGCTGCCTTCTTCGCTTCGTCCTTACTCATTTTCCCCAGTTCTACCGGAGCTAATGTAATGTTTTGTAAAACATTCATGTTCGGGAAGAGGTTGAAGTGCTGGAAAACCATTCCGATATTTTGCCGAACTTGGTTAATGTTTACTTTTGGATCTGCAATGTCATAACCATCAACGTAAACGTGTCCGCTATTCGGTTCTTCCAATTTATTAATGCACCGTAAAAAGGTACTCTTCCCTGAACCAGAAGGGCCAATCATGCAAACCACTTCGCTTGGCTTAACGTTGAGATCAATTCCCTTTAGCACTTCGTTACTGCCGTAGCTCTTGTGTAGGTCCTTAACTTGAACTTTGTATTTTTTATCCATATTAAGCCATCCTCTTTTGTACGTAGTTTGATAACCATGTTAATAGGGTAATGATAATGATGTAGATTACCGCAATGATGGTCCACATTCTAAACCCTTCCATGTTTTGCGAAATAATTACTGTCCCGGTTTGGGTTAATTCCATGACACCAATTGCCGATAGGATTGAAGTATCCTTCAGGGTAATGATGAATTGGTTAACCAATGATGGCACCATCAACTTGAACCCTTGTGGAGCAATAACCTTAATTAAAGCCTTACTGTATGGTAATCCTAAACTTCGAGCGGCTTCCCACTGTCCTTGGCTAACGGATTCGAAACCACCTTTAACAATGGCACCAATGTAGGCCCCTTCATCAAGGGTTAATGTCAAAATCCCGGCAAGGAATAGCGGAACCTTATGACCAATCACGTTTGGAACCCCCATGTAAATGAAGAAGGCCAAAACAATCATTGGGATCCCCCGGAAGATGTAGATTAAGGTACTTGAAATACCGTTAGCAAACTTATTATTAACGACACCCAAGACACCAAGAATTACACCAAAGATCATTGCAAAGATAATCCCGACAACGGTTAACTCAATCGTCATCCACAAACCACGAAGAAGTGCTTCACGGTTAGTCTTTAATAATCCTAAAATTGTGTGGTCAGCAGCGGTAGTCTTAGTTGTCCCGTTACCCTTAGTGTACTTATCAATAATTTTATCTAATTGACCAGTATCCTTTAACCATTTAATCCCATCGTTAACCTTCTTTTGGAGTTCCAAGTTCTTGCCCTTTTGGAAACCAACGGCAACAGGTTGCGCATCAATTGGCTTCTTAGTAACAATCTTTAGCGGAACTCCGGTCTTAATCCCGTATTGAAGAACCGGACCATCATCAAAGGTTGCGGCCGTGTTGCCGTTTTTCACATCGTTCCACATGGTGTTCGATGAATCGAAGTACCGGATCTTGTAACCATATTTATCTTGGTTCTTCTTCAGGTACAATGCAGCACTAGTTCCTGACTTAGCTGAAACGGTTTTGCCTTTCAACTGCTTCATCGACTTAATGTTGCTATCCTTGGCAACTGCCATAACAACACCATCAGTGTAGTAGGGAGTTGAGAAATCATACTTGGCTTTCCGTTCATCAGTAACACTCATCCCGGCGATTACCGCATCAACTTGACCTGATTCAAGCGCCTGCAAGTCACCGTTAAAGCTCATTGGCTTTAGCTTGTACTTAAAGTGCTCGTGTTTAGAAATTTTTTTAAGAATTTCAATTTCAATTCCTGGGTTCTTTCCAGAATACCCACCCTTGCTATCCTGAATTTCAAAGGGTTCAAACGTATTGTTTGTTGCAAAGGTATAGGTTGGGTCAGCAGATGCCGGTTGCTGTTCGACGACCACCCACCCAATTACAATTCCAACAATCGCAATAAAGGCAGTGATTAATTTTTTCCAATGATTGCTTTGCATCTATACCGACTCCTCTTTAATCAAATTTTAACGTTGGTAATACATTATCATTCAGTCAAAAAGAAGTGAATAGTTTTAAGTGAATCGTGTGCTTATCCAAGATGAAATCGGTTTAAACTAATCTTTTTAAAGGCTAATGCCCACAATTTGATTAATTTTATTAAGTGAAATTTTGATGGATGATTTTTGATGAGAGATTTCTCATTTTAAATGATCCAAAAAAACTTTGACATTTATTATTAAACGCCAAAGTTCCCCTTTAATATAGTGTTTGATATTCTTTAATAAAATCAGCAAAGAACGGTAGTGTAAAAGCAACTTCTCCCCATTTTGTTGCCGTAATGAGTTGATCATCCAATAGTCGACGTCGATAAATTGAAATATAATTTTTATCTCGATGCATCTTTTTGGCAATCTCTGCAACTTTAACACTAGCTTTACCACTCTCCGACATTGCTTTAATAAATTCCCGATCCTTGTTGGATAACTCTTGGTACATTTTAATATATACATTTCGATAGAGTTCCGCTTGATAGTTCGGTAAAATTTTCTGGACTACCGCACTCGTTATCTCTGTTTCTTTTGTCCGCCATAGTAGGAATCCTAACAGCTGAAATGCATATGCATAACCATTTGTCATCTTTGTGATTTGGTTAAGGGTGTCATCATCTATCGTCCGTCCCTTTCGATTAAACGCTCGACGGTAGCTTTGTTTGATAGTTAATAAGCTTAATGGTTCAAGATAGATTCGCTGACTACGTAATAAGAAAGTTAATAATTCATCATTTTGTAATTCAGATACCTTATTTGGCAACCCAGCCATTAATAAGGCAATATGGTAGTTATTTCTCAGCAACAATTGATAAATTCCCGCAAATTCACGTAATTCCGGGGTTGAACTGATTTCATCAATCGTTATTAATAATGATAAACCACGCTTCTTTAACATTTCTGCCATTTTCTCCAATAGAACCTGATATGGCAAATTAGTAGACAGTGTCTCTCGATGATTATAATCAATCTCTAGTCCATTTGTACTCAATTTTATTCCATCGATCCCTGTAAGCAATTTTCTTAAACTATTATCTGCTTGTGCGCAAACTGATTCAATTAACGTTGGAATAAACCTTTTTCCCATCGTTAAATCAACAACCAGCCAATCATCATGTTTCATCATGTTGTGACTAATATCTGTTAGAAGTGTCGTCTTTCCTGACCCACGCATCCCGTAAACAAGAGTAGTTAAAAATGGACTATCTGGATCTTGAATATCTTCTTCGAGTTGCTTCACAATTTTACTACGATCCAAGAACAGCCGAGGAACACGCCCGAAGCTTGGATTAAAAGGATTCTTCTCCACCATTTTTATACTCCTTTATACTTTTTATTTTATTTTATACTTCTTTATACTTTAAATCTACTTTTATACTTCTTTATACTTTAAACCTAAAAAGCAGGTCTAATTGGTATTACCACCAGCTAGAACTGCTAATTTTTATCTACTCATTATTTCAGACACCGTTTATAGTATTGCTCAGCTTCCTCATCCGTTAAGTCATACGCTTCTTTCAAATTAGCAATGATTCGTTCTTTTGGCAATTGCTGTTTGATGAACAAGCTTGTAACCTGTAAAATTGCTTCTTCTTTTCCTTCTTCTATACCCTCTTGCCGCGCGACCTTCAATCCATGGCGACGATCCATTTCATATAACGATAAACGCATGTATTCCGCCCTCCATTTCTTATTATGCTTGACGAATGCGATTCTTTTCTTTAATTGTACGATGAAACGATCGTCACCATCAACTTTACGATTAGCAATCACGTCCAAAAATTTTTGTAAAGGCTGATTAACATCTTTCCGCAAGCTCGGAATATTTAAGAAAATTGTTGTTGTCCCATCGTCTGCGATATGTTCTGGACTTTCATCAACGTGTCGATGAATGGTATATTGCTGCAAACCTAAGCCAAGCGGGTCAAAGCAGCAAAAGAAAATCACATATGAATTATTAGCTTCTTGGTAATTTTTCCCTTTTTCGTACGAATCAAGTGATGTCATCGCTTAGTAATATCGCGCTCGTTTTAACAGATCTTTTTCATCTGCAACCTGCATTTCTATATCATAGCAATTAATTTTCGTATCCCGAGTGAATACATCAAAGCGGACTCCCTTCGCATCTGGAGCAAAATTAATCTCTTCTTGGCTATTTGGTAGTTTGATATGATCAATTTTCAACTCCGGTAAAACACGTTGAATTACTTCCTGACAAATCTTTGGATCAATCATCACCTTACTGAAAACAAAGTCATTTGATAATCCGGCATCTTCCCATTTCTGAATTAAGTTCATTTTTTCGCCTCCTACTAACTAAAGAACGGAAAAAATGGACTTTTTAACTAAATTCAAAAGAAAACCAGGAGCAACCACCTGTTAAGGAGGTTATTCCTGGTTTAATTATGTTTCGGCAGAGACTTGTTAGAGCTAGTGGTTCTAGGCAACATAGTCAAGATCTGCTCACCGCGACCGCCACCTCCGTCTAACTATCCCGTCCTTGATTGTAAACAATCATCGTCCGGGATTCCTTAGTACTCGGTGGCTAGTCCGTCGCGGTTCACACTCTACTTTTTAAACGGTACCGCGTTTTCTTTGGTGATCTTAGTAACACCGTGCATGTATGGAACTAAGACTTCTGGAATGGTTACGGAACCATCTTCGTTTTGGTAGTTTTCCAAAATAGCGGCAACGGTCCGACCAACGGCAAGACCTGAACCATTCAAGGTGTGAACGTATTGTAACTTACCATTTTCATCACGGTATTGAGTGTGCATCCGGCGAGCTTGGAAGTCCAGGCAGTTTGAACAACTTGATACTTCACGGTACTTGTTTTGAGCTGGCATCCAAAGTTCAAGGTCATGGGTTTCAGAAGCGGTGAAACTCATGTCACTAGTAGTCAATGTAATGACGTGGTATGGCAAACCGAGCTTCTTCAAGATGTTTTCAGCATTGGCGGTCATCTTTTCCAATTCATCCCATGAATCTTCTGGCTTCGTGTACTTAACCATTTCAACCTTGTTAAATTGGTGCATCCGGATCAGACCACGGGTATCTCGCCCAGCGGCCCCAGCTTCTGAACGGAAGCATGGTGTCAAGGCTGTAACGTAAACTGGCAATTCTTCTGCCGGAATAACGTCGCCACGGTAGTAATTAGTCAATGGTACTTCGGCAGTTGGGATCAAGGTCATATCTTCACCGTTAACTTGGTAAACACCCTTCTTAAATTTAGGGAATTGACCGGTTCCGTACATTGAAGCAGCGTTAACAATGTATGGTGGCAATACTTCAGTGTAGCCGTCCTTCATGTGTTCATCGAGCATGAAGTTGTAAACGGCACGTTCAAGCTGGGCACCTAAACCAAGGTAGTAAACAAACCGGGCACCAGAAACTTTCCGCGCACGGTCAAAGTCAAGGATTCCCAAGTTTTCACCAACATCCCAGTGGTGCTTTGGTTCGAAATCAAAGTCACGGATCTTGCCGACCTTCCGTAATTCAACGGAACCTTCTTCAGTCAAACTTACTGGAACGCCATCGTGAGGAATGTTTGGCAAGCGAGACATCTTATCGTGGAAGACTTCATCATTTGCTTCAACTTGTTCATCGAGTTCCTTGATTTGGTCACCCAATTCACGGGTTTCCTTGATTGCATCGTCAGCTGATTCACCATTCCGCTTAGCTTCACCAATCTTCTTTGAAGCATCATTCCGTTGAGCCTTCAAAGCTTCAGTCTTTTGAAGCAAGTCACGACGCTTTTGATCAAGTTCGATTACTTCATCAATTTCTTCAGCCTTAACGCCCCGAGTAGCTAATTTTTGCTTAAAGAATTCGGGATCTTTACGAATCTTCTTAATATCTAACATTGTATCCTCCTAACAAAAAGAGCCATTCCATCCTCAAAATATTTTGGGACGAAATGGCTCTTAGTTCCGCGGTACCACCCAAGTTTGACAGTTAAATGTCACCCTCGCGATGGATAACGGCCATCAACCGTGCGGCATTACCCGCCCACATTTACTTGCACCGGAGTTTCGATCAACAACTTGCACCTACCGTTGTCTCTCTGAATGATCTACTTGAAATGCATCCGTGTTTAATATTCGCCATTATCATATTACATCTGGCGTTATTTAGCAATCGATATTTTAATAAAATTTATTTTAATTTGCATGACGCAAACCAAATAGTGAAGTTAACCCGGCAATCCGTAGTCCAAGACCATGAAGAATATTTGTCTTTTTTGGTTCAGCTGGACGATGAATCAACGGTGGACGTGAACTGGTCTTGGTATACCGGTCATCAAGTCGTTCATTATCAAACTTATTGTAGACAATTACGATCTTTGAATCAGGAGTCCAGGCATTTACCTGTTCACTTGGCAAAAATGCCCGATCAGGTGCACAGCCTTTAATTTCAGGAGCATCAAATTCAGCCCATTCCTTTGGTGAATCAGGTTGGATAACCCATTGACTGGGGCTGTGACATAAGTCCTTTAAATTAAGAGAACCGTTCGGAATTTCATTTGAAATTCTGAGCGGTTCTTCCTTTTCTTAAAATTAATACTAAATATGGACAGCCTCCCGGCGATCTTTTTCATATTCAGTGCCATTAGGGCAATTCCAATCTGACTTTTGGCTTTCTTGAGACCACGCACCGTGAACCTCTTGAAACCCAAATAAGCTTTCAAATTTCCAAAAACAGTTTCTACATCGTACTTGCGACGAGAATACGTAGTGGACTTTGAAAGCGACTTACGTGCTTTAGCTTTAAAATACTCCCATTGTGGATTAACCATAATATACTTAGTGTTTCCACGTGGCGTTAATGCCTGAGGAATAACTTGGTGATTTTCATCGTACTTTTCGGCTTGATATACCTTAAAGTCGCGATGGAACTTATATTTATCGTTTCGGTAAGCGTATCGTTTAAAATTAAAGCGGACTCCAGCTGGATTGACATAGTAATCATCATCTTCATGGTATTCCCAATTCATAACCTTTCGATCATCAGAGCGCCATTTGCGACTATTCTCTTTAATCATCGTGCTATAAGGAATTAAGGCGGTACAATCAGGCAACTCATCTTCAAGATATTTATAATTACGTTCAGACCCATAACCAGCATCGGCTACAATTTCTCGTCCCAAAACTTCGTTCTGGGCGAGCTGCTTAAGAAATGGAATTAGTGTTCTCGTATCAGTGGGGTTTTGCATTAAGTCATAACCAAGCGTAAATTGCGAACTAGTCATAATTTGAAGATTATATGCCGGCTTAGTTTGTCCATTACGCATCGGATCTTCTTTAACGCGCATAAAAGTAGCTGCGTGATCTGTTTTAGAGTAGCTATTCCGTGAACCAGCGATCTGTATTTGAGTACGATATTCTAAATTTTTTTGGCGACAGTGTTCTAAAGCGCAGCGATATTTTTTGGCGTGGCGTCGTTCTTGTTTGGCTGGATTAGGCGAAACCTTAACGGTTTCGCTTACCTGTTGATTCAATTCTTCGATACGTTGTTCAAGAAGTGCAATAATAGTATCGAGCTGATCAACGTCAAAGTTATTCTCGTCAACGGCGATTTTAACTTCAACTTGCTTGATTTCTTGAAGCAGTTTACGGGCTTTTTCAACGTTTAATTCACGATATTTGATCGTACGCTTCTTCCAAACAAAGGAGTACTTATTTGCGTTAGCCAGAATTTTAGTGCCATCAATAAATGAAGCCTCATCAATCATTCCTTAAGCTTTCAAGTAGTCATGAAACTCCTTAAAACTGCTTTGGATCATTTCTGCTAAGTCCTTAGAAATCACAAAGCGAGCAATCGTACGGTAAGTCGGTCGCTGTTCTTGAGTTAACCACATTGCGACAATATTTTCACGAGCAAAGCGTTCAATTTTCCGACAGGAAATAATACCGTAACTGTAGGCTAAAAGGACCAATTTTAATAACATTCTCGGATCGTATTCCCTTGGTCGCCCCATAATATTAGGCTTGCGGATCGCAAGGCCTTCAACTAATTGATTAATATAACGAGCAGGATGGTTTAATTCAGGTTCATAGGCAGTAGGTATGTTCAAACTAAGTTGATTCATGTTATAATTAGTTTCCAATGTTTTATGTATCCTTTCGAGGGTATTTTGAAGACATCGACGGGCTGGTCGGTGTCTTTTTCTTTTACTAACACATATTTTAAAGGAAAACGGAGTTAAATGAAATCCGAAGATTTCATCTAACTCCGCTTATTATTAGGGACTTATGTCACAGCCCCCTTTTAGTTTATTTTCTTAATTGTACTTTAAACGTTGACTTCTAGTAATGATTCATCTTGTTTAATAAAGACCGCACCAAGATTTCCCGGTTGCTTTTGCCAACCATTTATCGGTTCACCATTAAAGAACAATCGTTTAGCCTCGATTTCTCCCATTACCGACTGTTCAGTAAACACAGTCACGCTAGAAAGATCCGTCTGTAAAGGATAACCGGTTCGTGGATCCAGCAAGTGGTGATACTTCTTGCCATTCACTTCCAAGAAACGCTCGTAGATCCCTGAAGTAACAGCGGAGCAAGATGGTTTACGGACAACTTCGATGTCGTCCCCCCGCCTCAACTGCGGATCCTGAACACCAATTACCCACTGGCCATCCTCACGGCGCGGTGACTTTCCTACAAACAGGAGGTTTCCGCCAAGGTTAATAATTCCTGCTTGAACTCCCTGCTCAATCCAAAAGTCACGAATGCGATCGGCAATGTAACCTTTTGCAATCCCGCCAAGGTCTAACTCCATTCCCTCTTCTTCCAAGAAGACGGTTCGGTAGTCATCATCCAAGAGAACCTTATAGGGATCAATTAATTTAAGGCGATCTTGAATATCGGTATCCTGAGGAACATTTGCTCCCGTAAAGCCGATCTTCCACAGCTTCACTAGCGGCCCAATCAAGGCGTTAAAGCCAAAGTTTTCCCGACTGTACTTAACAGCTAATTTGATTAACTCATAAGTTGATGGTGAAACAACCTTGGGCCCCTTTCCTGCTGCATGATTAACACTCATTACCTCTGATTCAGGGCGGTTAACCGTCAGCCGATCTTCATATTCATCAATTAACCGCATTGATCTCGCCAGCAACGGATAATAGCGATCGCCAAAAAGCGTTAGGACAATCTTTGTTCCTAACGCATGGTGGACCATTGAATGGCGTTGATTTACTAATTCGTTAGTCATCGTTCTCTGAAGCCCCGGTTGATGCATCAGCGGTATCGTCTTCCGCATCAACACTACCAGTTTCGGAGGCACCAGTTGTGGCGTCGGTCTCCTCTGCTGGTCTTTCGTCGGCAGCTACTGGTGTATTTTCCTCATCATCACTATCATCGCTGTTTTCTGAAGCACCAGTTGAGGCATCGACTGCTGGTTCTTCTTCCTCTGGTGCAGAATCATTAGTGCTCTTGGATGCGCCAGTAGTTGCATCCTTGCTCCAGGCACCATTTTCAAAGAGGTTCAAGATGTATTCGACGCTTCCAGTAAATTCGATGGTCCCAAGGTAATGACCATTGATGTCCCGTAAAGCGTAGTATTGGATCAATGAACGGTGACCATTCATCCAGAGTGGCCGCGTAACAACGTCCTTCTTCCCTTCACGGAAGCTGTTGATAATGCTCATTACTGCTGGAACAGCCATTGGTGGATGGCATTCTTGAACAGTTTCACCGAGGGAAGCTGTATTCCGAACGTGCTCCCGGTTTGGCTTATCTGAGAACCAAGCGAAATGATCGGTACTATCGATCAAATCAACTTCAAACGGAATCGTACTAAAGATTTGCTGAACTTCTTTGAGTGTCAAACGACCAGTAGGGAAATTAATGTATGCATCACTGATCGTTGGTTGCTTAATGGCCATATCAAGACCCTCCCTATCTGTATTCTTGAAGATTTGAATATATTCAATAAAATGTTCAAAGCACTTTTCTAGGTTATCAATTGCTTCTTGGTCTACCAAGCGTCCGTCCTTAGCAAAGGTATCACGAACATTCCCGATTAAGACCTCGTTCCCTGGAATCAGGTTAGTATTGCAATCTGGTGAAATCAAGATTTGCCGCATTTGAACTTGTGAACGTGCAGATGCTTGACGACCATAAGCTACCCCAACGATCATTGCAGGCTTTTCCGAAAGTACCTTGGTCTTGTAGGAAAGCCACTCGATAGCTGACTTAAGAACGGCAGGAATCCCGTGGTCGTATTCAGGAGTGGAGAATACTAAGCCATCAGCTTCCTTAACCTTTTGCTTTAATTTCCAGACTTCTGTTTGCTCGGATAGGGGAGTGTCAACGCTAAATGGTGGCAGTTTACCAACTTCGTAAATCTCAATATCAGCCATTTGCTTAAAGTGCTTCTTCATAAACCGCAACAGTAACCGGTTGTATGAAAAATCAGCATTGGTACCGACAAAAGCGAGAATCTTCATCATTACTTACTCATCTCCTCGTTCATTCGATCAATTGCTTTCGCATAGTAACGGAAGCCGTTCATACATTTTTCTAAGAAGCCAATTGTTCCCTTATCAGTAATGTTTCCTTCTTCGTCCATCAAACTGGTAACATTACTCATGAAAAATTCGTCACCTTGGTAGACATTTGCATTAATCCCTGGGGAAATCAAAATATCACGCAATTGAACCTGGGACCGTGATGCTCCCTGATCATGCGTTGAGGCCCCAATCGTCATTACTGGCTTCCCAGTAAGGGGGTGCACACTGTAAGACAACCATTCAACAATACTCTTCAACGCTGAGGTAATTGAGTGATTATATTCAGGACTAGCGATGATCACGGCATCGGCATCCTTAATCCGGCGGTCAATGTCCTTGATTACTTCAGGGGCATCACCCTTAAAGCTTTCGTTAAACATTGGTACTTGGCGAATATCAATCACATCAATCTGATCTTGATCCTTAAAATGTTGAGCCATGAATCCTAACAACATCCTGTTATATGAATGATTAGCATTTGACCCAGCAATTGCAGCAATTTTCAAGTATGTCACTTCCTCTTTCAGTTTATTCATTAATTCACAACCATTTTACTATATTTTAACCGATTAAAAAATAGATTATTAGTATTTTGATTATTTTTAGACATTTTTCAAACTTTTGATTATAATTAAACCCTTTAAACCAATAAATTTTAATTATCGTCGGCTAAGGTAATATTCAAATAATAACATTATTGTTCAGCAATCACTTGTTAAGAGCGATATGCTAAAATAAGACAATACTCTTTGAAAGGATCGAAAATATATCATGGTTCAATCACGGCAACGACAACAAAACATCGAAGTACAGGTTGGGGATCGTTTCCCATTAACGATTCGTCGACTGGGGGTTAACGGTCAAGGAATCGGCTACTTTAAGCACAAGGTCTGCTTTGTCCCTGGTGCCCTTCCGCACGAAGTCGTTGTCGCTGAAGTAACCCGGGTCCATCCCCGCTTTCTTGAAGCTAAAATCCAGCGCCTTCGCAAAACTAGTCGAGATCGGGTCGAACCCCGCGATAGCTATGCCGATGTTGCGGGGGGCTTTGAATTAGAAAAGCTGGCTTATCCAGCCCAATTGCGGTTTAAACGACAGGTCGTTTTGGATAGTCTCGAAAAATTCAAGCCATATGGTTATCGCAACTATGACGTTCGCCCTACTATTGCAGCACCACATGAATATGGCTACCGGAATAAGGCTTCATTCCAAGTGCGGATGATTGATGGTCACGTTGCCGCTGGGTTGTACAAGGCAAACAGTCATGACCTAGTAGACATTCAAGAATGTGCCGTTCAGATGCCAAACACAATGAAGGTTATTCGCACTGTTGTTCAAGCAATCGAAGACCTCCAAATTCCGGTATACGATGAGGAACGTAACAGCGGGATCATCAAGACCCTGGTTGTCCGTGAATCAGCAGCGACCGGTGAAGTTCAATTGACATTAATTACTAATACATCAAAACTGCCACATAAGCGTCAACTACTGGAAGCCATTCAGGAACAGCTCCCAAAGGTTGTCTCTGTAATGCAAAACGTTAATCCTGGCGATACCCCGCTGATTTGGGGCGAGCAAATGATCCACTTAGCCGGACAAGAATACATTACCGAAAGTCTAATGGGGTTGGACTTCCGCCTCTCCGCCCGTTCCTTCTTACAGTTAAACCCAGAACAAACGGAAACGTTGTATGAGGAAGCGGCCAAGGCACTAGAGCTTTCCCCTGACGATACCCTGATTGATGCTTACGCGGGAATTGGAACGATTGGATTGTCATTGGCTAACCGGGTAAAGGAGGTTTGGGGAATGGAAACAATCCCCGAAGCCGTTGCAGACGCCAAACAAAACGCTAACCTTAATGGCATTACAAACGCTCATTACGAAGTCGGCTCAGCAGAGGATGTTATCCCGCAATGGCGAAAGGAAGGTCATCACTTTGACGCGTTAGTAGTCGATCCGCCACGAACCGGTTTAGACAATGATCTGATTGAACAGATCATCAAAGAACGCCCTGCCAAGTTCGCCTACGTTTCATGTAACATGGCATCCCTTGCTCGTAACCTCGGTCGATTAACCAGCGTCTACCATGTTGACTATATCCAACCAGTCGACATGATGCCGCAAACCACCCGTTGCGAAGCGGTGGTGAAGTTATCAATTAGAAAATAGGTAATAAAAAATACCAGTGTATTTTTCTCGCAAGAAGAAACAATACTGGCATTTTAATTTACGAATTTTTAGGCTAATGTATTCCACTGCTTCCAAGTATTAAGGTTACTGATTGCATCGAGGGAATCGTAGGCGCCGGTGCTTAGTTTTTGAAGGAGTTTTGGATCGGTCAGGATGTCTACGGCAGCTTTTTCCATCTTCTTCGCGTTATTTAGTGGTACTAGCTCACCGTTGACGCCAGACTTGACCATTTCACTTGGGCCATACATGTAATCGTAGGTCACAACTGGGACACCGTGGGATAATGCTTCACCCATTGCTAATGGCTGGGCATCGATCCGGCTCGTATCCATGAATAATTGAGCAGTATTATAAGCCGGATCTAATTTTACTTGGTAACCGGCAAACACTACGGTACCAGTCAAGCCCGCATCATCAACCTGCTTCTTGTAGCGGTTAACGTCTTCAGGATTACCGTAACCATAAAGAGTTAGCTTAGCAGTTGGCACCTTTTTGTGAATCCGGGTAAAGATTTCAATTAGCTTCCCGGTCTGCTTGTCTTCACCAAGACGACCAACATAAATAATTTGTCCCGCAATCCGGTACTTCATGTCGGTCCGTTGGTTATTGCTCTTAACCGGAACACCGTTAATTGCGTAAACTGGCTTCTTGTCACCAATTCGCTTCCGAATCATCTCGGCCTGAGCTTCAGTCATGGTAATGATCCCGTCCCACTTATCAAGGTCAGTAGTAAGTGGTCCTTGAAGCATTGGGTTAAGTGGCCCGGTCTTAAGGTTATTACCATCGTTGACGTGGTTCATGGCCATCCAGAGATACTTCTTAGCGGCAGTTTGCATGTTCATCACTGGCTGGATTGCGACTGCTGGCCGGTCAGCAATGAAGACGTTATTTTCGTCATTTGCCTTATTCAATTCATCAAGGAAGAAGGCAAAGAGATCCTCCTCACTATCAAAGAAGCGATCGTGTCCCTGGTAATTCTTCAGAACATTCAACGAGTTGATTGGCGTATTCTGAACAGACTTAACGTAATGCCGTTCCATGTAAATGGATTGGTCAGGACGGTAATACCGTTCAAAACTAATTTGACCGTCTTCACCAATAAACTGATCAACAGACTTGAATCCCCGAAGATCGTACTGTTGGCGAAGAGTTACATTCCCCGCAACATCAAACCAGTCGATGTGGTTTACTAGACCAACAGTTCCACCGGTAAAGTAAACGATGCAGACCAGGCGATCACCATCCTTAACTTCTTGGTAGTTGTTCCCGGTTCCTACCTGGTATTCGATCGGTAGGTTCAGATCGCTGACGTGGAGATCATGCCCCACGTAATCAGTTGTCCCCGCAAAGAAGTCGTACATATTAACAAGCTGGTCATCAGTTAAACCGAACCGTTGCAGGGTGGCGTGGATAATTTGGTCATAGTTCCGCGTAACTAACTTGGCTTCGGCATTGTGATCCTTAAAGAGCTTCAGCCGCTTCATTTCAGCGTGTTCAATACTTGAATCGTTGCTCAATAAGTATTGGTTAACGAAAAAGAACATTATTTAGCGGCCTCCTTTGTTTTCATATCATCAACTAGTTCGTTCCATAGTTTCATGACATTGGGTTCAGAGTAACGTTCACTATCTTGGTAGGCATTTTCACTGAACTTTGCCAACTTTTCTTGATCTGTCAGGAGGTCGATAATTGCCTTGGCTAGGCCATCAACATCCCCATTTTGGGTAAGGATCCCGTCTTGGCCGTCAATCACAACGTCAGCTGGTCCATAATTAATGTCGTTCGCTACAATTGGCAAACCGTGTGACTGTGCTTCAACTAATGATAAAGGCAACCCTTCGGCACGGCTTGGCAGAATCAGTAATTGGGCATCATTATAAACCGCATTAGGATCATTAGTGTAACCATGGAAAGTTACGGAATTACCGAGATCTTCATCCTTCACGATCTTCTTTAACGTCTTGTCAAAGTTATCGTTCGCGTATCCCCAGAAGTCCAGTTTTGCCGTAGGAACCTTTTCTAAAATCTTTGGCCATGCCTTAAGCAAATGATCCTGTTGCTTTTCTGGTGAAAGCCGCGCAACCATTACGACTTGGTTCTTTGTCCGCTGTTCGAATGGAATGTGCTTAGCTTCCAAGACTGCCTTAGGAACAATCGGACCTGGGATCCGGTAAATCTTTGTCCCGTACTTTTCAAACCGGTCCTTAACATCCCTTTGTTGCTGGGGAGTCAAAGTGATGATCCCGTCCCAATCTTTGACGTGGTTAAGTCCCCAAGTATAGTTATAATTTAAGGTTGAATGCAACATATCACTGTTATCATTAACGTGATCATTGTGCAATTGCATTGTCCGGAAAACCCGGTGTTTCATGTGGAGTACTGACCAACCAACTTCGTATGTCCGGTCAACCACCAAACCAACTGGGCCATCCCCGACCAATTCGGGATCAGTCACGATCTCATCATAGAAGAACCGCGTCAGTTCATCGAGATTAGCAAACTGGTAGTCCTGTCCCTTGTAATTGAAGAGGTGGTAAGTATCAACTACCTTATTCCGCTTATTCTTCTGGTGTTCCAACTGAATAGCGATAGAGCCATCTGGACGGAGGTAGTTTTCAGTTGCAATGTTGCCATCCCAGTCGTAAACTTGTTCAACCGAGATGAATCCACGATTATCGTACCAACTAACCTTCAACAACTTGCCAAAGTGATCAAAGTACTGAAGGTTAATGATGTGCTTTTCCTTATCATTGCGTCGCCGGACATACATAATCCGGTTACCGTTCCGATAGTAGTTATAGTTGATTCCGTCAGCTTTACGTTCCCAGCTAGGATCGATATTAAGATCCTTAATGGTGACATCTTTTTGTGGAAAGATTCGTGCTTCTTGGAAATAATCAAATAAGTTTACAAAGTCTTCATCAGCGATCCCGGCTTCTGCAGTTACCATGTGAAGTTCATTTGAATACTTCCGGGTAACAATCTTAGCTGGTTCGTCAAACATCTCAAACAGGTGCAACCGCTTGATTTGCGCGTGTTCAATGCCTGACTTGTTATGCTGAATATTATCGTTCAGAAAGAATAACATTGCTTTTCTCCTTTTCTACGTTAACAGGTTAAGTGTACCATAACAAAAGCAGTGATATTAGGACATGTAAACAGTTTGTGTTAAAATTTATACTTATAATATGAAAGAAGGAGAAGATTAATGCAAAACCCATTTGGTAATAACAATAACAATGACCAAAACCCGTTTGATCTCAATAATCTCCCATTACCGCCAAATTATGCCAAAATCGTTAATGATCAGGGGCAAATTAGGATCGCCAAAGTAGGAATTTCATGGACAACACTCTGGTTTGGTCCCCTACCGGCACTATTCCGGGGCGACTACTATAACTTTATCTTAATGATCGTCCTTGACCTTGATTACGCATTAGTAGTTCTCTTTTTCGGTTTAAACTGGTTAACGCAATTTCCATGGCCTTCACTTGTGTTTGCAATCCTCTACAACATGATGTACTTCAAGCACTCCTTCAACATTGGCTATCGTCCCGCTGACCAGCGTTCACGCGAACTACTAGAAAGATTTCATTATCTAAAAAAATAAGGAACTGGAAAAAACAAATTATTTTTCCAATTCCTTATTTTATTATTAGAATAACAGCCTAATCAGCGTTTTCGCCTTCAAAAAATTCATGACGAATCTCCTTGTATGCTGCTACCGGATCGTCACTTTGGGTAATTGGCCGACCAACAACAATTCCGTTGCTTCCCATTTCAGCAGCTTGCTTTGGTGTCACAACCCGTTTCTGGTCATCATGGGTGTTTAAGTCAGGCCGAATCCCTGGTGTGATGCAGAGAAAGTCCGGATTGGTAACTTCACGAATTGCAGAAATTTCCTTGGCGGAACAAACTACTCCTGCTAAGCCACTCTCATCGGCCAACCGGGCATAATTTTGAACGGATTCCATTACGGTACCGTTAATCTTCTGTTCGTTGTGAAGGATCTCCTCGTCAATGGATGTCAACTGGGTAATTGCCAACATCTTGGGAACTGAATTACGCGCTTCGGCAGCACCTTGCTTCAACCCGCGTAAACCAGCCTTCATCATTTCACTGCCACCAGCAGCATGAACGGTAACAAACGCAACTCCTAACCGTCCAACTTGAGCCATCGCCCGTTCAACCGTGTTCGGAATATCGTGCGCCTTCAGATCAAGAAAAATCTTAAATCCACGTTCCTTAGCTTGTTTAATGATTCCGGGACCAAAAGCATAGAATAATTCCATTCCGATTTTGATAATTGGCATATGATCAGTGTCGTTAGAAAGGCGATCAAAGAGTTGAACAGCCTTCCGCTTATCAGGGACATCAATAGCAACAATTGGTTCAAAGCGTTCCATAATTTTCCTCCTAAAAAGCACCAGTGCTCCTCAGAAAAGGGAGACTGGTGCTTTTGCGTTCTCGCTCATAACACCGTTTCGCCCTCACTGGAGCAGATTAAATGGTTAATAATTTATTCGTGATGTTCGATTGTAATATCTTCGTGACCGTCATATTCTTCAACGGCAACATGAACTGTTTCATTCATTGCAGTTGGGATGTTCTTACCAACAAAGTCAGGCCGAATTGGTAATTCACGGTGGCCTCGGTCAACTAGCACAGCAAGTGAAATTTGTTGTGGTCGTCCCATATCCATCAAGGCATCTAGGGCCGCCCGAACTGTCCGCCCGGTAAAGAGAACATCGTCAACAAGGATGACATGCTTATCGTTAATATCAATTCCAAGTGAAGATGTCTTAACTGTTGGTTCCTTATGATGATCAGGAATGTGCCGATCATCCCGATATAAGGTAATATCAAGCGCACCAACTGGAATTTCAACGTTTTCAAGTTGGTTTAACCGCTTAGCTAGCCGTTCAGCAAGGTAAACTCCCCGAGTCTTAATCCCAACAAAGACAAGGTTTTCGACCCCTTTATTCTGTTCAATAATTTCGTAAGTAATTCGTGTTAATGCCCGTTGCATACTTGATCCATCAACAATTTCATGGGCCATCCTGGTCACTTCCCCTTAATCAATTTATTTTTACAAAACCCTTCTCCACTGAAACTGTGAGGAAGGGTCTAATTACTTATTCGTTCCTTCTTGATTTCACGGAATCAGGTTAAAGGCGATATTTCTCTTATTACCAGTATTTTAAGCGTCTCGCCTAAGCCTGTCAATAATTATCATTGGTTACTATTACTCTGGCTAGCGTGCTTATTCAACCAGTTTTCCATCATGGAAGTGATATTATCCCAAATCTGACTGAACCCATCCTTATTTTTCAGATTATTGACTGTGCTAGTAGCGTTATCAGGGTCTTGTTGAACCTGGGTAATAGTTTGATCAATGTCATTTAGCTTTTGCTTAGCGGAATTACTACTTAGCTGATTTTCGATCTGTTGATTTTGGTTTGAAATATTATTCAAGTGGTTCTGGAGTTCTTGCTGATCATGATCTTTCTCGTATTGTCGAGCAGCACCACGAAGCGCGGCAACCTGTTCCGCAAGTTTTTGATTATCAGAACTCAGCTTACTAATACTACTGGAGTTATCGCTAATTTGGCTGCTTTGTTCCTCGTTATTGGCTTGCTGATTCTGATTGCGGTTATGTGCTGAAACTGCCCACCACACAATAATTATTGCCAGTAAGACGATCAATGCTACTAGCCAACCCCAATGATGCCTTTTCAGCGCAGTTGATTGGTGACCCCGATTTGATTGTGATTGAACTTGTTCTCGAGGCTTAACGTTTAAGGTTAAGTGATCTGACGCGGTTTGACCATCGCTATCCATTACTGTAACGGCAATTGGATACTCACCCTGCTGGTTAATGTTAACCTGAGTTAAGTTAAACGTAATCTTATCGGTGAGGTCACGACCATCACTCGTTGCTTTAATTCCAAATTGATTAATCAATTCTGAATTGACGATTGACTGTCCCAGTGGCCAATCAAGGTAGTGTCGTTGAATCGTTAAAACTGGTTGTGCCATAATATCCTCCATATTTTCTCGTTAATTCGTTTGCATTATAGCACATGATGAAAAAGCTAATCGCAAGTTTTCCTAGCGATTAGCTTTTAGAATGTCTATTGAATTATTAGGTAAGCTAGAGTTCTACTGCTACACAGTCGAAACGTGCTTCGCTCGAGTTTCCTAGAGCTAGCAACCTCCTTCCTAGGCGCAGGTCGCCTTCGTCAGGAGAAATTGCTAGCTTTCCGGAAACTCTTTGGAGCGAAGGCACTCTATAATTCCCACGGATCCTTTACAATAATGGTTTGAATTCGGTCGGCACCGACGGAAACGGTGGCGAGTGGGGTTTCGGATAATTCGCTAACTCGCTTGAGGTAGTTTTGAGCGTTAACTGGTAAATCTTCGAACTTCTTAACACCAGTAATATCTTCATCCCAACCAGGCATTTCTTCGTAAACTGGTTCGCAACGGTCGAGTTCCTTTAAGCTAGCAGGGTAGTAGTCGATTACTTTGCCATCGAGCTTGTAGGCCTTGCATAATTTAACGGTCTTTAAGCCGGTCAAAACATCCAACAAGTTCAAGCTCAAAACAGAAAGTCCTGAAACACGACGTGCGTGCCGCATAGCAACGGTATCAAACCAACCAACCCGACGAGGACGACCAGTAACAGTACCGTATTCATGACCAGTTTCACGAATTTGGTCACCAATTTCATCAGTCAATTCTGTTGGGAATGGGCCAGCGCCAACACGAGTTGAGTAAGCCTTGCAGATCCCAACAACAGTATTAATCTTGTTAGGTCCAATCCCAACACCGGTGCAAACACCACCAGCGATTGGGTTTGAAGCAGTAACGTATGGGTAAGTACCCTGATCAACATCAAGCATTACCCCTTGAGCACCTTCAAAGAGAACCTTCTTACCGGCATCCAAGGCGTCATTAACAACCCGTGAAGTATCAGTAACGTACTTCTTCAACTGTTGACCATATTCATAATAAGGTTCAAAAATATCATCAAAGTTAATTGGATCAACGTGGTACAACTTAGTGAATAATTCGTTCTTTTCCTTTAAGTTACGCTTCAACTTAATTTCGAACGTATCCTTTTCTAATAAGTCACACATCCGAATACCGACACGGGAAACTTTATCCATATATGTAGGTCCAATCCCGTTTTTAGTGGTACCAACCTTGTGATCACCCTTAGCAGCTTCCTGGCACTTGTCCAATAGGATGTGGTAAGGGAAAGTAATGTGTGAACGTGAAGAAATCCGTAAGCCAGAAAGGTCGATTCCGTTGTCTTCCAGATACTTCATTTCCTTAAGCATTGCTGGTGGATTAATAACAACCCCGTTACCAACAACCGCCAACTTATCCTTACCGAAAATTCCAGATGGGATCAACCGTAAGGCAAACTTCTTTCCATCGAACGCAATTGTGTGACCGGCATTGTTTCCACCTTGGGAACGGACAACAACATCCGCTTCTTGACTAAGGTAATCGGTCATTTTACCTTTCCCTTCGTCTCCCCATTGACTACCAACAATCACAACTGATGACATTATTCTTTCACCTCAAACTATTAATTTGTAAAAGACGTTTTTACTTTACTATATTACCGGACTTCAGAATCTTCGTCAAGGAGATAACGAACGATTTTTCTAAGCATTTTTATAATTGTCCGATGTTTTTTATTGACGATAATCATTAAACAGTGCATAATAGCATACGGAATTTTTAAGAAAGTAAAGGAGCTGTTCTCGTGCAAACATTCGATTACGATGACATCCAACTAATCCCAAACAAGTGCATTATTAAAAGCCGAAAAGAGGCTGATACCAGCATTAAATTTGGACCAAAAACATTCAAGATCCCTGTTGTACCAGCAAACATGGAAAGCGTGATCAACGAAGACCTTGCTGTTTGGCTCGCCCAAAATGATTACTTCTATGTGATGCACCGGTTTGAACCCGAGAAGCGTGCCGGGTTCGTTAAACGGATGCATGAGCGCGGCCTCTTTGCTTCCATTTCTGTTGGAATTAAGGATGCTGAATACGACTTTATCGATCAACTAAAAGCCGAACATTTAGACCCAGAATATATTACGATTGATGTTGCTCACGGTCATTCTGACTTTGTAATTAAGATGATCCAATACATCAAGAAGAATTTGCCAGGAGCATTTGTAATCGCTGGGAATGTTGCTACACCAGAAGCCGTACGTGATTTGGAAAATGCCGGTGCTGATGCTACTAAAGTTGGTGTTGGTCCTGGTAAAGCATGTATCACCAAGCTCAAGACTGGTTTTGGTACTGGTGGTTGGCAATTAGCTGCTATTCGCCTTTGTGGTAAAGCCGCTCAAAAGCCAATCATCGCTGACGGTGGAATTCGGCATAACGGTGATATTGCTAAATCTGTACGGTTCGGTGCTTCAATGGTTATGATCGGTTCAATGTTAGCTGGTCACCTTGAATCACCAGGTCATGTCATCACTATCGATGGCAAACGTTACAAGCAATACTGGGGTTCTGCTTCAGAAGTTCAAAAGGGTGCTTACCGTAATGTTGAAGGTAAGCAAATGCTTGTCCCTTACCGTGGTTCAATCAAAGATACCTTGCGTGAAATGCAAGAAGATCTCCAGTCTTCAATTTCATATGCTGGTGGTCGCGACCTTGATTCAATCCGCCGTGTCGACTATGTAATCGTTAAGAATTCAATTATGAATGGCGATTACTAAAACTCAAATTAAATTTTCAAAAGCTTCACAACTATTAGGGAAAATCTCTAATTGTTATGAAGCTTTTTTGAATGGAATCCTATAAACTTAACACTACTCCACCATCCCCCTATAATGGAATTAGAGTCTAAAGGAAGGGAAGTCTGATGATGGAAGCAATGACAACTAAAGAGTTGCTGAAAGTGATGAAGAATGACAAGGTTGAAGTCGATCCAGAGAAGCATGGCGAAGTTAGCTATGAATTCAAGATTGACCACCATCCTTTTGGTCACCTGGATCAATATGGTGATTTGTTTTTGACCACCTATTCTGAAACAATTTCACGCCCACTTAGCATTGGCAAAGCGATTCTGGAACGGTGGATAGATACCGCCGTTAAGGGATTTCGGATCAATCTCAGACGGCTCAATAAGTGGAACGATCTTAAATATTAATAATTAATAGAACAAGAAGGTCATGATTGAAGACAGTTGCAGCTTCAACCATGACCCTTATTTTATATAAGCAACTACCCTTTGCGAGTAATAAAGTTGGCAATCAACGTTGCTCGATTAAGAAGTGATTTTGCACTGGCATGTTCCTGCTCACTGTGGGCGCCACTACCAACAACCCCCATCGCGTCGATTGTTGGTACACCACGGGCAACCATAATTCCGGCATCAGAAGCACCGCCACCGCCAACTGCTTCTAACTTGCCATAGCCAGTCTCCTGAGCGACCTGATCTAATTGGCCAAATAATTCTTGAACATCTGCTGTTTCTTCCATACTATCAATTTTCGTCCGAACTTTTACAGTTGTAGTAGTCCCGGAAATTGTTGGCTTAGCAGCGATCTCCTTAATTTGTGTCAGCAATTCATCTCGCTGCTGGTTAGTTTTAAACCGAACGCCAAGGCTGGTGGTTGCTTCATCAGGAATAATGTTTTCACTAACCCCACCATGAACAATCCCGCTGTTAACATGGACGCCAGCATCAAGATCAATCAGTTGATTAAATTTAATAATTTGATGGGCCAATTCTACAATCGCGCTTCGTCCCTTTTCCGGTTCCGCACCTGAGTGAGCAGCACGTCCATGGACAGTAACATCAACAATCATACCACCGCGATTATGTGTCCCTACATGGTGCGGATAATCTTTGGAACCTTCCAAGTTTAAGCCGTAAGCACCACCCTGACTTTCTTCAGCGATAATATCATATGCTCGAGAATGCATATGAAGCTTCTCTTCATCACTGACGACAATCATCTTGATTGGTCGCTTGATTAGTTTCAATTTAACCAACGCTTGAATTGCAAATAATCCAATCACCAGGCCCGGTTTCATATCAAAGATTCCCGGACCCATCATCTTATCATCCTCAATTTTGAATGGGTGCTTTTCAACTGTTCCACGTGGAAACACTGTATCCATGTGACCAAGTAAGATTACTGGTTTTAGTCCTGGGTCTCCAGCTAGTTCACCAATTAGGACTGTTCCTGGTTTTCCCTGATCGATTTGCCGAGTAGTCATCCCTAACTCACTCATCTTCTGACTCAAAACATCAGCAACCTTTTGCACACCTGGAACATCATCTGACTGACTATCAATGTTGATCAGCTCTTTAGTTAAGTTGATCATTTCTGGGAACTGTTCTTTTAAGTAATTGTTAATTTGATTCATTGTGTTTCCCTCCTGTTATTTTTTGAAAATGTTTATTACTGCGATTTGTCCATATCAAGTTAGGCTTATTGCAACCTACTCTATAAATAGTTCACTGCAAATCCTGCAAAGAAGACAGAAACAAGCGTAACGGTTACAAGTCCTGCGGTAATCATCTTAGGAAGTAAATAGTTTTCAAGTGCCGTTTGTTCTTCACTGTTTTGTCCTGTACTAGAAGCAACTTCTTGGGACAAAATCATTGTTGTTGGGAAACCAAACGTACAAGTCATCCCCAATGCCACTGCCATTTCACGTGAAACATTAAAGACTTTAGCTGAAATAATCGCAGTCACCAATACTCCAATCGTTCCAACAACTAAACAAACAAGTAATGGTACCAAGACAGCCATTACTGTCCGTGGCGTCGTATTTGCCAGGCTTCCTAAGATAACAATGGTAACTAGAAAGGTAATCATCCCACTTGAAGATGTCTTATCCATAATGCTGTCACTTAAGAACCCAAGTTGATAGAAGATGATTCCAAAGATGAAGCAAAGAACTAAGTAGTTAATTGTCCCATGAATCAGCAAACTTACCCCATAACTCAAAGAGGCAACTAAGCCTAATTTAGCAAGATTGATAATTGGAGTATCAAAGATCTCTGGCAATTGTAGTGGCCGCCGCTTAGGAGTTTTTTGAGTCTGAGCTTTTTCTGCTAGTTCAACCTCTCCACTACCAAGGTACCGCCGTGCTTCTTTCCGTAAGGCGTAGGTCGCAACCGGAATCCCAATTAAGTTTTGGAAAGTTAAAACTGCTAATGCGTAGGTTGAAAGCAGCTGCATGTTCTTAGCTCGCAAGGCGTTTAATAATACTAATGTTGCCGCGTTCCCGCCCGCGAAGATTGGTGCTCCGACAATTCCGAAGTTCTTCCGGTTTACCAGTAACGCAACTAAAACGATCAATATACATGAGCCAATAGCTCCTAGAATCGCGATCAAAACTACTTTCCATTGCCGCTTCAGTTCAGCTAGATTAATAGTGGTTCCTAATGACGTTAACATCAATCCAACTACTGCCATCCCGAATGCTTCTACACCACTATTGGTAAAGAGGTTCTTCGGGAGGATTCCAGTCCAGAAACCAACTAAGGCCAAGATTGAGATCGTTAAGACAGTATCGATGATGCCGTTCGTTTTTCGTGAAATAAGTTCACTGACGGCGTAAATAACTAATAATATTGTTAGTGAAATAACTCCAGACATAAAAAATCCTCCAAATCATTGTTGCCAAGTGACTGTCTCTTAGCGTAAATGGTTGGAGGATCCAAAAAGGCCACACAGCATTTTCAACTGTGTGGTCTTTACTTACTTATCGAGCCAACACAGGTACGCTTTGAGAAAACTCAAAATTGACCGTACCCGTGCAGAAAACACTAGATGCGATCAAAAGTGTACCAAGCTTGCCAACTATTTTGTTCATAACGTGTTTTCATAATATTGGCTCCTTTCATTAAATCTTGATTAGAATATTAACACTTATTTTTAAGATTGCAACTATTTATTTCGATTATTTACTCTTTTTAAGGTAATAATAAACGAAATTTTGCCGTTAGAGTAGTCGGCTTTAATATGTCCGCCAAAATTCTTAACAATATTTTGCGCCATTGATAACCCGATCCCGTATCCTGATTCAGTACTGATTGTTCGCGCCTTATCTTCACGATAGAAGCGCTCGAAGAAACGATTATAATCAACATTTTCGCCCTTCGCAAAAGAGTTTGTTACTGAAAGGATAACGTTTCTTTTCCGCCGACCAAGTTTCAAGTTAAGGAAAATATCGCCATTAGGATCACAGTATTTATTAGCGTTATCCAACAAAATACTGATTAATTCATAGAAATAGTGTTCATCCGCCTTAATATGGATTCCTGAAACTACCGACTTCTTAAAGCTCTTACCATTTTGGGCAATCATCGCCTTAAAACTATCAGCTACTCGATTAGTAACTTCACTCGCATTAATAACTTCTAATGTCATCTGTGGCCGTTCTTGAAGCCGTGCTAATGAAACAAAGTGATTAATAAGAGCAGTCAGTCGGGAAACCTGTTGTTTAGTGCTCTTCGTCAAATCATCTTCACCGTTCATCATTTCCTGCATTTCAGTATTAGCGGAAATTACTGTTAATGGGGTCTTTAATTCATGACCAGCGTTAGTAATAAATTCCTTCTGTCGTTTTTCAGCCTGGATAATTGGGCGAATCGCTGCTTTTGAAAATAACGCCAAAACGATCGCATAAAGTACCAGACTAATTGCTCCCAGAATTAAGCCTAGATTGATTACTTCCCAGGCCTTAGCTGTCATCAGACTAGCATCTAGGAAGACCACAATTTTTTTGTTTCCCCTATTATTCACTCTATAAGCATAAGAATTTTGTCGATAAAAGACCTGCCCTCTTGTCCTTCCTCGACGCAAGACCCGTTGCGTTAACTTCCGGATTTGTTCAGTGGAAACCGTCGAAATATGGGCACCATCAATATCCAGGATGGTCCCATCGTTAGCTACTGTAGAACTAAAGAACCGGTACTGTTGCATGCTTTCCTGCGTTAAATTTCGCTGCGAAAAGTTTTGTAACTGTTTAGGTGGACGCCTTGATGATGGCATTTGACCTTCATTATTACTTAAAACCGTTAATACGGTCTCAACTTCCTGGTGAGCACGAAAATAAGTTACTGCGCTAATACTCCCGACAATCGTCATTATGACTACAAACAGGGCAATTGTCGAAAAAATTATATACATTTTACGAAAGTGTTGAATCATCGACAATCACTCCTTTAGTGTATACGGGCCACCTTTTTCACCATCAATTTTAGTTTTCGATTGGATTGATTCTAGTTTCTGCCGTAAGTAACAGATGTTAATCCATACATCTTCGTGATCATTATCCTCATCGGTAGGATCCCAAACATGTTGGTATAACTCATTTGTCGTTAATTCTTTACCTGCATTCAAAATAAAGTATTTGAGCATTTCTGTTTCTTCTCGTGATAGGCTAATTGAATTATGGCTTTCCAAAACTTGCTCATCACTGTCGAGAAGTAAGTCATTATATTTTAATTCTTCAGCCTTATATCCAGTCCGGCGATCTAGCGAACGTAATCTTGCTAATAGCTCTTTGAGAGAAAACGGCTTAGTTAAATAATCGTCAGCTCCGGAGTCTAAGCCATTAACCTTATCATCCTCTTCAGCCATTGCTGTCAGCATCATGACATAAGTCTGGTTACCCTGGGCTCTGATTTCCTTCAATGCTTCAATACCAGTCTTAACCGGCATCATGATATCAAGAATTATAACGTCATACGCATTTTCTTTAGCCTGATCGACCGCCTTTTGTCCATTATCAACAGCATCAACCTGATAGCCACTTTTTTCCATCGCCATCTTCAGGACCCGAGAAAGCTGTTGCTCATCTTCAGCGAGTAAAATTTTCATGATTATTCATCCTCACTTTCGTTGATCAACTGACGAATCGTCTGCATTTGAACATCACAGGAAGCCAACTGATCAGCACACCGTTTTAGTTCCTTACTAATTCGTTCTGGATTTTTGACATGGTGCTTATACTTAATTTCATGTTCCAAACTAGCCCAAGAATCCATCGCAATTGTCCGCAATTGGATCTCAACATAAAAATGACCAGGATTTTGACCATCAATATCTTCGTAATTTTCGGTAACGTCTAAAATCAAATGGTAGCTTCGGTAGCCATTTGGTTTAGCGTTTTTCACATAATCTTTTTCTTTAACGATTGAACACCAATCAGCATCACGTAACAGCGTTAAGCATCGTGAGATATCACTAATAAAATTACAAACAATCCGAATGCCGACAGAATCGTGACAACGACGAAGGGCTGATTCCGTCGTTACCGGGTAGTTCTTCCGTTGACATTTCTCTTCCATGCTTGCCGGATCCTTAACTCGACCAATTAAGTGCTCATATAATTTTGGTTGGTGATTGTCAATCTCTTGCTGGTTCAATTGACTAACCCGTGTTTCAACATCATTAAGAATGGCATTTAGGGTTTCTTCATATGGTCCATAAATCGACATTTCATCACCACTCCTTAAATTTTATCCCCCATTATAACAAGCTTTTTGCTCATTCCTGTATCTAGGTAGGGCTTTTCATGAAAAATTAAATTAATTACCCAGCAATACTATTTTACCGGTATACGAATTACTGTTTTCAGATTTTCTAGCTTAGTCCGACGAGAATCAGAAAGGTAGATTTCATGATGATGGCGGTGATCGCTAAAATCAAGTTGTAAATTATTATCCGCGATAAATTGGTGCATCTTCTCTACCGTTTGTGGTTCATCATCATAGGCACCAATATGCATCACTTGGACGCACTTTCCCTCATCCAACTGAATTAAGTTAACTTTTTCCAAATCAAGGTGCTTTTTCTTCTCCGCCTCTTGGTTTGCCCATTCAAAAGTCTCGTTAGTAACGAAAGATGGCATTCTAATCATCGAGATAAACTTGAACTTCTCTTTATGATTATAATCGACACCCTTAATTCCCTCTTGCCACCATAATCCTTCAAGAGGTGGAACTACAAAATCAAAATAGCCGGGAATTTGATAACTACCATTTTTGCTCATCTTGATTGTATAAGCGACCGCATACAGCATTGAAATTGCTTGCTTATACTCACCATTTTCATCATTAGGATCTCCCTGTCCGTGAACTGCAATGTAGTTCATCTTTGGGACATCAATCAATTCCGGCTTTTTCCCGGGAAGATAGAAATTCTTCTCTTCTTTCTTGAAATTATAAGCCATCAACTACCATCCTTTCAGATCACCATTACGGTTCAAGTCCACCACCAACTGGAACAACCAAAATAAAGTTTAGAATACGGTTGGCATAGCTCTTAGAACCCATATAATCATTAATTGACGAATTTAATTCAGCTAAATTATCTGTAATGATCCCGTTAACATGATCATACATCATTTGTTTCATCACATCAGAATTATTCACTGTCCAGGAATAAACTACATCCCGTTGCTGATGCGCTTGCTGGGTAAACTCGAAATTTAATGTGGAATACTCCATCGAATACCCATCAGCCACACTCTTAGGGTAAGAGAAATTATATGGTTGAATATAAAGAACCTTCAATCGAGGGTTCAATTTCTTTAACCCCGTTACTACTCGATAGTCTAGTGAATGGACTTGATCATGATCCTTAATAATTCGCTCACCATATTGACGATTAAATCGTTTGAGCATCCTCTTCGAATCATCAGGAGTAGTTTTTACTTCTACCAGCAATTTTTGGTGTAGTTTTTCCGCTGCATTCAGATATTGATCAAAGCTTGCTACCTTAGCGTGGTAGCCATTTTCATGAGCTGTTAGTTTGGTTAACTGTTTTAGGGTCAGCTGGTGTGGCGTCTTATTAACTCCGGTGAGCTTTTTAAGATTTTCATCATGCATTACCACGAATTTATGATCTTTAGTTTCATGCACGTCCATCTCAACATAAGTCGGGTGAAGGCGATGAGTCTTCTTTAATGCGGGAATTGTATTTTGAACCCCATTCTTTTCGGCAACTCCCCGGTGAGAAATCGTAACCGGTCTAGCATTATCAGCTCCATTTAGGTAATAGAAATTGTTAATAGCTGCTAGGATACTTAAAGAAGTAACCAAAATAGTAAAGATTATCTTTCCTGGTTTCCCGACCTTCTGTGAATATTTACCTGATAATTGCAGACTGCCAAGTGGTGCAATTACTACTTGTAATGCAATAATTCCTGTCCAAATTGTCAAAAGTTCACTAATTACTTGAATCATCGTCAAGTTAAAAGTCGCTGTACCAAGGGCAAATTTCCCGGGAAATAAGTCCATCAATGATTGCAGGCCATAAACGATCGCATAAAAAGCCCCCAAAACAATTGCCGCTAAAACACCTAAAACGATTAGCCTTTTTACATATTGCCACCACTTTAACTTTCCAGTAAGACGCCAACTCTGCACTAGTGCTTGTCGTGTCCGTTGGTGACGATAAATCATTAAGGGTAACGTCATAATCAACCGAACCCCTAAAACTGTTGTCACAATGTAAAAGATAATGAGGATCGTTAATAAGAGACTGCTACGGGTCATGAAGTCGAGGATGAATTCAGGAATTTGTACCTTTGACAAAAGGGGCGTGCGGAAGACTAAATCTGCGAAAGGTAATACCAGCACAAAATAGAGGAGCATCATTGGTAATGATCCGGGTCTAATATCATGAATTGCCATCCACGAGTCCTTCATTAGTCGTTTAAAGCTGATCTGGCCGCTAAGAATTAATCGCAATTCCTGAAGAAGGTAAGCAAATTGCCAATAAATAACTAGCAAGAGAAGCACTAATTCTACCAATAGTCCAATGACAACTGCAGTATGCTGGGTAATCAGCAATCCAATATTTTGGTAGGAAATAAATGGAATACCCCCAGCCTGGAGAATATAAGTTGTTGCTAACCGAAAAAGGGGGATAAACACTAGCTGATTAGCTAGATCCATCCCGACAAATAAAATAATAAAGGCTAACCAATGTCGCCAAAAATTTTTTGAATACTGCCTAAGGTCACGCCAAATGATTTTCAAAATTTTTCTCCTCACCTATTGGATAAATGCTTCTACGTATCCTTATCATTATACAGCACTGCTTACTCGCGAACCTCCCGAATATTAGCGATTGGGATTGAAGGGCAATGATTGAAAAAGATCCGTCCACGTTCTGGTTTAACCACTGAAACTTGATCGCTAAATTCTTCATAATAACCTGTTTCGTCATTGAAGTAGTTAATGATTGCCGTTTTTCTTGTACCTGCAAGTGAATTTAATTTGATTAAAATCTGTCTTTCCTTACTCGCTGAAAGATATTTCTTACGAGCATAAATCTCTGCTTTCTTTTGGATTAAGCTGCCAAAACCGGTTAAGGCCGCAAATGGTGAAAATTGGCCAGCTCGATCAGATTGCAGCATTGGCAGATGGCCTTTTGATTGCTGGTATGGCCGGTCGATGATGTCGTTATAACGTGAAGTATCGCTAAATAATTCACGCTCAATTATCTCTTTTTCATCCATAACTATGCTTTGTGACCCCCAATCTGATCGTTCCGTTCTTTAGTCGTTGAACCCTTCTTCAAATCACCAAGGCGGAGAATAACGTTTTTGTCACCCAGCTTTTTCTGAAGTTGGAGAATTGTTGCTTGTAATTTTTGCTCACGTTGACGCTTATCTGCAGCAACCTGTTCCTGTTTAATCTCTTTTTGCGGATCCTCGAACAGGTTCGTTTGCTTAAAATGAGTCATTCTTGCCGCTTCATCTTTATCAATCATATGTGTCGAGATAAGGGTTATTCTTCGGATCAATAAATTAGGATTGACGCATTTTTCGTATAGTTGCTTATAAATCTGACGCATTTCTGTTCCCGATGCAGTTGGCAATTCCAATTTCTGGTGAGCATGACTGGGTTTAGGCATTTTACGTCCATAAAAATCATCAACTACCGGTCCTTGATAATTGGATGCATAACGAAGACTTTGTGGATCGTACAGAATTTCAATTCCAAAATCAGCACTAACCACATGACGCTTTACCATACTCAAAGCAACAGAATCAACCATCCCTAAAGCTGCTGTTAGTCCTTCGCGATACTTATACGGCTTCATCAATACCTGACTAGAATAAATACCATGTTCTTCAGAATGATAATTCTTAATATCCGCAATCGTCGCTGTTTCATGGCCCCAAGCATGATCAATTAATAACTCAGCATTCTTTCCAAACTCCCGATAAAGGACTTCCTCATTCATTGGATCGGATAACTTACCGATAGAGCACCGTGCAATATCGCCCATTGTATGCAATCCAAGTTTTTCTAATCGCTTAGCATATCCCCGGCCAACTCGCCAAAAGTCAGTTAAAGGCTGGTGCGCCCAAAGGTATCGACGGTATTGGTGTTCATTCATTTGAGCAATTCGCACTCCATCCTGATCAGCTGGGATTCGCTTTGCTACAATGTCCATCGCTACTTTTGCCAAGTATAAATTGGTCCCAATTCCGGCAGTAGCAGTGATTCCCGTTTCAGATTGAATTTGTTGAATAATTTGTTTTGCTAAAGCATGAGGTGTCACTTGATGGCTATTAAGGTAATCAGTAACATCCATCATCACCTCATCAATCGAATAAACGTGGATGTGCTCTGGCTTTATGAAGCGTAAGTAAATCCCATAAACCTCTGCACTTTTTTCCATATAAAATTGCATTCGTGGTGGGACAATCTTAAACCCTACTCGCAAATTAGGTGACTTCAATAATTTGCCCCGATAAATAGAACTATGCTTAGAAAGATGATGATAAGTTGCCTTCTTTGCCCGTTCCCGGTTGACCCGATCCACGATCTGGCGCACTTCATACAAACGGGGCCTTCCAGGAACACCGAACTGCTTTAATGCCGGCGAAACTGCTAAACAAATGGTTTTATCTGTTCGTGAGCTATCAGCCACTACTAAGTTTGCATTCAAAGGATTCAAGTGGTGAGCGATACATTCTACTGATGCATAGAAAGACTTTAAATCAATTGCCATGTATGTCCGTTGTTGCTCGCTCATCATAAACTTCCTTTCACTTCTAATTCATTAAATATTATATCATGTCAATCGAACTGGTGGTCGGTTTAAGACAAACAAAAAGCACCCTTTCGGATGCCTATATTTCTTTATAATTAATTTGTTGTAAATTTATTGAAAAGTTTCGTTAAATCACTATTCGAAGTGGTTTTAAATGAAACAGAATTACCATTGACATCACCATCCTGAGTAAATAAAACAATTGGTGAGCCATCTCTAAAAGCAAAAAGATAAAGGTATCCGTCATCATCATCACAACGAATCTCAACGACTTTATAATCAGTATTCTTATTAGATTCCGCGGTAGAAATTGTTGCATTAGAGCCATTTATAATAAATTTCTTTGACGCAAAATCTGAAGGATAATCAACTCCATCAAATGTTGTACTACCGCTTTCATATGATTGATCCATCTTATCAGCCCAATCATTAAATTCTGAATCAAAGGATGCCGCTTTATCACTATCCCAATTAATAGTCTTATTAGTGGTAGTACCATTAGTAGAATATGATCTTTCAATTTTGTTAGAAGTATTAGTATATCTAGAGTTATTTCTACTATATACAAGTAAAGCAGTAAGGCCAATTAAGATAATTACAAGAATAAGGGTAATATACACAAACATACTAGAATGATGTGAATGATATTCAATCCGTTTATTATAATTGTGTTCATTGTTGAAATGATATCCACAATTAGGACAAACATTAACATCTAGGTCCAGTTTTAATCCACAATTAGGGCATTGCTTTTTGTTCATCAATTCTTCTCCCCCCTTCGATAACAGTTCTATTCTACAATAAATTGACTAGGTTATTTTTTTGATTTTATAATATTATTGTTTAAACATATGTTCATTTGGAGGAAAACAATGGATTATAAATTTTGTCCCGAATGTGGTACTAAATTAGCTAAAAACACTCGCTTTTGTCCTAATTGCGGTACTAAGCAACCAGATATTGATTTGCAAGATGACGATCACTCTACTAAAAACGATTTATTTGAAGAAAATAAACAGTTTAGTAATTCTAAAAAACAACTCTCAGATAATAAGCAGGAGGGTTCTAAACAACAACCTGATTTTTCACAATATAATTTTGGATCACATAAAAATAGTCAGCAACAAGTTAATCAACAATCGTACCAAAATAGTCAACAGCAGCAACAATTCAATCGACAAGCATATCAAAACAGTCAACAACAATACCAGAATCACGATAATGATTGGCGCCCGTACAATCAATCTGAACATCCTAGTCTAACGAATTCCTTTAATCTTTGGATGAGAGCATGGAATAACGCTAACGGTTGTATGGGACGAGCCGATTTTTGGTGGGGATATTTAGCAACCGGTATTATTATGACATTGTTATATTGTTGTGTCTTATTATTCACCTCTATAGTAGCAGATACTCCAAATCTTACTACTATTGGAATAATAATTTATATTATCTACCTTATTATTTCAATACCATACGCAGTACTATTACTCATAGTGATTATGGAAAGATTGCACGACACAGGTCACAGTGGCTGGAATATCCTTTGGTATCTTACAGGTATTGGTGCATTTTATGTCATATATCTTCTCTGTTTACCAACCAATTGGGATCAAACACAGTGGGTAAGAAAAAATGGATAGTAAATATATATACTGTACAAAATGTGGTCACAAAAACCTTCGTGAACAAAAATTCTGTACACATTGTGGTGCATCTTTAGTTCATGTACAAAGTGAGCACTCTAATAAAAATTTTCAACATCAATCAATCAGTAAATCGGCTTCATTAAAAAGATTTGGTCCTTTGGGGGTCATTCTAGCAGTAATCGCTATAATCGCATTAAGTACCTTTGGGTATCGACAATACCAAAAGCATCAGAGAAGCGAGATTAGATCATATGTCTATACTGAATTCAAAAGAAGTGATTACCGCGTCAAAATAAATCAAAAGCAAAAATCAGTTAAGGTTATCCCTGATAGTACCTCAGAAGTTTACAATATTATGGAAATTGCACTTTCAGATGCTGACGGTGAAGAAGCTGATAACTACGAAACATCTGTTAAGTATATTTCTCGTAAAATTGAAGAAAATATAGGTAATGATTGGACTGTTAGTTATCTAAATCCAACCAACTCTAAACGTTCCTTCTGGATATATAAAGATGGTAAGTGTAAGTATCGTCTTCAAGATCACGTTGTTCCCTATTATAGCAATGAAGACTATGGCGATGATGACTTTGACTACTAAGGAAAATGTATATTATGAATAAAACAATTTTTTGTACACATTGTGGTACTGCAAATAAATACGGAAACCGATTCTGTACACATTGTGGTGCTCAACTAGTCTATGATGCTTCTAAAGGAGCATCCCAAAATCAGCAGCAATCACGAAGAGATAGTGTAATAGATAATGCGACAAGGACTATTAATAATTGGACAGGCGAAAATAGTAGTGTTCCAATTAATCTTCGTAGCTTCTTTAAGCAGGTTTGGAAATCGCATAGTCAATCAGAAGCAGAAAACATATTTATCGCAGGCACCCCTTCAACAACCCCATCCCTATCTGAAGTTTCTAGTAATCCTGTTCAACCATGGTTATATTCAAGGGTATTTATTGGCCTAGCTTTCTCACTGCTATTAATTGCTATTCTCAACTACTTAGGAATTAACTTACAAGTTGCATTCATGGCAATTCTAAGTATATCTGTTCCATTAACTTTAATGATCTTTTTCTTTGAGATTAACGTATTTAAGAATATATCCTTATATTTAACCATTAAAATTTGCTTAATCGGTGGACTTTTTTCACTAATTGTAACACTTATAATTTATATGATAGTTGGTACAAATAGCCAATTTGATATATTTGGTTCAACTTTAGTTGGTCTTGTGGAAGAATCTGGCAAAGCATTAGTTGGCTATTATTTTGTTTCTAAACTACGATTATCACACATCTTTAATGGTATGCTTGTCGGTGGCGCAATTGGAGCAGGCTTTGCTGCTTTTGAAAATATTGAATATGCTACAGCCTCCAACTCCGAAATATTAGAACCGCTTATTCGTTCAGTTGGCTCTTTAGGAAGTCATGCTATCTGGTGTGCCATTACCGTATCTGCAATTGTTCTAGTTAATGGTAATCAGCCTCTCACATTTCAAAATATTAATAATTGGCACTTTGCACGGTTCTTTTTACTCGCAGTAGTTTTGCATAGTCTTTGGGATCTTCAGACACCATTTACTTATGTAAAAATACTTGCACTTATTTGTGTCGGTTGGATTGTCCTATTTGTTCTAATCCATACCGGCCTAAGAGAAGTTCAATTTATCCAAAATCATCTGACACAAGATAAATAAAATATTCATCGTATCTATTTTAAAAACTAAGGAGATAATGATGGTTAAGTTTTGTCCAAAATGTGGAGTCGAAAACTCTAATAATGCTAAATTTTGCAAGAATTGTGGGTATGATTTTTCACAACGTAATGACTATGTTGACCAAAATATAAATACTACTTCATCAAGAATACGTTCAAGAGATAGATTAAGAAGTAAGCAAGATAGTAAAGCCTATTACATTATAATTATCAGTATTATCATCATTCTTTTAATAGAAATTGCATTTTTGCTATTTAATCCTGCTAAAAGAAATGAAAGTTCAACTACCACAAACTCTTCTAGTCCTAGAAGCAGTAATTCATTATCATCATCTTCAAATAGCTACTCTAGTGCTCAGCTATCTTTTGGTAGCCATCCTAAACAAGATGCTGCATCCATAATTTGTTATGCTAAAGAAAATAACCTAACTGTGGGAAAGGATCAATCCAGCTCTTACCACGTTCGACTAGATTCAGATAATGACGTAATCAAGCAGTTATCTGAACCAGGTCAAGAAATGGCTTATGAAGTTTATACCAATGAAAACAGAAACGACGGTGGACCTTTTCTTATATATACTGTAGAAAAAGATAACACTGTTAATATCTATACTGTCAGTTCCATTGATAGTGATCATATTTATGATCCATCAAAAAGAATTAGCGGAGCTTCCATCGATAATTATTTAAATAATCATAATGACTATAGTGAAGTTAAGAATACTGCTAATTTAGTAAACATTGAACAAGATAATTAACTTTATTCGATCAAAAAAGGTTGTTTCAATTGGGCAACCTTTTTAGTTCTCTCCAATTTTTAACATTTATCGTCATCAATCAAATCAATAGTAATTCACTTAACTAATACAAATTTTACTAACAGTTGTTGTAAAATTAGTATTGTTAGGGGCTTGTTAATCTATTGTAATGGAATCGCTCAATTACATATATTCATAATTTTTAACAAGTAAGTAACACTAATAAGCTATATGGGAGATATAAGCGTAATGAAAAAAATATTAATCTTGTCAATACTAGTGATAACTAGCATTGGCCTTACTGCTTGCGGAAATTCTTCAAGTAGTACCAATCGGCAAAAAAAAGAGAATTCTAGTCTAAGAGCAGCTAACTCGAGCTTAAAGAAGTCGGCTAACAAGAAACAAAATAATTCCTCTCATCAATCTAATAATAGTAATTCATCACAAGATCAAAGTAATAATTCAACCGCCCAAGCAACCACTGGAAGTTCTTCTAGTAACGTAATCAATTCACCTCAAGATGCTGAAAATTTAATTGAACATAGTATGCATTCAGAACCGGGAACATATAAAGCTACTCCAGCAAAGAATGGTTACATAGTAAGTGGCGTATTAGATGGGACAGGTTCAGCCTATGTACACTATGATGGCTCTATTATATGGGATAATGGAACCTATGAGTCATACGGAGATGCTTCAGCCCCAACGAGTAATTAATTTGTAGGAGGACAAAATGAAAAAAATATTAACTATATCTACTGTATTACTAGCTAGTTTTTCTTTAGCAGCTTGTGGTAATAATAACAGTCAGTCAAAGGCTAACTCATCATTAAAAGCTGAGAACTCTAGTCTAAAAGCTTCAAGTTCAATTAAAAAGGAAGAAGCAAAATATAATAATTCTGAATATGCAATTGCTGCTTACTTAAAGTTCCATGAACAAGATGCTAGTGATCTGCAAAAGTCTAATATTGCTTGGAATCAAAAAGGAAATAAATATGCTCTTACTATTAATGATAATGTAACAACAATGACCGTTAATAGTAAAAGTATAGAAGTAAGCGGAAATGATCATAAAACTTATACAAAAGAAGAATTACTTGGGATCATAAAAAAGCAAAGACAAGATATAGATGATCTTTTGGCCTCAGCACAACAGGAAAATAGTTCATCTAATAATAGCCAATCTACTCAAACAAGTAAGACAAATTCATCGTCAAACTCCCCTCAATCATCTCAATCAGATGATAGCAATTATAACTTGCCACTATCAGATCCACGAAATCCTGATGGTGCCAAACAAGCTGAAATGATGAGTATTGCTGGGGATCCACAGTATAGAAATACACCTGATGGGTCAGTTAACTCACAAGGTCAAGCACTAATGAGTAGCATTAGAAACACAATGCATAACAATTAATAAGATTCTTTCCCTATCTTAGATTTATTATCTGATAGATCTAATTAGGAGCGCTAGAAGTTTTTATTTAAATAAGAACTTCTGGTGCTCCTTTAATTTTTGATAATGATGATAATTATTCAGCCCCATAAGGGCATATTATTTTCCTTACTATTATGAAATTATAATTTCAATATTCTCTATTAGTAATCAACGTCATCTGGATCTGCACATTGGCCACCAAGATTCGTCAACAAGCTGATCTTTCTCATTTCATCATCAGTCAAAGCAAAATCGAAAATGTCCTTATTTTGGATCATCCGATTTTCATGAACTGATTTTGGCAATGGAACAATCCCTTGTTGGATAATCCACCGTAAGCAGACTTGCGCAGCTGTCTTATCGTACTTATCAGCAATCTGAAGGATGGTTTGGTTTGTCAGCACATGTGCACCCTGGCCGCCTAATGGTCCCCAAGCTTCAACTAAGATGTTGTGTGCTTGTAAGTACTTAACTTGTTCAGAATGTGGCCAACCTGGGTGAACTTCAATTTGATCAACTGCTGGAGCAACCTTAGCAGTCTTCATTAAGTCAACAATGTGGTGAGGCATAAAGTTACTCAATCCGATCGCCTTAATCTTGCCTTCATTGTAGAGATCTTCCATTGCCCGCCAAGTTTCAGCATTAATTTGACTTGCCTCAGTACCAAATTGCTTTTGGTTAGCTGGCCAGTGAATCAAATAGAGATCCAAGTAGTCCATTTGAAGACGATCTAGTGTCTCCTGAAATGCCTTCTTTGTTGAATCGTAACCACGATTATCGTTCCACAGCTTGCTGGTTACAAAGAGATCCTTTCGATCGATCCCTGAATCCTTAATCCCCTTACCGACTGCTTCCTCATTTCCATAAACAGCAGCGGTATCAATATGCCGATAACCAACTTTGATCGCATCCGCAACGGCCTTTTCAGCAACATCAGCGGGTGTCCGGAACGTTCCATACCCCACACAAGGAATCTGAGTTCCATTATTTAAATTCATCTTTGAATTAATATTTGTTAATTCGATCAATTTACTCACTTCTTTCTCGTTTACTATTATAAACTTTTCTGTTTTTCTAGTAATTTTTAAATGTCTCTTTTCTCTTCATTAGAGTTTTATTATAATACTATTAAAAATCTTAAGGAGGTTACTCTATGCGACCACGAATTGCAATCCCTGCTGACACTTTGACCGAGGCTACTAATATCATTAACGAACGTAATGCAGCTTTTGCTCCCCGTCCACTAATCGAAGCAGTCGTTAAATCCGGTGGTCTTCCCGTAATTTTCCCCAGTGTAGAACCTGAACTGATCCCTGATTATTTAGATCTCTTTGACGGGATCATCTTTGCCGGTGGGAGTGACGTTGATCCAACTTTTTATGGCGAAGAACCACACCAAAAATTGGGACCGACTTACTTTAAGCGCGATCAATTTGAGATTGCCCTAGTCAAGGCAGCACTAGATGCTGACAAGGCCTTAATGGGAATCTGCCGGGGAATGCAAGTAATCAATGCAGCCCTTGGAGGAACTATTTTTCAGGATCTATCAGAAGATCCTCGACAAACTTTAAAGCACTCGCAAGACGCCCCAGGGAATTTTCCTTCTCATCACGTTAATACTGAACAAGGCAGTCGGATTGCAGGCCTAGTTGGTGTTCGTCCTTACGTTAATTCACGCCACCATCAGGCATTAAACAAAATTGCAAGCCCGCTGAAAGTAACAGCCCGAGCTGACGATCAAATTCCGGAAGCTGTTGAATCAATTGATAATGATCGGATCCTTGCAGTTCAATGGCACCCAGAAAACATGTTCAAGCACTATGACTATTCTCAAGCATTATTCGCTGACCTAATCCAACGTGCTAAGTCTTAATAAAGCGGACCAAGGGAACAGACAGAAGTCAATTATGACTCCGTAGTCACGTCCCCTTGGTCTCTTTATTTTTAATAATCTTACTTGTTCAAATCCAAAGCTAATCCTTGATTATGTAAAGCTTGGACAAGTTCATCCCGTTTGCTACTACCACTCTGTAACTTACTACCATTAATCTGGTTAGTAAATGAATCGATTCGCTGATGAGTATCACGTAAGTCGTAGTACTGACTAACTTCATGATCATATTCAGCTAACTGTTTAGCCGGAAAGTCTTTTGAATAATGATTATCGAAAGTCATCATAGACAAAGGAAGACGAGGCTTCAGCTGTGGTTCTTGATCCGGAACACCCACTTGCAATCCCAACATCGGGAATGTCATCTTAGGCAGTCCAAGAACATTAATCAATTTGACAGGATCATTTTTAATTGAACCAAGAATAACTCCACCAAGTCCAAGGCTTTCTGCGGCTACCAACATGTTCTGCACAGCAAGTGTTGAATCTTCTGCTGCTTGTTGAAATACTTCATAAGTGTGAAGGCGTCCATCATCATTCCCTTGCTGCTGGCGAATTTGTTGATTACGGTAAAGATCAGCAATAAAGATAAAGAGATCCCCATTTGCACCAACGTAAGGTTGCGTAGAGATGGAACGAATTTGACGACGCAATTCTGGATCAGTCAGGTGGATAATACTGAACTGTTGAAAGAAATTACTGGTTGAAGTATGACGAGCAGCTTCATATAGTGTTGTTAACTGTTCAGTAGTTAGTGTTTGATCCTTAAAGGCCCGAATAGAACGATGGTTGATTTGTGTATCAATTGTTTGATTATGGATCATTTTAAAATCCCCCTAATTAATATTTGGTTACTTTTTGTTAGTGAAATAATAGAGACTTTACTATAGCACCAAAGTATTCTGTTTGTCTATAATATGTCCCTATAGTTAATTTTAGTGCGAGCAAGAAAATAGTCCAAGACATCCGGTTTTCCGAACGTCTTGGACTTACTTGTATTTATTTAATTTTTTAATGCTTTCCGTAATTCATCAGCCGTGTAGATCTTGTTGCCTTCAAAGCCTCTAAATGGATTGATGGATTCTTGAGCAGCTGCTTGATAACGTTTTGCCCGCCGAAGTGCGTAATCTGTTAATGAACCATCCTTAACATAATTCAATAACTTCGCACTTGGTGTAGTTAACGGATTCTCCACCCGGTCTTCCAAGTCTTCTAGGACTTCCACATACTCTGGTCCTAGTTGAATTTGGTTAGCATAACGTTCAAGACTCTTTACCAGCGCCCGTGCTGTTGTTTTATAGGTGCAATCTTGGCGAGGGTCTTCTTCGGCAACGACTTCATTCATCTGATCTGAGTTTTTCAGGATATCGTTAACCTCATCTTCATTTAATGCTGGATGCATGATGAAGTAGCTGGCAAGCAGCCGGATAAACCGGAGCGTCCCTGTTCTTACTCCTACTGAACTACTTGGATCAAGATCTAGCATTCGTAATTCAAGATATTCAATTCCATTTTGGGGAAGATCTTTTAAGTTACGGTTCCCTTTAAAACGGACGGACCCATGAAATTCGTAATCTGAAGTTAGTACGCCTTCCTTAACTCCTTGTTCAATCCGGGCAATGTATCGATCCAAGTTTGTAAAGTCTCCGGTAAATTTAGTACCAAACCCATACTTACTTTGACGAATGCTCCGTACTGGATGTTGTGGTCCTTGTCCCTTTTCAAAATAATTTGCTTCTGCAATAGGACTCGCACCAAATAAATAGGTAATAAACCAGCGATACCGGACAAACCCCTGCGCTAAAACTGTATAGAGATAGTTTCGGACTTCTCGTTCGTCTTTAAACTTTCCCGGGAAATGTTTTTGCACTAGGGTAATTACGTGCTGATCAATACTAAGGTTAATATGCGCTCCACAAGGTGTTCCCTGTGCATAGCCATGACGCTTAGCCCATTCTTTCAAGTATGCTTCTTTTTTAGGCCCCATTTTGGCTAACCGTAACTTAGTCTTATCTTTTGGTAATCGTGGGGGCATAGACAATGGCCATAGTAATTCGCCAGGAGCTAGCGCTGAACGCAATGAGTTATTAATAACGTATAAATAATGCATCGCATCTAGTGCATGTTGAGCAGACGGCGTAACTGTTTCAGACATTGTTTCTAGGAAATCATTGGTAATCCAAGGATTAGTCTTTTCATCCCCAATTGCAGAAGGGTACGGCTCTTGACTGAGATTCCCGTTTTCATCTACTCGTTGCATTTCAATTTCGAGTCCCATCGTGAAATCTTGTGTTTTTGCAACAGCTTCATTTTCAAAGATTAATTGACCAATTTGACTGAACATTGCTGTCCCCTCCTTATGGTTTTCTCATTATTTTCTAATAATATAACTGTTCTCTTTCATTGAAGCAACATCCATCTTCAAATACTAAAGATTATTAAGTTTCATATCAGAGATATAAATCCATAAAAAAGGAAAACAAATTAAATTAAACTATATGTTGAAATTAAAGAAAAAGCATTAAGCCCAAATACTGAGCTTAATGCTTTTTCAAAGTGATCTATTCGTTTTGTGAGTATGGATCTGGTATCATCCATCCCACTTTATTAAAACACTATTGAACTAAAAATCGATTGTATTATTCATTGATAGAGAGTTCTAATTAGTCCATTTGTGCCTTAATAGCTGCTAACGAAACATCAGCAGTCTTAGCGAACTTAACATCGGCATCCTTTAATTCGGCACCGAAACCAATTGAAAGTTCGCCCGCACGGTTGATAGATTCAACCCCTGCTTGAGCATCTTCCAAACCAGCAACCTGGTTAGCAGGTAAGTTCATTAACTTAGCTGCTTCGCTGTAGATTTCTGGATCTGGCTTACCGTGAGTTAACTTAGCAGGATCAACGATTCCTTCAAAGTAATCGGTAATTTGTAGATACTTCAAAACTTTTGGTGCGTTCTTAGATGCAGAAGCTAAAACAATGTGGTAGTTATTAGCCTTTAATTCATCTAAGAAATCCTTCATTCCTGGAAGAATGTCAGCTGGTGTTAAAGTTTCAACCAACTTAATGTAATTATCGTTCTTTTCGGTTGCCAAAGCGACCTTTTCATCTTGAGTATAGTCGTTTTCGTGACCGCCAGCCTTTAGGATCAGTTCTAGGGAATCCATCCGGCTAACACCCTTTAAACTATCTGCAAGTTCAGGAGTCCATTCAGTACCAACCTTGTCAGCAAGTTGATGCCATGCTTGACCATGGAAACGTGCAGTATCAGCAATTACACCATCAAGGTCAAAAGCAAAACCCTTCAAATCTTCAAACTTCATTTGCTCAATGCCTCCAGTAATTACTTTAATTCAAGCTTCTTACCGTCAAGATCAATGGTAATTGGGTCACCTGATACCAAGTCAATCTTAGTACCATGCTTGTCTACCTTAACCTTCAAGATCCGACCACGGAACATTTGACGGAATTGGTATGAATTCCACTTCTTAGGAAGGAATGGTGCGTAATGCAATTGACCATCACGAACACGCATACCAGCGAAACCTTGAACGATATCAAGCCATGAACCAGTCATAGAAGTGATGTGCAAACCATCGGAAGTATCGTTGTTGTAGTTGTCAAGGTCAAGACGAGCTGAACGTTCGTACAATTCAACAGCCTTGTCTTCGTAACCAATATCAGCAGCGATAATTGAGTAAACTGATGCAGAAAGACTTGATTCGTGAACAGTAAATTGTTCGTAGAAGTCAAAGTTGTTCTTCTTTTGTTCCTTAGTAAAGTCATCAATGAAGTCCCAAAGACCTTGGATAACGTCCCCTTGCTTTACGTATGGTGAACGTAAGATCCGGTCCCATGACCAGTGTTGGTTAAGTGGTAATTGATCGCTTGGAATTTCAGAAACTGGTGTTAAGTCCTTGTCCATGAAGCCATCATTTTCTGGGAAGATGTCACGTTCCTTATCGTAAGGAAGGTACATGTTATCAACGATTCCCTTCCAACGACGCTTTTCGTCTTCGGAAACATTAAGCTTCTTAGCAACCTTATCGTCAACTTCGTCTAAGATTTCAAGAGTATACTTAAGAGTCCAACGGCAAAGTAAGTTAGTGTACCAGTCGTTGTTAACGTTGTTGTCATATTCATCAGGACCAGTTACGGCATGAAGCATGTACTTGTTCTTGTTTTGTGAATAGTGAACACGATCTGCCCAGAAGCGTGAAATTTCAGTAAGAACTTCTGCACCTTCGTTAAGAACATATGACTTGTCGCCAGTGTACTTAGTGTAAAGGTAGATAGCGTAAGCAATATCCCCGTTACGGTGAATTTCTTCAAAGGTGATTTCCCATTCGTTGTGACATTCAATACCATTGAAGGTAACCATTGGGAACAATGCACCATCAAGGCCTTGTTGCTTAGCGTTAACAAAGGCACCGTCTAATTGCTTGTAACGGTACATTAACAAGTTACGGGCAACTTCTGGGTTAGCTACCCCAAGGTAAACCGGAATACAGTAAGCTTCAGTATCCCAATAAGTAGCACCACCGTACTTTTCACCAGTGAATCCTTTTGGACTAATGTTAAGCCGGTAATCCTTACCGTAGTAAGTAGAGAAGAGTTGGAAAAGATTGAACCGAATTCCTTGTTGTGCTCCATCGTCACCATCAATTTCAACGTCAGACTTAACCCAACGATCTGCCCATTCTTGAACATGAGGTTCGAGGAGATCGTCAAAGCTTTGGCCATCAAGCTTTTCACTTAATTCATCAAGGTGCTTTTCGATTGCTTCTTGAGAATCAAAGTCACGTGAAGTTACAACGACTGTCCGCTTTTCAAAGTTAACTTCCTTACCAGCAGCAACGGTTCCGGCAAAGTTGTTGTAAGCATCTTTTTCGTCAGTTCCGTCACCAACATGATCAAGGTCGGTCTTGGAAGTGGTCTTCATTCCAACAGTGAATTGTGGAGTACCAAAATCGTTCTTCTTGGTCATGGAAGTTAATTCGGCATGTTCACCATTAGCAGACTTGTTAAGAACATTCCAGAATTGTTCATCATAGTTAGCGTCTTCGTTGTAAACGTCAGCATCAATCATGCTGGTAATTTCTACCTTAGCATCATTAGTGCCACGGTTCTTAATGTGAAGACGTTGGCCAACCAATTCCTTTTGGGTAGCACTTACGAACCGTTCAAAATTGAAGTACATTTCGGTACCGCCAATTTCAACAATAAATTCACGCTCGAGGACGCCACGCTTCATGTCAAGATCAAGCTTAAAGTCCTTTGGTGTTTGCTTAGCAAGGTCAAGTTGTTCGCCGTTAACCTTAATAATTAACTTCATGAAGTTAACTGCGTTGATCATCTTACCGAAGTACTTAGGATAACCATTTTTCCACCAACCAACACGAGTCTTGTCTGGGAACCAAACACCGCCAAGGTATACACCTTGCATGTGGTCAGCTGAGTATCCTTCTTCAAAGAAGCCACGCATTCCCAAGTTTTCGTTAGCTAAACTAGTCATTGATTCTTGAAGACGCTTATCTTCAGGATCCCATTTATGAGTTGTAACGTGCCATGGAGCAATTTCAAATGTTTGTTTCATAATTCAATTCCTTCCTTCTTTAGACAATAGGGCTGTGGCTAATTCCCGTCACAGTCCTATTCTAGTTTAATCTACTTTATTATTCAGCTTATCCGCCTTATTCAGCGTAGGTTTCCTTAATTGTACCAACTGAAAGGGCACCAAGAGCTAACACAATTCCACCAAGGATGAACATGTTAACTTGTGAGTTACCGAAGAGTGGGAACAATGCGAAACTAAGCAATGAGGCAACGATTTGTGGTAAACAAATTGAACCGTTGAAGAGTCCAAGGTAAGTACCCATGTGCTTACCAGACAATGCGTTGGTAACAATTGTTAATGGGTAAGTGTTCATTCCGGCCCATGCAATCCCGACAAGGATGTATGAAATAATCAATGTCCATTGGTCGTGGATAAAGAAGACAGAAATGAATCCAAATGCACCAAGAAGCAAACTACCAGCATAGCCTAGCTTGTGGTACTTGTTAGGAACCTTAGCTAAAACATATGACCAAACAACAGCAGCGATTGATTGAACGGCAGCTAAAACACCGTACCAGTTACCAGCGGCTTGGTAACCTGCTGAAGTAGCGTTGGTAGTATCCCAAACGTTCTTCGCAATAGCACCTGCTGAGTATGTCCAGAGGTATTGGAAAGCAAACCAGCAGAAGAATTGAACAAGGGTTACAGTCCAGAATGCCTTAGGAGCAGTCTTTAGTAAGGTGAACCAGTTTCCACCTTCCTTGTTATCTTCTTCAGTAATTCCGTGATACTTAGCGTAAGTTGCTGGGTCATATTCGTGAACCCGGAAAACAGTGAACAGACTAGTAACAACCAGTAAAGCAGCACCAACATAGAAAGCAACCTTAACAGAATCAGGAACAACCCCTTTAGGAGCAATGTTCTTAACCCCGAACCAAGTAAACAGGAATGGGAAGATAGCGGCTAAAACGGCACCGGTGTTTGATAAGAAACTTTGAATACCGTATGCATAACTCTTTTGGTCATCGTTAACCATGTCCCCAACCATCATCTTGAATGGTTGCATTGCAACGTTAGATGACAAATCAAGGAAGGCAACGGTAATAGCACCAAACCACAGTGCAGCTAGTGAACCATACCCGAAGCCAAAACTACCTGAATTTGGCAACAGTAACATAACAATAACAGCAACAATCATCCCTAAAAGAAGGTATGGGAGACGCCGACCACCGAGCTTTGGTGCCCAAGTACGGTCAGAGTAATAACCAACGATTGGTTGAACAACAAGTCCCATCAAAGGTGGCAGGATAAAGAACCATCCTAAGTTGTTAGGGTCGGCACCAATAGTTTGGAAAATCCGACTCATTTGTGAACTTTGCAAGGTGAAGGCAGTCTGAACACCCAAGAATCCGAAGTTGATCATCCAAATTGTACTCTTGGAGAGTGTTGGCAAGCCTGCGCCTGCTGGCTTTTCTTGACTCATAATTACACCCCTATTTATCTTAAAATTAATGCTTCTTGTCATGAAAGCGCTTCATGACTTTTTACAATTAATAATATACCAGATTCCTTACTTTTGCGCAACCGTTTGCATAAAATTTTTGGAAGGGTTTTCTTTGTTTAAAAATAAAAAAGCTGAAATACCAGTAATTTCAGCCTAATTTTTCTTTAATTTTAATTATCAATTAGTGTACGCTCAGACTATTTAACTTGAAACGAGACATAACTGTGATGCTTCATTGGATCAAAAAGCAGCTTAACAGCTTCTCTTCCCAACTCACGGGGACGCAGATCAATCCGCCCATCACTATTTGTCAGCATCCCCATCAACCGACTATTGTTAAAGCAAAATACCGGCAGCGAGCGCTTCTGCACCTCATGAGAAAACCGAACAAATAACAGATCATCAGAGAATAATAAGCCATCTGTTTCGGGATGGTTATTAAGAAAATCATCCAATGAATTTGCATTAGTACCTAGTTGCCAAACAACTGCTTTTAGATGATGAGCTTTCATACATTTATCATAGCCAGTAGCCCGTTCGCGCTCAAACAGCCAAGGATCAACCGATTCAAGAAAAGCCGGATGAGTTAAGTGATGAGTTTTTAAAAGTTGTTCTGTTGCTGCTTTTCCGGCAGCAATATTGTCGTTATCAACGAATCGATCCGGATATTGATCCATTGGGTGACCGATAATAACAAAGTTAAGGTTATTCTGCCGTAAATAAGCTGTTATGGGGTCATTGCTCATTGCATAAAAAACCAGAAAGTTATGGACCTTAGATTGATCAACCATTGAACGAACCTCTTCAAGCAATTCGTCTTGAGCTGCGGCGATTGCTACCACCATTTCGTAGTGTAGTGGCTGAAGTGCCGTACTAACTCCCCGCATGAGGTCAATATGAAATGGGTTTGCTGGTGCCGTATCTTCCGTAACTGGAAAAATTAACCCCACCATATTCGATTCTCCACGAGTAAGGTTCCGCGCAGTGTAGTTAGGTTGATACCCTAACTCTGCCGCAATCTTCTTAACCCGTTCTCGCGTCTCCTGACTAATTCGCGGATTATCATTCAACGCCCGTGATGTCGTTGAAACGGATACTCCCGCCTGTTTTGCAATGTCCTTAATTGTTACCATTACGGCCGTCCCTCGATTTCAAATGGAATAAACTCACCTAATTCTACCAGGTAGAGTCCCATCTGAACAACCGGGATCGGCTTCATAATATTTAATGCTTGTCGATATAACTCCAGCTGACCACGATAACGACCAGTAATTTTAGCTAATTCAAATTCTCGATACTGAGGATTAATATGATCGGTTTTATAATCGACTAAAGTAATTCCTTTAGGCGTTTCTAAATAGCCGTCAATAATCCCATGAACCAGGATCCGCTCGTCATCCTTTGCCTGAACCTCTTTAAATAGTTCATGACCATTCATTATCATCGCAAAGGGTTCTTCTCGATGATAATTTTGACCATTAGCAATAATCTGGCGCCCTGGATCAGTTTGGAAAAATGCAGCGATACCTTCCACATTAATAAGTGGCGCCACTGCAGAGTTAATTAGGTGTTCCTTAACTAATTGCTGAATCTCTTTTTGGACTTGCTTCACCGTGATCTCTTTGTCGTTTAGCGGTAATTTTTGAAATACCAAGTGCGTGGCAGTTCCGACTTCTGTTGCCGCTGGCGATTGATCACCTTGTTGAATAAACTGTGGTGTCGCAAAATCGTTTCTTAAATAAAGTCCGCGGTTCTTCACCTTTCGTTGCTGTTCATAATCCCACTGACCCATTTCACGATTATCCGGATCTTCAAATACCCGTTTTACATCCGTAACTGATTGATAGGCCGTCGTTTTGGTTGCGACTTCGTGTGGATAACGAAAGGCAAGCACTTGATCAATCTCCTTTGCTGACGGGGACTTAAGTGATTGCGAACCTACTTCATCCGCTACATTGATTGGCTTAGTTAATTTTTCCAGTTGTTGCTCAACATCAGTAGCGGTAAAAGTTTGGGCAACGAAGAATGGTTCTGTCGCCATTCCGGTAAATCCTTTTCCCGTATTAAGGGGACTATCTTCCAAAATAATTCCCTTATCTGTTATGTCATCCCCTGAAATACTTAACTTAGCAGCATTAAACTGCTTAGAATACCGTGCAAGCGCTAAACCGATCCAATCCATAAAGGACTTCACACTTATCCGTAACTGCGAACCAATCAATTGCTGGTTGCTTTGGAATGCTTTTTGCCAACCATTCCATGCTTCAACTAGTTTTTGGCCCCTTCGCGTTTCGTTAAACGATGCCGTAATGATCAGCCGCTGTTCAGCTCGGGTTAGCGCAACGTAGAGGACTCGCAAGTCTTCTGCTCGTTCGCCTTGCTGAATATTATTTAAAATAATTTGTCGCTGTGGCGTATCATAAACTAGCCGTTGCTGATCCATTACCTTAATACCAACTCCAGAATTCGGGTCAACAACCGCATTTTCCCGAACAGCCGCGTTATTAAAATGATGGTTTGTATTAATCAAGAAAACAACTGGAAATTGAAGACCCTTGCTCCCATGAATTGTCATTACGTTAACGGTATTCGTATCTAATTGTGTTGGCGCTACCCCCAGATCCTGATCATGTTCCTGCATTTTTTCAATAAAGCGCGTGAACTGGTAAAGACCCTTAAAGCTACTTTGCTCATAAGTATGCGCCCGCTCATATAGTGCATGAAGGTTGGCCTGTCGTTGTTGCCCACCCGGCATTGCACCAACGTAGTCTAAATAACCCGTTTCCTGATAAATATGCCAAATTAAATTAACTAAGGTTTGTTGTTGAGCTACTTGCCGAAATTCAGTTAATTGCTCAATGAAAGTAGTTAGTTTCTGCTGAAGACGTGTTAACTGATCAGAACTCAATGCTGACGATTGCTGAAGGTGGTGACTTTCAAAGTTGCTTTGACACGTCGTTAATGCCGTATAAAAGTCTGCCCGCCGGTTTTGAAGCCGAATAAAAGCTAACTCTTTATTACTAAGGCCAACAATTGGTGAACGAAGAACTGCAACTAACGGAATATCTTGCTTAGGATTATCAATAATCTTTAGCAATGCCATCATTACCCTGACTTCCGTTGCTTGAAAATAGCTTTCGACATCATGAACTGTCAGCGGAACTTCCAGCTCATTAAACTGTTCCATTAAAGTATTATTAATGTTCTTTGTTCGCTCAAGGAGAACGATATCCCCATACTTAACTGGCCGCATTTGCTGTGTTTTTTTATCGTAAATCAATTCTTTATTAGTTACCATCTGTTTGATTCGCATGGCAACCATCCGTAGTTCTCCAGTTAACTTATCGTCTTCTTGGGGAAGTTTAGGATTGGCGTTGGCATCATAAAGCAATACCTCAGCAGGGGTAACCTGGTTATCTGGATTTTCGTCGTAATAGGTTGCGGCATACTTCAAATGAGCATCCTTATCATAATCAATCTCACCGACCTGACGATCCATCAACTGTTCAAATAGAACATTTGTAAAACCGGTCACGTTTTGCATTGACCGGAAGTTTTCTGCTAGAACAATTGATTCACCACCCTTTCCCTTACGATAATTCTCATATTTTGCAAGGAAAAGAGTTGGATCTGCCTCACGAAAACGGTAGATTGACTGTTTTACGTCACCAACCATGAATAAGTTTTGCTGATCTGGACTGGCTAATTGCATCAAGATCTTTTCCTGAAGCGGGTTGGTATCCTGATACTCATCAATCATAATTTCTTGATAGTGTTCACGTAATTCGTTAACAAGGGTAACCCAATCTGGCTGATCCGCAGGTGGCGTTAAGATTTGGTAAGCATAGTGCTCCAAATCGCTAAATTCTAAAACATGACGATTCAATTTTGCTTGTTGGTAAGCTCGTGAAAACTCAATTGTAACCGCTGATAATTCATTTAGGATTCCGGCCGCATGATTTGCAACTTGCCGGAAACGTTGTTCATCATATTCAAAGTAATCTGTCGCTAAGGATTTCAGTTGTTCTTTGAGTCCGTTTCGCGCCTTTATTAATGACTGGTAAGTCTCATATTCGGGATCCTTCTTCTTTGCCCCGCCACTCATTCGAGCATATTTAACTCCCTGAAATGCGGCACGGATGTCTCCCCACTGGTCTTGATCCAAACTCGTGATCAGATCCCTAATTTGTTCCTGGTCACTTTTGATAATTTCAGCTGGTTTATCATATCCAAGGTCTGCCATTCGAATACTCAATTCGGCATAGTCATTCATCAGCTGTTTCAAATTATTTTTAACAACTGGTTTTAGCTGTTCTTGATAGAATTTGGTACTAGTAATTGAATCATTTCCCAGGAAATAATTGTCAGCTAGTCCTTGTAACCAGCTCTCCGGTTCTGGCTGAGCATTTGCTGTTTCATATAACTTCAAAACCAGATCATCTAATCCTTGTGCGTCACGGTCATTAGAGAAATTAGTTACCAGTTCGCTAAAGCTTGCCCGCTCATCATTGGCTTGCTCAAGTGGTGATTCATATAGTTTTTCACTAACTTGTTGCCAGATTTCTTCTTGAAGAAGGAGACGCTCGGTATCATCCGTTAATAGCCGAAATTGAGGATCTAAATGGATTAAGTAATAGTAGCGCTTTATTAGTTTTAGGCAAAAGGAGTGAATGGTACTAATATCGGCCGTAGCTAACCGATTAATTTCATTAATCATTCGCCGCTGCTGTTGCTGTTCTTCAGCGTTATGCACTGGTTGGCGGACTGCTTCTTGGAGAGCTTCACGAATCTTATCCCGCATACTCTTTGCCGCGGCATCCGTAAAGGTCACCATCAACATCCGATCGACATGAATTCCCTCTCTGATCAATTTAATAGCACGTTCAACCAAAACTGCTGTTTTCCCTGATCCTGCTGAAGCGGAAACAAGAATGTTCTTCCCACGATCATCTATCGCTCGTTGTTGACTTGGCGTTGGGTTAAATGTTGCCATTACTCTTTAGTCCCTCCTTCTTTCTTTGCATTATCAAAATCTTCCTTCGCTTTCCGTGGATCAAGCTGACGGTAACGCTGCTGATCCAGCATATTGTCAAATTGATAAATATCCTTGAAGTCGCTATAGTCTAATCCCGTTGACCGTTTACTTCCCTCAATTAACCGGTAAGGATTTAACTTAACCTGTCCCTCAAGGATTTTATCTCCCGCGGCAATAATTAATTGTTTATTCCATTCTTGGAGCCAGTGTAACTGATCAGGAGTAACAAGGAGCGCGTCCTTTTTAGCAGAAATGCCGCCCTTTTTAGTAACCTTTAACGGGTACAAGACCGACTGATTATCTTGAAGTTTCTGATCGAGCGAGTCAAGGATCGCTGGTTCATTCAGGAGAATTCCCTTGTATTCGTGGGAGCTTAACTGTAACTCTTCTAAATCCTTATGCTGGTTTCGTTTCCAATCAAACTTGGGATTATTTAAGTGCAGGTATAATGCTCCCGCAAGCCGTGCTGTTGGCTCGTCTAATTCCTGCAGATTGCTTTGTAACCCATTTAAATAGGTTAATAACTGTAAGGAAATGCCATAGTAAGCCGATGTAAGGTCAAAGGTATGGTTGCTTGATTTGTAATCAACAACGGTAAGAAAATCACTTGGCTGTAAAAGATCAGTTAACTGCTCCTTAGGAAGGCGATCAATTCGGTCAATTCGGCCACGCAAATAAATCCGATCTCCAGAAGCTAATGGGTAGTCTAATGCTTTCAAGTTAACTTGATTTGGACTGCCAATCCGGCCAAATTGCGCTTCAGTCTTAAAAGGTCGAGCCTCAGTATACTGAGCTTGCTGACACATTGTTTTAAGCATTGTTGTCACAATCGTCCGTAACTGGTGATACTGGAACTTTGCCTGGGTTGATGATTCCGTTAGTCGGACTAATTCAGGCTGGTTCTTTTCAGCGGCCTGTAACGCCTCATCAATAAACCTTCTTAATTCCTGCGAATCAGCTACTAACTCCTTTAATTCAACTTGTTGTTGACGAGTGTTATTAATAAAGGTCTCCATCGCCTTATGGAAGAAAGTCCCGATCCGATCAGAAGACATTTCAAGGCGGTCTCGTTTTTGAAGTTGTAAACCATACTTTAAGAAATATTCGTACTGATTAATGTAAAAGTTTTGCAACTGTGAAATTGAAGCATACAAAACCCGTTGTCCACCCTTATTAGGGGTAGCGTGGAGATATAATGCTTGCGCTAACGTTGCTCCAATGTCGTCCACAACGTTATGGTAATTAAATCCTTGATTTACCATTTCTAAGCGCTGTTGAAGTCTTTTTCCTAAAGCATTATCAGTAGCATCTGAGCTTAACTGCCACTGCTTTGCTAATAAAATCAAATCCTGTTTAATTTTTTTCCAGGCCGATGGCATCTGGACTGGTGCAGCAACTGCTTTTTGGTCATCCCGTACCTGACGGCCTACCCGCACTAGCTGACTTAGACTAGCTTCCGGACTACTGATGAACTGCTGAGCATTTTCCCTACCAACCTTACTAGTTACTAATGGCGAATTAATAATCGGTTGCTGGAGATAAGCAGCCAAGTCGCGCATATATGGTGAAATCGTCAACTCTTTATCATCATTGGTTGCTTGTGGAGCCGTGAAAATCAACTGTTGCTTTGCAGAAAGCATCCCCAAATAATGCACAAATGGTTCATTATTCAATTCTGTTATCATGTCAGCCGGTAAGTATTGAAAATCATCATCTAAATATGGAGCTAAGATCTGCTTATCTTGATCAGTCAGTAATCCATCGTTTTCGCGTACTTCCGGCATCACATCATCAGTTGAGCCGATCATAAAGACAACCTTTTTATTTTGACTTTGCACAATTCCCGTTTCGGAAACAACCACTTGATCAAGCGTTGCTGGAATTTGGGAATATTGGGCTGCTGAGAAACCGGCTTGGATAATCTCATTAAATTTTTCAAGATAATCGTCGATATTCTCCTTGTCCAACTGATCTTCTCCAAGGATCTCGACATATTCTTGAAGGATCTGGCAAAACTTTTCCCAAACTTGTTGTGGCTGACGTGCCAAATCAAGATCACGAGTACTCTGATATTGTTGCCATTGATATAGTCGTTCAGTAACCCCATTTTGTTGCAAAAAGTTAAACAGCATCGTTGCCAACTCCCGGCCTGATTCTGCTTCCTTTAGTTGGTTTAAAAATGGCACGATTGTTTCAACAACGTAATTATGAACAATCGCTAATTGCTGATTTAATTGTTCTACTTGCGGAGTGGTTGCTTTTTCTCGCTGGTCCTCAGCATCTTTAACGGTCCATAAGTCTGAGTTTATCCAATCCTGTTTTCCGCGAATTGCCTGCTTTAAACACCAATTTTCGGTAGTGAATACCGCTTCTTGAAAAGTCTTGATTGGCATTAACTCACCAGTCGCTAATCGTGGTACCAATAGCCACGTCTTTAGCAACTGCATAATATCTCCTAATTGATACCCTCGTTGGTCAATACTAAACAACGTGCTTAACAAGATTACCAGCGGATGCTGATCCATTTTACGTTCATGATCATCAAAAACCGGTACCTGATTTTGTGCAAAGATCGGCGAGATCATGTTCTGATAACCATCGAGGTGCCGGGTCAAAACTAAGAAATCCCGGTAACGATACTTGCCACTAGCGACCAACTGTCTAATTTTTATGGCTACTTTTTCTAATTCTTCACGACGATTTGCCATTGTATAAAATTGAACCGCTGAAGGTACCGTCAACTGGCTAGTTTCCGTTGTTGAAATTGGTCCTGCTGCATACCGCTTAAAGTAATGATCAACCCTTTGAAGATCATCATTAACTCGCGGTTGTGTTGCAAACCATACATTCGGCTGAAGTTGGATTTGTTGTGGTTCTTGCTGAGCCAGCTTCCAGAGCCGTCGATAAACCATTGCCGAGGAATAGAACAAATCATTTTCGGCAGGAACTTCACTTGGACTAGGGTGATTTTGGTCAGGATAACCCCGATCGAGAACCAGTGAGACCATTGTAGCTGCCCCATTTTCTACTAAAGCATCAACAATTCGTTGTTCACTAGCAGTAAACTGTGCAAATCGATCAATAAAGAAGTGCATGTGATGAACTTCTTTATTAGTTTGTAAATACTTAACTAACTGCAAATAAAGCTCATTATTTCCCAGGAAATTTTGCCGAAGTTGTTCCTCATAAGCATGGTAAATAATCTCAATATCATGCATCTTAGTTAGCCAGACACGGTTAGCCCCTGATGATTGGTCTTGCTGAATTTGCTCAAGGATCACTGAAAAATCGTCCGCTGAAATATTAGCACTTTTTAGTTCTTCTAATTGCTCCGTCAGCTTCTGAATAAAGCCTGGCCGCTTAATTTCGCTTGCATAAAGGTGTAGCTCCTGAGCATGTTCCTGAGCCACTTGGGATGTCAGCATCGTCATTCCGATCTTAGAAATTCGTGGTGTTTGAAAAGCTGGTGTATCACGTAAAAGGAACCACGCTAACCGGCTAAAGGATAGTACCTGAAGCTTTTCTGAAGCAAAGCGTTGATCATTATCAAGGCCCATTCGTTTTCGTAAACCAGCCAAGATACTTATTTCTGTTTCAAATTTAATATGGTTAGGAACCAAGTAGAAAAACCGGTCTTTAGCTGAGGCCTTTTTCATTTGGTCTGCCAGTTGATCGATCATTACTAGTTCATGATCCATTGCACGAGTGCCTAAAACAAAGCCTAGAGTTCCCATGGTGATCCATCCTTTTTACATAAATTCAAATTCAATTTTACCATACGCATCGAACAAATGTTTAGGTAAATTATTTAAAAAGGAGCAGTCCATTAGTAATAAAGGCCCACTCCCAACAATAATATTTCTTTATAAGTATGCCTGCTTAAAGAAGATGATTGCCTGAGTTAGAGCAAGCAATGCAATTACCCAGCGCATCAATTTAGCAGGGACATATCGTAAAACAATTGGTCCTAAGTAACCACCAATAAACATTCCTACTGCCATTGGAATTGCATCCCACCAATAAATTTTTGATGTGAATGAATAAATAATCAAGGCAACGAGGTTAGTAAAGCCGCAAACCGCATTTTTGATTGCGTTTGATACTAAAAAGTCCTCATCAGTCAAGTATGTTAATAATACTAAAATTACAATCCCGCTTGCGGCACCAAAGTAACCCGCATATCCCCCAACAACTATCAGGAGAAAGATATACAAAACTTTTAACCACTGAGGTTTCTGTTTAGTTAAGTCGGGTTGGTGCTTCCCTGAAACTAAAATCATTGCACCCGCAATCAAAATAAAGAACGGGACTACTCGTTCAAACACCTTCCCCGGAAAAGCAAGTAAAAGAATGCAACCAATAATTGAACCGATCACAGTAAAGAAACCGTAGATCCATACCTGACGCCAGTGACCGTGGAGTTCCCTTCCAGAAGCAAATACCGCGCCCAGGCTATTCCAAATCAGTGCAGCATCATTTGTCACATTAGCATAGACTGGAGCTACACCAACACTTAAAAGCAGTGGGTATGATGCCAATGAAGCAAAAGAAGCTGCCGAAGCTAAAATTCCCGCAACGACACCACCAAGTAATAAGTAAATTAATGTTCCAATCGATGGAATTCCTGCCATTTCTCTCTCCCTATCAAACTAACTTATTAAATCCTACAGAATAGGTGATAGTAACCGTGAAAATGTCTGCTTAAACCGCAACCACCGCGATTGGTTGGCAAACATTTCTGGCGTAATCACCCGTGAACTACGAATATCATTTACAAAGATCTGTTCTAGCTTATCCGTCATATTGCGATCGTAAATAAAGGAATTAATTTCGAAATTTAATTTAAAGCTTCGAAAATCAAGGTTTGCAGAACCAACACTTGCCATTCTGCCATCGATCATGATCGTTTTGGCATGCAAAAAACCATTTTCGTAAAAGTAAATGGTGATATCATGGTTTGCCAATACTCGAGCATAGTATTGAGTTGCCCGGTAAACAAACGGATGATCCGGCTTGCACGGAACCATTATCCTGACATCTACTCCCGAATGAGCAGCTACCTGAAGCGCATCAATCACACTATCATCTGGAATTAAATATGGGGTTTGAATCCAAATATGATCAGTCGCAGCGTTAATTAACCGCAAATAACCTAACTTAATGTTTTCCTGTGGTGATTCTGGACCACTAGAAACGATCTGCAGTGACGTTTCGTTCCTAAGCTGACTCTTATCTAATTTAATTTCAGGGAAGAAGCGCCGAAAATGCTTAATTCGACTTTCCTGATGCTTAACTGAGGCATTCCAGTCACGAATAAACCGCTGTTGTAGGCTATATACACCGCCACCGATAATTCGGAGGTGAGTGTCACGCCACGGACCAAACTTCTTTACCCGCCCAAGGTACTGATCACCAATATTAAAGCCACCGACATAGCCAATTTTGCCGTCAATTACAACGATCTTACGGTGATCACGGTAATTCAACCGAAAATCAATAAAGTTGCTATGGGTCATCAAGAATGGCGTTGCATAGCCGCCACGTTTACGGAGTCCGTTATAAAAATCAGAACGAACCCCCATCGAACCCCATGAATCATAAAGCACCCGAATCTCAACGCCCTCTGCTGCCTTCTGCTCTAACAGGGTCCGTAATTCATTCCCGATTTGATCATTATAGATTGTATAAAATTCAATATTAATGCTCTTTTGGGCCGCTTCAATGTCAGCAAAGAGCTGTTGAAATAGCTTATCACCATCTATATAAACTTTGACATTATTATGACGGGTCAGAAAGGCGTTATCTAAACTTTGAAAAAGCATTACCGTCCGTCGATACATTTGAGCAGTTGAATGCTTCGGTTTTGGCATATTTTGAAACTGAACCTTTTGCCGGTCAACAGCCTGTTTCAATTTCAATTGCGTCTGCGATTTAATTCGCTCTAACCGACGCTGTGGCAACTTTCGTCCGAGAAACGCGTAGATAATAAATCCAACTACCGGAAGCAATAATAGCACAAGCAGCCATGCCCAGGTTGCCGCAATATCTCGCTTTTCTCTAAAGACCGTAAATAGTGCCGCAATTTCGTTAATAACGACAATTGTAATCAGCAACCACTTAATAACATTCCACGTTAATATCATTACGGCACTCCCCTTTTTTATCCCTTTAATTCTAACTCATAAAAATTGGATAACCAACGGCAGTTACAAAATCTTTCTTTTTTTGTTCTATAATGAAAGAAATTTATTAGTGAACCGAGGTTAATTTAAATCATGTCAACAATTTATCTTCGCCGCGCTAAATTAGCAGATCTCGATACTATTATGGAGATCATCGAGGAAGCGCGAAATTCACTTAAGAATGATGGCAACCCTCAATGGCAAGATGGTCACCCTGATCGTGCAATGATTGCTCATGATATTTCGCAGGAAATAAGTTGGGGCCTCGTGGTAAATGATCAAGTTGCCGGAACTGCAGCTCTCCAACTTGCTCCCGAGCCTTCATACCAAAACATTCATAATGGCCAGTGGAGTCACCCTCAATCTCCATATGCCACAATTCATCGAGTAGCTCTTTCAAGTAATTACCGTGGACAGGGACTCGCCAAGTTCCTCTTCAGTAACCTTATTACTGTCGGTCAACTCCAAGGACGGACTAACTTCCGCCTTGATACTCACGAAAAGAACAAACAAATGCAGAAGCTAGCTCATGATTTTGGCTTTATTCGTTGTGGTGAAGTTACCGTTAATGACAAAAACGACCCAAAACGGCTTGCTTTTGAACTAAATCTCAATCACGGTTATAAAGTTACAAGAATTACTAACGACTTTATGAAAGGACTGTTAAAATAGGAAGTGTAGGATATAATTTTACTTATAGGAGGGATTTTATGCAGTACGCAAAAAACGATCTGGGTTATTTAGTTCGCCAACACAATGAACTAGTTAATAAGATCCAAAAAATTCATCCAGAAATTGAGCAGCTTAGTAAGCGAATTGGCTTAAAGCCAGATGATGACTTCTGGAAGATGTACTTAAACCAACAATGGTTGCCTACTAGTACAGCAATCCAAAGTCGCCTCTTTAGGCTTCAAAAAGAGTTCTTTGATCTCGGTGAACGAGCCGGATTGATTGAAATTAAGATTAACCAACTAAAAAAGAACGCTGCTTAATTAGCGCTTAACATAGTTAAAAATAAAATGACGGTGACCGGGGAACATTTCGTATTTACCGGCCACCGTTATTTTAATTACAAAGAAAGACTTACCCGCAGTCCCTGGTTAACCTTTTTCATTACCGAAGTATCAAGGTGATCAATCCGATCCATCAGTCGTTGCTTATCGATCGTCCGAACCTGTTCCAATAAAACAACTGAATTTTTAGGAATTCCAGTTACTTTAGTTGTCAGCGGAACATGTGTCGGCATTGGTTTCTTCTGTGAGTGCGTAGTGATTGGGGCCACAATAACAGTCGTGCTAAAGTGGTTACCGACATCATTCTGGATAATTAAAACCGGTCGTTGTCCCCCTTGTTCCGAACCCACTACTGGTGAAAGATCGGCATAAAAAATGTCCCCTCGTTTTACTTCTTTTGCCTTCATTCAATAAATTTCTCCTTAAGCTATCGTTATGATCTCATTTTAAAAAGAAAGAAGACAGGAAACAAGTTTCCTGTCTTCTTTCTTCATTGAAAAGCTTACCGATTACTTGTCGTCTTCAGCTTTTTTATCGTTGTCTTCGCCCTTGTCAGTCTTTTCTGACTTGTATTGATCACTGTCATCTTCGGCAGCATCCTTAGCATCAACGATTACTAACTTACCATCCTTCATTTCAGCAACTAAGTGCTTTGCATCAAGGTGGTCAAGGTAGTAATCAGTTACCTTGTCACGAATTTCACGTTCGATAACCCGACGAAGCGGACGAGCACCCATTGCTTCATCGTAACCTTCATCAATAAGGTATTGCTTTGCAGTTGGGGTAACCTTAACATCCATTCCCTTCTTAGCCAAGGTCTTGTTAACGTCAGCTAACATCAAGTCAACAATCTTCTTCAAGTCTTCCTTAGTCAAACTGTGGAATTCAACAATTGCGTTGAACCGGTTCAAGAATTCTGGACGGAAGTAATTAGTTAACTTCTTAATCAAGTCTTCTTCATCGTTGTCGTTACCTAACTTAACTGGAGCATCATTGGAGTATCCAGCGTTTGAGGTTGCGATAATTACCGTGTTCTTGAAGTCAATAGTGTTTCCTTGACCATCAGTTAAACGACCGTCATCAAGGACTTGGAGCAAGAGGGTAATAACTTGTGGGTTAGCCTTTTCAATTTCATCTAACAAGATAATTGAGTAAGGGTGACGACGAACCTTTTCAGTTAAGGTATTGCCGTTGTCATCATAACCAACATAACCAGCAGTTGCACCGATTAACTTAGAAACGGCTGTCCGGTCTGAGTATTCTGACATATCCAAACGAATAATGTCATTCTTGCTACCAAACATGTCGAGAGCTAATTGCTTTGCAAGTTCAGTCTTACCAACACCAGTAGGACCAACGAAGAGGAAACTGCCAATTGGTGAGTCACCTTCATCAAATCCGGCACGGTTACGACGAATAGCTCTAGCTACAGCTTCAACAGCCTCATCTTGACCAATAACTTTGCCTTCTAGCCGCTTATCCATGTCCTTCAACCGTTCAACATCGCTAGCGCCAATCTTAGAAACTGGAATACCAGTCATTTGTTCTACAGCGTTAGCAACATCTTCAGGGGTTGCGGTAACCTTGTCATTTTCGGAGCCTTCCTTTAATTGCTTTTCAAGATCAGCAATCTTCTCCTTAGCGGCTTGAGCAGTCTTGTAGTCTTCCTTCTTGGCTGCTTCCTTTTGCTTCTTCTTTTCGTTTTCGATATCCTTTTCGATTTGCTTTGCATCGTGTGCTGGGTGCTTAGCAGCTAAGTGGGCAGCAGTCATATCTACTAAATCAATTGCCTTGTCAGGTAATGACCGTTGTGGCATGTATTGAACTGAGTAGTCAACTGCAGCTTGAAGAACATCATCTGGTAACTTAACGTTGTGGTGACGTTCGTACAAGTCACGAATTCCCTTTAGGATAGCGATTGTGTCAGCCTTGCTTGGTGCGTTAACTGTTACTGGGTTGAATCGCCGTGCCAAAGCTGCATCCTTCATAATCGTGTTCCGGTATTCATCTTGAGTAGTAGCACCAATAACGGTAATTTCTCCCCGTGATAGTGCAGGCTTCATGATGTCGGACATTCCCTTGGAGCCGCCAGCATCACCAGCGGAACCAGCACCAATGATTTGGTGAATTTCATCGAAGAAGAGAATAATGTTTCCAGCCTTCTTGACTTCATCAATCAACTTTTGCATGTTCTCTTCGAAACTACCACGGTATTGGGTACCAGCTTCAAGACTAGAAACATCAATACTGATAATTTCCTTGTCCTTAATTGCTGCTGGAACATCGCCAGAAACGATTGCTTGAGCAAGACCTTCTACAACAGCAGTCTTACCAACACCAGCATCACCAACTAATACTGGGTTATTCTTTGTCCGCCGACTTAAAATTTCAGCGGTTTCTTGAATTTCCTTGTTCCGACCGATAACTGGGTCAAGTTCGTGACGACGAGCTTCTTCAGTCAAGTTCCGGCCTAACTTGTATAAGATACTTTCCTTACCTTCATTAGGTTGTTGGCCTGGTTGTTGTTGTGGAGCAGCTCCACCAGGTAACTTTCCAGTTTGACGATATTGTGCAAATTCTTCAGGAGTGACTTCTCTACCGTTAATGAGGTAGCGGCGGTTATCAGAATTAAGACCGTTCATATCCCCCATTAATTGGTTAAAAATGTCATTCATGTCTCCATCAAATGGGTTCATTGGGTTTTGTGCCATAAGTACATTCCTCCCTTAATTTTCTTTAATTACTAAATTTATATATTTACAATGCTTTATTCGAGATAATTTTCTTCCAATTCTTTCAGGACCTCCCACATTTTTTTGTGTTGCGCCTGAGCTAAAGCATCTAAGTCTCTCAAATTCAGTGGCGTAGCGCTCGACTGAGGTTTGTTAAAAGACTTATGTAAAGTGGTATAACCGTATCCGGAACGTTTCGACACCTGGTAGATCGTCAAGTTGTGAACCGCCATATAGTGTTTAATATCAATCCGCATATCTTCACTTCCTTTACGATTAATATTATATCACATCTGTGAAATAACACAAGTGTGAAGTATCAATTTTTTCAAAAAATCCAAAAAACTTATTGACTTTGATTAAAAATGAATTAGAATATTAGTAATCTCTTAATCAATTGAGGAATGAATAATTTAGTATCCTTGTAATCCCTTTTCTTTTGTGTGCTAACATTCCATTCCCAGATGTTCCCCAAGCGTCTGGGAATTACTACTTTACTCATTCCAATTCGGTAAAAGGATCATGATTGTTTGTCATGATCCTTTTATCTTTTTTATTAAAATTTACTAAGTAACAGCTATTAATTTAGCTAGGCATTTTTATTGCTTCCCATTACCTATTCGGGCATACTTAAAGCAGTTGGATAGAAGTATTAGTTCCATTGCTACCGATAAAAGGAGGATAAGCAATATGAGTACATTTAAAGTAAAAGCCACAAAAACCACTACTGGAATGCAAGTTTCTGCTGGAACACGAGGATTTGAAATTACCTTTGATGAGCCAAACAGTACTAACACGGGGATGAATCCTGTAGAAATTCTCTTAACTTCTTTTGGTGCTTGTACTGCAATTACAGCACAAGCCTTAGCAGACAAGCGAAATTTCGACTTACAAGCTTTTTGGATCGATATTGATGGCGATCTAGACCGCGAAGATGTCGCTGCCGGAGATAGTCGACGGAAATTTACTGAGATTCGCTTTACGCCTCACCTTCGTTCAGACGAATCTGATGAAGACATTAAGCAATTTCTTGCCGATGTCGAAAAGAAGTGTCCTGTAAGAAACACCCTTGAATTCGGGACAAAATTTGTTGCTAATAACTTTGTGCGGGAATAAGGTGCTAAGATAATGCCATACATTAAAAGGATCCGTAGCATGGTTGGCCATGAGCCTTTAATCATGACTAGCGCTTCAGGAGCATTGCTTAACCAAGATCAGCAAGTTCTTCTTCAAGCACGCGCTGATACTGGCGATTGGGGATTCCCCGGTGGCTACATGGAATACGGTGAGTCATTTAGCGACACTGTAAAACGCGAATTTAAAGAAGATGCTGGTTTTGAAATTATCCCGGAAAAGTTGCTAAAACTTCAGGATCAGGATTTTTATACCTACCCAAACGGTGATCAGGTTCAACCAGTTAATGCCTTTTACCTCGTTAAATTGGCTACTCAAAAGCACGTTAATACTAAGCCTGATGAAACCGTTAAAGTTCAATACTTTGATCTTGAAAAAGAGCCACCAAAGTTCTTCAATGACCAACATGCTGAAATGTGGCAGCTCATTAAAAAATATGTCGAGCAAAACAGATAATTAAATTTAAGATACCCGTCCTGGTGTTCTATTCCAAAAAGAACACTGGGGCGTTTTTTCTAGTCTTCTCCTTTTTCGCCTTGATTACCCTCATCATTAATTATGCTAGAATAGTTTTATTACGTGTAATCAGAGAAATAAGGAGAAAAATTATGATTTGGACCTGGGATATTATCCGGCGCATCATTGAAGTACTATGGCTAATTAACATTGGTTTTGCTATTTGGACCGTTTTTCGAAGCAGGCGGGATATTGCTGCTACTTGGGCATGGCTGCTTGTTTTATCAGTCTTTCCCGTTGCCGGATTTATCCTCTACATGTTCGTTGGTCGTCAGCTATCACATGATGATATCTTCACAATTCAAGAAGAACAGGCCAAGTATCAAAATACTTTCCTTAAAAAGCAGCATCGGCTTTTAGAACAGCACGAACTATTGCCGCAAAGCAATCAAAAGCCCCGAGCACGGATGCTTGTTAATTTAAACCTTAATAATGACGAAGCACTCTTAACCTTTGATAATCATGTCGAAGTCTTTACTGACGGTCATGCTAAATTTGAACAATTAATTGACGATATTAATCATGCTAAAAAAATCGTTGATGTCGAATACTACACCTTTTATGCTGATCATCTCGGTAAACGAATTCTTGATGCACTTGTCCATGCTGCCAAACGAGGCGTTAAAGTCAGGGTCCTCTATGATGCCAGCGGATCTCGCGGAACCAAGCCATCTTTTTTCGAACCACTGGAAAAACTCGGCGGTCAAGCTCAAGCATTTATTTCAAGCTCATCTAAGTGGTACACTTCACCACGACTTAACTACCACCTCCACCGAAAATTAGTGATTATCGATCATCAGATTGGCTACATTGGTGGATTTAATATTGGTGATCAGTATCTCGGTGATAGTCCTAAGTTTGGTTACTGGCGCGATACGCACCTAAGAGTGGTTGGCCAAGCTTCAGTTATGATGGAAGTTCGGTTTGCGATGGATTGGAACACTACCTGCCGAAAGACTCGTAAGCCAAAGTTTTCCATTGATGATGAATTAAAAGACTTCACTATCAAGCATCCCCAATCAACCAACCCGGATGAAGTCCCAATGCAAATCGTCTCCTCTGGTCCAGATAACCAAAATTACGCAATTCGGCGGGGGTATGAGGGAATCATTGCCACTGCACGGAAATATGTTTATATCCAATCCCCTTACTTAATTCCTGAGGATTCAATTCTTGAGGCATTAATCATCGCTGCCAAAAGCGGTGTTGACGTTCGAATCATGGTCCCATGTATGCCCGACCATCCCTTTGTTTACCGGATGACCGAGTACTATGCTAAGTATCTCGTTCAAAACGGTGTTAAGGTTTACCGCTATGATAATGGCTTTATCCACGCTAAGACAATGGTCAGTGGTTCCAACATCGCATCTGTCGGCTCAGCTAACCAGGACTACCGGAGCTACAAACTTAATTTTGAGGTAAATGCTTTTACCTATAATTCACAGCTCTCCAGTGAACTTAAAAAGATCTTTGAAGCCGACCTGCTTAATTGCACACCGATGACGGAAGAGTACTTTGCAAAGCAATCACGGTGGCTGAAGTTCAAGCAACAGTTCTCTCACCTTCTAGCACCAATTTTCTAATTTACGGGAGGAATTAAAATGAACACGGAAAATGCCAAGCGCATTAAAGATGTTCTGATTGCAATTCTAATAATCGTTGGTGTACTTGCTATCCTTCCAGCAATTTTCATTGCGATCGTAACCATCCTTTCTGCCCTTATTGCCGGTTTTTCATTTGCTAACATTGCACTCGTTGAAATGATGAGTTACTGGTCAATCAATGTCTGGACAAGTCTCTTTTATCTAGGATTATTAATTGCAGAAATTGGTCTCTTAATTATCATTGTTCCCCTCCTTGTCTGGGCCGCTAAATGGTTAATCAAAGCGGTAAAATGGGTGATCAATGCTATTAAAATGCGATTGGGAGGCAATGATAAACAATGAAACGAGCATTTAAGTGGGGAAGCATTATTATTGTTTGCGGATTAATCATTTCTGGAATCGCCTATTTGGGGCATAAACAACCATTTGATCCAATGTCCCCAATTGAAGAATCAACAGCTAATCGTGATGTTCTTACCCGAAAGTCATTTAATAAAATTAAGGTTACTGCTAGTTCAGCTGACGTAATTATTAAGCAAGGAAACCACTTTACCGTTTCCTATTACGGAAATAAAAACCATGCAGTTCATGCTCAGGTTAAAGATGGTGTCCTAAAAATTACGCAGACACCCGTTACTCATTCAAAACTGGCTAAATTTCAGTTACTTAACAGTAGCGATGAAGAGCGTTGCATCGTTACTGTTCCCCAAAAGGCAAGTCTTACTAAAATAGAAGGTCACGTCAATAATGAACTTCTCCTTAATCGAATTCTTGCCAAAAAGATTAATTTAGAGAGTAATAATGGCGACATTAATGTCCTTAACAGCGAGTTTGATCAAGGAAAAATTATTACTACCAGCGGAGATATTACCATTCGTAACTCATCCCTTATCCAGACAAAACTTGCTTCAACTAGTGGCGATATTAATTTAAATAAGGTTTCATTAACCAAGGGATGTTCTTTGTTAACATCTGGTGACTTTAATGGTCAGCGATTAACTATTATCGGTCATTATTCAGTTACTAACCAAAGCGGGGATAATTCGATTACTAAATCGACCATTGACGGTGCTAAACTCACAACTAAGAGTGGTGACAACAACTTAAAGCGGAAACATCGTAGCGGTGGTTCGCTCGAACGAAATACCACTGAGCCAAACTTCATCTACCTCAAGAACGTTAGTGGCGATAATATTATTAAGTAACGTTTCACATGAAACAGATAGTAAAAGAGCTTCAAAATTCGTTTTTTCGAACTTTGAAGCTCTTTTTAGGAGTTATTTAAGTTTTTAGTTGTGTTATCTTACCTAATTATTAGTAGATACCATCATAAGCCTTTTGGTAAAGGTCAATTATTTCTTGCTTAGTACCCTTCCGTGGGTTGGAGAATGCATTACCATCTTTCAATGCGTTTTCAGCCATCAATGGGAAGTCTTCTGGCTTTGCACCAATTTCCTTGATTGATGCTGGAATACCAACAGCCTTGCACATTTCTCTCATTCCGTCAATTGACTTTTGAGCAGCTTGCATGGTAGTTAAACCAGTAGTGTCGTAACCCATAATTTCAGCTAATTCTGCAAAGCGTTCTGGGCAAGCAATAATGTTGTACTCTTCAACGGTAGTAAGCAATAATGCACAGCAAACACCGTGTGGAGCATCATATTGACCACCAAGTTGGTGAGCCATTGCGTGAACATAACCTAAGTTAGCGTTGTTAAATGCCATTCCGGCAAGCATTTCTGCTTCAACCATCTTTGTCCGTGCTTCAATATTGTGACCATTAGCAACTGCTTCAGGCAATGCAGTTTGGATTAATTGAATAGCTTCCTTACATTGACTGTCAGTAATTGGGTTGTGGTCAACTGAAACGTATGGTTCAATTGCTTGAACAAAGGCATCACAACCAGTAGCAGCAGTAACTGATTGAGGAACATCTAACATCAGCATTGGATCGTTAAATGATACCAATGGAATGTTACGCCATGAAACAACAACGAACTTCAAGTGATCCTTTTCGTTAGTAATAACTGCGTGACGGGTTAATTCTGAACCAGTTCCGGCAGTAGTGTTAACAGCCATCAGTGGTGGTAGTGGGTTCTTCAAAGTTTCAATTCCGGCTAACTTAGTAATATCGTCACCGTTAGTCAAAATAATTCCGATTCCCTTACCACAGTCATGAGCTGATCCACCACCAACAGTGATGATTGAGTCACAACCTTCATCTTCGTACATCTTCTTACCAGCCTTGATGTTCCGAATCTTTGGGTTAGGTTCAACACCAGTGAAGACAGCGTAGTCAACACCAGCCTTTTCCAATGATGCAAGTGTTTGCTTAACTGGTCCATTGTCGATAGCAGCCAAGTTATCTTGGGTAACAACCAGTACCTTGTGCATTCCCAGCATCTTAGCACGATCACCAATCTTTTCAATTACACCTGGGCCAAAGAAATTAACACTAGGCATCAGAAAGTCAAATTGTCTATTCATTGCAATAGCCTCCTTAGATTGCTTGTATGCACTTACATTATGAAACATTGTGCAGAGCATTGCAAATTAGAATTGCCTAATAATAATGAGAATTTAGACATATTACCTCATTTGTTTTATTACAAGAGTTTTCAGAATATTTATTCCGCCTTTTTTGTTAAATCTTTTTCAAACTCTGCCCGTAGTAATTGAGCAATCGGATCATAAGTGTGAAGAATTCGATCAACCTCTGCAACTGAATCGGACGGACTAATCTTTAATTGCGGATTAATCGCTAATTGTTTCATGTGAAACCCGGTAATTACTAGTCGCATTGCAATTTGCGCTTGCGCTCCCCCATGGGCACCAAATGTTACTAAACTAACTGGCTTATTCTTCCATTCGTTTGCTAAGTAATCAAGTGCATTCTTGAGCACTGCTGGATAACCCCAATTATATTGTGGAAAGACAAAGATCAGACCATCATAGCTTGAGATTAAGTTGCTCCATTCACGAGTATAGCTGTGTTCGTACTGACCTAGTGCTGGAATTTTACTTTCATCTAAAAATGGTAAGTCGATTGTTCTTAAGTCAATTTCATTAAATTTTAGCTTTGTACTTACAGCCAATTGCTTCTGTAGCCAATCGGCAACCTGCTTGCTCCGCCGCCCGGGACGTGTACTACCAACAACTATTCCAACCTTTTTCATTGAAATCACTCCCATTAATTGTCTTTGACTTCATCATAACCATATTTGGCTTTTAAAACAAAAGAATGGGGCTGGAAACGTTAATTTCCAGCTCCAATCTACTTCTTTTTCACTAAACCAAACGTTAGTAATTGAAGAAGGAGAGTTACCAAGACGAGCATTGTTCCAGTAATTAGTCCTGGACTCTGCTTTTCACCAGTTTGTGGTAGTTGCTGGTTATCCTAGTTTACTTTTTTAGCATTATTATCAACTTCTTTTACGTCAGCTTGTTCAACTGTTGTTGCGGAAGTTAACTGAACAGTTGCCGTAGCTGCTGCGTTTGCTGCATTAGTGGTTGCAGAAGCTGAGTTTTCGTTTCCTTGCTGATCGGAGTTGCCTGAACTAGTTGGTCCATCTGAACCTGCTGGCTTATCCGAGTCTACCGGTCCATCAGAAGTTCCCGGTTGTCCAGGACTTACCGGCTTGTCCGGCTCCGTTGGATTATCAGGTTTATCAGGAGTGATTGGCTTATCTGGATCTACTGGTGTATCCGGTTCAGTTGGTTCACTCGGCCCTACCGGATCTGTTGGCTTTTCATTTTGCTTGTAGCTAATTTCTACCAACACATTCCCGGTATTAACATTTGGTGTTACGGCCTCCACCTTTTCCTGACTTGGTGTGTACCCGTCAACCTTTTCTGGTATAAATTCAGCCCATGTTCCATCCCCATCAACAACTTGCCATTCAGTTTCACTAATAATTTCACCGTTTACTGGGTGCTTAGTAGTGTGCTTAACAAATGTTACTGTCTGAGTAATCGTCTTTACGGTTCCATCCGGCATCGTAACCTGAATCAGCCGGTTAACAGTCTTAGTATCAGCATCAACTTGGTGGGCCAGGTAGTTAACGTGGTGGAGCTGATCCTCTGTTGTACCATTAACTTCCATCAGTTCAATCTTTTCAATATCTGGAACATGGCCTTCAACTGTTGGCACAACAAATTCTGCAAATTGCCCAGTTGACCACTCACCATATTCCTTTTCACCCGTTTGTAGATTTGTTTTTACTTCACGAGTTAATGTTACTGAGTGTTTAACCGTTTCAACTGTCCCGTTCGGGTGGTGAAGGTGAATTACCCGGTTAATTACCTTTTCTTCAGTTGCAGTTGAGTAGGCTACTTCATAACGAACTTCAACTTCATAATCCTTAGTATCTGGATTAGCTACCTCTCTTGGGATGTATGTTTTATCAGGCTTTTTTCCGTCAATTTCAGCTGGATAATAGTCATCAAACATCTTTCCCGGTTGATCCCATTCGCCATAAACAATTTCACCATTTGCCTTTTTAGTTACTTGACGGGTGAAAGTTATCGTTTGGCGAATATATTCGATCCTGCCATCCGGTAAGATTAGTTTGATTGTCCGGGTTACATCACGGGTTTCCGTTGTTACTTCGTTTTGAGGATACTTAATTTCCTCAACCCAACTATTAGTTCCTGGCTTAACCGTAACTTGACTGATCTCTGTCCGGTCTGGCGCTATCCCGTCAATTTCTCCTGCCTGGTAACTATCAAATGAATCTTTATCCGTAGTCCATTCACCGTAAGTTGCCTCATTTGTCCACGGATTAGTAATAACATCACGAGTAAACTTTACTGTCTGCACAATTTCTCTTGTTGTCCCATCTAGTAAGTATAAGATGATTGTCCGGGTAACTGTGTCGGTTTCCGTATTGACAATGTTCTTCTTCATCAAGACATCGATCTTTACTGTACCAGAATTACTATCCACCGTTGTTCCCTTAATCACTGAATGGTTAGCTGAAAAACCATCCTTGGGAACAACCGTGTAGTCTTGGAACGTTAGGCTTGGCTGCCATTCTTGAACAACAACCATTTGTTTAGTGTACTTGTCATACCTCACAACCCTTGTAAACGTTACTACTTGGTGGTTGAGGATTTCTTTATTAGTCCCATAATGACCGTAGATAATTTGTTCAACATCTTTACTTTCTGTCTTTTCTTCAATAATATGCCTTACGTAGATTGGGATACTTTGATAAGGTTCACCAGTCACTTCAAATTCTTGAGGCTGGCCTTCCACAATTTCTAATCCTGCAGGTAAATGCTTAATAATTTCATCCATCGTTATTTTGTCGCCCGGTTTTTTTCCAGGGATGTAAACGTAGTCAGGAAGAACATTACCGTGGTCATCTTGATCTTGGAACTTAATTTCTACCCCATTTTGCTGCGGGATGTCTGAAGCAGGGTCACTAGCTGATCCTACCGTCCCCCCCCCCACTAATTTCTGGAGCCGTGCTAGTTACTGGCTGTGCACTAGGTGGCGTCTGATCTTGTACTGCGCCTGCTGAGTCTGCCACCACTTGCGAAGTAGCTTCACTCGAAACTGGTGTCGCTTCTGCTGTACTACTACTCGCTACCTCATCATTGTCCGGTTGCCTCGCACTTTCACTCCCAGTAATTTCTACTGGTTGGGGCGTTGCTAGTTCTGTTTGAACTGCTTGTCCTTCTTGATTAACTGTTTCATCTGCTGAAGCACTACTCGCACCAATGAAAGTTAATCCTAAAAGAACAGATGCTACACCAATACTTAATTTTCGGAGACCAAACCGTTGTTTTTGCGGCTGACCTTTACGAATCATCATTTGTATATTTTTCTTTGATAACATGTATTAATCCTCCTGTGAGTTAGTAATAAAAAGTAGCATTATTACAAAGTTACTTCCTATCTATCCGCACTATTTCATAGGGGGTTAAACCTATCTTTATCCGCTTTTAGATACATTATTGTAATATACTCGTAATCTTTATGTAATATATTACTATAACGCCATCACAGGGAAAATATTATTAAGTTGGATCATAATATTTCTTAAGAATTTGATCAAAAAAGTTCACAAATGAAAGTTTAAGCATTTGTGAACTTTTTTGTTACTTATGATAAGGCAAACCATTAATAATGGTAAATGCCCGGTAAATCTGTTCGGTTAATACCAACCGCATTAATTGGTGAGGGAGGGTAAAACGACCAAATGAAATTTGGGTATCAGCACGTTTTAAAACTTCTGGACTAAGACCTAAAGAACCACCAATCACGAAGGTAATATCACTATGGCCATACGTGGTTAACTGGTTAATCTCCTTAGCAAATTCTTCCGAAGTCCGCTCTTTTCCCTTAATCGCTAAGGCATAAACGTACTCCTTATCCTTAATTTTCTCCAGAATCCGCTCGCCTTCCTTCGCCATTACCTCATCCATTTCCGCCTGACTTAGTGACTCTGGTGCCTTTTCGTCTGGAACTTCAACAATTTGGAACTTGCAAAAACGACCAAGCCGCTTTGAATATTCCGCAATTCCTGCTTTAAAATACTTTTCTTTTAATTTACCAACACCGATAATTTTAATATTCAATTTATCCACCACTTTCAACATTTTATCCACAGAGTTATCCACAGGCATTTGATTATAATTCTCTTTTTCCCGAATGTTCGGTGGAAAAACTACAGTGAATGCGCTTACTGTTTTTTTACTTATCCACAGTTATCAACAAAAACAGCTGTTCGTCCACAACGCTCTAATCACCTGATATAACAAGGATTTGCCCTCGTTAATTTTCAATTAATCCACTTATCCACAATATAGTTTCTAACTTGTGGATAAGTTTTGCACACCGATAATGACTGTTATTAAGGCACTTTTACAATAGTAAAATAATTTCGCTGATTTTTCCACTAACTTTTCCACAAGCTAATTCACAGCTAATTTTAGTTAAAAAATAACACGGATTGTGGTTATTGAATCACAATCCGTGGTTAGCTGAATATTTAACTAACTGAATAGTTTAATCATTCGTTATTTCTCAAGATTAAGCATACTTATGAGCAATCTTTCCACAAACTGCTGCTACAATTGCTGAAAGTAAATCATCAATAAAAGTATTAACGTGCAAGTCTGAGGTATCAAACTTCTTCATGATCCCAGATTTAACTCGGTCAAAATAGCCAAAGTTTGTTGTTCCAATTGTTCCGTAAATCGTTGCAATTTGGAGCGCGATTGTTTCATCTACCCCAAATACTCCAGCATCATTTTTGATAATTGAAGCAAGCGGTTCATCGACTTGCCCTTCTTCCGTTAATCGATCCAATTCCAACATGACCATTGCGTTATTCATTAACTCACGCTTATGCATAACATCAACAACTGCATCTTCACACTCTTTCAGTGTAACTTCAGGTTCATACTGGTGCTGGGTTTCATAGACAATCTTAGCCAAATCTGATTGGGTTACCCCACGTTTTGCGAGTCGGTCTATCACAAAATTATAGGCCTTAGTATCAGGATACTTAAATTTAGGATTATTCATCTTCACTTCTCCCAACATTTATTAATGATTTCATTATAATGCAAATAATACTAGGGACAACCTACTTCAATGTTCAAAAAAAGGGGACTGTGACATAAGTACTTTTACCAAGTTCAAATACGAACAGCGCGGTACGTAAATGGGTTCCAGTGTCCGGTATAACCGAACTCTGGAACCCTATTTGCGCTCGCGGGGGCGTGAAAACGAAGTCATAAATGACTTCTGTCACGCTCCCTCTCTCATATACTTAATTTATTTTGCCAGCTTCAATGTTGCTGTATGGGATTGACCATCACGGTAATAAGTTACCTTAGTCGTGTCGCCAACTTTGTACTTATATAATGCTGACTTCAGCGAGCTAGTATTCGTAATCTTGGTATCACCAAGTTTGGTAATAACGTCATATTGCTCAAGGCCTGCTGTTTGTGCATTTGAGCCACTCTGAACATCCATGATTACAACACCCTTAGTAATACTTGATGGTAATTTTAGAACAGACTGCTGCTGATCGGTTGTTACCCGACTTAAGTCAATCATACTAATTCCAAGTGACGGCCGAGAAATCTTACCATTCTTAATTAACTGGTTGATAATCTTGACCACTTCGTTACTTGGAATAGCAAAGCCCATCCCCTCAACGGAAGAGCCATCACTGCTCCCTGCTAACTTCATCGAGTTAATCCCGATTACTTGGCCAGCCATGTTAATTAATGGACCGCCTGAATTACCTGAATTAATTGCTGCATCAGTTTGGATAACAGAGGTTAACGTCCCGTCTGTACCACTCTTTAGCGTCCGACTCTTTGCAGAAATAATCCCTTTCGTTACAGTGTTAGCGTATTCGCTACCCATTGGTGACCCGATTGCTAAAACATCTTGACCGGCTGCAATTGAGTTTGAATTTCCAAATTCAGCAACCGTTTTAACATTCGCTGAATTTATCTTTAAGACCGCCAAGTCAGTCGCTGAGTCTGAACCAACCAAGCTAGCATTTACTTTCCGTCCATTGCTTAAAATTACTTGGAGAGCATTTGACCCTTTAACAACGTGATTATTGGTAACAATATAAGCATAGTTACCACTCTTCTTATAAATTACCCCAGAACCTTCGCTGGCCGTTTGAAGTTTGCCAGGATTTTGTGAACTATCTGAATTAGAAGAATCACCGCTAGTTTGGCCACCAAACATTCCCATAATTCCTTGATTGGATGACTGAACTTCCTGCTTATTAATAACACTAACAACAGCATCCTTTGTAGAATCATAAGCCTTCGTCGCTTGGTTGCTTAAGTTCGCCTTATTTTTATTTACTTTGGTTCCTCCAGACTTGTTTGAACCTGCAGGAACGTTCGTACTAGAGGTCTGAACATGATTTTCAATTACATTACCAATTCCTAGCGAAAGCCCGCCACCGATTAAGCCAGCGACAAGGCCAACTCCAGCCACTTTTAACCAAAATTTATTTTTGGTATTGCGCGGTTTTTGGTTTTGGTCACTCATCAAATAACTCCTCCAATCTCATAATTATCAAATTCAATATATCGTTAAATTATGAAAAAAGCTTGAAATTTCATCTGTCTTTTGATGATTATTACACTGTTAAAAGTTTACTTGGCTTGTCTGGTTCCGCGTCCACAAGTTGAAAATCGTGGTTAACACCAAAATCATGCCTCTCCATAATCGTTGCCACGGTCAGGTGAGCTAACGAACGCATATTATTATGCTGACTCCGGTGACCGAGAAAAATGCGTTTGGTCCGCGAGCCAAGGACATCCATCAGTGCATCAGCTCCCTCTTCATTAGAGAGGTGCCCTGTATCGCTTAAGATCCGTTGCTTTAACGGCCAAGAATATGGTCCCATCCGTAACATTTCCGTATCATGATTACACTCCATTAGGTAGGCGTCGGCGTTCCGAATTGTTCCTTCAACCCGATCAGAGACATAACCAGTATCCGTAATGATACAAAAGGTCTTGTTATTATGGTGAACCTGATAGAATTGGGGTTCTGCCGCGTCATGGGAAACGGCAAAGCTCTCAACGTCAATGTCTCCCAGATCCTTAACGCTGTTTGGTGCAATAATGTGCTTTTGTTCTAACGGAATTTTGCCAATTTTGCTGGCCATTGCATCCCAAGTTCCTTGATTAGCATAAATATCCATTCCATAGCGTCGGGCGAGCACACCTACTCCATGACAGTGATCAGTATGTTCATGCGTTACAAAAATTGCATCAACATCTGTTAGTGACCGATCAATCTTCGCCATTAAATTTTCGATCCGCTTACCACTTAATCCAGCGTCAATCAAGATTCGGTGCTCATCGGTTTCCAAGTAAGTTACATTTCCTGTACTCCCACTCGCTAAAATGCTGTAACGTAATGGATCCTGTTCTGTCACCTCAGATTACTCCTTTACTTCTGATTTAGTGCTTCAGTATTAACACTAGTAGTTGTATTTTTCATTATGGTACTGTTAAAAGCATTAATTGAGATTTGCTCAACTGCCCCCGAGTTCTTAGTTTTAATCTCCGCAACCCAGGTTGGAATATAAACATTCCGGTTATTCGTATTTGTACTCAGTAATCGTGAATACCCTAATTGAACCCACCGAATTCGTGAATTATTAGGGATCTGATTATGTTTATATAGCCAAACAACAGCTCGTTTTTGACTAATTGTGGCGGTTTCTGGACGAAGAATCCGTACGCCCTCCAAAAACGTCTGCGTATAACTCGTTACTTCATGGTTAGAATTTACCCGAAAACGAATTTGTCCATCATTGTTCATTAACGGTCGTCCTTCAACCATTTGTGTATAAACAATTACACGTTTCGTTGAAAGATTTGGATTGTACTGGTAATGCTTTCCTAATGCTATCTGATGGCTGTTATGAACTAATTCATTTAGCCGCACATTAGGAGTTTCAATATTAACGTTAATCGGTTCATTAAATTCACTCGTTAAAGTATTGCTTGAAAAGTGTGTTTCTTGATTATGAAGACGAGTCGAAGCATCATCTAAAGCCCCATTTTCAGCAGAACGATAACCAGAAAGGTAGTACCCTTTTTGCTGACCACTATTTATCTTTCCATAACTAATCGAATCATCTTTCATTTCCTTCAAAATGACGGATGAGCGGCTGCTTTGATTATTCGTTACGATAAAGCGGTTTTCAACCAATAATGAACTTGCGATGATCACATCAAAGAGCAAGAAGGCAAAGAAAAAGATCCATTGAATTCGTTTAAAGTCCATTTTCCAATGCCCCCTTACTTCTGTAATTCAGTGTAGTCAACCCACTGTCCATGATAGTCAACAAAGTAGGTTGGCGTTAACTTAACAGTACTGTTATCACTTGTATTTTCTTTCCAAAGGTAACCAACTCGAATTCCCTTAACATCCTTAAGCCGGTTGCTTGCCCGAAGTTGTTTGAAGACCGTAGTCGTTGAGGGAAGACGAACCGGCTTATGGTTAATCGGCAATGGAACTTGAATGCTGTATAAACTCAACCAAGTTTTATTTATTCCGTTAACCTTTGATGACATCCGAATATCACCATACCCAGCAGAGTTAAAAATTGGAAATCCTTCGACATAGCTCCGGTAATTAATGGTCCGCTGATGATCACTAATCCCATCGTAGCGGAGATTATCCATTGGAATTCCGGTTTTCGCGATTCGATTAAAGAAATAACTATACAGCTGACTAGATTTTGGCACATCATCATGACTTACATAGTTCTCATAACGGACGGTACCATTTTGATGATTATAAATTACCCGTTTATTTTCACCATCACGATAAATAGTCGTGTCTCCCTTACGTTCGGTTGTAATTGAAGACTGCTTATTTGTACTAATAAGGTTTTGACTTAAGGTATCAATATTTTGTGCTGTTACCTGGTAGCCAAAAACCGGTAATGTAAAGCTCTTTGGGTAAAGAAGCATCGTTTGACCGTGAATGATCTTATGATCAACTTCTACTTTTGCTGTTCCCTTAATCAAGGCGTTTAAGCTACTACTTCCCTTTGTCTGACTAATCCGTGCCCGGTATACCTTATAACCACGATCATTTAGCAAATAAACATTTCGCGGATTATTTAATGGAATTAAAATATGGTCGATCTGCTTAACCCGACTAGTATCAATCGACTGCGAAAAAGTCTCATTAAAAATCGTGCCCGTAATACTATCCGGATAACTCACCATTAACGAATTAGGCTGGTGAAGATAGCTAAGGTAAACGTCGCTATTATCACTTTTTACCAGACTAGCGCGTCCTAACTGACAACTGCGTAATTGGTGCCTAATGGTTATAATCAAATTTTTCCGTGAGCTATACAGTAAGAATTGTTGCTGATTAGCATCAACATGCACTACTTGGGTCGGTAAGTATAAATCACCGATTGACTGGGTTGTATTGAGGTTTCGTGAACTCGAACTATCTTTCGTTCGCTCATATTGCACAGGGTTGGACCAGATTGCAGCAGTTAAGAATAAGCTGATTACCACTACAATGGTTAACGCAATGGCTAACCAATTAGTTTTGATCTTTTTGATCATCCCACTCGTCCCCCTCTTCATATGGTACGTATGGTAAGGAAATGTAGAAAGTTGAACCCTTTCCTTCAACACTGTCAACCCAAATCTGGCCACCAAGCATGTTTACAACCTCTTTAGAGATGGCAAGGCCAAGCCCTGTACCTCCCTGCTTCCGGCTTCGTGCCTTATCAACCCGGAAGAAACGGTCAAAGATATGACTTAAATCCTTTCGTGGAATCCCAAGCCCTTGGTCAGAAATACTCATAATAACATGATTGTGCGTTTCTAATAACCGGGCAGTAATTACACCACCATCTGGCGAATACTTAATCGCATTATTCATGATATTGTCAATAACCTGGGTAAACTTATCGGTATCAATCTCAACCCATAGATCCTTCTTGGTAAAGAAGCGCTCGATCGTGTACTTTTTCTTTTTCGGGTCTTCTTCCTTCTTAATAATCATGTCGAACCGATTCAGAATATAGTTAAAAAGCTCGTTAATATTAACGTATTCAAGGTTTAACTTTGTAGTACCGGCATCCATCCGTGAAAGACTCAATAGGTCGTTAATCATCCGAATCATTCGTTCAGTTTCATCCTGAACAACCTTGAGAAATTGGGGTGCAATTTCTTTATCTTGCCATGCACCGTCGCTTAATGCTTCAACGTAGCTCTTAACACTGGTTAGTGGGGTCCGCAATTCATGTGAAACATTAGAAACGAATTCCTTTCGTTCCTGTTCCTCTTTTTGCTGACTAGTAACGTCATGGAGAACACAGACTAACCCGCTAACAAATCCGGACTCCCGCTGAATTGGTGAGAAATAAGCGTTCAATATCAAATTACTTCCCGAATTCGACATATCGAGAATCATTTCTTTTTGTTCACTGTTAACAAGTTGACGAACGGTATAGTCATGACGAATATCAAGAACATCAATAATTGATTTTCCGATTAGTTCATCATCATGTTCTACCCCTAATAATTGAAGCACCATATTGTTAACAATCGTTACGTTGCCTCGCCGATCTGTTGCTAAAACACCATCAGACATGTGTGATAGGACGCTATCCAACCGCCGTCGCTCAGAATCACTCGACTCCTGGGCCTCTTCAACCCGAACTGAAAGGTTGTTAACTGCCCCGGCTAATTGACCTAACTCATCATTTCCCATTACCCGAACTTGACCAGAAAAATCACCACGGGCAATTCGAAGGGTCTGTTTCCGCATTTCTTCAATCGGTCGGGTTATTTCCTGGGAAATAATAATTGCCAGCAATAGTCCAATTACGATCGTGATCAGGGCAGCAGAAAGGTAAATTAACGTAATGCTGTTGATGTTAGAGTAAACACTCTCTAAGCTGGCACGAAGATAAACAACCCCAACCACGTTATTATTACTATTATCCACTAACGGAATAATATTAACGTAGTAGCGTGTATGGTTGCTATTATCATAGACATTTTCGGTGTGGGAACGGTTATTAACCAGTGTTGCCTTTACCATTTGCTCGGTAGTTTTTTGACCAATCATATTTCGATTATCAAAATTACTGGTCCCACGAACAACACCCTGACTATCAATTACCCGAATTTCTGAAATATTGTTGTTATTAACCTCAGCCAGAATTTTCCGGATCTTTTGATTAGCCTTCTTATGGTTAGTGTTTACTAGCTGTTCACTTAACGAATTATCAACGTAAGAAGGAAGCTCAATTGTTTGCTTAAACGTATTTAAATTCTGATGTTCCAATTGACGCACAAAAACCGCCCCAACGCATTCCAACGTTAACATCAACATTAACGCGAAAACGAGGGCGATTTTGAATTTGATTGACTGATAAAATTTTAATTTGCTGTTCACAACTGGCTAGCCTCTAATTTTGATCAGGATTTGCTAAGTAGTAACCAACACCACGACGGGTAATCAACCATTGAGGATGGCTTGGATTATCTTCAATCTTTTCCCGGAGTCGACGAACTGTAACATCGACGGTCCGCACATCACCAAAGTAGTCATAGCCCCAAACCGTTTGCAAGAGGTGCTCACGGTTAATTACCTGTCCAATATGTTCTGCAAGGTAGTGGAGGAGTTCAAATTCACGGTGAGTTAAATTAATGTTTTCGCCACGCTTGGAAACTGTATATGCCTCCGGGTGAATTACTAAGTCGCCAACTTGAATGTCAGTGTTATTATCCTCCTCAGCTGGTGCCTTAACTGCCGCTTGACGACGAAGATTTGCCTTTACCCGAGCAACTAATTCACGATTAGAAAATGGCTTAGTAACATAATCATCAGCACCAAGTTCTAGGCCAAGGACCTTATCTAATTCAGAGTCCTTAGCAGTAACCATAATAATTGGGGTAGTGTGTTTTGCCCGTACTCGCTTAGCTACTTCAAGGCCGTCAATCTTAGGCAACATTAAATCCAAAATAATTAGATCAGGTTTTTCACCTTCAACTTTTTCTAGGGCTTCTTCCCCATCAAAGGCAACAACGACTTCATAGCCTTCTTTTTCAAGATTAAATTTGATGATATCTGAAATTGGCTTTTCATCATCAACAACTAAGATTTTTTTTGCCATATCAATACTTACCTCCACATAGGTACAGTTGATTATTAAGGACTGGAAATTTATAGTTTCCAGCTTTGTTTATAATTTAAATTACTCCACCAAAAGGGCGAAAATCACTAATAGATCGCCCAATTACTCTTTTAACATTATACCACATCAGTAAAAGATCAATTTAAATTCCAATAAATTATTGACAGTGTTAAAGAATGATGATACATTTATATATGTTCTGATTGAACAAGATATATGGGCAGTTAGCTCAGCTGGCAGAGCAACGGACTCTTAATCCGTGGGTCCAGGGTTCGATCCCCTGACTGCCCATCAGAGGTTTACAAGATCACCATTTTGGTGGTCTTTTTCTTTTTTAAATTTTTCCTTGATTGTTACCTAACGTCATTATGTAAGATAAAGTTATTTAGAAGGGAGGAATTATTCAGTGCTTACTAGCGGACAATTGGCACAACGATGTCATACTTCTATTAGAACAGTTCAATACTATGATCAAAAGGGGTTGCTCCATGCTAAAAGAAGCCACAGTAATCGGCGGGAGTATGATAAGAAAGATCTTTTACGTCTTCAACAGATCCTTACCTACCGCAAGCTCGGCTTTAAGCTTAACGATATTCAAAAGCTAATGGATCATGACCAATCAGCTCAAATTCTATCATCATTAATTGATAAACAAACAAATTCGCTACAAGAACAACTTCACCAAGTCGAATCACAGCTTGAAGGGTTGAAACACCTACAAAAACAGCTTAATTCTATAGATAATTTTTCAACTGAAGTACAAAAAGAGGTGTTATCTAGTATGAATATGACCAAAAAACTCCACTATTTACGGTTAAAAATGTTGGGATGGGGACTTATTGTTGATTTTCTGCTGTGGGGAAGTTTGATATACGTTATTTACCACGGTGCTTCAATTTGGTGGTTTGTTTTAGGATTAATTTTCTCTCTTGCTATCAGTGGTGAGCTCACCTATGCTTATTACCAACACTCAATCTACCTTTGTCCTCACTGCCAATCTGAATTTGTTCCCTCATTCAGAATATGGGTTGGGGCCGCACATACTCCCAACACCAGAAGGTTAACGTGTCCGAATTGTCATCAAAAAAATTTTTGTGTTGAAGAATATCGATAAAACAATCCCCGGATGCCTTAAACCTGACACTCGGGGATTTATTATCTACTCATCTAATTCATTGTCTTCCCATACTTTACGGATCATTGGGTACTTCAGATCACCAACTTGACTTACTTGATACTTAGCAGCTTTCAATTCAGTTGCATCACCAACACCAATTGAAACAACACCCGTATCGTTTATTAGTGCAATTTGCTTAGCATTAGACCCAATCCCAATACATGCAGCTGGTTGAACATTTAACTCTTGGCTTGCTTTTAGGTATGGGTTATCACTATCTACTGGAGAAACAAAGGCATCAAAGAAATCATCGACCTTTAATTTCTGGAGAATCTCTTTTGCATGCCCGTCAACATCATTAACAGCCATATCAACATAATGATCGTAGAAGTTATTTAGTAATCGCTTAGCATTTGGGTAAAGTTTATCTTCACCGATTCCTTCAATAACCTTGGTGTACATTTCATATTGCTCATTTAACAGTTCATCCTTGTCGGCGTCCGTTTGGTTAAAATGACTTAGGACCACTTCTAACGCTTGGTGTCGATCTAGTCCAGCTAATTGATGAGCCACCTTTCCAGGTAGCCCCATGCCAAATTCGTACATCGCTAAATTACGCCATGCTTCGAATTGTAATTCATCGGTATCCAAAATAATTTGATTGAGGCTTAAAATTGCACCCTTCACTATTTTTCATCCCTTTATCAATTAATTATTCTTAACTCCTACTTTACAGATACAAGCAAGAATCTTCAATCAATTTCTATTCCTTCTCGTTCTCATTTTAACCTCACTTTCTTCAAAAAAGGTCTTGCAAATTCAATTAAAGATTGATAAGATAATATCTGTTGTCAATGACATGGGCAGTTAGCTCAGCTGGCAGAGCAACGGACTCTTAATCCGTGGGTCCAGGGTTCGATCCCCTGACTGCCCATCGTAAAAAAGGTCACCGATTATTCGGTGGCCTTTTTTGATATATTAATGACTTCTAAAAACATAGTTACCAACATTGCTGCTAGACTTTTAGTCGCCAGGTTGATAGTCCTTATCAATAATTAGAACTGGCTTAATTGTCTTTCCTGATACTGAATCGGCGTTGGCTTGATTGATTTGATCGAAGTCATAGAACTTTTCAGTCTTGTCAAAGTCAAACATTCCCAACTTGTGGAATCGAGTCACCCATGTTAACACCGACGATTGTCCGGTCACTAGGGCAAAGATCGTTCCAGGTATCAACATCAATATGGTTTGCGGTAACCGCAACTGGTGCCAATGTTCCACCTTGGGCAAGCGATTGAATTGCATCTTCCATAACCTTAGTCACACCGGTAGTATCAACAATATAATCAACGCCTTTTCCATCAGTTAAGTTTTGGATTGACTTAACCATGTCTTGGTCATTAGTGTTAATTGCGTCAGTAGCTCCCAACTCCTTAGCTAACTCAAGCCGTTCAGGGACACGATCAATAGCGATGACTTTAGTGCATCCTGAAATCTTACCAGCCATCATTGCCGCTAAACCAACGGCACCGGTACCAGTTACAGCAATTGTAGAACCTGGTTCTGGCTTTAATGTATTGAAGACCGTTCCTGAACCAGTAACGTAACCACAGCCTAGAGGACCTAGTTTCCGCAAGTCAAGATCCTTAGGAACCTTAACGGCGTTCCGTTCACGAACCACGGTCGTTGTTGTAAATGAAGATTGATCAAACATATCGTCAACTTGATGACCATCCTCAGTAAAATGAGCACTTCCATCGGGACGAACACCAGAAAGGTTATTAGCAGCATAGTTCAGACACTTTGTTGGCTTCCCTTTCAAGCAGTTAATACAATTACCACAACCATAGAATGAAAGAATTACATGATCGCCGGGTTTGAAGTTCTTAACTTCAGGACCAACCTTTTCAACAATCCCAGAACCTTCATGGCCCAGGATGATTGGGTAGCCGATTTCTGCGTCACCTTTCCGTAAAGCTTCATCTGAGTGACAAATTCCAGAAGCAACCATGTGAATCTGTAAATCATCAGCTTGCATATCTGCTAATTCAACATCATCACGAATATCAAATTTTGCTCCCTTTTGATCAACAATTGCAGCTTTAATCTTCATAAAACATCTCCTGTTTATTTAGCTAACATCTCTACAATGTTCATACTATCACAATTGAACATTTGATAAGCTCTTATCGGAAAGCGCTTACTTTATTATAACAACAAATTCTTGTAAAAACAGGATTTATATTAATTGCATATTATAGCTATTATTTATAATACATGAAAATTCATTCATAACTCTCCCTCAGCATTTTTTGACGAAGAGTACTTTTATCAAAGACTAACCTCACCAACAACATTCCGATCAAAGAATTTGGCAACTTGATGAACATCCATTTTCTGTCCCAAAGCCCACATCAACTTGGTAATGGTGCTTTCAGAAGTCATATCATGAGCACTGATTGCTCCCTTTAGCAAGGCTTCACGACCAACTTCGTACTTAGTTAAGTCACTCCGTTCGTATAAACACTGACTTGTCGCAATTACGGGAATCCCATTTTTAATTAATTCACCGATCGCACCAACCATGTTGCGACGAATGAAATTCATTCCACCAAGCCCATAGCCTTCAATTACGATTCCCTTACAGCCATTTTCAACCATCGCAAATAGGAGTTGCGGGTCAAATCCAGGGAACAACTTAACCAGGGATACGCGGGGATCAATTTTCGTGTTTAATGTACAGTGATCAGCATGGGGAAAGTTTGCTTGTTGCGGATTAAGGACTAAGCCATCTGACGTTACTGTCGCAACCGGTGGGACGTTAACACTTTCAAAGGCATCAAAATTAGTCGTTCGGACCTTCACGCTTCGACAGCCTAGCATCACCTTCTCACTGAACGCTAAGTAAATCCCTGGACGACAATTTGCAGCTGCGGCAAAAGCTAACCGCAAATTATCTGGCGCGTCACTAAGGATAACATTAATTGGTACCTGGCTTCCCGTAAGCACTACCGGTAAATTAATTCCTTGTAGCATAAACGAGAGCATTGATGCTGTATAGGCCATCGTGTCAGTCCCGTGTGAAACGACAATTCCGTCATAATCGTTTCGGTATTCATAAATTTTTTTAGCAATAAATTCCCATTCTTCGGGTTGAATATTTGATGAGTCCAACTGTAAAATGTCACGAACTTCAATCTTATATGGAAGTTGGCCGAGCATCTTAATTAGTCCTTCACCAGATTCTCGAGGAACTAATCCTGAATCTGAGGCAACTGATGCAATGGTTCCTCCCGTTGAAAGTAGTAATATTTTTTTCATTTGATTACTCCCATAATTTTTAAATTTGATTATACAACATAACCTTAATAATTGGAGTGACTTTCAACCAATAGCTACTCTAATAATAAAGGGGGGGAATATGACAGCGATCTTTCCCTATCCTGTTTCATATTCCCCCTTTATTATATTTCCCGGGTAATATTTCTAATAACGAACTGTTCGCGATTGATTTGCCTTAACTACAACGAAGACAACTGCTAAAGTAGCAAAAACCGCCACCGCACAAACGACGAACAAGATCCGGTAACTGGAAAGTTCAATTAGGATCCCGCCAAATAGCGGTCCGATTGCCTTACCAAGTGAAGAGAAGGCGTTCAGGATTCCCTGATATTTACCCTTAATATTAACCGGTGATAATTCATTAACAATTGCCGGCATGGTTGGAAACGCGGTTGCTTCCCCGATTGTTAGCACCGTCATTGCTAAGACAAACCAAACGTAGGACTTAGCAAATAACAATAGAACAAAGGAGAAACCGACTGTGAAGATCCCAAGGAATACCTGCAAATAAAGGTTTGAACGGTACCGATTAATCCAGGTAATGATCAGCTGGATAATCACAATTAAGACTCCGTTAAGCGTCCACAACAGACTATACTTGGTCATTGAAATTCCCTGATCAGTCATAAAGACGGAAAGGTTACTTGCCCATTGTTCATACATCGTCCAGATAATCATTAGTGCCGCAAAGAAAGTCCAACTAATAACCAGGTTGCTAACGGGCATCTTAACCTGTTCCTTTTCTTCTGCCATGTCCACGTCAACTTCCCGATTACTTCTTCGAGTGCTCTTGTTATCCTTAAAGAAGAAAAAGACAACGGCACTAAAAAGAACATAAAGGACTGTCGTAATTGAAAACATCGGTGAAATATTACCGTGAGCATACTGGTAAAGCGGCCCCACAATTGTTGTTCCAATCACCATTCCTAAATTATTGGCAAAGTACAACATGTTAAAAACATATCGGCCATCTTGTCCAGACTGGGTTCCGTAAGAGTTCACCATGGTAATTATCCAACCATTCATAAAGCCGACACCAGTTAATAGGATTCCATAAACTGGCCAGCCATTAAATGCAATTAGCAGAGCCATAATTACAGTAGCCGTAACTGTTCCGCCAAGCATTAATTGCCGTGGATTCTTCTTATCAAACAATGTTCCGGCGATATAACTCCCCACAACATTAGCACCGGAATAGAGTAAAAGGACAATTCCTGAAACAGTTAATGATTCATGTAGTTGTTGGTGCATGTAAATGGTAGTTAACGGCCAAACAAAACTATTACCGATACTTCCTAAAAACATTCCTAATAGCAACCATTTTAATTCAATTCCTTGACGGTTCATCTTACGCCTCCTCTTTTCTTAATCATCTTTTCAACCAAACAGATCTACCATCTTGACTATAACCCTTTTTATTATCAAATGGTTGGGATAGAACCGGCCATTCTTTTAAAAACGCACAAAAGGGCCCCTACGATCGCTCTTAGATGCCCTCATTATTCGATTAATTATTATCTTCTGGAATATAGGAAACGGAAGCAAACTTGTTATACGACTTCGCAAATAACAACTTTACCGTTCCCCGCGGACCACTACGGTTCTTTTCAATAATGACTTCAACTTCACTCACGTTCGATCCATCGTCATCATTATCCTGCTGAGAATTATTCTGATTATCCTCGCCATCACCATCTTCATCGTGCTCATAGTAATCATCACGATACAGGAAACTAACAATATCCGCATCCTGTTCAATCGATCCGGATTCCCGAATATCTGAAAGTACCGGTCGCTTATCTTGTCGCTGTTCAACTCCACGAGAAAGCTGAGATAGGGCAATAACTGGTACCTCTAATTCCTTAGCAAGCTTCTTTAACTGCCGTGAAATTTCGGAAACTTCTTGTTGCCGGTTATCGGGATTAGTCCCTTCAATTAACTGAAGGTAGTCAATCACAATTAATCCAAGATTGCCCTTTTCTTTTGCTAATCGACGACACCGTGCACGAATTTCTGCAACCTTAATTCCAGCAGTATCATCAATATAAATATTAGCTTTAGAAAGGGACCCAGTTGCAATAAAAAGACTATTCCACTCATCCTGAGTTAACTGCCCCGTCCGCAAGTGGTTAGCGTTAATATTTCCTTCAGCACAGATCATCCGATTAACGAGAGATTCCGCTCCCATTTCCAGACTAAAGATTGCTACAGCAGTATCCGAACTAGTTGCAACATTCTGGGCAATATTTAGTGCAAATGCAGTTTTCCCAACAGCAGGCCGCGCAGCAATAATCACTAACTCGTCCTTATGCAAACCAGTTGTCATTTCATCCAATTGCTGATAACCAGTTGACAATCCAGTAACTTCACTATCGTTTTTCGATAAGTCATTAACGTGTTTTAAAGAAGCCTCTAGGACATCCTTAATGTTTTGAAAACCATTCTGGGTATTATCTTGAGAAACCTGCATGATTTGCTGTTCAGCATTATCAAGCAGATCCGACACGCTATCATTATCAGCATAACTATTATTAATAATCTTCGTTGCTGTATTAATTAGCCGTCGTCTCGTTGCCTTATCATGAACAATTTTAGCGTAATAGGCAACGTTGGCTGCTGTTGGTACTGCCGTAGCAATTTCAGCAATATAAGCAACTCCACCAATATTTTCAGTCTGATTATCCTTGTCCAGCGCACTCCGGATCGTTACCACATCAATTGGCTGGTCTTCATCATTTAAATCAACCATCTTCTGAAAGATGATTTGGTGGGCTTTACGGTAAAAATCGCGTGGCTCTAAATATTCCATTGCATCAGCCAGGGCATCTTTACTTAAAAAGACAGCTCCAAGAACTGCCTTTTCCGCATCGATGTCACGTGGCTCTTCTTGCACTGGTGCATTATCCATGACGATACGCTCCTTTAATCAATGAGCTTACTTTTCAGCAATGTGAACTCGAATTTCAGCCATTACTTGTGGGTGCAATTTAATTGGCACGTTAACATAACCCAACGCCTTAATTGGTGCTGCAAGCTCAATCTTCCGCTTATCAATTTTGACGTTGAATTGCTTTTGTAATGCAGTTGCAATTTGTTTTGTTGAAATTGAACCAAACATCCGGCCATCAGTTCCAGCCTTTCCACTTAGTTCAACAACGGTCTTGTCATTTTCAAGAACCTTCTTCAACTCTTTAGCTTCAGCTAGTTCTTCAGCAGCGTGCTTTTCTTCTGCACGTTGTTGCCCCGCTAACTGACTCATTGCAGCATGGGTTGCCTGCTTTGCTAAGCCCCGCTTAATGAGGTAATTTTGGGCATAGCCATCGGGAACATCTTTTACTTGTCCACGCTTTCCGCGACCACGAACGTCTTGAATAAAAATAACTTTCATCTTAGTCACTCCTCAGTTGATTCTTTATTTCCATCATCCTCTGTTTTAGCCAATTGGTCAATCAGAGTTTGCTTAACTTCCGCAATTGTTTTGCCCTTAATTTGGGTTGCGGCATTAGCTAGGTGACCACCGCCACCCATCTTTTCCATGATTAATTGAACATTCACATCACCCATTGAACGTGCAGAGATGCAGACCATTCCATCAGCCCGTTTAGTAATAACAAACGAAGCCTCTATTCCGTTAACCTGAAGAAGCATATCAGCCGCTTGAGCAGCCGTTACTGGATCATAGACCTGTTCTTCTTCTCCGGCACAGATCGCAATTGAGTCATTTAATTCTGCCAATGAGATCAAGTGATTACGTTTCATGAAACTATCTGCATTTTCCTTCATGAACATCTGGATCATCATCCCATCAGCCCCTGCAGAACGCAAGTAACTTGCCGCGTCAAATGTCCGTGTCCCTGCACTCTTGGTAAAGGATTTAGTATCAATTTGAATCCCCGTCAGCATTGCAGTAGCTTCAAGTTTATTCAACCCTTTACCCTCTCGTGGCTGGTATTCAAACATTTCAGTAATTAACTCACAGGTTGATGATGCATATGGTTCGATGTAAACCAATAATGGATTTTCAGGGAACTCTTCACCGCGCCGGTGGTGATCAATAATCACAAGACGGTTCTGCAAGCATTCATAAAGCTCTGGAGCAATCGTAATCCCCTTCTTAGCGTGGTCAACCATCACCAGAAGACTATTAGGGGTAGCTTTTTCAAGAGCCTCTTCAGGGGTAATAATATGCTCCTTGATCTCTTGGAAATTATCCATTTGCTTCAAAAGACGCTGAACATCAGAGTGCGCCTGCTCATTATCAATAACAATCCAACACTCACGGTTATTCATTGCCGCAATTCGGCGAATCCCTAAGCAAGCACCAAGTGAATCCATATCAGGATTTTTATGCCCCATTACAAAAAGTTGATCCGCCTGTGCCATTAACTCCTGGAGAGCTTGGCTAATCATCCGTGCTCGAACCCGCGTCCGTTTCTCCATTGGATTGGTTTTTCCACCATAAAAACGTGCTTCAGAATCTTGAGCCCGGACAACAACCTGATCACCACCTCGTCCCAGCGCAAGGTCAAGGTTATTTTGAGCAGTATCAGCTAATTTTACCAGATCATTTTCACCATAAGCAATTCCAACGCTTAGTGTTACTGGCGAGTTCTGCTTTGAAGTATTTTCACGAATAATATCGAGAATCTTAAACTTCTTCTCTTCCAACCGGTTCAATGAAACTTGGTGACCGATAATCAAGTAATTGTCGTCATCAATTACCTTCATTAGTAAGTGATTCTCCGCTGCCCACTTACTAATTTCCGATGTTACATAGTTATGTAAATTAGAAACATCTGAGTCACTCATCCCCTGGGTTAATTCAATATAGTTATCTAAATATATGTTTCCCAGGAAAATTTGTTGCTGTTTATAACGTTTATTGATTTCTTCATAGCTTGTCACGTCCATCATGTAGATAACGTGATTATCTTTTTGAACCAAGAATTCAAACTGCCGATCCTGCCACGTAACGATTGTCGGCCTCTTATCATTCCGATGTTCATTCTCTAGTTTGGCAAGCTCGTTATCAACTTCTTTGAGTTTTTTCCCAACAACAATTTTTAGATCGAAGTACTTAGCCATATAAGGGTTAATCCACTGAATTTCGCCCTGCTTATTCATCAAGATCATTCCTAAAGGCATTTCGAGCAGTGCTTCTTGTTGTCCCTGCTCAACCCGATAAGTTAAATCTGCTAAGTACTCATGAGCATCAACAACGATTGTTCGTAAACGGCTTATACTAAACTGACTACCAAAAAGAGCTACCACTAGGATCGCAATCCCAAGAAGCCAGTTAATATAGAATCCTAGCACTAGACTGAGAATCGTTAAAATTAAAATGTAAATAAAATTCCACCGAACTGCTGGCTGTTTAAACAGCTCTCGCCAGTATTCTCGACTAATAAGATCTCTCATACTGGTCCTCCCGATTTTAACGTTTTTCGTTAATTATTAATTTTTGTTAAACAAATCAGTATCTATAATATCACATTGGCCTATTTGACTGCATCTCAACACTTCTGAAATGAAAAATCTTTTAAAAATAAAGAATCGCAACAAATAATTGTTACGATTCTTTATTTTACGGAATTAATCTTCAGCAACAAATGGCAAAAGACCCATAATCCGTGCACGCTTAATAGCGATAGTTAACTTACGTTGGTTCTTGGCGCTAGTACCAGTAACCCGACGTGGTAAAATCTTACCCCGTTCAGAAATAAACCGACGTAATAAATCAGTGTCTTTGTAATCGATGTAGTCGATGTGGTTTGCGGCGATAAAGTCGACTTTACGACGACGACGACCGCCACGACGTTGTTGTGCCATGAAATTACCCTCCTATCTGGTTAAAGAATTCTTTAGAATGGTAATTCGTCATCAGATAAGTCAATGGATTGACCATCGTCCCCATTATTAGGAAATTGGCTATCTGGTTGACTTGGTTGGTTATTATTACCACCAAAGCCATTAGACGAATTAGACTGAGGAGCATTATTTCCAGGTTGTGGTTGATTATTGTTGTACTGCGGTTGACCTTGACCACCAAATGGTTGTTGGTTGCCGTATTGTTGGCCACCACCATTTTGGCGTGGTTCAAGCAGTGCAAAATTATCGACAACAACTTCGGTAACATAAACTCGGTTACCTTGTTGGTTTTCGTAATTCCGGGTTTGAATCCGTCCTTCGATACCAACTAAGGATCCCTTATGAGTAAAGTTACTAAAGTTTTCAGCAGACTTACGCCAAATGACGCAATTGATAAAGTCAGCATCCCGATCCCCATTTTGGTTTCGGAATTGACGATCAACAGCTAATGTAAATGATACAACAGCTGTTCCACTGGTTGTGTACCGCAACTCAGGATCTCTTGTTAAGCGTCCAGTAAGTACTGCACGATTAATCATTAGATCTCGTCTCCTCTCTATTAATTGAAGATCAAATTAAGCTTCACGCTTGATGATCATGTGACGTAGGATATCATCGTTGAACTTAGCTAAACGATCGAATTCGTTTAAGGCTTCGTCAGTGTCGGTAGTAAGGTTTACCACGTGGTAAGTACCTTCAGTGTACTTGTCAATTGGGTAAGCAAACCGGCGTGTTGACCAATCCTTGGAATCAGCGATGGTTGCACCATTGTCTTCGAGAATCTTGTCAAAGCGAGCTACAAGGTCACTCTTTGCAGATTCTTCCATATCAGGACGAATGATGTAAGTAATTTCATATTTACGTGTTTCCATGAATGTTACACCTCCTTATGGACTCTGGCTCTTCCCGTAAAGATTAAGAAGAACAAGGAGAGTAGACGTCTGTTACGTATACTCACAAGAATAAAATATACCACAGACATTGGTTTAAAACAAGGAACAGGTAACAAGAAAATCCTGAATTTGCGGTCTAATTAATAAAGACGTAACAAATCAGGATTTCTATTTTATTTATTTAGTTTTTTCTTCCGTAGTTGCTTCTTCAATTGAATTTTCATTTGATGAAGAATCGTCTTCACTATCTTCATCACTTTCTTTTTCAACCTTCGCAATCGTAGCAACATGCGTTCCGTTGTCCATCTTAATTAGGTGAACTCCTAATGCTGAACGTCCAGTCTGCGATACTGTTTCAACACCGAAACGAATAATCACACCATGGTCCGTGACCAGCATAATATCTTCGTCTCCCTTAACAGTTGTTAGGCCAACCAGAGGTCCATTCTTCTTCGTTACGTTAACGGTCTTAACACCTAAACCGCCACGACCCTTAATTGGATACTCGCTAGCAGGCGTTTGTTTACCGTAACCTAACTCACTAATTACTAGGACATTGCTATCATCATCAAGCGGTGCAGTACCGATGACATAATCATCATCCCGCAAGCGAATTCCGCGAACCCCTGCCGCTGAACGTCCCATTGACCGGACAACAGATGAGTTAAAGCTTAGAGCGTAACCATGGTGCGTTCCGATAATCATGTTTTGTTGATCCTTAACTATATCAACATGGATCAGCTCATCATTATCGTGAAGGTTAATCGCTTTCAACCCATTACTTCGAATATTCTTAAATTCGGTAACTGGTGTCCGCTTTACGGTTCCCTGCTTAGTGGTAAAGAAGAGGAACTTATCATCATCGTTGGTTTCATGTGAAACGTTAATCACAGCACTAATCTTCTCTTTGTTGTCAATTCCAAGTAAGTTAATAATCGGAATTCCCTGAGCAGAACGACCATACTCTGGAATTTCATACCCCTTCATGGAGTAAACCTTTCCTGAATTGGTAAAGAAGAGGAGCAGGTCATGAGTATCACTAGAAATTAATTGCTCAATAAAGTCATCCTTGTGAACACCCATTCCCTTAACACCACGACCACCACGGTGTTGAGACTTAAATTCATCTACTGGCAACCGCTTAATGTAACCATTATGCGTTAAGGTCACAATAATTGACTCTTCTTCAATCAAATCTTCATCTTCAATGTTAGTAATGTCACCAACTTGAAGCTCTGTCCGCCGCTTATCGCCAAATTTCTTTTGAATTTCCAATAATTCGTCGTAAATAATTTGGTTGATCCGTTCTTGATGAGCAAGGATGTCTTTGTAGTCGGCAATTGCTGCCATTAACTTCTTGTATTCGGCTTCAATCTTTTCTCGTTCCAAACCGGTTAAACGAACTAATCGCATATCAAGAATTGCTTGGGCTTGACGATCCGATAGTCCATAGTTTTCCATCAATTGGTTTTTCGCAATTTCACTTGTTTGGGAGTTCCGAATAATATTAATGATTTCATCAATATGATCTAAAGCAATTCGTAACCCAGCAACAATATGAGCACGATTTTCGGCTTTCTTCAGGTCGAATTCTGTCCGCCGCCGAACAACATTTTCTTGGTGTTCTAGGTAATACTGAAGAATTTCCTTCAGGCTAAGGATCTTTGGTGCACCATTAACTATTGCTAGCATATTGAAATTGAAAGTTGTCTGCATCAAGGTCATCTTGTACAAATTATTCAAGATCACTTCAGCACTAGCATCACGCCGGACATCAATTACAATCCGCATTCCTTCACGGTCGGTTTCATCATTAACGTCAGTAATTCCTTCAATTTCCTTATTCCGGGCTAAGTCAGCAATCCGTTCAATCAGCTTTGCCTTGTTAACCATATAAGGAATTTCGTGAACGACAATTTGTTGTCTACCGTTCTTTCGTTCTTCAATATCAACTTTAGCCCGAACAACAATTGTTCCTCGACCGGTCTCATAGGCTTTCCGAATTCCGGACTTGCCCATCACAACGCCACCAGTTGGAAAATCTGGCCCTGGCAAGACCTTCATCAAGTCTTCAGTTGTAGCGTCCGGGTTATCCATCAATACGTGGATCGCACTAATAACTTCCCCGAGATTATGGGTTGGAATATTCGTTGCCATTCCGACAGCGATTCCTGAAGCACCATTAACAAGTAAGTTAGGGAACCGCGCTGGTAGCACAGTTGGTTCCTTTTCAGTTCCGTCATAGTTATCTTGAAAATCAACAGTGTTCTTGTTAATATCCCGTAACATTTCAACGGCAATTTTACTCATTTTAGCTTCGGTATACCGCATGGCGGCAGGACTATCACCATCAATTGAACCAAAGTTACCGTGACCATCAACCAACATGTACCGATAACTAAAGTCCTGTGCCATCCGTACTAACCCTTCATAAATTGAAGAATCACCATGAGGGTGGAACTTCCCCATAACATCCCCAACAATCCGGGCAGATTTCTTATATGGCTTATCAGGAGTAACCCCTAATTCATTCATCCCGTATAGGATCCGTCGTTGTACTGGTTTCAACCCATCACGCACATCCGGGAGCGCCCGAGAAACGATAACACTCATGGCGTAGTCTAAGAATGAATTTTTCATCTGACTAGTCAGGTTAACGTCCGTGATCCGGTTATTTGATAGATCGTTTTCAGCCACTATCGTTGTTCCTCCTTTAAATTTGAGTGTATAGCCCGAAAAAGGCTCTAGTAATTAACAAGCTTTTTCTTCGGTTCACACACCAATCTTATAAATCAAGATTTTCTACAAACTTAGCATTCTTTTCGATAAATTCACGCCGCGGTGTAACCTTATTCCCCATCAACATTGGGAAGATTTCCTCTGCCGCCTTGGCATCATCAAGATTTACCCGGAGCAGGTGGCGTTTTTCAGGATCCATCGTTGTTTCCCACAATTGTTCGGCATCCATTTCACCAAGACCCTTGTACCGTTGGATAACTGGCTTAGGACTTGGTTGAAGTGAATTAACAACCCGATCGAGTTCTTCATCTGATTCAATGTACTTTACAAACTTTCCCTGACGAACTTGATATAGCGGTGGTTGGGCAATGTAAACATAGCCGTGTGTAATCATTGGTTTCATGAACCGGTAGAAAAGTGTCAGGAGCAGTGTTCGAATGTGCGCACCATCGACATCGGCATCAGTCATGATGATTAGTTTATGGTAGTTAGCCTTAGTAATGTCAAAGTCTTCACCAAAACCAGTTCCAAGTGCTGTAAATAGAGAACGAATCTCATCGTTTGCCAAGACCCGGTCAAGGGTTGCCTTTTCAACGTTCAGGATCTTCCCCCTAATTGGTAGAATAGCTTGCGTCAACCGAGAACGTCCCTGCTTTGCAGAACCACCGGCTGAGTCCCCCTCGACGATGAATAACTCAGAAATATTTGGATCCTTACTAGTGTTATCGGCTAGCTTTCCTGGTAAGTTGCTAATTTCCAAGCCGCTCTTTTTCCGTGTAACTTCACGTGCTCGTTTTGCTGCTACCCGAGCTTTAGATGCTAGTTGTCCCTTTTCGATAATTTGTCGTGCTTCGTCAGGGTGTTCAAGCAGGAATCGGTTAAATGTCGCTGCAAAAACATGATCAGTTGCCGTTCGTGCATCAGAGTTTCCAAGTTTAGTCTTAGTCTGGCCTTCAAATTGAGGATCCGGGTGCTTAATAGAAACAACCGCGGTTAATCCTTCACGCACATCATCACCAGAAAGTGTCTCGTTACTCTTTAAGACACCTGCCTTATGACCGTAATCATTTATTACCCGGGTTAAGGCCATCTTAAACCCAGTTTCGTGCGTTCCACCTTCATAGGTGTGGATGTTGTTAGTAAACGTCAATAAATCGCTTCTGTAAGAATCAGTGTATTGAAGAGAAACTTCTACAGTGATGCCGTTTTCTTTTCCTTCAACGTAAATTGGTGGTTCAAAGAGGGGCGTTTTCCCTTCATTCAAGAAATCAACGTAGTGCCGAATCCCACCTTCATAATGGAATTCTTGCCGTTCTGACTCCTTGTCACGCTTATCTTCAATTGTGATCTTTAGTCCCTTATTCAGGAATGCCAACTCACGAAGACGGTTTGTTAAGGTCTTAATGTTGTATGTAGTTGTTTCGCGGAAAATTTCCGGATCCGGCTTAAAGTGAACCGTTGTCCCGTGAATATCTTCCGGTACATTTTCGTCAATTACCTTCATTGGGGTCTTAACGTGACCATGATCAAAGTCCATGTAGTAACGCTTACCCTGACGTGAAACCTTAACATCAAGTTCTGTAGAAAGGGCGTTTACGACTGAAGCACCGACCCCGTGTAATCCACCGGAGACCTTATATCCGCCACCGCCGAACTTACCACCGGCGTGAAGAACAGTAAATACTGTTTCAAGGGCTGGTTTTCCGGTCTCTTTTTGGGTATCGACAGGAATTCCCCGTCCATTATCAGTAACAGAAATACTATTATCTGGTTCAACAATCACGTTAATTTCGTTACAGAATCCAGCCAGGGCCTCGTCAATTCCGTTATCGACAATTTCCCAAACTAAATGGTGTAGTCCTTGAGCCGAGGTCGAACCAATATACATCCCTGGCCGTTTTCGTACTGCATCAAGCCCTTTAAGGACCTGAATTTGACTGGCATCATACTCGCTCGCTAACTCAGCTTTTGTTTCTTTTTGCTCGTCGCTCACTGTGTTTCCCCCTTGCTCAAAGTACCATGTTCAATTTCAAAGATTTTCGGTTGATGAATTAACTGCCGTGCAACATCATTTAAGCTTGTTGTTGTCAGAAAGGTTTGTACCTTATCTTGAAAGGCAGTCAATAAGTGTGTCTGACGAATCGTATCTAATTCAGATAGGACATCATCTAAAAGCAACAACGGGTATTCCCCGGTCTGCTCCTTCATTAAGTCGATCTCCGCCAACTTAACAGATAATGCCGTTGTTCGCTGCTGACCTTGTGAGCCAAACGACTGAACATTTTTCCCGTTAACCATAAAGTGAATATCATCCCGTTGCGGTCCATACATTGTAGTTCCCTTTTCAATTTCCCAATTTACATGGGACTGATAAAGGCCAAGCAAGTCTTGGTATGCCTGTTCAACAGTCGTTTCTTCGTTCAGTTTTAATTGGGTAATGTAGTCCAGCCTTAACTGTTCAGCATTTAATGATATTTTCTCATGAAGCTGCGAAGCCCACTTTTCCAAATGCTGCAGGAATTGATAACGGGCAATAATAACCTCTGCACCGTATGCAGCTAATTGATCAGAAAGCACGCCAAGTAAAACCTTATCGTGCTGCTGACCATATTTTAACTGCTTCAAATACTTATTTCTTTGGCGCAGTAAAGTCCGATACTGCCCGGCATTATAAAGATACTTACTACTCATCTGACTAAATTCCATATCCATAAAATGACGCCGTAGTGCTGGTGCTCCTTTAACTAGGGACAAGTCCTCCGGCGCAAATAAAATGGCATTTAGCTGACCAACATATGTAGATAATCGAGCTTGCTCAAGATGATTGACCTTGGCTCGCTTTCCTTTAGAAGTAAATTCTAATTCTAGCGGAACACGTCCACTCGTCTTTTGAACAATTCCGCTAATGGTTGCTGATTTATGCTGCCAATTAATGAGTTCTCGGTTGTTATGGGTCCGGTGACTCCGTGTTAATGACAATGCATAAATTGCCTCTAACATATTCGTTTTTCCCTGAGCGTTGTGACCAATCAGGACGTTAACTCCAGGAGCAAAATGAACTGTCAGATCTTCGTAATTACGAAAATTATGTAAGTGCAATTCTGAAAGAATCATGCAAATTCCTACTTACTCTTAATCATAATTGGTTCATGCTCGGGAATGATAACGACATCTTCCGGATATAACTTCCGGCCACGCCGATTATCAAGTTCGTCATTAATCCGAACATCATGCTCCTTCAAAAACCACTTGGCTGCACCACCGGTTGGGATAATTCCCTCTTCCTTGAGTAGTTGTCCCAAGGTGATGAAAGGCCGATCTATTTTTATGGTCTTGTTTTCCACACTTAATCACCTACTTTTCACAAATACTATTATACCACATTTAAGAGGTTAAAAACGCGCAGATAGCCTTTTTTAGGCTTCTTAGTGGTTATTAGTCTTTTTTGTCAAAATCAAGTTAAAAACGCTTAATTTGCTTAAAACGCGATTTCAGCAAATTTTTAAAATAAAAAAGGGTTATGACAAACTAATTATCATAATCCTTTTCCATGGTATTAAAATGTCCGAACTGGCGTAATCAGGTGAACAAAGTTTTCTGTATCTTCCGTTGGAACTAACGTAAACGGACGTAGTGGAGAAGTAAATGAAATCTTAACTGTCGATTGACCAAAGGACCGTAACGCATCCTTCATGTAGTTAGGATTGAAGGAGATTTCCAAATCATTTCCCTCAACCGCTGATGTGGCAACGTCTTCTTCCACCATTCCGATATCTGGTGAGTCACCACTAATCCGAACCAGCTTTTCACCAGGCTTAATGGTTAATTTAACAACATCGTTCCGACTTTCATGTGAAAGTAACGAAGCCCGGTCAATTGAAGATAAGAAGGTTCCGGCATCTACTTCCACTGTCGTATCTGAAGTGTCTGGAATCAACTGACTCGTTTCCGGATAATTTCCTTCTAACAATCTTGAATAGAAGTGCGTATTACCAAAAATAAATAAAACTTGGTTATCGGTAACTTGCATCTTTACATCATCGTCAACGTCACTAATCATTCCAGAAAGTTCATCTAAACTCTTCCCTGGAATAATAACATCGTAATTAACGTCGCCAACACCATCTAATTGCACTTTCCGTTGCGCGAGTCGATGACTATCAGTAGCGACTGCCGTCAGTAATCCATCATGCAACGTTACGTGGATCCCGGCAAGGATTGGCCGACTTTCTTGTTTAGAAACAGCAATTACGGTTTGCCGAATGACTTCTTTAAGCATGTCATTGGCAAGAACCACAGTATTATTTGCTTCAACTTCTGGTAAATGAGGGAAGTTTTCTGCATCTTGTCCATTAATTTGGAATTTTGCACTACCTGAAGTAATATCAGCTTGAAAGCCACTAGTAATTTCAATAGTTACATGTTTATCTGGAAGTTTCTTAACAATCTCACTGAAGAACCGGGCTGGTAAAACAATTGAACCAGGTTCAGCGATTTTTAATTCATAATCTTCATTACTAGCTGACATTACACTTTCAATCGTAATGTCTGAATTACTACCAGTTAGTGTAATGCTATCATTAGCTACTACCATCTTTAAACCAGTCAGAATTGGAATAGTAGTTTTAGACGAAATTGCCCGAAGAACATTATTTAATTGACTAATAAATGCTGAACGATTGATGGTAAATTTCATTATCAATGCTCCTTTGTTAGGTTATATATATTTATATTAATACTTTAAAATATAGTCGAAGTAGTAGAGCCTGTTAATATTGTGGATAACTTAGTTCGGCTAAGAAAAATCAACTTATTTGCTTGTGGATAAACTGTGGATAAAGTTGGGAATAACTTTCAAGTTTTCCACAGCTATGCTTTTAGTTTTGCTTTTAATGTATTTAGCTGCTCTTGAAGTTCATTATCAGTTCGAAGCTCTTCTTCGATTTTATCAATTGCGTGAAGAACGGTTGTGTGATCTTTTCCGCCAAACTCTTTGCCGATTTTTGGTAATGAGTAATCAGTTAGTTCACGAGAAAGGTACATTGCGATCTGGCGCGGAACTACGATTTGCTTGACCCGCTTTTTCCCAATAATGTCACTTTGGGTAATATTGTAAAATTCAGCAACATTTTTTTGGATTGACGTGATCGTAATTGTTGTTTTAGTAGTCCTTTGCAGTCCACGCAGGGCTTGTGATGCAAGGTGGGGAGTAATTGGTTCTTGGCTTAAGTTAGAGAATGCCTGAACCTTGGTTAGCGCCCCCTCAAGTTCACGAATATTGGTATCGATCTGCCCGGCAATGTAATTCAAGGTGTCATTTCCAATATTAATGTGATCTTCCTCTACTTTACTCCGCAAAATAGCAATCCGAGTCTCCAGATCTGGCGGAGTAATCTCAACCGTTAACCCCCAACGGAATCGTGAAACAAGACGATCCTGCAATTCTGGAATTTCGTTTGGGATTCGATCAGAAGTCATGACAATTTGCTTTTTATTGTCATGAAGAGCGTTGAAAGTATTGAAGAATTCAAGCTGAGTCCCTTCCTTATTAGCAAGGAACTGAATATCATCAATTAATAATAAGTCCAGGTTACGGTACTCTTCACGGAACTTTTCCGTAGAGTTGCTTTGGATAGAATGGATAAAATCATTAGTGAATTCTTCGCTAGTAACGTATTTTACTTTTGCTGCCGGATTGAGTTGGAGCATATGGTTACCGATTGCTTCCATCAAGTGAGTTTTTCCTAATCCCACTCCCCCATAGATGAAAAGCGGGTTATAAAGACCACCGGGACTTTCGGCAACTGCAAAGGCAGCAGCATGGGCCATTTTGTTTCCTTCACCAACAACAAAAGTTTTGAAGTTGTAGTGTGGATTAAGCGGCGTATCCATTTCAAAATTATTTGATTCTGCTGGTCGATCATTTTGATAAGGATCGAATTCTCCCTCAAGAACAAAGTGCGGTTCAATCTCTTGATCAGTAACTGCTTTGGCATACTGCTTTAGTTCAGCCTTTAAGTTTTTTTCCCAAAAATCACGGTGGACTTTTGTGGGTACTTCAACTTCTAATTGATTTTGAGAGAGAGAGAGTGGTTTTGCCGGAGCAATTAACGTGTCAAAGGTAACTTGGCTTTTACTTTGACGAAATGAATTTTGGATCGCTTCCCATAGAGAATCGAGCTCAGTCAAAATAGTTCCCCTCCTAATAGATATTAAATTACAAACGACATTTTATCATTATGAAAAAAAGTTTTCCACAGGTAAGTGGATAATTGAAAAATATTTACACAACACTGTGTGTAAATTAAAAAATGCAGTGTGGAAATTGAGGATAAAATAGAAACATAATAGTTTTCCACCCTTCTTGTGGATAACTAATTACTATAACAAAGGCATTAAGACGACTTATGAACAGTTTTATACAGGGCTGTGGATAACTTTAATAACAGGATGTGAATTGTTGAAAAGCACTGTGAAATCACGGTTAATAACTTATCCACAGGAATGAGAAATACACAACGCTGTGGATTATTTTTGACTTTCTGTGGATAAATAAAAAAATCTAAAAAAATTTCACGTTTAATATTTGAGAAAAGTATGTTATACTTCCAGAGTATGTTTGAAGAGATCGTCTTTTTAGACTATAAAAACCAAACCATTCAGATTGAATAGGAGGTGCATCGTATGAAGCGCACGTTTCAACCAAAGAAGCGTCACCGTGCACGTGTCCATGGCTTCCGTAAGCGTATGAGCACCAGTAACGGCCGTAAGGTATTAGCACGTCGGCGTCAAAAGGGCAGAAAAGTATTATCTGCATAATTACGGCCACTTTTATAGTGGCTTTTTTTATTGCAAGGGCAGGGCAGTCAGCTTGACGAGCTATCGTTTCGTTGAAGCTGCAATGTCCGGCCCTTTTTACATTTAATAAGGCTGGAGATCTACATTATTATGAGAAAATCATATCGGGTAAAAAAGGAAAGTGAGTTTCAACGGGTATTCGAAACCCATAATTCCGTTGCCAACCATAAATTTGTCATCTATCAAATGGCAAAACCAGGTCAAAAGCATTTTCGAGTTGGTATTTCCGTGGGGAAAAGGATTGGAAATGCGGTTCACCGAAACTGGGTTAAACGCCGGATTCGCCAAACACTTCTTGAAGTAAAACCTTATCTACGGCAAGACGTGGATTTCTTAGTAATTGCTCGTCCAGCTGCAGATGGCCTGGAAATGGCGGAAACAAAGAAAAACCTTGTCCATGCTCTTAAAAGGGCGCATCTATTAGAAGAGAAAAGTGAGGATCATTAATCAATGAAAAAGGTAAAGCGTGTCCTAAGTCTTGCTGCAATTGGAAGTTTGACGCTTTTTCTTGCAGCTTGTTCAAATAAGCCAGTTACAAGTCACAGTACTGGTTTGTGGGATCACTACATAGTTTATAACTTCTCTCGGTTTATCATTTGGCTATCAAATAATTGTGGTGGCTATGGTATGGGGATCATTATTTTCACGATCATTATTCGGGTCCTCCTCTTGCCATTGATGTTCTACCAAACGAAGTCAATGCTGAAAACTCAGGAGTTAGCTCCTAAGTTGAAGGCAATTCAAAAGAAGTACTCATCACGGGATCGTGAATCCATGGTGAAGATGCAGGAAGAAACCAGTAAGCTTTATAAAGAAGCAGGAGTTAATCCTTGGGCTTCAATGTTGCCAATGATTATCCAATTGCCAATCATGTGGGCCCTTTATCAAGCTATCTGGCGGACACCAGAGTTACGGCACGGGACATTTCTGTGGCTCCAATTAGGACACACAGATCCCTATTACATTTTGCCAATTCTGGCGGCCCTATTTACTTTCTTAAGTTCATGGTTATCAATGGCTTCAATGCCTGAGCGAAATGCAATGACTTCCGCAATGACATGGTTTATGCCAATTATGGTATTCTTCATGGCATTAGGATTCTCTTCCGCAATTACTTTGTATTGGGTAGTTTCAAACGCCTTCCAGGTAGTTCAAACACTCTTATTGCAAAACCCATTTAAGATTCGCCGTGAACGAGAAGCGAAGGAGAAACAAGAAAAGGCAAAAAAGCGGAAACTTGAAAAAGCTAAACGGCGGGCATATAGTAGCCGGAGAAAATAATTTAAAAATAAAAGATCAGGGAAAACTGTTTGTTTTTCCTGATCTTTTATTTTTTAAAATTAGTTTGATAGCCAAAATAAATTTAGGGAGCTACTTCAAAAGAAAGGCAATCAAATTAATAGATGATCAATGTTGATATATCAACGATTAAAGACTATGTAGATGCATTGAGAATTGGGGAATTATTAAGTATACACTAACTGATAATTTAAATTTAGTTTGACAATCAAAATAAATCTAAATATAATTTGAACATCGAATATTTTGATATTCGAAATACTTTCTTTGAGGAGGGTAACTGCTTTGGCTATAATGACCGCTCAGGAAATTATGGATTTGATTCCTAACCGGTACCCAATTTGCTATATCGACTATGTTGATGAATTGGATCCTGGAAAAGAGATTACGGCAACTAAAAATGTCACAATCAACGAATCATTTTTCCAGGGACACTTCCCTGGTAACCCAGTAATGCCTGGAGTATTGATTATTGAAACGTTGGCACAGGCTGCTTCAATCTTAATTCTTAAGTCTCCTGAGTTTTATAAAAAAACAGCTTATCTTGGAGCAATTCATAAAGGAAAATTCCGTCAGGTAGTTCGTCCTGGTGACGTTCTTAAATTGCACATCACCATCACTAAGAAGCGCAGTCGAATGGGAATTGTCGATGCGGTCGCAACGGTAGATGGGAAAAAAGCATGTAGTGCAGAATTGGTATTTATTGTTGCTGATCGAGATGAAAAAATTTAAAGGTAAGTTTCGACTATAATGTATTTTGATGAGTAAAATTAATTATTTTTAGCAACTACAACAATAAGGAGTCAATGCATTATGGCTGATGAATACCAAAAAATTAATGAGTCTTTAATTAGAATTTATAACGGAATTTTATGGATTGAAGAAAAAAAGTTACGAGAAAGTACTTTTAATGATTTAACAATTAAGGAAATGCATGCAATTGATGCGATTTCAATGTATGACCATCAAACTAGTTCTCAAGTAGCTAAGAAACTTCACCTTTCACCAGGAACAATGACCGCAACGGCTAACCGTTTGATTGCAAAGGGGTATGCTGAACGGTTCCATGATGAAGAGGATCGCCGAATAATCAGGTTAGGATTAACCCACAAGGGACGGGTCCTTTATCGTGCACACCGGGCCTTCCACAACATGATGGTAAAAAGTTTCCTAAAAGATATGGATGAAAATGAGCAAAAAGTAATTCATAAGGCTCTCCGGAATCTGGAGGACTTTGTGGAGGATCATTCTTAGTGAGTAGGGGAAAGAGAAGTAATGGATAATTGGAAAATTGTATCAACCGCAGGTTACGTACCGCCATTAGTAAAAACTAATGATCAGTTAAGTGAACTGATGGATACAAGCGATGAATGGATCAAAACGCGGACGGGAATTTCTGAACGACACATAAGTCTGAAGGAAAATACTTCAGACCTAGCCGTTAAGGTTGGGCAAAAGTTGCTTAAGCAAACTAACTGGGAACCAGAATCGGTTGACCTAGTTATTGTAGCAACGATGTCTCCCGATTCGTATACTCCTTCAACGGCTGCAATTGTCCAAGGAAAATTAGGAATGACCAAAGCGTTGGCATTTGACGTTTCGGCTGCTTGTTCGGGCTTTATTTACGCGTTAACTGTTGCTAATGGATTATTAGCTAGTACTAATAAGTCACGGGCAGTTGTAATCGGGAGTGAAGTTCTTTCGAAAATTATTGACTGGAATGACCGCAGAACGGCGGTACTCTTTGGTGACGGTGCTGGTGGAGTAGCAATTGAAAAAAGCTCCGAACATCATTTGATGGGGATGGATTTAGCAACATTTGGTAATTTAGGTGACAAATTAGTTGCTGGTCAGACAACAGTTGGCGGGAGTTTTCCTAAGCCAGTTACTTCATTAGCCCCATTTCAAATGAATGGTCGAGAGGTATATCGATTTGCAACTCATGAAGTGCCGCGATCTATTCAAGCAGCCATGGATAGTGCTCAAGTTACAGCAGATCAAGTGGATTTATTTTTACTCCACCAGGCAAATGCCAGAATAATCGCACAAGTAGCTAAGCGGTTGAACCAACCAATAACTAAGTTCCCGATCAATATCGATCGGTATGGAAATACATCTGCAGCTAGCGAGCCACTTTTACTGGATGAATGTGTTCGTAATGGGCAGGTTCATCGGGGATCGTTAGTTGTACTAGCCGGCTTTGGTGGTGGCCTCACTACTGGAGCAATGGTAATTAAATATTAGTAAATAGAAAGAGGAAAAGAAAAATGACTAAAGAAGAAATTTTTAACACTGTTAAGGACATTACCGCTGACGAATTGGACGTTTCTGCAGAAAAGATTACTTTGGAAACTCACATTCAAAACGACTTAAACGCTGATAGTTTAGATGTCTTTGAAATCATGAATGAATTAGAAGATAAGTTTGATATTGAATTAGATGACGACGATGCCAAGGTTGAAACTATTGGTGACGTTGTAGATTACGTTGCGAAGAAGTTACCTGCTGATAAGTAATAATGAAGCTCGGAATTCTTTTTAGTGGTCAGGGATCACAGAAGCCAGGAATGGGGCTTGATTTTTTAACTGACGACTTGTTTAAGCAGACAATTCAAGCAGCAAGCGAAGCAACGGAACTAGATATTATTCGGATCCTAAAGAGTGAACAGGGAGAACTGGATGAAACCAAGAATGTTCAACCAGCATTAGTTGCTGTTAGTTGTGGAATCTATAGAATGCTCCAACGTGATTTACCAAAATTACCGGTTGCGGGAATGATTGGTTTATCGCTTGGCGAGTATGCCGCTTTAATTAGCGCTGGAGCATTGGCGCTTAAACCAGGATTGAGTTTATTAGCCGATCGTGGACGGTATATGCAAGCTGATGCTGATGCTGTAGCAAGTAGTTTGGCCGCGTTAATTAATCCTGATTTGGATAGTGTTAACTGGGTATTAAAGGACCATCCTAAAGTGACAGTCGCAAATTATAATTCACCACGACAACTAGTAATCGGTGGCCCAGAAAAAGAGGTACAGCTAGTTGCGGAGTTATTGAAACAACAGGAAGCTGCTAAGCGAGTAATTGTATTAAACGTTAGTGGGGCCTTTCATACTGCATTGTTTAATCCAGCACGACAAAAAATGCATCAGCGGTTAAAGGACGTGGTATTCACTGAGCCAGAAGTTCCGGTAATTAGTAATACCACTATTCAGCCTTTTGCTGCTGATAACATTGCGGAAATCCTTGAACGCCAATTAGCACAGCCAACCCATTTTGGGGAGGATCTCCAGAAATTAGTTGAATATGAACAAATTAATGGAGTGCTTGAGATCGGACCAGGAAAGACTCTCAGTCGGTTTGCTCGTCAGGTAAACAGAAGTTTGAACTGTGAACATATTTCCTCAATTGAGGACTACCAAGCATTTATAAAGGAGCATCAGGAATGGAGTTAAAAGATAAGGTCGTTTTAATCACCGGAAGTACCCGCGGAATTGGGAATGCTACTGCATTAGCCTTTTTAAGAGCAGGGAGTAAGGTGATTCTTCATGGTCGCCATTCATTGAGCGCAGAAGAAGGGGAAAAATTAAAGGATTTTCAGGATAATTACACTTTTATCACTGCGGATCTGGCTAACCCTGATGATGTTCAGCAACTAGCTGATTCTGCTTGGCAGGCTTATGGTCATATAGACGTTGTTGTGAATAATGCTGGGATGAACAAGGATAAATTACTAGTTGCAATGAAGCAGAGTGATTTTGATGATGTTATTAACGTCAATTTAAGAGGAACTTTCCTACTAACGAAGGCGATCTTGAAGAAGATGTATAAGCAAAAGAGCGGCTGCTTTGTAAACATTACAAGTGTAGTTGGAATTCACGGGAACGTCGGTCAGGCTAATTATGCTGCCAGCAAGGCGGGGATAATTGGTTTGACAAAGACCGTTGCTCAAGAAGGAGCGTTACGTGGTATCCGGAGTAATGCTGTTGCTCCGGGAATGATTGCCAGTGACATGACGGCTGCTCTATCAGAACGTAATCAAAAAAGAATAGTTGACCAAATTCCGCTAAAACGACTAGGGAAACCAGAAGAAGTTGCCCAAGCGGTACTTTTTTTGGCCCAAAATGACTATATGACGGGACAAACCATCGTAATTGACGGCGGAATGACCATTTAGGAGTGGATAAAATGACAAGGGTAGTAGTTACTGGAATGGGTGCAATTGCGCCAAATGGTAACGGATTAGATGAATTTGTTAACAATAGCTTAGCGGGAAAAGTTGGGATTAAACCAATTACTAAGTTTGATGCAAGTGAAACTGGAATTACTGTTGCTGGTGAAGTTGATGACTTTGATCCAAAGGCAGTTGTTGGTAAAAAGGCTGCTCGCCGGATGGATTTATATTCTCAATATGCGATCCAGACAGCAGTTGAAGCAATTGAGCAAGCTGGAATCACTGAAGAAAATACGGATCCAGAAGATTTGGGAGTTATTTACGGTTCAGGAATTGGTGGATTAACCACAATTCAAGAACAAGTAATTAAGATGCATGATAAGGGACCACGGCGGGTTTCACCAATGTTTGTTCCAATGGCAATCTCAAACATGGCTGCCGGAAACATCGCAATTCGTTTTAACGCCCAAAACATTTGTACATCAATCACAACTGCTTGTGCTACCGGTACGAATTCAATCGGTGAAGCTTACCGTCAAGTGAAGGAAGGCCGGGCTCAGGTAATGATTGCCGGTGGTGCAGAAGCATCCGTTAACGAAATCGGAATTGCGGGCTTTGCGTCCTTAAATGCACTTTCGACAAGTGAGGATCCAGAGAAGGCTTCGTTGCCATTTGATAGGGACCGGAATGGTTTTGTCCTTGGTGAAGGTGCCGGAACGCTTGTCCTCGAAAGTTTGGAACACGCTAAGAAGCGGAATGCCAAGATTCTTGGTGAAGTTGTCGGTTACGGTGCCACTTGTGATGCCTACCATATAACCGCTCCTGATCCGGAAGGTAAAGGCGCAACACGGGCAATGCAAAACGCAATTGATGAAGCTGGGATTCAAGCCAGTGACGTTGATTATATTAATGCCCACGGAACCGCAACCCATGCCAATGACAGTGGTGAGTCCCTAGCAATTAATAAGGTCTTCGGTGAGGATAGTCAGGTTCGTGTTAGTTCTATTAAGGGGATGACTGGTCACCTCCTAGGAGCTGCCGGAGCGATTGAAGCAGTTGTTACTATCGCTGCTCTAGAAAAAGGAAAACTACCACAAAATGTTGGGTGCTTTAACCAGGATCCAGAGTGTAGCGTTAACTTAGTGACTGCTGATAACCAAGACGATGCTGATGCAGAATACGCATTAAGCAACTCCTTTGGCTTTGGTGGTCATAATGCAGTATTAGCTTTCCGAAAGTGGGTGGATGATTAAGTGGATGTCGATAATGTTCAAAAAGTTATGACAGAGTTTGAAAAGTCATCTGTCCGGGAATTGAAGATCGAGGACGGTAGCTTTCATCTCTATCTGAGTAAAAATGATCGACCAGCTTCTCAAGAGCCAGTAACTAATACTCCTGAGGTGGCTGATCAACCAGTAAAGCACTCCTCTAAAAACGAACCACGGGGAGCCCAAATTAAAGCTCCCCTCGTAGGAACGGTTTACCTTCAATCAAAACCAGATCAACCACCATATGTTAAGGTGGGAAGCCACGTTAACAAGGGTGACGTTGTTTGTGTGATTGAAGCAATGAAAATGATGACAGAAGTAAAAAGTGAAGTTGCTGGAACGGTTTCTGTCATTAACGTTGATAATGGTGAGCTGGTGGAATATCAGCAACCACTTTTTGAAATTAAAGAAGGAGAGTAACAATGGCTAAAGTTAATTTAGACGTCACGGCAATCCAGAAGATCCTTCCTCACCGCTACCCAATGTTATTAATTGATCACGTTGATGAGTTAGTTCCTGGTGAAATGGCGGTTGCACGTCGTAATGTGACAATTAATGAGGAAGTCTTTAACGGACATTTTCCTAATAATCCTGTATTACCAGGAGCACTAATTGTTGAATCCCTAGCGCAGACTGGAGCGGTAGCATTGTTATCGTCTCCTAAATTTAAGGGAAAGACAGCTTACTTTGGCGGTATCAAGACCGCTGAGTTTCGTAAAGTCGTTCGTCCCGGAGATGTAATGCGGTTAGAAGTTCACCTAACTAAGATCCACCGCAACATCGGTGAAGGGAAGGCAGAAGCAACAGTTAATGGTCAACGAACTTGTTCAGCAGAATTAACATTTTTTATTGGATAAGGTGAGTGGTGAAATGTTTTCGAAAGTTTTAGTAGCAAATCGAGGCGAAATTGCTGTTCGGATTATTCGTTCCCTTCATGAGTTGGGAATAAAGTCAGTTGCCGTTTATTCTGCGGCTGACCGGGAAAGTCTCCACGTTCAATTAGCTGACGAAGCAGTTTGTGTCGGTGGAGCACGGCCTCAGGAATCATACCTAAATATGAAGAATATTTTAGCTGCTGCTATTGGTACGGGCGCCCAGGCAATTCACCCTGGATTTGGTTTTCTTTCGGAAAATAGTAAGTTTGCTGAAATGTGTCAGGCCTGTGGGATTACCTTTATTGGTCCGGATGCAAAGATTATTGATTTGATGGGGAACAAGGAACACGCTCGGCAGCAAATGAAGCGGCTTGGTGTTCCGGTGATTCCAGGAAGTGATGACTATATTCAGGACGTAAATGAGGCAAAACGGGTGGCAGCGAAAATTGGTTACCCGGTATTAATCAAGGCTGCCGCTGGTGGTGGCGGTAAGGGGATTCGACGAATTAATGATGAAGCAGCGATGACTGATTCATTTAATGAAGCCCAAAGTGAAGCCAAATTAGCCTTTGGTGACGATCACATGTATATCGAAAAGATCATGGAGAACGTCAAGCACATTGAAGTCCAGGTGTTTCGTGATCAAGCAGGTCATGCTGTTTACTTCCCGGAAAGAGACTGTTCACTTCAAATTAATAAGCAGAAGGTCCTAGAGGAAAGTCCGTGTCAGTTAGTAACTGAACAGGAACGAAAGCAACTAGGCCAGATTGCCTTAAGGGCTATTAACGGGATCGATTACCTAAATACAGGAACAATCGAATTCTTAATGGATCAGGATCACCATTTCTACTTCATGGAAATGAATACGCGGATTCAAGTCGAACATACCGTAACGGAAATGGTAACCGGGATCGACCTTGTAAAAGCACAGTTAAAAGTGGCTGCTGGTGAGGATTTACCATTTGACCAGTCAGATATCCAAATTAACGGTGCGGCAATTGAATGTCGAATAAATGCAGAGGATCCTAATAATAACTTCATGCCATCTACCGGGAATATTAAGTACTTATATCTACCGGTTGGTAACCTGGGAATGAGAATTGATACAGATCTTTACCAGGGGGCAAAGGTGACACCATTTTACGATTCAATGGTTGCTAAAGTGATTGCCCTTGGCCATGACCGAGCAGAAGCAATCGAGAAGATTAAACGGCTACTTAACGAGATGGTTATTGAGGGAATAAAGACTAACCAAGAAATTCAATTGGCAATTCTTCAGGATCCTACTTTTATTAAAGGTGATTTTACAACTAGTTACTTAGAAAAAGTATTTTTAAAGCGGTGGAAGGAGAACCATAGTCGCAATGAACTTGTACGATCATGACAACACTCTTACAGCCCATCATATTAAAGCCGATCGAGAAGCCGACGCTAAAGTACCGGATAATTTATGGACAAAATGCCCAAAATGTGAAACGACGGTTCTTACTGATGATTTAGATCAGTACCAGACATGTCCAAATTGCTTTTACGGTTTTCGAATAAGTGCTCGGCAACGTCTAAATTGGTTAGTTGATCAATTCACTGAATTTGATACTGACTTGCAGACAACGGATCCCCTTAATTTTCCGAGATATGATCAAAAACTTGCGAAGGCCCAACAACGAACGAAATTGAATGATTCAGTGTTAACGGGAACCGCCATGATTGGTCAGGAAAAATTTGGGTTAGGGATTATGGACCCAACATTTATTATGGGATCGCTCGGAACCGTAACTGGTGAAAAGATTACGCGGTTGTTTGAGCGGTCAACTGAGCAAGAATTGCCGGTAGTATTATTCACTGCTTCAGGTGGTGCCCGGATGCAAGAAGGAATTATGTCATTAATGCAGATGGCAAAAGTTAGTGCAGCGGTTAAGCGTCATTCACAGGCAGGCCTTTTGTACGTTGTCGTATTAACCGATCCAACTACCGGTGGGGTAACAGCAAGTTTTGCAATGCAGGGTGACATTACCCTTGCCGAGCCACATGCTTTAGTCGGCTTTGCAGGACGACGAGTTATTGAACAAACGATGCACCAAAAGATTCCTCGTGATTTGCAGGATGCAGAAACATTACTTAGTCATGGCTTCATTGATCGAATTGTTCGTCGTCAAGATGAAAAACAAACTCTGCAATGGCTATTAAAATATGGAGGGTGATAACTTGGCTAAGTCAGCAGGTCAAATTGTTGTAGCATCACGAGCTGAGCAAAAAATAACTGGTGAGCAAATTGTTCATTCGCTGTTAAGTGATTTTATGGAATTGCATGCCGGTGGAATTGGTAGCGATGACCCAGCTGTTATTGGTGGAATTGGTCTTTTTCATGGGCAACCAGTAACGGTGATCGCAATTGATAAGGGAGACACGATAGAAGATAAGGTGAACAAGCACTTTGGTTGCCCTACACCAGCTGGTTACCGAAAATCGTTGTACCTGATGAAACAGGCTGCAAAGTTTCACCGACCGGTCCTTTGCTTTGTTAATACTCCTGGGGCATATCCAGGACAAGAAGCAGAAGAAACAGGTCAGGGAGCAGCAATTGCCCAAAATATTTTAGAAATGAGTCAGCTACCAACACCAATCATTACCGTAATTTTTGGTGAAGGAGGCAGTGGGGGTGCCCTAGCCCTCGCCAGTGGTGATCAAGTCTGGATGCTAGAAAATAGTACATATTCTATTTTGTCACCAGAAGGATTTGCTTCAATTTTGTGGAAAGACAGTAGTCGGGCAAATGAAGCAGCTCAAATTATGCAATTGACCCCTCGTGATTTGCAACAAAAACATATTATTGACGGCATTCTCGAAGAACCAAACGATCATCGGCAGGTTGTCCAGAATATTGATCGAGTTCTCCAACAGCAGCTTAGTCAACTGCAAAAAATGCCGGTAGAAGACTTATTAAAACAGCGGTATGAACGGTACCGCAAATTTTAGTGGAGGTTTGATGAGAGTGTCAGGAATTTTAGCAGATAAGAAGATTATTGTAATGGGAGTAGCTAATAAACGTTCAATTGCTTGGGGATGTGCGCAAGAAATGGAACGTCAAGGAGCTACCATTATCTATACATATCAAAATGATCGGATGAAGCGTAGCCTTCAACGGTTAGTAAGCGATGATGCTCAACTATTTGAATGTGACGTTGCAAATGATGAGAGCATCGAGAAGGCCTTTACCAGCATTAAAGAAGCTGTTGGCTCCGTAGATGGAATCGTTCATGCGATTGCCTACGCAAAAAAAGAAGAATTAGGCGGTTCAATCCTTGATGTTAGCAGGGATGGCTATGCACTTGCCCAAAATATTTCAGCATACTCATTAATTGCCGTGGCAAAGTATGCTCAAAGCCTAGAACTCCTTAACGATCCAAGTAGCATTGTCACCTTGACTTACTTTGGCTCTGAACGGGCAATTCCTAACTATAACGTGATGGGGATTGCTAAGGCAGCCTTAGAGGCAAGTGTTCGCTACTTGGCACGTGATATGGGTGATGCTAATGTTAGGGTTAATGCTATTTCTGCTGGGGCTGTGAAGACGCTAGCAGTTACGGGAATTAATGGTCACGCGGATCTATTAAAGATGTCTCAAGAACGGACCGTTGATGGTCAAAGTGTAAGTTTGAAAGAAATTGGTGGAACTTGCGCATTCTTAATGAGTGACCTATCAACTGGGGTTGTCGGTGACGTGATTTATGTTGATAAAGGTGTGCATTTAATTTAATGAAGCAAGTAATGAAAAATGACTTATCTGAAGAGAAGATAAGTCATTTTTGTTCTAATTTTTCTGGAAAAATAGTTGTGAAATCGCGAGTCACATCAACCCAGGATTATGCTAAGCAGGTTTTGGAAAAAGGTTCGTTAGAGAAAGAATTGTTGGTAGTCGCTAACCAACAAAGTACGGGCTACGGGAAACTAGGTCGGGCATTTTATTCACCAGCCAATGCAGGAATTTATATGACGATTGTTTTACCCCATAAGACGCCACGAGAAATTCAACAGAGTGGCTTATTTACTACCGGTGTTGGTATGGCCGTCCTAAATGCACTCCAAGAATTTTACCCAGCCCTTCCGTTTCAATTAAAGTGGGTAAATGATATCTATCTTTTTGGAAGGAAAATTGGGGGGGGATCCTTTGCGAATCGGTATATCAAATGCAGGAACATTCTTATTGTTACGTTACCGGGATCGGTCTTAATATTAACGTAAAACAATTTCCTTCTTCGTTAAAAAATATTGCAGAGACGATTACGGATCGAGGGGTAGACAGGAATAAGCTGACTGCAGAGATTGTAAAGCAGCTAATTGAGGTAAATGCAAATTACCAATCCGGCAAGTTCTTAGCTCAATATCGTCAGCATAATTACCTTGACCAACAAATGGTTAAAGTGATGCGGGAAAAAACTGAAATCGTTGGCCGGGTGTGTGGCATTGATAGTCAGGCAAGACTGGTGATTGAAGATAAACATGGTAAGAAAATGGCGCTTACTAGTGGTGAGGTTACAAAAGTCTACTGTGACTAAGTAAAGAACTCGTTTGGCGTAAACCATGGTTCCGTTGTAAAATAGCCTAGTTAAGTAATTAGGATGGAGATGAAAATTAATGGGACGTTATACAGGAGAAACTGTTGAACAAGCAGTTGCCTCTGCTAGTAAGAAACTTGGGGTAGCAAAAGAACAATTAAAAATTACAATTGTTCAGTCAGCACGTCATGGGTTCTTGGGAATCGGCCGCCGGGACGCAATAATTGAAGTGTCAGTTAAAGAAGCTCCCCAAAAGGCAAAGAAGCATGAACAAAGTCAGAAATCCCATAACAAAAAATGGCAAAGTAAGCGTCAACGGGATCCAAAACCTCGTCATGAACCGGTGAAGGAAAACGAGATTGACCCAGCTGAGATGAAGCGACGTCACGAACAAAATGTTAAACGGGTAAAGAAAGTAAGCCAGGATCTTGCTGAGTACCTGAAAGACGTGTTTAAAAACTTGGGGATTGAAGTTAATCCAGTTATTGAGGATGTTCGTTCTCATGAGGTAAAGATTGACTTACAAAGTGAGCAGTCTGGGCGTATTATCGGTCATCATGGGCGGCGAATTAATGCGATGGAGCAAATCAGCAATGCCTTTATGAATTACCACGGTGCAGAAAAGACGATGGTAGTCTTAGATACGGCAAACTACCGTCAACGTCGTGAAGAATCCTTACGGCAATTAGCAGAACGGTCTGTAATGGATGTCGTTTCTACTGGACAAGCTGTTTTCCTTGACCCAATGCCAGCTCGTGAACGGAAACAACTCCACCAGGAACTCCAGGATAATCCTCACGTTAAAACCTATTCCCATGGTCGTGAGCCATACCGGAGTGTTGTGATTGCACCTAAAAATTAGGGCTCATAAGAACAACCGGGTGTTAGTGTAAGATTTTCATAGGTTGGATGAATAATTCATCTGGTCGTGGAAATCT